>Ga0207011_1190_pt1 | contig 12665 bp, 7 predicted proteins | sample Alteio_BWMinCont_79_FD_153466 | JGI IMG/M metagenome (GOLD analysis project Ga0207011, IMG submission 153466) | Enriched cells from forest soil in Barre Woods Harvard Forest LTER site, Petersham, Massachusetts, United States -... | ecosystem: Environmental > Terrestrial > Soil > Temperate forest >...
AGGAGTGTCCGCTCCACACGGGCGCCACTGCACTCCCCCGAACAGCCGAGGGCGGCTGTTCCCACATGGTTCGTGGCACTGCCGCGCCCGTTTTGGGGTTTGGTGCGGTAAGGGCACTTTAGTGGTTACTTTCGGTCAAGGGCCGTGGACACGTTTACCCCCTGTCCTTTCTCCCGTAATGTGAAGACTCCAATCCTGGTCCGCTCCCTCGGCCTGGATCCCCGGAGTTCTATACATGGCTACGTATCAACAAGGGTTTCAGCTCGGCATTTTGCCGGAGCGCAAGATCGACCGGCGCGCGCTGGCCACCGGCTACGCGATTCTGGCGGTGCTCGCTCTGATTGTGATTAATGTGGGTCTGTTGTTTCCGGACAGAATCCAGCTCAGGGAATATCGCGTTACTTCGTTAATTCCGCTTCCGTCGATGAGGCCGGAACCGGAACCGGTGAAAGTGAAGCCGGTGCAGATCAAGGCAAAGTTGTTGCCCCCGGCTCCTGTATTCGATCAACCAAGATTGATTGTGCCGCGTGAAGTTCATCGGGTTGCAGCGCCCGAGCCAGTGGAGGCACCGAAGGTAGTGGTGAACCAGTTTGCGGCGCCGCAGTTGAAAATGGCCTCTGCGGGTGGAGCGCGACCTCAACTCTTACACACTGGAGATTTTGCCGGCAGTTCGGTTGCACCTACGGTGAACGCCGCAGTGCAGAAGGTGCAGACGGGAGGCTTTGGCGATCCCAACGGCTTGCAGGGCACGGGAAAGCAAGGCGCGAAGCTGTACGCAGCGCAGACCGGCTCGTTTGAAATGCCTGCTGGCGCAGGTCAAGGCAATGGGTCCGGCGGGGCAAAAGGTATCAAGGGCACGGTGGCCAGCGCCGACTTCGGGAACGGCATCGCTAACGGAGGCAACGGAGACGGCCGCAGCAGCGGGCGGGGCAGCGCCGTGGCCACGGGTGGATTCGGATCGGAACAGGTAGTGCATGGCGGTCCGAAGATTGTGCAGGCGGATTCTGGTCCTCCGACGAACTCGGTGGAAATCACGTTTAAGCCGCAGCCGGTTTATACCGACGAAGCGCGCAGTTTGAAGCTGGAAGGCGAAGTTTTGCTGGAAGTAATGTTTGGCGCCAACGGCACGCTGCATGTGAATCGGGTGGTCAAGGGATTGGGTCATGGGTTGGATGAGGCTGCGATTGCAGCCGCGAACAAGATGCGATTCAAGCCTGCACTGCGGAACGGACAGGCCATGGATTCGACGGCGATCGTGCATGTTTCGTTTCAGATGGCGTACTAAAGTGCGGGAGTTTGGCAGTCATTCGGTCAAGAAAACTGTTTCTTGGCCCAGCATGTGCAACGCAAATTGACGACAGGCGGTTGACAGAAGCGATCGGTTCGAGACGGATTCGGTGTAAAGAAACTTTTTTAAAGAAATCTGGAGAGAGAAAGAGTTATGCGTACTTCGAAATGGATATTCATAGCCGCACTGCTAGTCTCGGTGAGCGTTGCCGCGCAGCAGCCTGTGGAATCGCGGCAACCGGCGCCTGCTTCAACCTCGCAGATATCGCCGATGCCACCGATTTCCAATGGCACGCAACCCGCGGCACAGCCAGCGGCCGAGCCGCAAGCGCCTGAGCAGGCCAGCACTCCTGCGCCCGCGCCCGCGCCGGCGGCTTCCGATGCGGTGCAGCCTCCGACTCAGGTAGCGGCCGCGCCGCAAGCGCCTCCGCAGGTCAGCGCACCTGCGCCCGCGCCCTCGGCCCAGGCTCAGCCCACCACCATGGATCAGGTGGTTGACCGCTTCATCGAGCGGGAACACGCTCTGATGAAAGCGCTCTCGACTCGCACACCGGTGGTTGAAACGTACTTGCAGAATTTAACGGCCGACGCTCAGCTCGGTCCGGTGCCCAGCAACGATCATTACTTTCTGGGGCGCATGGACATGGGTGAAACGGTTGACCGCAAGGACTATCTGAAGGAGCAGGATAAGAGTATGGAAACCCGCCTGATGGGCGGATTCAACAAACTCTTCAAAGTGCAGTACCAGCCGCTCGGCTTCTCCTGGATGGTCTATGTTGACCGTACGGATTTTGACCGCTCACATTACGAGTTCCATTACATCCGTCGCGAATTTCTGGGCGACGTTCGCTGCCTGGTGTTTGACGTCACGCCCAAAAAGGGCTCGGGCAAGGGCCGGTTCCTCGGCCGCGTCTGGGTCGAAGACCAGGACTTTAATATTGTTCGTCTGAACGGCACCTACGCTCCGGCGCCGCGCAATTCTTACTTTTTCCACATGGATAGCTGGCGGCTTAACCTGATTCCGGGTTACTGGGTTCCGGCTTACATCTACAGCGAAGAAGGCGACTTCAGCGCTGGGGTGAAGAATAAGACCGCTTTCAAGGCGCAGACCCGCATCTGGGGCTACGATCTTAAAAAAGAGGGTGGGAACGACGAACTGACGCAGATTCGCGTGGACAGCGTGAAAGATGAAACTGCTTCCGCGCAGGATGCTTCTCCGCTGCAGGCAGAGCGGGATTGGCAGCAGCAGGCGGAAGACAACGTTATCGAGCGCCTGACGCGCGCGGGATTACTGGCGCCGGAAGGCGACGTCGACCACATTCTTCAGACGGTGGTCAACAACCTGGAAGTCACCAACAATATCGACCTGCCGCGGCCCGTACGCACTCGCGTTCTGCTGACGGCACCTCTGGAAACCTTTAGCGTAGGCAACACTATTGTCATCAGCCGTGGATTAATCGACGTGCTTCCTGACGAGGCCAGCCTGGCGGCGGTGCTCTCCCACGAACTGGCTCACATCGTGCTTGGCCACAATCTGGGCAGCAAGTATGCGTTCAACGACCGCATGCTGTTTTCCGACGACTCCACTTACAACAATCTGGGATTCAGGCACATTCCGGAAGAAGAAACCGCGGCCGATAAGAAGGCTGTGGACTTGCTGAACAATTCGCCTTACGCACAGAAACTCGATAACGTGGGCTTGTTCCTGAAGGCGCTGCAGACCCGCGCTTCTCAGCTCAATGCTCTGCTGACGACTCACCTGGGCAATCCGCTCGGGCAGAACGGAACCATTACGCGCTTGTCGGCGCTGGCCACGAAAGGCCCCGCGCTCGACAACACCAAACTGGACCAGGTTGCGGCCCTTCCTCTGGGTGGACGGGTGAAGATCAATCCCTGGGACGACAAGGCAGAGATGGTGAAGACAGCTCCGGTCGCCATCACTTCAGCGCGTGACAAGATGCCGTTTGAAGTCACGCCGTTCTATCCGCGGCTGGTACGGTATGGCGCTTCAAATCCGAGCGCCACGCCGGCTACCGCAGCGAACTCAACTCCAGGCACCAACTAACAGATATAGCTGTAGCGACGGCCTCTGGCCGGCTTGGGCCGCCGAGACGGCGGCGCTACAATCAAGTTGCAATAAGACGAGGCCGGGATCCGGAATCACCTTCCGGGATACCCGGCCTTCGTTTTTTTGGGCAGGCGACGGACGGCTGGTGCGGGCCGAACCTCCCAGCCATGGCACGTCCTAATCCTGACGATTGTTACTGTATTTGCAAGCTGAGCAGATCAGGCCAGAGGCGAACCAGGGCAAAGCGGAGAGCGATGCCGGCGCAGAGTGCGACGAGGACGCTGGCGAGTGACCCGATGAGAAAATACTCCGCGAAGTCCTTGTTTTTGTTGAATTCGTCAGACCGCACGACCCCCTTGGCTGCAACCAGAAAAGCGAGTGCCGCATAACTTCCAGCAGCCACAACAATGGTTAGGACGATGCGCTCCAGGTTCCCAATCAGGCGGCCCCGGTTGTATTCTTTCTCGTCGACCGTGGTCGGCCCCGCTTCGACCGAGGCAGCGATGGTAACTGGAGAATCGGGTACCTCTTGGGGCGAAGATAGATGCGAGGAGATTGGCGGTTGTTGCGGAATATCGTTGAGTCGTTTCTCGGAAGGCACGGTCCCAGACTTTCCGAGGATTCCACGCACCATATAGGTGCCTCCGCGGACGACCATGAAGAGGGTACCCACGAAAATGCAAAGCGCGGCCAGTTGAGCGGGAGATATAGAAGCCGGAACGCATCGGGACGGCACGCGGAAGTGGCGGATTATTGCCAGACTGCTCACCAGAAACGCTGCTGTCCATAAACTTTCGAACTCCGCCAGCAGACGCATGGGCATCCGATAACGGACAATCGGTTGAAAAGAAATGCTCAAAAGCATCCAACTGGACCAACCAATCGACTGAGACAATGCATAGGCAAGCCCAGCGGCCAGAAGTGCGCGGGCCGATAGAACCAGCATCCATGGCGTCCACCGGAAGTGCGCCGTTTCCCCCTGTAACGGGTCGGCCATCACTCCATAGGCGGCAATACTCCACAGGGGCAAAGACTGAGACCAGAGCAGGAATTCGGAGCTAATGACTGTGGGAGAGGCCATGTTTTGAGCTGAGCAATGGGTCGGCTTGTTTCTCAAGAATCATACGCCAGGCACTCTCCGCGGCGATGTATGGATAACAACCGGCGGCAAGCACCTGCCTGGAAACAACCTGTCTCTTGATTCCTAACTTAACGGCAACTTCTGATTGCGACATCCCTTTTCGAAGGAAGCTTGCGATATTCCGCTGAGACTCAGTCCAGTGAGAGCGCTGAAACCATAGCAGACTGCCTATTCCGGTCAGAATGTCATCAAGCTCACCGAAACCGCGAAAGACCCCCCCCAGAGATCTGGCCTTCTTAGCATGCTCGATAGCGGCACGGGCAGTGTGCAGCGCCGGTCCATCGATATTGATGGCGTATTTTTGGAGTGGGGTGTCGAGCGTGCCGAGACCGACACCAACACGGAATTGGCGCTGCGGCAAATCCTGTTCCAGGCGCCAAAGCAGATCCGGGATGATAGTTGCAGACACTAAAAGGCCCTGAAACTCGTCACCGAGGGTGATGACAAACTTGGACGCGGTTGTCTTCCGGTAGTCTCGATTGAGGTTGACAATCAATCGGGCGAATCTTTGCTGAAGAACGCGACGTTGGGAACGCGCCATACTGCGCGAGCCCACCATGTCGGCAATGACCGCTACATAGCGATGTGACGCGCGGACCAGCTTGCCTCCTCTTCGCGGCTCGTTTTGAACCGGAAGGTTATTGTCACCCAAATATGGGTGATTTTCAAGTAGTCACCCGTAATTGGGTGACAGAGAGGAAATCGCCCAATACTGGGTGACAGGGGTCGAATTCCGAAGCCCTGGTAAATCGGGCTTTGGCTACGCTCTCCTACTTCGCGCCCAGCCCATCCTTCTCGTGATAATTCGGGTAAGCGGGCTTCGGATACTTCGGCAGCGGATGCTCCTTCAACTGCTGCAACACGACTTCGATTGCTTTGTCGAGTTGGGCATCGTGTCCCTGGCGATAAGCGGCGGGATCGAGATCGACTTCAATGTCGGGAGCAACTCCGTGATTCTCTACTTCCCATTCGCCGTTCAGGCCATAGAGGGCGGCTCGCGGAGCAGTGACATGGCCACCATCGATCAGTTCGGGATAACCGCCAATTCCCACCAGCCCTCCCCAGGTTTTCTTTCCGATGAGCGGGCCCAGCCCGGCTTTGCGGAAATACCAAGGAAGCGCGTCTCCGCCCGAACCCGACATTTCGTTGATGATCATCACTTTGGGTCCATAGATCGCCTCCGATGGGCTGGACCAGTCGTGGCCTTCGCGGGTGACCACTTTGCTCATCATCGGCCGCCGCAGATAATCGATGACATAGTCGGCGAGCTGCCCGCCTTCGTTAAAGCGCTCGTCGATGATCGCCGCTTCTTTCCCTACCTGAGAGAAAAAGTAGCGATTGAAGCTGGTATACCCGGCGCCACCCGTGTTCGGCATGTAAACGTAGGCAACGCGGCCTCCGGTGGCCCGGTCGACAGTGCGGCGGTTGCTTTCAATCCAATCCAGATGGCGCAGGTTCTCCTCGCTCTCGACTGGAACCACCGTGACTTCGCGGGCATCTTTTCCGTCTGGATTTGGCCCTATCTTCAGCACCACCTGCTTGCCAGCTGTCCCTTCGAAGAAGCTGTATAGGTTCTCCTGCGCACGAAGTTCCCGCCCATTCACCGCCAGGATGTAATCGCCGGCCTTCGCGTTGACGCCGGGCTGCGTGAGCGGAGCCTGCAATCCAGGGTTCCAGTTTTCTCCGTCATATACTTTGGCAAGCCGATAACGGCCATTCTCCAGGCTGAAGTCGGCGCCCAGGAGTCCGCCTTTCACTTTCTTCGGCTCTGGCTCTTCGCCTCCGCCCACGAACATATGGCCAACGGTGAGTTCGCCGAGGCACTCTTGAAACAAGTAAGTGAGTTCTTCGCGGGACGCGATGCCCTCAAGAAATGGCGCATACTTCTTCTTGGCTTTTTCCAGATCGAGGCCGTGGTAGTGCGGATCGTAGAAGAAATCGCGTTCGATGCGCCAGGTCTCGTTATAAATCTGTTTCCACATTGCCCGTGGCTCAACGTAGACTTCCCAGCTCTCCAGCTTCAGGGGCCCGAGACCGGGTTTGGGCGGGCCTGCGGGGCTGGGCGCTTCCTCGGTTGATGCTGTTGCCCAGGCCTCACTCTTGCGATAAAGAATCTTTTCGCCGTCAAACGAAACCGTGTAGTCATTCACTTCCTCGATCCACTTCTCCACTTTGCGCTTGCTCAAATCAAACTTCTGGATGGTCGTTGCCAGGTTTTGCTGCTCGTCTTCTGTCAACACGTTCGGAGCCTCCTGCAGGAACAGAATCCCTGACTTCCCCGAGAGCATATTGACGTAATTTCTGGCCGGAATGGGCAAGGAAAGAATGCGCTGGCCAATGCCTTCGATGTCGATCTTGACTACGACGGGCTCATCTTTTTTATCTTTTTCTTTGTCTTTATCTTTGTCTTTGTCGTCCTTGTGTCCATCGTTGTCGGCGGACTTTTCACTGGCTTTGCCTTTATTATTCTTATCTCTATCTTTCTCTTTGTTGTTGTCCTTCTGTTTATCTTTATCTTTATCTTTATCGGGAGACTTATCTTTGTCAGGCGCGCCAGCTTTCTCCTCGTCGCTTTCGGGCGCGAGCGGGGAGGGCAGATCCTTGTTGAGGACCGCGACATAAGCGCTGCGCGAGGTTCGATGCTCATCGCTCGACATATCGAGTCCCGCGGCGGAAAGACCGACGTCGGTCGATGCGGTGAAGTAGAGATATTTGCCGTTCTTGTCAAAGCTGGGATAGGTTGCGTCGCTCATTCCATCCGTGATCTGAAAAACTTTGCTCTGATCGAGTGAATAGACAAACACGGCATGCAAGCCGCTGGGGAGTTGCCTGGCGTAGGCAATCCACTTACTGTCGGGAGCCCATGTCTGGCCGAGTTGCGTCGCTCCGAATCCTCCAAAATAATCGGTATCGACCAGCTTCGGCTGAGGATTGTCGAGATCGATATACCAGAGGTGCAAGCGCTTGTCGGAGTAGGCAATCTTTTTGCTATCGGGCGACCACACGGGAGTGTAGAAAAACGAAGGCGGATTGCCCAGACTGATGTGCCGCACCTCGCCCAGGCCGCTCTGCCCGCGCACGCACAATTCGTATTCGCCGCGCTCATCGGAAAAATAGGCAATCGATTTCCCGTCCGGCGACCACGCGGGGTCGCGATCGGCAACCGCGGGGGTGCTCGTTAGATTTCGGATGTCCCCTTTATCCGTGGGGACGGTGAAAATCTCTCCCCAGGCCTCAAACACAGCGCGCGCGCCAGTGGGTGAAATGCCGAAATTCTGAATGCGCTTGGGGTCAACTTTGGCGAAGTGCGGACGGACCGCCTCCAGATCGCCCCTCACGTGAATCGAAACATTTTTTGCCTGATGGGTGCTGAGGTCATAAAGCTTGATTGCGCCAAACTGCTCGATGACAATTGCATCCGGCCCCGCCGAGGCAGTTTTGAAATCCAAGCCGTCGCTGTGCAGCGCTTCCGAAACTTGCTTAGTCTTGCTGTCGTAGGAAAACAGACTCACCGGACCATTGCGGTCCGAAAGAAAATAAACGGTCTCGCCCACCCACATGGGATAGTGGTCGTTCGAGTTTTCACGGGGAATCTTCACCACACTCGAGTCTTTTAGATCGGCAATCCAGATTGGCGTAGTCTGCCCGCCGTGGTAACGCTTCCATGCCGCCTGCCACTGCGGATGGGGCACATAGGCGAGATGCGAGCCGTCGGGCGAAAAAGAAGTTTCCTCGCCAATGGGGATTGGAAGTTTTGTGGGGAACCCGCCATCTACGGGCACGGTATAGAGCTGGTCTTCGAAGTGGCGAAAGCTGTTGCCCCAGGAGTTGAACAGAATCTGCTTGCCGTCGGGCGACCAGCCGAGAACGTATTCTTCCGCGGGATGAAAGGTCAGCCGCCGCGGTACACCCCCGGTAGCCGCGACCACGTACACGTCGCGATTGCCATCATATTCGCCGGTGAAGGCGATCATCGTTCCATCGGGAGAAAAGCTGGGCACGGTTTCGACTCCAACACCCGAAGTCAGCCTTCGCGCGTCGCCACCATCGCGGCTGACCGTCCATAGATCGCCGCCGTAGTTGAAAACAATTTGCGTTTTGCTGACGGTCGGAAAACGCAGAAGCAGCGGCGGATCCTCTTGACCAATCGCGGCTGGCGGGAAGAACACAAGCGAAGACAAAGAAACCAAACATACCGAAACGAAGATCAGGGAGAATCTTCTCCGTAGACGTTGGCGCATTGGTGAGCTCCTGGAAATTGCTGGAGAGTGACGGGAAATCTTAGTGTGCCAGCGGCAAAGCGGTCAACTTCCGCCTATTCTTGTTTCGGCTTGCCCTTGCCCGGCAGCCCGGCTGGATTTTCGTGCGTACGTTCGCGGAAGCTCCCCCTCATGCCCGCAGCTAGTGAAACGCTGGACTCCCCAAACTTGTCTCGTAAGCGGTCGGCGACTGCCAGCGCATCTTTCCAGCGCTGCTGCCGGTTGCCTTCGAGCAAGTTGATCTGTTCCGCCTGCGTCTCGAATTGCGAGGCCTGGACGCCCAGCAGCCGCACCTGCCTGCCTGGCTTCCAGTTCTTGCGAAACAGTATGCGAACCTGCTCAAAGATTTCGCCATCAAGCTGAGTAGGTGCGGGTAAGGTATGCGCGCGGGTGATTGTGGTGAAGTCTTTGTAACGGAGCTTGAGTTGAAGCGTGCGGGTGTGGAAGTTCGCCTCCCGTAGGCGGCGGCCGACCATTTCCGACAAGCGCATCAGGGTAGACTCGAGTTGGCTGGCATCGGCGGTATCTTCGTTGTAGGTATGCTCGTGACTGATGGATTTGGCTTCGGTGTCGGCGCCCACTTCGCCATCGAACCATCCACCGGCGTCTTCTCCGCGAGCCTTACCCGCCAGCGCCAAGCCCCACTTGCCGAAACGTTTTTCCAGTTCGGAGTCTTCCAAGCGTGCCAGGTCTCCGACTTTCTTGATTCCTAGTTTGTGAAGATGGCTCTCCATCACTTTGCCAACTCCGGGAATCTCCCGCACATCGAGCGGCGCGAGGAATTTCGACTCTTCGCCCGGGACAATCCATAACACGCCATTCGGTTTGGCTTGCGCGGATGAAACCTTCGCAATCAGCCGCGACGAGCCGATGCCGATCGAACAATTCAGTCGCGTTTCTTCCTTCATTTTTTTGGTGAAGTTTGTGCGCGGCTTTCAGCGGAGGGCCGTGCAGGCGTGCCGTGCCGGTCATGTCGAGGTAGGCTTCGTCGATGGAGGCCATCTCTACCTGCGGCGAGAATGCGGTCAGCACTTTGAAGACTTTTTCCGAACACTCGCGGTAACGCTCGGGATGGCCGTCTACGAAGATGGCGTGGGGGCACAGTTTTGCCGCGGTGCGCAGAGGGAGGGCGGAGTGGACTCCGAACTTGCGCGCCTCGTATGAAGCCGCCGAAACCACTCCCCGTTCATGGCGCTGCCCACCCACAACTACGGCCTTGCCCTTTAAGGCGGGGTCGTAGAGTTCTTCTACTGAGACGAAGAAGGCGTCCATGTCGACGTGGAAGATGATGCGGGGGAGAGTCGGAATGTGGGCGGCCGCCATTCTGAACGAATTCTAGCAGCCGGGTGAGCGCTCACGGGAGCAGTCGCGAGTGGCCTGGTAACAACGCTGGAACCTGAGCGGTGGGTGTGGTGTCTTTGGTTCATAATGGCAGCAACCGAGGAAGCGTATTTCTGATAATGCCCGCGTGCACGAGTTCGTGGCAAACCTACGGGTGTGAGTGTGGTATCCCATGTCTATGGAAATCCATGGGACTGCTGAGACGCTTAGACGTTATCGTGCTTGCACTCATGCTCGCTGGCGTGATTGCCATCGTCGGCCACGCTGCCTACCGGTACCACTCAATTCGACGATCTCCCGCTACTGATACCAACAGGCGGGAGATATTCGCCGCGGACCTGAGGCTGCGGCTTTACACATTAAGATCGATAGCCAATACGGCGCCCTTCTTCGGCCTCGCAGGCTCATGCATCGGCATTCTCGACTCTTTCACCGGTATCGGCATGCAGAGATGGGCCGCGCTGGCGCTCTTGAGCTCGAATCTAAGCAGAGCGCCGATTACAACCGCTGCGGCCCTGTTGGTCACAGTTCCAGCAATTTGGTCCCACAACTACCTCGGGACGCTGTTGGACTTGCTTAAAATTAAGATACCTGGGAGCGCGCACGAGACAATCCGTCAGCAGAAACGATCCGTTGGAGTCGCTCAAAGTCTACCGCTCAAGAAACAATTTTCGGGTCTTCCATCATCTGCAGTGACTGTGGCACCTTGTCTGGCTTTGGTGATCGCGGGCTTTATAACCTTCTCTTCCTTTGGCATCTCAATGGGTCTGCCAGTGGGACTCCTTCGAACCGGGGGGCGGACGGCGCGGGAAGAATATTTCACAACCGATCCAGTCGTAATTGTGGTAGCAATGAGCGGGAATGGCTCCCCGGTTATATATGTGAACTCGAAGAAAACACCGTTGGACGAGTTAGGCAACACAGTCCGGGGCGAGCTAGACCTGCGCCCACGTCGGGTAGCCTACGTTGAAGCGGAAAGCGGAGTGCGGTGGACAGACGTGGCGAATGTAATTGATATTGTCGAGCTTGACGCAACGGTAGTCGTGTCAACGATCACGCCGGATATGAAGTCATCCCCAGGTGGTCGCCAACTCGGAAAGGGCCACTAGCTAGTGATGAAACATCGCCATTACGCTCAATTGCCGGCCATTCCGGGTTCACACCACGCAAAGAGGCACTAAACCAGTACCTTCTCGTACGCCGGCGTCACTCCCCGCATCTGCTTCACGCGTTCGTAGATCTTGCCGTACTCGCGCGCCGAGGCGTTCCAGGAAAAATCTTTGTTCATGCCGTTGCGCATCAGCGCCTGCCAGGAAGTCTGGTCACGGAAAGCCTGCAGGGCTTGCCTGATCGTCAGCAGCAAAGCCTCGCCGTTGTACTCCGTGAACTTGAAGCCGGTGCCTTTGCCGGAGCGTGCGTCCCAGGGCTCGATGGTGTCGTCGAGGCCGCCAGTGGCGCGAACGATCGGCACCGTACCATACTTCAAGCTATAGATTTGGTTTAGTCCGCAAGGCTCATATTTAGAAGGCATTAAGAACATGTCTGATCCTGCTTCAATCTTGTGCGCGATGGCATTGTCGTAAGCCACCTTCAACGCAATTTTGTTGGGGAATTGCTTGTTGAGGCGAGCGAACATTTCTTCAAACTGTTTGTCACCGGAGCCAAGAACAACCATGATCATCTCTTCGCGCGCCAGCCGGTCCATGATCTGCGCAATCAGATCGAAACCTTTCTGCGCGGCAAAGCGCGACACAATGCCGATTACCGGAGTCTTTGGGTCAGTATTCTTTACGCCAAATGCCGTCAGCAGATCCTGCTTACAAAGAGCCTTACCCGCAAGGTCCTGCGGGGAGTACTTGGCCACGGTGAACTTGTCGGCCTGCGGGCTCCACTCATCGTAGTCGACGCCGTTCAAAATACCGGTCACCGTCGCGGCACGGTCGCGGAGCACACCCTCAAGTCCAAATCCATACTCGGCAGTCTGAATCTCCTGGCTGTATTTACGGCTCACCGTGGTGACGTAGTCGGAATAAGTCAGTGCGCCCTTCAGAAAATTTACCTGGCCAAAGAATTCCATCTTCGACATGGTGAACAAATCCCAGGGAAGCATCAGCAGCGGCAGAGTCTCCGGCGGGAAGAGGCCCTGATAACCCATGTTGTGGATCGTGAAAACGGTTCCGACGTCACGGAACGCAGGATCCTCGGCGTAAACGGTGCGCAGCAATACGGGCACCAGCGCCGACTGCCAGTCGTGACAGTGAAAAACCTGCGGCACTCCCAGAATCTTCGTTGCTTCCAGCACGGCGCGGGAGAAGAGCGCGAAGCGCTCCGCATTGTCCGGATAATCGCCCGCGGGCGTGCCGTAAAGCGCGTCGCGATCGAAGTACTCGGGAAAATCAATAAAATAGAACCGCACCCCAGACTGACTGCCGCTTGTGACCACCGCCGCAAAGCGATATTTGTCGTCAAAAGGAATCGTGATGCTTTTCACCACAATGGCGGCGTCCGGCAGTTTGGTCTGCCGGTAGCGCGGCAGATATACGCTCACCTGATGCCCTAATGCCGCTAG
>Ga0207011_1191_pt1 | contig 12664 bp, 7 predicted proteins | sample Alteio_BWMinCont_79_FD_153466 | JGI IMG/M metagenome (GOLD analysis project Ga0207011, IMG submission 153466) | Enriched cells from forest soil in Barre Woods Harvard Forest LTER site, Petersham, Massachusetts, United States -... | ecosystem: Environmental > Terrestrial > Soil > Temperate forest >...
AAGGACAAGCCAGGAGAAAAAGACCAGCAATAGCAGGCCACCGGAACCGGCCCGGGCAGGCAGATTGTTAAATGCAGGAAAATTTTTTCGGGGATGCCGCAAGTTGAATTATCTCAAACCATCCGGGATTGCCATAGAGAAAGAATACAGCCTGTCCGATAATCTCAGTCCAAATATAAGTACTGGCATGCTTCGATCTAAAGTGACACGCCATTCTAGCGCTACTTTGCATCACCCGTGGTGCCGCTCCCTTTACTTCCCCATGTCAGTATATCCCAGGGAATACGGGGCACCAGGCCACTTTTCAACCAGCCAGGCGATCACACGGTCGTCACATCAATAGCTTAATATTGCACTTTCATTACTAGCTAACGTCAATCTGCACCGCCTTGCCAAGAGGGCAGGCGATCAACTTTGTAGAAGGTATTACATAGTGGCATTTACAGAATCTCGCAAGAAATTATTCTCAGTCCTGCTCGCTTCTTCCGTTGCTGTATCAGGCAATCTAGCCTGTCTGGCTGCGGAAATCGACACAGTCAAGGCACCCGTTCCCCTGTGGCAGGAACAGGCCACCGCTCAGGCTAACGCAAAACAGGCGGCGACAACCAAGCCCGATAAGGCTACTGATGCGGCCCAGCCGACGGCGGAAGCGCCCGTCAGCAGGAGCGTCTCCAACGCCGAATTGGCGCTGTCACTTGGCGATGATCTGTCTAATGACGGCGATAATAAACAGGTATTGAAGAGCCCACTGCTTCTGGCCATTGCCCAACCGGCAAACGCGACCGCACAGCCTGCAAGCAGCTATGTCCTCTCCGGTGGTGCGTCGATGTCGCCTGATGAGGCGCTCAGTAAAATCGACTCCCTGACCAAAGAAATCTTGCTCAAAGAAATTGAACTGGAACGATTCAACCTCAACTACACCCGAAATGTCGCCGTGCAGGGCCGCTGGAAAGGCTGGCGATATGCCGGTTTCCAGGAAGTTAATGCGGGCATGGGTCTGACCGGAGCCATCATTTCTACTGCATACCGCGGTGCCCGTCTCAATGACGCCGCCAAGGTCAAGCCCTGTATTCAAGAAAGTGCCAACTACGTTCCCATGATCGGCTCCTATATTGGTGCCGGCGCAGCGGCCATGGAATTTGGCATCAACGGCATTCACGATATTATTGCCAGAAGCCACGGTTATTCACCGGCCGAATCTGTCCGCAAAGTTGCCGGCATCAAGGGCGACATTGATAGAATGTTGGCCGAACGTGAAGCGCTGGAGAAGATCGAAGGCACTTCGCAGACCCTGAGCGGGCAATGCGAAGTGGACCGGGTTGAGGGCAAAGTACTGAGCGACATGCTCAATCAGGGGCTGCAAGAATTCGAAAGGTTCCATGTCGGAGCCAGAAAAACAATTGCCTTTCAACAAACGCAATTCTTCTTCGACTTCAGCAAATACATTACAAATTCGCTCGGCTACCAGTTTGCCTACCTGGCCCTGCATGACCACCACCGCCGATATAACGGCAATGCCGGTGTGTTGTTTATGACTTCAGGTTGCCTGACAATGTTTGGCCCGATAATCAGCCGCTATGTCGGCAAGGCCGTAGGCGAACTTACCGAACACAACACTCATGTATCCCTGGGTCATTCCTATAAAGCGGAGATTTCCACACTGGAGGCGGATCTGGCCCAGCTCGACAAGCTGGTGAAACAGACTCGCATCTCCAACGCACCGGAAAAAGCTCTGTTGCGCGAAGGACATTATGAAGAGCACGAAAAAACCTATACCGATGAAATCAGGGCCTCTGAAAAGGCCAAATCAAAAGCAGTGCTAACCGCCACCCAAAACATTGGTGCTGGTATGTATGTAGGAGGCACCAAGCTGGCCTCGGGCATACTCTTTACAGTTGTCGGTTTCAACCACCATTACCGCGCCAAAAGTGAACGGGCCAACCACGTCACAAACGGCAATCTCTTTGCCGCGTCAGTAATTGCCATTCCATCCGGTGCCTTCTCCATGCTTGATACTCTGCGCATTCAAGTGACAGGTGAAATCAACCGCCACAAGCTGGCTGCAAAAGGGATGCTTCCCGGCCAACTTGTGACTAAGAGGCTGGCCCAGCTGGACGATATGGAAAAGAAACTGCGGGCGCTGAACTAAGAAAGTTCTTTCAGGTGCGTTGAAGCACGGGCTACTCCTGACCGGGCAGCTTGTTCAAACCAATAAATGGCAAGGGCTTTGTCTGCGGCAATGCCCTTGCCGTGTAAATAGATGCAGGCCAGATCATATTGGGCCCGCCCGGATCCATTGCCTGCAGCCAGTGTATACCAGTGCCTGGCGGCTTCCAGATCCACTTTACCGTCAAGACCACGCTCACAAAAATTAGCCAGTGTAAACTGGGCATCGGCATCACCCCCGGTGGCAGCTTCGGTTAGCCATCTGCGAGCGCTGGCATAATCGCGCTCGACGCCGTGCCCGGACATATACATGCAACCGAGGTTTAGCTGGGCCACCACCACCCCGGCCTGGGCTGCCTGTAAATAGAGTTTGAAGGCTCGTCCATGCTCTGGCTCGCCCCCCTCTCCCTTAACCAGCATAGAGGCCGCGCCAGCCATGGCCTGAGCGTCGCCTTGCGCGGCTCGTTCGAGCAGGGCCTGCAATTTATGTTTTGCCGATTCGAGAGTCAAATCAATTGCATCCACTGCACCTGGGTGTCACATCCAGTATGCCACCAGATCCGGTGCGGAGCCGGGAACCAGGGAAGCAAATCAGTACCGGCTATAATCGCTTTACCTGGCCGCTTTCTAATACTGCGGGATCATCGTCGGGCATTCCTTAGCCTTACCGAGTAGTTCGGCATGGGCAGCCGCTCCGGCATCGCCCAGTTTGGCAGCGGAGAGCACGCCTTTTTCTCTTTCAATTGTCAGAGCTGCCGGATCGCTCCAGGTATCGTAGGGAAAGTCAGCGCTTTTTTGACGGCGAAACCAAATCTCCAGTCCTGCTTTTTTCCAGACCAGCACCGCCGGCAGAGGCTGCTCCTCGTCACACTTTTGCTGCAGGCCCATGAGCACCGAACGCGGCAACTTAACAATCATGCCGCCGGGAAAAAGTTTTACTTCGCTTTCTCGTACCGCTTCAATTACTTCGGTCGTAAGCTTGTAAACGGCCACCAGGGTATCGTCCCCCTGGCTACACCAGGGAAGGGTCTTCAAGTACTCGATGAATGAGCCCTGAAGGAATGCGGGGGCAAAAGCCGCTTCGGGAGTATCGCTCATTAAGCCAGGGTCCTCAAATGATGGAAGTGTCTGCCAGGCATCTACTTTACCTGCTCTCGGCCGATTTGGTCGAGGTTTGCAATAGTGCAACTGGCAAAAGATACACTATTATGAATGAGAATCATCTCCCCAGTCTTGCAAAAGACCGATAATCAAATAAATTCGCTCCTGGGGCATTAGCATTCCAGGTTTCAGCGTTTATATTGGGCGGTGTGTGTGGAACATCTAAATTGGCCAATAGATTTAATGTGTTTCTCCTCCCCGGCTCTGACCGGGCTACCGACTGAAGTCATCAAGAAAGCACCACAATGGACAATAACCAAGAAGGAAATAAGGCCCCGACCGCATTTTTAGTCGACCTGGTCTCGAATAGGAAGATTCCTATTGCCACCCCCAGATGTCGAGTTGGTCGGGACGACTTAAACGACATCGTCATCAGCGGCGACCAGTCTATTTCACGCTTTCATTTTATTATCAGCTATGAGAATGGAGAATTTACCGTCCAGGACGCCAAGAGCCGGCACGGCACATTCTTGAACGGCAACCAATTGACCGTATCAGAGCCTATTAAAGATGGAGATGTCCTCAAGGTGGGGGTTTCTCTGTTTTGGTTTGTCGTAGAGGGCGCCCAGGGCGACACCGCCGAGTCCAGTACTCCTGGAGGCAAGGTCAGCGCCATCACCGACGATGAAAAAGCGGCGGCAGCCGACGCTAAGGTGACCGTGAAGGCTGGCAGCGACATGGAAACGACCATGATGCCCAACCAGCGCTCCCAGGAAATGACCCAGGAAATGACCAGGCCGGACCCGGCTTTGATGGACAAACTGGAGCAGGCCGCCAACTCCGTAAAAATGGAAGAAAAACCCGAACCCAGAGCTTCACTGGCCTCGCTTCTGGCCGGGGCAAACGAGCCCCCGCCACCGCCGCCCGAGCCGGACAAGAAAAAAGATGAACTGGCCGCTCTAGCTGCCCGGGACAAGGAGATGCTGGAAAAGGTCGAGCAAGAAGAGCCGGTTGAGCCGGCCGAGCCGGCTGAACCGGTCGAAGCGGTGGAGCCAGCCCAGGGCGAGCCCGAAGAGGACTCGGAAGAATCCAAAACCGAGACCGAGGAAGCGCCGTCCGAGCCGGTCGGGCTTAAGGAAGAAGAAATTCCAGTCAAAACACTAAACAAACCCAGCGACACTGTCACCCTGGAAGCCCTGATCCCAAGCGCGGCAGCCAATATCAAAAAAGCAGCCGAAGCAGAAGCGGAAGCGGCAGAGGTTGACGAGGAAACATCCACCAGCTCCCAGCTGCCCAGTGTGGACGCCTCACCGGGTGACGATGAGGCTGTTGAGGATTTTGAGCCTGAGGTGGTCTCCAAGCAGGCCGATTCAGACAACAAAGTGATAAATGCTGGAATAATGGATAGTGATCGGGAGACCCAGGAAGATTCCAAGGACAAAGCCTCATCCGAGGCCGAGTCTCCTGCCGAGATACAGATTTCACTCAGTCTGCCGCCTGCCACGGGGCTTGGTGCTACGTCGATGGCAGATTCTGGCAACGGAGCCGGGTCGTCAAAAAGCAAGAGCGACCGGGCGGAAGAAACCGAGACTGGCCGATCGAGCAGGGTCTTTTCGGATTCACAGGACCTGGAAGTCACAAAGTTCATTAAAGCGGGGGCGAGTGCTGTGCCGGATTGGTGTAAACGATATTTTTCAGACGAAATTGCCAAGCTCAACACTGAGCTGGACGAGCTAAACGAGCAAGTCAAAGTTGCTCAGCAAAAGATTCGCGATGTTGAAACCCGAGTCGCACTGACACGCGGCATCCGCAATACCCTTTTGACTACGACCGGAGACGAGCTGGTGGAAGCCTGCGGCAAGGTGCTAAGCCTGCTTGGTTGGAAAGTCACCCTCACGGCTGAAGACAAACACGAATTGCGCCTGGAAGTGGAAGACAAACATGTTTGCATCGCCCGCGTCATCTGGACTACCACCAAGGCCGAGCGCTCTCATCTGGGTCAATTGTCCATATCGCAGACCCGTTACTGGATGGAAAAAGGTATCGAACCCAAGGGCATTATCATCGTCAGCAAGATCAGCAGTGACGCGCCCACCTCGGTCGGCGACTCGCCCGAGGAAATCGAACTCAACGATTACGCCGCTAAACGCAACGTCTGCTTGATGTCCACCCTGCAACTGCTCTCTCTTTACAAAGAGATTGCCCTGGCCGACGCCTCTCCGGACAAGCTGCGCACCTCAATTGTCAACGCCAGCGGTTGGTTAGCCGGGCACAATCTGGAGCCGGGCACTGCCGATATCAACGAAGACGAAGGCTCAAATCAGTCATCGGGCAAGGTCAGCTCGCTCGCTTCGGCTTAAATACAGGCCGGGGAAGCAGTTATTCCAGAAAATACATGCCACTATAGGTGGTATCAGATTCGCAGCTCAAGCGGCAGGCCCTGGGCCAGGTGACGAATTTATTTTCATTGGCAAGAGCCCACTGCCGTCAGAAATCTCTGCTCCAGCGCGCCTTCCACTGAGGGTGGCAGGACCAAGGCCAGCTCGGCTCGATCTGGTGAGGCGCAGAACAGCTCGTCAAAATCGGGGTGGGCGATCTTGAGCGACGAAAAAGTTGTTTTGACCATATTACTCAGCCTCAGGTGCGGAGCAAGGCCCTTATCGACCCGAAAAAAACTTCGTTGATCCGGCTCGCAGCGCTCGATCAGGCTCTCTCCACTGCGCCTGAGCCGCCGCCGCCGAGCTAAAACATCAGCGCTTCGATCACAATCGCGCAAAATAAAGTCCACCTGGCCCGGAGACAGACCGTAGATTTCACAGACCAAAACTTCCAACCAGACTCGCACTCGTAACCGGCATTGATCACTAAGGGCAAAGCAGCTCTCCCTTACAGCCAGGCCCGGCATTTTTGCCGATAGAAGTTGCTTGTAAAAGGGTGCACGGGCAAGCAGCGACAGGTCGTCCTTGAAATCATCCCTGGACAATGACAAAAAGGCGCTCAAGGCGACGCAACTTTTGAACAAGTTTGGCGCAACAGCATCGCCGGAGGGAAAGGGAAGGTCTTCCAATAAATAATAGTTGAGATTGTTGCCAGCCAGGCGCAGCCTGACCAGCCAGTTGAAGACAAAGCTGTTGAACACGGCTGCTGTGTAAAGCGCTTGCTCAATTGCTTGCACGTTTTCTCCATGCGTGCGAGCAAAGACGATTGTCGGGACTGAATTGCCGACCGGCAGGTCAGGCAAATATGAGGCAATCACCGAGCATGTGTTGTAGGCCGAAGTGACTGATACAAAGCCGACCTTGGCCACCCGCTCCGGTACACGACCGCGGTAGTCCGCCCTGCTGACAAAAAGGCGCGCTTCCTTCTTATCGAGAGCAAACTGTCCTAAAGTGCGTCCTTCGATAAGCTTCAAGTGATCTTTTCCGGCTCGTTTAGCCGTAACAAATCGGCTGCGATCTAGAGTCATATCAAACTCTCTTCTAAAACGCGCGCCCTCCCGCCTGAGAAATGTGCTCAAGCGAGGATACCTTTGACAGAGCGCAGCAAAAAGATCTAAATCATCCTGTCCACCAAACTCCAATATTACTCCAGACGCGCCTCCAATCACATCAACAAGCGAGCGTAAGTAGTTGAGCACTCCGGCACTGTCACCATCGATAGTATCAAGTAGGGTGCTCTTGCCGGCCACAAGACCAAACCTTGTTTTGATTACTTCAGTGCTCAGACCTTTTTTGAAACAAAGCAAAACATATTTAAAAAGCGGATGTATGGCAAAGCAATTATCTTCATTTATAAACCCATCCAGACTGAGCAATTTTGAATGGTCCAAAAGCAAGCGCCGAAGCGGTGCCGCACCCAAATCGCTGCAAAAGGCTGCTGGAGCCAATAAGGCTGCTACACCATCGTCCTTAAGCAGCTGGTATGAGCGCTCCAAAAAAAGTTTATAGTAGCTGGTATCGCCTTCACCCTGGTGGCAAAACGACTGCTTCAATGCAGCGCTGCGGGCCTTGTTAACGCGGCTGGGCACATTCGGCTGGGTTGCCGTTCTGGTTATTTTGGCAATGTCCCAGGGGGGATTGCCCAGGACAACATCGAAGGGGGGCAGCTTGGCCAACAGCCCGTCTTCCCACAATAGATTGGTTGAGAGATCCGCCGCCTGCGACCCGATTGCAATGGATAAACAGGCACCGGCCACACCACAGGTAATGGCATCAAGATCAATCCCAAAGAGAGATTGCTCAGTCAAAAACGAGCGGCAGAGATCGGGTCTTTCCCTGCTCAAATAATCAAGGGCGGCCACCAAAAACAGACCGGTGCCCATGGCCGGATCACAAATGCGAGGCAATGGCTTCTCTTCATTTGGCGCCGACCGCCCCCCGGCAAAATAAGCGGAAAGTGCCCGATGGGCCGCCAGATAGGCCAGAGCCGGTGGTGTGTAGTAAGCCGCCCCATGGCGCTTTGCTCTTTTCCTGCGCTGCCGCCCCGGGGCTGTCAGCTCGGGCACGCCTAAAATTGAATTGAAGCGGACTGCCTCATAGAGTGCAGAGAAAAAAAATGCTCGCAACCCGCTTTCGCTGACACGTTCGAGCCCCTGCCTGGACAGGGTCCGCTTTTGCTCTGATATAAACCTTTCGCAGCCGATCAAAAGGCGCTCGCCTAAGCCGGAATAAAACGCGCCCTGGATACGTTGCAACATTTGATTAGACTGGGGCCGGCTAACAACTTGCTCCCCTTGCCCCAGAAGGATATTTGACAGAATGTAAAAAGCCGGCACAGGAGAGGCCTGCGGACCATTTGCTCCGGCCCCTGTCTGCCAGAGGAAGGCCAGATCCCGCGCCAGGGAAACAAGACAATATGGATCGCAATTGGCTTTTGGCATGCCTATAGTGTACGGTGAACATGGCAAAATATTGATTGCCCTCCCCCCGAGAAGCGAGAAATCAATTAATGCTAATGCGCAGCGCCAATCGGAGATATACATCCCGGGTCTCTCACAGACTCAAGCTTGGGCTGGCGTCAACGGCCTGGGCTGTGGTGCTGATTGTAGTCTCGTGGCAGGGCGAGGCCTTTGCCGAAGACCCGGCCCAAGCACCTGTGACGCCCGCCGCCCAGGCCCACGATCTTTATCTGGAGAAGCGTTATAGCGAGGCACTGCCGCTCTATCAATCAACTGTTGATCAGCTCAAACGACTGCAAACGGGAGAGGCAACGCAGGCTGATCAGGAGGCGATGGCCAAAGCCGAAGAAGACCTGGCCGATTGTCTCTGCCAGGTAGGCGAGTTTGCCAAGGCACGGGCCATCTACGAAACAAGACTGAAAGCAATAACAGCCGCCGAACCCAAAAAAGCGACCAGCGATCCTGAAAGCAAATCAAGACTTGTATACAACGTGGAGATTGCCGGCACATATTTCCGCCAGGATGATTACGGTGAGGCCGAGCATTATCTCAACGCCGCCATGACCATTTTGCCCAATGTCGCTGAGTGTCAATTGACAAAGGAAGCCAGGGATTCCCTCAGCACTCTTCTGGGCGTTTATCTTGGTGAAACCTTATACAGACAAAATCGATATGCCGATGCCGTCAAGGTATTTAAGACTGCTCTCGATGGAATAGAAAAATCACCGGCGGTTTCATACGATTTTTCAAAAATTCTGCTCAGCGGCCTGGCAGGCTCCTACGACCAACTGAAGCAATATGACAAATCCGCTCCCCTGTACCGAGCCTTAGCCATACTCGATCGCAGTTATTGCGGCGACACCGATATCAATTACGGCTGGTCTCTTTTGCAGTTGTCCGATGCGCTCAAGGCGGCAGGCAAGCCGGCGGAGGCTGCGCCCTTCTATGAAAAAGCGGTCTGGATTTTTCGCGACTCTAATTGTGAGAGGCTGGCCGAAAAGTATGGTATCAGCGAAAGACAACTGAAGGATGAAGAAGCTGACCATTCGGTCTCCCGGCAAAAGGTCGAGCACGACAAAAAACTTGCCGCCACCTTGAGAGCCGATGTCTTTGGCCAGGGAGACACCGAAGAAAAAAAGAACGGCGACAAGAACCTGGCCCCTCCAGGCACAGCCATGGCTGATATCTTTCAGCACTGCCAGGCACCGCGCCGGGGCAATCTGGGCGCCTGGAATATCAAACCAATCAAACATAGCGAAGCGCCGGGATGGGTCTGGACCGACCCCAGGGTGCAGCAAAAGGCGCTGATGCTCTGCGTGCACGGACTGGGCTTGCACCACCGCGCATTTCAATCATTTGCTGAGCGCATAATCGGGCAGGGATTCACGGTTGTTTCATTTGACGTGCGCGGCTTCGGTGCCTTCATGCAAGCAAAAGGCCACGACCATCTGGATATGGATGCCTGTGTCGACGATTTGATCAGTGTGATCGGCCTGATCAAGCGAGATTATCCGGGCAAGCCGGTTTTTCTCCTGGGCGAATCAATGGGCGGGGCGCTCGCCCTGCGCATTGCCGCCGAACAGCCGGACATCATCAACGGCCTGGTCTGCTCGGTACCATCGGCCGAAAGACATGCGGAGACCGGCACCAAGCTCAAGGTCGGATTTAAACTATTGACCTGGTCAAAAAAACCGGTCAACCTGGTGCACACGGTTGTCGATAAATCAGTAGCCACAAATGACCGTCGCGAGCGGCAGGAATGGCTGGAAGATCCCAGTGCCAGGTTCAAACTCTCAGCTCGGGAGCTGGTGCAGTTTGATCATTTCATGAAGCAAAACAAGTCTTACGCAGAAAAGATCTGCCATACCCCAGTCTTACTTTTCCAGGGCACCAGTGACCGCCTGGTTAAGGAAGAAGGCACGCAAAATCTTTTCAAGGCCCTCACCACAAAGGACAAAGCCCTGGTACTGCTCGGCAATCAGGAGCATCTTATTTTTGAGGCCAATCCCTACAAGGATGATGTTACCCTCGGTATCATCGGCTGGCTCAATGCTCATGCGGAAGTACAAAATATCTGTCCTCCTGCGACTAAGCAAGTGTTGAATAAGTAAGCGGCAGCTTCCCAAGCTGAACGACAGAGGTTAGATCAATATTCCGCCGCACAGCCGCCTCGGTCAAGGGTGTGGTTGCTGCAACGCATTTCTAATGCCTCGAGCGGAATACAGGCCGACCCTTTGGAGAACGCGATCGACTCTGGTTGAAATGAGGCGAATCTCGACCTGGTTAGAGGCTCAGCCAATGCAACCCCCTCAGGAAATGCCGCGGTTTGCTGGGACTTTAAACCAGAAAGTGCTGCCCACGCCCTCCTCTGAAACGACGCCGATTTCTCCATTGTGCGCCTCCACTAAGGCTTTGCAAATCGCCAGTCCCAGACCAGTGCCTCTGCGGCTGTCATCCTTGTCGACCTGCTCGAAACGGTCAAAGATTTTTTTGCTGTGAGCGGACGGAATGCCTTTGCCTTGATCTGTGACTTTGACGGTCAGCCAGGCGCGCGTTTGTTGTAGCGAGATCTTGATGGCAGAACCTTTGGGCGAAAACTTTATGGCATTGGAGACAAGATTGACGACCACCTGCCCAAGACGATCACCGTCGACAACCGCTTCGCAAGGTGGTGCGTCCAGATACAACGTGACGCCACTTTGAGCGGCATATTCGTTGACAGTGTCGAGAGAGCGCTCGAGCATCGATTTTATGTCAGTTTTATCGAGATCGAGCTCCAACATGCCGGCCTCGATTTTGTCGAGATCGAGCAGCTCGTTCACCAGCTTGATTATTCGCCGTGCACTGCGTTGTGCGTTGGCCAGGCGACTCTTAGACTTCTCCCTGGCAGCTTCGCTGCCATCGTCCTTGCCCAGAAGGCCAAGGGTCAGCTCAAGCGAGGTCAGGGGCGTCCTCAAATCGTGACTGATCATGGCGACAAACTCTTGCTTGCTTTGCTCAGCCCGTGTCAGCTCCTCCGCCATCGAGTGAAAGACCCGGTCCAGTTCAGCGATCTCGTCGCGTCCAGACAGCTGGGCATTGAGAGGTTTGCGACTGGCAAGCAAAATTGCGTTTTCGTTCAGCACTCCGAGGCGCCTGGTAATAAAGCGACTAGAATAAAATGCCAATAGCAGTGACAGCAAAATGTTGACCACTATAATAGTGCTCATTGCCTGATAAATGAGCTCATGTTTCTGAGTACTGACGGTACGGTCGATCGGCAGGGAATGCCGTTCCTCGGCAGCAAGAGAATCTTGTACCGCAAGCATTCTGGACCTCAAAAGTTCCAAATTGAATTGATATTCCCGCATCTCGGGAGTTAGAAGAATATTGGCATCGTTTTCAAGTTTGTCGATATTTTTTGTCATCTCGATAACAGACTGCGAGTACATCGCCAAACTTGCTGCCTTCTTGCTTTCAGAAGGGTTGAAAGCGGTGAGAGTTTGCAGTTTTGTGGCAAGCTTCGGCAATTCTTCCACCAGTTTCCGATATTGCTCGTCGTAGTGACGGATGCTTGTTGCCTTCCAGCACATGATCGCAAAAACCGTTTCCTCCGCTTCCCGAGTCAATTCGTTGCAGCTGGTGATCAACTGTTTTGAATGCTCGAGCTGCGCGGTTTCCTGGTCGGACTGTTTCAACATGAGGGCAAGACCTGCCACACAAACGATTTCGCAGACGAGTGGGAGCGATATCAAAAGCAATTGTTTTTGAGAAAGACGCAGCTTCAGGGCCATTTTGTTAGTTGCTTCCCAGTTGATTTATTTGGGTAAATACAATTCTTCGAGCGAATCTCCGGACTGCATGTGCATCAACATAGTAACTTCACTTTTGACTGCCTTATACCCTTTTACCGGTTTGAAGGCGTCAGGGGGCAGTTTGCTGCATGCCACCTTCATGGTGTCCAGTTCCTTTCGCGGGCCTCTGTATGTGTAATGGATCAATTTTAGCGGCATTCCGTAGCCGGTAGGCACACCTGTTATCTTAGCCCAGGCATCGACAAATCTCGCTGGTGCCTTGACTGCCGTAGTGGCCCAGAATTCCTTCCAAACTGCTTTTTTGCCGTGATTATCGAAAGTGATTAAATACTGGCTGACCGGCAGGCCGCAGATTGTGCCTGTCTTTCCTTTGATCACTGTCCTCTTCAGCACTTGCTGCTTGAGCGTGCTTTCTGAGGTACTTACATATGTGTCGCCGATGGCATAACGCTTGGCAAAATCGTCAAATTTCATTTCACAGTACTCCTTGCGGGCATGATATATCATCAAAAGGCGCACGGTTTCACCAGTGATTTGAATATCGAAACCTTTACTGGAAATATCTAACCCTTTCTCACAAATAACAAGACTTTGAGTTCCCTCCGCCCCCGCGATGAGTGATTTGACGTCGAGCAACCACGCACTCTCTGCTGCTGATGCCGCAGACGGAATGGACAGAAGTGCGGCTAGGGCGAATGTTACTTTA
>Ga0207011_1193_pt1 | contig 12618 bp, 9 predicted proteins | sample Alteio_BWMinCont_79_FD_153466 | JGI IMG/M metagenome (GOLD analysis project Ga0207011, IMG submission 153466) | Enriched cells from forest soil in Barre Woods Harvard Forest LTER site, Petersham, Massachusetts, United States -... | ecosystem: Environmental > Terrestrial > Soil > Temperate forest >...
TTCAATTAGCCAAAATAGATCGGCTGAGAATCTATGTCAGCGTGCCCCAACGAATTGCGCGTTACATGCACAACGGTGTTTTAGCAGACGTAATCGTGCCCGAATTTCCCGAACGCAAATTTATCGGTAAGGTCACCAATACTAGTGGCGGACTCGATCCAAATACAAGAACCAGACAGACCGAAATACAAATCGACAATCACGATCACGCACTCTTGCCCGGCATGTACGCTGAGATCAAATTGACCGGAGCCCGCGACGGCACCTGGATCAAGGTGCCAGGCACCACAATTGTCACCCGCCCGACCGGCCAGTATGTAGTCGTGGTTAAAGAGGGCAAGGTGCAATACAGGCTGGTGACAATCGGACGCGACTATGGTGACGCAGTCGAACTGCGAGTCGGCCTCAAGGACGGCGACCATGTGGCAGTCAGCCCCAATGACGAGCTAAGGGAGGGAGAGCCAGTCCAGGAGCTGCCCTTCAAGGACGATGATCCCCTGACAAACTCGACTGCCTCGGCCAAGTAATCATATATATCTAAGCATTCGAAGAGCACAGGTCTGAACCCTGGGACCGCCGGCTTCCAGCCGGCTTTTGGCCACTGCCTGCGTTGGAGCCGGCAAGATGCCGGCGCCCCCAGACCGAGGTCCCCGAGCTGCCCTCCATTTGGCTTACAGGGGCTCGCCGAACTTACATTTTTTGGCAGTTAGTGCCCAGTGTACATTGCGTTTCCATAGCCGGCGCCGTAGCCCGAGGCCATTCCGGCCATACCGCCATAGTTATTCATGGCGGCGTTTTGCATGCCGTTAAACTGATTAAAGCCCGGTTGCATGCCGTTGCCACCCAATCCCGCCTGGCCAAAACCAGGATGGCGTGCCATGGGGTACATATTGCCCATGGCTCCACGATTGAGCGCGGTGCCAAGCAAAACCATGCCGGCAGTAGGTAATGTGACCTGCGCTGTGCGGGCCAGCATCCTACCGGCCATGGCAGCCATGCCCCTCATTCTTGAGCCTCCGACACCGGCACCACCGCTATAGTTTTGTTTGTTGTTGAAATTGTTGTTGTAGTTTTCACTGGCAGGATAGTCGGCTACCTTTTGAGCCGGTATCGCATTGTCGTTCAAGCCTTTCTGGATTGCCTGCTCCTGAATTTGATAGGGTGTCAGTTCGCCATCGGCTTTAGGAAAGGTTTTAGCCAGGTTTTCTCCCTGATCGGTGTATCCGGCATTTTGCACCGGCACAAATTCGGCTGCCGCCTGGGCCAGGGCAGCTTGCGTTCCAAGAGTGAGCTGAAACAGTACTTGGGCCGCCAGTGCCAGGGCAAAGGAATTTTTCATAGCAGTCACCGATAGTAAAAGGCTCGCCGGAGAAAATTACACGGGGATGTTCCGGCTCACGGGGGGATTTAGTTGCCTGGCATCTACACTAATGATTCAATGTGACAAAATCGTGTCAAACTTGCTAAATCGGGCGGTTGCCAAGATTAATTTCAAATCCGGCTCAACCACTGCCAGTCTTGCATCCGGCTGCACTTGACAAGACCCGAGGTCAAAGTATGCCTGAGGGCCCCGGTCGGTCTGAATCGAGCCCGATCCGGTGGCGGTCGGGCGGCGGTAGGGTGTTGGCCGACCAGGCCCAAGATGTTCAACCGATATCGGTTGAACATTGGCCAAACCCTAAATTAAGTCCAATATTCATACTTTCCACACAGCCCAAATTGGTCATAGTTGGCCTTCTTGATAGATTGCTCCCTTTTGCTCTTCGGTCCTTACTAACCCCTAATGTGCCGCTGGTCATGGCAACCGGTGAAGTTGGCTATAATCGTGGCTCTTGTCCTATTTTGGTTATTGTTATTACAAGCCCACTCAACCGCTTCAAAAAAACAGCTGGGGTGCTCCGCTCAAGCAACGCCTTAATGGCCTTGCTCGTAGTGTTTGGCCTCAACCTGACATTTTTGTGCTTCCATCCTTTTCTCAAGGCTGACCCGGACGCCCTGCCTTCGGCGCGGAGCTGGGTCTGGTGGGCCACTCAAGACTATATGCATTTGCACCATGAGCCGCCCAGGGTAGTGCTGCTTGGATCTTCCATGGTGATGAATGCTTCCTGGCTCCAGGAAGCCGCATACATCAAAAAAGACGTGGACTTCGTCGTCAACCACAGAAGTACCTATTTAGAGTCGGTTATTGAAAAGCACATCCCCGGAGCTAAGGCGACAAGCTTCAATTTTGGAATGCCGGGGGAAATGATTTCGGATGGATATATGATCCAGCGGGCCCTCTTCAACGGTGCGGAAAAACCAAAGGTGGTGGCACTCTGTCTGGGCACCAGAGACTTCATGGACACAAGCTTTGACTGTGCCGCCGGCACCAAACCTTTCCAGTATCTGGAGCGCTTTACCGACACCCACGATCTGCTCGAGCTTTCCATGCCCAATATCTGGCAGCGCAAAAATTTCTACATCAAAGAGTTTGTCTATTTTGAAGGTCAGAAGTGGCCTATCCAGGTGACTCTCTCCGAACACATCAAAAATATTTTGCATCCACTTGTTGCCGCTTTCTGCAAACCAAGCGCTCTCGATATACAGAGCGAACACGACAAACAATATGCCTTTTATCGCTCCGATATTGAAAAAGGTGTTTGGGTCGCCCACCCAACCACACCTTATCACTATTACGATAACAGCGGCGACTGGCAACGGCGCCACAAAAATCCCAATCAAAAAATGTTCGACAACCAGCTCAAATGGTTGGAGCTGTCTCTTGAGCGCTGCAAGAAAGAAAACATTGCACCAGTAATCGTCAATGTGCCGATTTCACCAATTGCCTTGAGTTTGATTCCAGCTCAGGTCTATAAGCGCCATGTCGACACACTACAGGCGGTGGCAGCCAAATACGGTTGCCTGTACGTTGACAGCAATGCAAAACAAACTTTTGTAGCTCAAGATTTTACTGATGTCTGCCACATGGGAGCCAGCGGTGGCAAGAAACTCTTGGATATTGTCGGCCAGGCTATTGCTGACGACGCCAGAGCATCGATGGCACTGACACCATCAGGCAGTCGCGTCGCAGGGCAGCCGGGAGCGGAGATACATTGATGGAAAGGAGGCACTAGAACAGTTGCTGTTTAATAGCACCGAGTATCTAATATTTCTGCCCATTGTGGTTTGCCTTTTTTGGCTCTGTCCATTTAAGTACCGCACGGCTTTGCTGCTTTTGGCCAGCTATGTTTTTTACATGACCTGGCGGCCAATTTACGGTCTTTTGATGATGGGATTGACCATCGCCAATTACTTTATCGGTTTGACCATGTCCAATTCACCCAGCCAAGGTAAAGCGCGCAAGCGTTTCCTGGTGACCGGCATATGGCTCAATGTACTGGCTCTGTGCTTCTTCAAATATGCTTATTTCTGCCGCGATTCTGCCAACAGTGTCCTCGCTCTCGTACACTGTCAGCTGCCCAAGATACCTTTTGATATCATCTTGCCCCTGGGCATTTCCTTTTTTGTTTTTGAATTTATTCACTACCTGGTCGATGTCTACCGCGGCTCGGCACCGGTAAAAAACTTCCTTGAGTTTGCGTTATTCCCCAGCTTTTTCCCCACTCAAATTGCTGGTCCTATTAAAAGGTATCAGGACTTTTGCCCGCAGTTGAAGAAACCACAAAAGCTGACAGTCCAGGAATTTGACACCGGCATCGAGCTGCTCTTATTTGGTTTATTTAAAAAGGTGATAGTCGGCGACGGCATCGGTATGCTTGTCACCCGTTTTTTCGCCCACCCCGAACTGCTTACCTCGGTCGATGCCTGGCTGGCCTGCTATGCCTTTGCCTTCCAGGTTTATTTTGATTTTTCCGGCTATACCGATATCGCCCGTGGTAGCGCCCAGTTGATGGGCTTCAAGGTGCCCCTCAATTTCAACCTGCCATTTTTATCGCAGTCCTTTGCCGAATACTGGAAGCGCTGGCATATATCACTGGGAATGTGGCTCAAAGACTACGTCTATATCCCCCTGGGCGGCAGCCGGGGCGGGAGGTTTTGTGCCGAGCGCAATCTCTTTTTGACCATGCTCATTGCCGGCGTCTGGCACGGCGCAGCCATGCACTATGTTGTCTGGGGCGCCTATCAAGGCCTGGCTCTCTCACTGCATAAAGAGTGGAGACACTGGGCGGACAATGTTTCTTTCCTCAAAAAGATTGCCGAATCGAAGCCATTTAAGCCCTTTGCCATTTTGCTCACCTTCAATACTTTTGTCTTTGGCATGGCCATGTTCCGCTCCGAAACAATTGATACCGGCCTTAAAATGACGCAGAAGCTCTTGTTTTTATCACCGCCGCCTGTCGGTCTTAATGCCTTCAATCTGACCCTGCCCTCGCTTTCCGGCTCGGCAATTTATCCGATGCTGCCGCTGATTTTGATAATCCTGGCCATCGGGCAAATTTTGGCCGACAGATTTCCTGGACCGATTAACGGCATCGCGCCGATTCCACCCAGACTCAGGTTTGTCAGACCGGTTTATCTGGCCGCTATGGCATGCGCCCTGATGGCTTTTTCGCCTGATATTGCACCGCAGTTTGTATATTTTCAATTTTAGTCTTGCGCTTTCTGACCCAATCCACGGGCTTAATGTCAGCCCCGAACAGATGGGGGAGATACTCCGCCATCAAAACACAATTTATATCTAATTATCCCGTTGGCTTTTAGACAAAAGATCAACCTTTTGGCGTGGCTCATATCCCCCAAATGGAACACCATTCGGGTGATGAACCAAGAAAATTGACCAGATATTTTGCTGAAATTGCCCCGCTCGGGTAGCTACCTTGCTCTACCTGGCAGCCAGCGCTGACTGGCACCATTTGCGGTGCAGGCTGCACTGCCTTCAATGCTTGAGTGAAATCATCGCAGATATGCCAGACCAGTATCTATTTCAATCACACCAGCCATACCAGTACTCAGCTAGATAAGGCCCCCGCGCAGTGCTTTTACAGCCGCCTGCGTGCGGTCTGAAGCTGATAGCTTTTCCATAATATGACTGAGATGAGTTTTGACTGTCTGCGGGCTGAGAAATAGCTTGGCGGCAATTTCATTATTAGAAAGGCCATCCACGACACAGTTCAACACTTCCAGCTCGCGTTCCGAAAGTGAGTCTCGGACTACGTTAGAGGAGGGTACTGACGCCTTTAGGGTGGGCAAGGCCTGGCCGACATAGGCATCTATAAGCTTTCTGGCAATACTGGGATCGAGCCACATGCCACCGTCCATGACAGCAAGAATGGCCGTGCACAACTGCAAAACATCGATGCCTTTGAGGCAATAACCATCACATTTAGCTTCGACCGCAGCAATCGCCACTTCTTCCAACTCGTCCGACGTAAATATAATGATGCGGCAGCCGGGAAGCCTCTCTTTGATAACTTTGGCGGCCTCGATACCACTGATCGTCGGCAAATTTACATCCATCAAAACAACGTCGGGAACAAGCTCCAGAGTTAATTTAATGGCCAGTTCACCATCGGCCGCTTCGCCTACTAGTTCGAACCGATCATTTTTTTGCAATGCAAGACGTATGCCGGCACGGGTAACCGGGTGGTCATCGACAATAATTACTCTGATTGTGTCAGCTTTCAAACTAGCCATCGCTCCCTAAGGACACGCCACGACGCGTATCTATAAAGGTAATTGAAGCTACCTTGCCCTCTTATTTTAAGTTAGCAGCAATGGGGTGGTCACATGATGATCGTTTAGTACGCCATTGACTAAATGTCATAACTCAACTGCAGCGCGCTTGCTAAGTAATCGCCTGATCAGTTGATGGATTATCCCCCATTCGGGTCTGTCGCCTATATTTGACAGATTCTATAATTCTAGCAGGCCTGGCGTTGGCCAGAAGACTTGAAACCAGTCGGCCAATTTAGTGTGGCGCTATTCACAAGCCAGGCGCGCACTGGCAATCCGATCTTGATGGAGCAAATTGATGCAAGCGTTATTTGTTGATGACAATAAGGTTAATCGCCATACTGCTTCTTTGCTGTTGCATGGATTTGGCATTGACGTCCATGCCGCCGACACAGGCAGTGAGGCTGTGGCCTCCTTTGAAGCGCATCCCTACGACTTTATTTTCATGGACTGCCAATTGTTAGAAATTGACGATTATAAGTCACTGAATGCCATCAAACAAATTCGCAAAAATAAAGGTCTGGAAGTGCCGATCATTGGAGTGACGGGCAGCGGGGCACAAGACAAAGCCATGACAGTCGCGGCATACGGAATGGACGGCTATTTAAGCAGGCCCATCAATCAAGCGGAGCTGGCGGAGTTAGTCAGGCACTGGACTAACAAAGAGCGCAAGGCCAAAGGTGCGGGAGAATCGACCGATCAGTCCAATCTGACCAAAGCGTCCGGCAATGCACTCAACCTTGAGCTGCTGGAAAAGCGCTTTAATGATGCCGGCGTTCTTGAACTCCTGACTTTGTTTACCAAGCTGGCGCCACAGGACCTGAGCAAGATCGACGATGCCTGGTCCAGGCAGGCATTTGGCGAAATTGTGCGACTGGCGCACAACTTCAAGGGTTCATGCGCCACTATCTTTGCCGAAGATCTCACCCAGACATGCAATGAGCTGGAGTTGGCGGCAAGAAGATCCGACGAGCAGAGCTGCTTCGTCCTGACAAAACAGCTCGGATGCCGTCTCAAATCTGCCTTGAGTGCAATAGGTTTACGACTCCACCAACATCCAAAATGATGCGACAGGAGGACTTATCTTGCTTAGACAGACATTTAGAAGAAACAGACCTCGCTTAAGACTGGAATATAAATGTATGCAACCAAGGTACTCGATGCCGGAAGTCGGTCCAAAATGAATAATCAGGACACCAGTATCGACACAGATTTAATCTATTCGGTTGCCCAGGCTGACGAGATTGCACTGTTAAAAGGCGAACTGGCCGAATTGCGTGGACGGCGCCAGAGAGAGAGAGAAACTATTCAGTGCATCATTGATTCGTCGCCCGGTATCCTCTGGACAATGGACCGCACCGGATTGCCCACCATTCTTTCCAAAGCCTCGAGACTGGCAACTAATTTATCCTGGCGAACGATAGAAAACGAAGGCTGGACTGCCCTCGTGGATGAAAGTGAACGGGCAAACGCCGAAACTCTCTGGCATACAAACATCAAAAAGCAAAAACAATTTGAGGTGGAATGGACGTTCAGGCAGGAAGATGGTTCGAGGGCATGGTATTTAGTCAGCCTGCAGCCGATTATAGGCGGCAATGGAGATGTGGTTCGATGGTTCGGCTCTTGCCGAAATATCGACGCCGAAAAATCCCTTGTGGCAACTCTGCAGAGCTCCTTAAAAACCAGATCTGATTTTGTTGCCCACATTAGCCACGAGCTGCGCACGCCTTTAAACGGCATTTTGCCAATGATCGAGCTGATGCTGCGTGGTGAACTGAACGACGAAACCAGAACCCATGCCCTCACTCTAAAAGAAGCGGGAAATTCACTGTTGATTATAATCAACGATATTTTGGATTTTTCAAAACTGGAAGCAGGTAAAATCCAGGCCGCCAAAACAGACTTTAATTTAGTGACAATTGTCGAAGGTGTGGCCCAAATACTCACCCCGGCAGCTGCGGCAAAAAACTTGCTGATTTTGTCTTCCGTTGACAGCGCCGCACCCCAAAACGTTGTAGGAGATCCCCAGAGACTGAGGCAGGTTTTGTTAAACCTGAGCAGCAATGCCATCAAATTTACCGACCATGGGCAAGTGATCATCAGGGTCAGCCTCTCCGAGCCCATTGGCGGAAAGCCTGGCCTGACGTTTACCATATCAGATACCGGCCCTGGACTGAGCGAAGACATGATGGAGCAGCTCTTTGAACCTTTTTTCCAGGGCTCGGGCGAGGCTTTCCGCAACAAAGCGGGAACAGGATTGGGACTGAGCATTTCTAAACAATTTGTAGAACTTATGGGTGGAAAAATATTTGTCAAAAGCCAACTGGGAGCAGGTGCCACATTTGGTTTTTCTCTGCCTCTTGCCGCCGGCACTAACGCCAATATCACTGGGGTTTGGGATGCACCGGCCGTGGAGCAGCGCAAGTTTGACGTGCTGACGTTCGAGCCGTGCCACCAGGGGCGGTGGGAAATCGGCACCGCTTTTCAAAACGTAGGCATGTATGTCAGGTCGGTCGACAATATTGATCTGGCTATTGATTTGCTTAAGGGCAATGGCAGACAAGCGCCGAAGTACCAGTTTGTGGTTGTCGATATGGTTCGATATAAAATGCAAAGCAAGGAACTGTTGAAAAGATTGGCTGAATTGTCACTGCCGACAAAGACAATCGAAGTGGTGCAGACTCAAAATGTAGTATTGGAAGAAACCAACAGCGGCAGCCAGTCTAGATTTACCCTTGCTATGCCGCTGCAACGCAGCAATATGCTCAAATGCCTGGGTGCGTATGTAGGGTCGCTAGAAAGACGCGTCGACAGATCATGTGCTACCACCACTCTGCAATTAAACCATCTGCTTCCCATTGCTGCCGCCGACAGATTACAGAAACCGGGTCAAAGGAAGATTGCTCTGGTCGGAGACGATAATGAGATCAATCGCCGGGTTGTAAAATTGTTTCTGGCCGATATGGGATTTCAAGTCGACCTGGCTTTTGATGGCGTAGAAGCCGTGCAAGCTTTTAAAGCAAAGCGTTATGATCTTGTTTTTCTTGACTGTCAAATGCCCCGACTGGACGGCTTCGGCGCCGCCAAAATAATAAAAGAATTGCAAGCGCGCAAGGGCATTGCCGTGCCTGTAATCGCTCTTACTGCCAATGCAGTAGAGGGCACAAGAGAAGATTGTCTTGCCCATGATATGGACGACTATTTGAGCAAACCCATTGATCCGGAAGCTCTGGAAAGATTGGTCGAATCCTGGTTAGGCAGCACACCCAAAAAACAGATGCTGCAAAATACCACCCAGTCCCTCGTAAAACAGACAGCGGAATCGTCAGTCAGTCTCATTAATTTCAACAAGCTAAAGAGGACATTTAGCAACTCGCAAATCAACAGTATTTTGGGGGTCTATGTTGAGAGTTGCCCAATGGTTTTGCAGGAACTGGACCAGCTTGTGGCCGCCGGCAATTTCAAAATGTGTGAGCGTAAACTCAATTCATTTCAAGATTCCAGCGAAACGATCGGCGCAACCGCACTGGTTATGGCCTGCGGGGAGGTTTCCATTGCAATTCAGCGTCACGACGCCGCTTTAACGACAAAAGCCCTGGCACATTTGACCCGGTTGTTTGATCAACTGAAACAAGAAGTGACCGAAATCCTGGCTGACCGTTCCACCATCACTCTGCCGGTGGTCCATCGGGTAACGAAATAACCATAAATAACATTGAGCATAAATATATATAGACAATCAACAAATAGATATGGACAGATCGGCAGGACCTAATTTTATCGGCAAAAGCCTGCCACGCATCCGAATATATCCTTTCCACATTTGTGCAGCATCGAAGATTTCTCGATTACCGTTGTCGGAACGCGGAAGCATACAAGAGCATTGCTCCAATCAGCAGCAGTGTTATGGGTGAGGGCAAATACGAGATCGTAATGCTCCTCTCTTTCAATGGCCAGGCCAGGCCACTTAAATTTGAAACGCAAATTTTCAGCCAGTCCAAAGCGGCGGTCGGTCTCTTTGATCAGGGGCTCATAGTTGTAGATTAAAATCACCCGCGACTCGAAGCACGGCAAAACAACGGCTTTGCCTCCGGGTGGTTCGGTAATCTGTTCTTCCCAGGGTATATTAGTGTTGAGAAAGATAAAGGGCGCCGCATGCGGCAGCAACATTTCAATTTTTTGAAAGAAGCTCAAATCCAGCATTCTTTCCACATCGGGGGAACGCTTCCAGTCTTCACTCTTATACTCGGTGTCATCAAATCCACCATGCACTTCATCGCCGTGGGTATAAATGACTATGGTACTGGATACGGTGGCGGCCTTAAATTTATCGAGAGAAATGTCGGCTGGTGTTTCGATCGGATGAAAACGAAACTTTTTGGTGGCACTGCCGTAAGCACCGAGATGCCAGTGTTCGTTTACCGGTGAAAAACTGAGCACCACAGTTTGATTAGCGCTAAGTGATTGTTTGCGATCATATTTGATTGTGAGCAAAACAATCAAATTGTTGGCGGCGATGGAAGCAATCTTCATTTCCGGTGCAAGCGGCTTGCCGTCAATCGGCACGCAATTTGGCGGCAGGGGCAGAGGCCACCGCTTCAATGCTCCCAGTTTGCCCGCCTCATCAATTTCACAGCTGGCCAGGCCAATTCTGCCCATGCTGTTTGGAATTTTTTCGCGCTCGGCCGTCCTCGGTCTGGTATGCCATAAAAACCAGACACGCCCGTAATGAAAAACGACATCCGATATTTCATCAAAGTCGAGGGGCAATATTGAGTGCTGATACGCCAAAACGTCGAGAGGCGTAAGCAGCGGCGATACCGAATTGGTCAATGTCTATCAGCCCTTGGGTCTTACCACAATTACCGAGCATGAGGCATGTACGACAATGGCAGAGGCAGTACTACCGGCCATGTTGCCAAATACGCTGTCCTTGTGGTCATGGGCGCCGATTATAATCACGTCGGCCGGCCAATCCTGAGCCACTTGCAGGATCAGGTTACGTGGGCTGCCAATAAGCACATGCCCGGTCACTTTCGCTTGCGGGAAGTTTTCCTTCAACTTGGCAGTGGCCATATCAACCAGGGCGTCAGCTGCAACTTTCTGAGCAGCTTGCACTTTTTCCTCGGTCTCGGCGATAGCTGTGGCCTTAAAAAATCTCGAGCGCTCGGCGCGCTTAACTTCAGGCACCACCGACAAAACCTGGAAGCTGCTGTCGCTTGGCCAGGGCCGGCTGCTAATCAGATTTAAAACGGCGTGCGAATTGTCTGACTCGTTGAGAGCCAGGAGAAACCTCTTGGGCACGGCGGTCTTGCCACCGGCTTTTTGCAGTGTGGGTTCGCTCAACTCGCTGACAATCTTGACTGAACAGGAGGCTCTCGAGGCCAGGGTGATCGCCACCTTGCCAAAATCTGCACTGGCAGCACCACCGGTGCCCTGGCTGCCGACAACGATCAGGGTGGCATCCATCTCCTTAGCCGCCTTGATGATCTCTTCTGCCGGATTGCCTTTAAGTAGGGCAGAGGTAACCTTGCCGGCGCCGAACTTCTCTTTCAGCTTGGCAACACTCTCGGTCATAAGCTCCTGCAGATCGGCCTCAAATGCTTTCTGCGCCGTTTCAGCCATTGAGCCGATACCAAGTGCCAGCAAATCCAGGTGCTTATTGACAGGCTCGGAAACCGAAATCACATGTACCGAACTATCAGCCGGCCAATCGGAATCCAGGACGGAGTCCAGAGCCAGGTCCGAACCGATTGATCCATCAATGGCGAGAAGAAGTTTCATTGTTGCCCTCGGAGCTATGGGTGAGTGAAAAAGTATAGCTCAGAGCAGTTGCCAGGAAGTACCTGTGAAACCTAATTTGCTGGCCTTTATTTGCCCAGGTAATCGGAAAAAAGACCTTTAATATTCGAGCCCTGCTGACCGGAAATAATCAGATACGCATGGAAAGGAACAGGCTTATACTCCTTGGGCAGATCGAAGACATCCGGTGCAATCTTCACCCCGCACTTCAGTCCCTCAGTGACAAGGCAAGACACTGGCCCCTGACCTTCAATCACACGCTTGATCGAAAGGACCACGCCGTCACTAGCGCGCAGGCCACGCATGCGCCACATGACAGGTCCGGTCATTTTGCAGCCGGGAGGCTCGATATATTCTACCTCCGCATGGTTGGCAGCGGTCTTTTCGGTCTTCGCCTCAAACTCCTGGCGCGACACAAGAATAGTGTTCACCTCTTCGGTGGAGCCGTATATGCATCTTTTGACCGGCAATCCGTACTTTACGAAGGAAGTAGTGCGCAGGGGTGTCTTCAATTCGGTCGTCCACGACATACCGTGAAACTCATATTTCTCGCACCAATCCCGGTGGCTAGTCGTAAATATCTCCCTGGTTTTAGGACGGACAATGCTGACGTCCCACTTTGGCGCCTTACTGATCACATAATACTCATGGCGATCGTCTTCCACTCTAATGGCATTAGGGGTAATCTGAGCAGTGTAGCTGCCGGTCTCAGAAAATCTTTGTTTCAAACATATGCCCTCAACCGCCGTTGGAGCTCCAGCTGCCGCTCCTGGGAAAGCAGTGGCTGCCACAGCATACAAAGCGACCAAGAACAGTGCTGCTCCCAGTATCGGGGCTATGGTTAATGGCAACGCGCCCCTTCTTAGCAGGCGAATTGGATAGAGATCCGCTTGCTTTTTCATGCGCGGCGTCCGTCCAAAATCTTTAAAAAGGAACGGGTTTGTATCTCGTCTAAGGTCAGACCGGTTTTTTGCAAGTCAGCCTCGGTGATAGCACCACAATTAATGGCGCGCAGGAAAAAATTGAGCAGTCCTTGACCGCTGGCCGCGTCGTCAAATACATCGCAAACAAGGGTTGCCTGAGCAGCCTTTTCAATGAAAGATTTAAGACGCATCGAAGCTGCCACCAGGCCCTCTAAGAAGA
>Ga0207011_1186_pt2 | contig 12614 bp, 10 predicted proteins | sample Alteio_BWMinCont_79_FD_153466 | JGI IMG/M metagenome (GOLD analysis project Ga0207011, IMG submission 153466) | Enriched cells from forest soil in Barre Woods Harvard Forest LTER site, Petersham, Massachusetts, United States -... | ecosystem: Environmental > Terrestrial > Soil > Temperate forest >...
GTACGATGTTGCGCGACGGTTGCCTCCGAACAAGCCGTCACGATGGGTCTGGGGTGGCGCTGCTCCGGTCAAGCATCGAGGATGACCTTCGTTGAGTGAATCCGATGTCCAAGAGTCGATTATTCTTGTAGAGGGGTTCTATGATAGGTCATTCTGGACAGGATGGCTGTCCCATCTTCAGTGCCAAAACCTCAAACCGCAGCGCGGAACCGTGGTTAAAGATCCGCTAGGAAAACCCGTTGTTGCAGGGGACTTTGCGTTCCGATCCAAGTCAGGTGGGTTCTTGCGTGTAGTGCCTATACACGGTCAAGCCAACTTGGCATCCGTAGCACGCGCCCGACTCATGGACCGCACGACACGACCGATTTCGCGAATGGTACTTAACCGAGACCTCGATTCGTTTGCGGGTGGTATCGCCGTTCACGCGAACGCGCGGAAGCAGGTAGGGGTCCGCGCCGGGCTGGACAGGCCCGCCACCTTTCTTCCAGCCCGCTAAGTAACCGGCCAACTGCGCACGCTCAACGACCATTTGGTTGTATCTACCGGAGGGATAGGCGAGGGAGGTTATGCGGTCGAGAGTGCGATCCTCCAACACGCGCTTCGATTCTCGAAGCTCAAAGTCCATTTGAGGTACCGTGAGTCCTGTTAGCTCGTAGTGGTTCACGGTATGCGAGCCATATCCCACGCGGTTGGTATGCATGAGTCCTACCTCGTTCCACGTTAGGTGCCCTTGGGTGTCAACCGTATGTGTCACGAGGAAGATGGTGGCCCGGGCATGGTACTTCAGCAGGATGGGGTAGGCCTCTTCGAAGTTGTCCTGGTAGCCGTCGTCCATCGTGATGGCGACGGCCTTGGCAGGTAGGAAACGATTGTCTCTTACGGCCTCTTCAACCTCTCGCGCCAACAAGAACGAGTATCCGTTTTCGGCGAGATACTTGATCTGCTCCTCGAAATGAGCGGGGGATACGGTCAAATCGCGCATAAGAGGGCTGCGCGCTTCCGACGGGGTCAGATTCGCGATCCGGTGGTACATCAGTACCGGAACGGCAAACTCCTTCGTCACCGGAACAGGCGGCCCTACCGACGAGAAAACCACTCGCTTTGGCCGCGCCAACGTGAGCGGCGTATTGGGCCGGTCAGGCCGAAGCAATCCAAAGCAGCAGGCCACGCCCGCAATCGCTATTGCGCACAGCAGCACGCGTGTCGTAAATCGCATTGTCATCCTCCACTCGCCACAACACCCCATACCAAACACCAAAGCCGTCTGTTATAAGTTGACGAGTCCATGCGGCCCTCGTTCTCCATTCCAAGACCAAAGGTCCTGAAGAGCTCGCGGTGACCGAAGGCGGTGGCGACGCTTACGGCCGTGCTGCGATGTCCTGGGTCAGATTGCGGGCGACAATGCCTAACACGGTGTCGCGGGCTGTATTGATGAAGAAGTGGTCGCCCTCGATCATGTGAGGGTCAAATCCGGCAGCGGTATGCATCGCCCATGCCATGATCTCCGCCTCGGGCACATCTATGTCGGTGTTGCCACCAAGTGCGGTCATCGGAAAGTCGAGCGGCGTATCCTCTCGATAGCTGTACGTCTCGCCGATAGCGAAGTCGGCCCGCATGGTCGGGACGAGCAGCTCCATAAGCTCCCGGTGTTCCAGTATCTCTCGCGGCATGCCGTTCAAGCGGGTTACTCCCGCAATAAACTCCGGCTCGGGCAGTGCGTGGATCGGTGGGTTGGGGTCAGGAATGTGTGCCGCGCCACGCCCGGATACAAAAAGACGCACCGGACGTCGATTATGTGTCTTGCGGAGGTGCCTAGCCAGCTCAAACACCGCCAGCGCGCCAACGCTATGGCCAAACAGTGCAAACGGCCTATCGATTTGCGCCAGCAAGTGCGGAGTAGCGGCTCGCACCAGCTCATGTACGTCAGTGAATGGAGGCTCCGCAATCCGTGTCTCCCGCCCCGGAAGTCTTGCGGCCAGCACCTCGACGTTGGCCGGCAACCCATCCACCCACGATCGGTAGATGCCCGCGCCGCCGCCGCCATACGGAAAACAGAATAGCCGGAGCGCCGCATCCGGGCGGGGCTTAAACGGGACGAACCAGTCAGACGTTGTTGGTCTCATTTTTTGGGAACGTATGCGTCCTTTCGCTCGTTGTGGGTTCTGCAACCGGCACGAGTTATCCTGCGCTGTAACCTGCAATTCAGCATTCTCTATGTGGCCGAACGAACGATCTCACCCTCCCCTCCGGGTATAATATATGTGTGCGAACCGTTCAAATCCTCACCCCTCCGAGACCGCCTCATAGCTGCTTAAATAACCTGGTTTCCGATCAATAACACAAACACACTATGCCGAATGATACTGAACTTCTGACCGGCCCCGATGGGGGCGATGGTGGCGAGCTGATCCTGATTGACATCGAGGACGAGCTTCGCCGCTCATATCTTGGGTACGCCGTCTCAACGCTTGTTTCTCGCGCCCTCCCGGACGTTCGCGATGGGTTGAAGCCCGTTCAGCGCCGGATTCTGATGGCGATGAACGACCTCAATCTCGGGCCGAACACGCAACGAATGAAATCGGCCAAGATTACGGGCGACACCTCCGGCAACTACCACCCGCACGGCGATCAGGTCATCTATCCGACCTTGGTCCGTTTGGCTCAGGACTTTTCACTCCGCTACCCGCTTATCGATCCACAAGGCAACTTCGGCAGCGTAGATGGGGACCCTCCGGCGGCGCAAAGGTATACCGAGGTCCGTATGTCGCCGTTCGCTATGGAGATGCTGGCCGACCTCGATCGCGATACGGTCGACTGGATGCCCAACTACGATCAGCGGCTAAACGAACCGATAGTTCTGCCCGCAAGGTTCCCGAACTTCCTATGCAATGGTGGTGAGGGCATCGCGGTCGGTATGACCACAAAGGTCCCGCCGCACAACCTGCGTGAAGTGTGTGACGCATGTACATATATGTTGGAAAAACCCGATGCTACCGTCGCGGAGCTGATGAAGTTCATCACGGGACCGGACTTTCCAACTTCCGGCATTATCCTCGGAACCAAAGGCATCAAAGAGGCCTATGAAACAGGGCGTGGGCGCGTTATTGTACAGGCAAACCTACAGATCGAGCCAATGGAGAACGGCAAGAGCGCGATCGTAATATCTGAGCTGCCATACCAGGTAAACAAGCTGAAGCTGCAGACGGATATCGCGGACCTGGTCAAGGGCAAGAAGCTCGACGGCGTGACGAACATACTTGACCTTACGGACCGGCACGGCATGCGGGTGATAGTGGAGCTGCGCCGCGATGCCCATCCGCGCAAGGTGCTCAACTTCCTACTCAAGCACACCTCGCTGCGAACCACCTTTGGGATCATCATGCTCGCCCTGGTTGACGGCGCGCCGCGGCAGCTCAACCTTTCGCAAGTTATCGGGCACTACATAAAGCACCGCCGGGAGATCGTTGTCCGTCGAACGCGCTACGAGTTAGGGCGTGCCAAGTCGCGCGCGCATATACTCGAAGGTCTGCAGATTGCGCTGGACTTCCTGGACGAGATTATCCGCATCATTCGGGCGTCCGACGACGACAAAATTGCCCGCACGGAGATGATGACCCGGTTCGGCTTCACGCAGATCCAAGCGGAAGCCATTCTTTCCATGGAGCTTAGGCAGCTAACCCGGCTCAACCGAAACCGGCTGGAAGAAGAGTACAAAGGCAAGCTAAAAGAGATTTCGGGTTACGAGGATATTCTGGTGGTGCCCGCGCGCGTGACGGCAATCGTCAAGGGCGAGATCAAGGCCCTCCGAGACAAATATGGTGATGAGCGCAAAACACGCATTCTTCCTACCGAAGCCGAGGAGATTGGCGAAGAGGACCTGATCCCCGAAGAGGACATGCTGGTCACCATCACGCGCGATGGCTACGTTAAGCGCGTGCCCCTGGATACCTACCGCACCCAAAAGCGCGGCGGCCGTGGGATCATTGGGGCCAACACAAAAGAAGAGGACACGATCGAGCACCTGTTCGTGGCAAATACCCACGACTACATACTATTTTTCACGGATAGGGGACGGGTCTATCGGCTGAAGGCATACGAGGTCCCTCAGACCACGCGTCAGGCCATGGGTACTGCCATCGTCAACCTCATCAACATCGAACCAGGGGATGTTGTGACCGCTACAGTTCCGGTCAAAGATCTCAACTCCGCAACGGGTTACATGCTCTTCACAACGCAGAATGGCGAAGTCAAACGTGTCGATCTGAAGGCGTTTGCCAACCTCCGCGCAAATGGGTTGATATGCTTCGATTTGGAAGGGGACGATGAGCTAAAGTGGGTGAAGCTGACGGATGGCAAACAAGAGTGCATCCTGGTTACCCATGGCGGCAAGAGCATCCGGTTCAAGGAGAGCCAGGTTCCGTCGCGCGGAAGGCCTGCGGGCGGCGTGCGCGGGATTGAGATGCGCGGTGACGATGGAAAGATGAAGGATCGGGTCGTTGCGATGGACCTTGTCCGCCCAACAAGCCAACTGCTGGTCGTCGGCGAGAAGGGCATCGGCAAGCGCACCAACCTTGCGGACTATCGCGGCCAGTCGCGTGGTGGCAAGGGCATCCTGACGATGTCAATCACGGAGAAGACCGGCAGAATCGTGGATGCCGTAGTGGTCGAGCCCGACGACAAGCTGATGATCATCACCAAGAACGGTATTACCATCCGTATGGAGGTCGCCGGCATCCGAAGCGCGGGCCGCAGTACGCAGGGCGTCAAGCTCATCAATCTCGAAGCGGGCGACAGCATCGGGTCAATCGAGCGGCTGGCCCGAAGCGAGGATATCGATGAAACCGGCAAAGCTCCGACCACCGTTCCAGGCACCGAAACCGACGCTGTTGAAGGTGAGGAGATCGCCGAAGCCGACACCGACGACGAGGAAACGGACGACAACGCCGAGACGGAGTAGCGAGGCCCTAAGGATTGATTGAGTGAATAGACGTATCGGACCCGTCATCCCGAGGGAGGCTCGCCGACCGAGGGATCTGCTTTTGACCCGTTTGTGCAGATCGAAGGACATCAAAAACAGATTCCTCGCAAGCTCGGAATGACGGTTCGGGAACTTCGCTCTACCATCTGATTCGGTCAGCCTAACTTGTCGCCCACCCAGGGCTCTTACATGGATATCATCGCAGATCTCACCGAGGCCCGGCGCCTGGTTCACCTCGGCCAGAATCAGCAGGCAATAACCGTTATTCAGGGCATACTTCAGCGATACGGCCCGGTAGCCGAGGCACACGCGCTCATGGGTGCGACAGTCTCCAGCCTCGGCGATCTTGCGGCTGCAACTTCTCATTTCGAGCAGGCCGTAAGGCTTGACCCAACGCGTGCGTCCTACCACTACAATCTGGGTGTTGCCTACGAGCGCGCGGGCAATGCGATGTGGGCGCTGGAAGCCTATCGCCATGCGCTGGAAGTAGACGCCTATTTCCCTCAGGCGTGCGAAGCCTACTACCGGCTCGCGCCGCAGATCGCTTCATCCTCCACGGCACCAACCGCATTGCCAGGCTGATTCCAAAACCGCTCCACCCGGCTCCAGATACTTGCGCGCGCCGCCTGTGGCAGATACTTCACGAACTCCTTGCCATACCGCTTGGTGATCAGCCGGGTATCGAGAATACAGACAATACCTCGGTCCGATTGCGTTCGTATCAACCGGCCAAACCCCTGCTTCAAGCGTATCTGCGCCTGGGGCACGCTGTATTCATTGAACCAATCACCCCCAGCAGCGGAGATAGCTTCCGTGCGTGCCCGAGTAACCGGTGAGTCGGGCACCGCAAAGGGGAGACGATCGATAATAACGCATGACAGAGCATCCCCCTGCACATCGACGCCCTCCCAGAACGTCTGCGTACCAAAGAGGCAGCCGTTGCCGCTCTCCCGAAACTCCTGCAGCAGCCGCGCGGGTGGCATATCACCCTGGCGGTAGATTGGGAAGCTGAGCCGGTCCTTCAGGAGATCATATACGTCATTTAGCATACGGCGCGAGGTGAACAGGAGGAACGCGCGCCCGTTGGAGAGCTTCACAATACGCTCGATCTCGTCGGAGACCTGCTCGGTGTAGACCGGGACCGCCCCCTTGGGCGGCTCGGATAGATGGCCCGGAACATAGAGCATGGCCTGCTGTTTGAAGTCAAACGGCGACCCGACAACACGCTCTATGGCGGAATCCGGGACCGCCAAGCGGGAGCGCAGATATGAGAAGCCACCCGAGTTAGCAAGTGTTGCAGAGGCGAGCACGGCCGAGCTCACTTTGCCCCATAGCGCATCGGTGAGGATCTCGCCAACGGATATGGGGGTGAAGTGCAGGGTGGTGCGCGGGTCGCGACGCTTGCGGTTTCGCCTCTCTATCTGCGTGTTGGGCAATAAGACCTGCTCCCCCCCAACGGATGTAACCCACCTCTTCGCGAAACATCAGCGTTTCGATCTCATCACGAAGCCTGGTCGCAGTTCGAGCTAATCCCAGCAGCCGGTCCTTCCGCGCGTCCTTCTCTTCTTTTGCCAGGTCAAGCAGATCGCGCGCCACTCCCTCAAGGCCGGTGCAGATCTGAGTGGCTGTGGCTTGCGCCGCCGGCATCGTCTCCTCATCAAGCGCCTCTTGAAAGAAGAACTCCTGGCGATTGGCTCGAAACATCCGGAACAACTGCTCGCTCGCTTCATCGATTGCCCCGAGCCGGGTCGCGTTGATATCCAAGTTCTTGATCCGCAGAACACGCTCCACAAAGTGCGGGATAGTCCTGTTGTTAGCCTCGATGCTGAACGCCTTGGTCGCGACCTCCTCGAGGTGGTGTGCCTCGTCGAATACGACGTAATCATGATCGGGAATCAGCGCGCTGTCCGGCTCCACGCGCTTCATTGCGATGTCACTCAGGTAGAGCGCATGATTGACGACGATCAGGTTGGCGTCACCGGCCTTGCGACGCATCTTGTAGTAGAAGCATCGATCGTAGAACCGGCACTCCTTCTGGCGGCAGGTGTCAAAGCTTGCGGCAATCTCAAACCAGTGTGGATAGGAGAATGGCAGGTCGGCGACGTCTCCGGTGTTAGTATCCTGCACCCATTTGATGATCTCCTGGAACAGCGGATCCGTCGTGTTGAACAGGTCCTCTTCGGCCACGTTGAGGTCCTGCCGGCATAGGTAGTTGCCACGGCCTTTCATAACCACAGCGTCGATTTTGACCTCGGGGAACAGCGAGGCGACCAGCGGAATGTCCTTGCCGATCAACTGGGCTTGCAGATTGAGGGTGTGGGTCGAGATTACGGTCTTTTTACCCTCTGCGGCTGCTCTTACGGCGGGGATCAGGTAGGCGAGGGTTTTGCCGACCCCTGTGCCGGCCTCGATCAGGCAATGCGCGGGCTGTTTAAAGGCCTCTTCAATCGCGTGGCAGGCCTCGGCCTGCTGCGGTCTGAACTGATACCCTGTGAGGTTGGCTGACTTGGATAGCCGCCCGCCCGGAGCCAAGACCTCATCAATCGTCGGTATACGCTTCTTTGGCGGCATATAGGAATCGTACCCTAGATGTCAGTCGGCGGCAACGGTATTACAGAGACAAACGCCCGGCAAATGCGTCGCCAGGCGTTCGAATGCAACTCGCTAGTTAACAAACCATGGGGCCGTGAGGGCCCCACCCCCAGCGCCTCCCCCAAAAACTAGGCACTTACTAACTTGACGCACAAGCTAGCAGCTAATCGCGGCGGAATCCAATTGTTGCCTTCCAAAGATAGAAACACAGGAAAGAGGCTAGAACCCAAACCGCAGTAACCATAACAATCCATACCGCGACACGAAAGCAGTTCGCAACGAACTTCATTAAGGGTATGCCTATTTGGGCTTGGTGCCAAAAACTGGCGAGGTGCACCTAGTCAGTGGGCCACAACTCACCTTACTTACAGGCTACAGCAACTCGGTAATTGGTTCGCCGTCGTAATTGATCTTGAAAGGCCGGTTTTGCGGGGACATGTACTCCTTCTCGCAGTCGACCCCCAGCGCCTTGTAGATGGTCGCTCCAACATCCTCTACGCGGATAGGCCGGTCCTTTGGAACTTCGGCGCGCTCGTTGGATGTCCCGACGGCCTGGCCGGTCTTTATGCCGCCGCCGCCCATGCAGACGGACATGGCGTTTGGCCAGTGATCGCGGCCCGCGGAGGAGTTCACCTTGGGGGTACGCCCGAACTCACCCATCCATACAACTAGCGTGCTATCCAGCATGCCGCGCTGCTTCAGGTCTGCAAGCAGTCCGGCGTAGCCCTGGTCCAGCGTCGGAAGCAGGTTGTTCTTAAGCGCGTTGAAGTTGTTTTCGTGGGTGTCCCAGCCGCCATAGTTAACTGTGACGAAGCGGACCCCGGCCTCCACCAACCTGCGGGCAAGGAGGCAGGACTGCCCGAAGTAGTTGCGGCCATAGGAGTCCCGGACCTTCGCGTCTTCCTGCTTGAGATCGAATGCCTTTTTGGCAACGGGCGAGGTAATGAGACTATAGGCCTGCTGATAGAAATCGTCCATCGTCTGAACGATCTTCTGCTGCGTCTCGACCTTCCGCTGGAACGTATCGAGGCTGTCAAGGATATTGCGCCGGCGGGCAATTCGGTCCATATCCACGCCATTTGGAGGGGCTACATCCTGAACGCTAAAGCCAGGGTTGTTCGGATCGCCACTGATATTGAAGGGGTTATAGACCGCGCCCATGTAGCCGCCCCCGCCGTGCCCGTTCTGGAGGCCGCCGAAGATAACATAGGGCGGCATGCCGTTCTGCGCGCCCTTTTCGCGGGCATAGACCGACCCGTAACCTGGATATTCAACTGCTGGGGTAAATGGATAACCGGTAAGCAGATAGTGCGTAGCCGTCTCGTGCGTGCCGTCCGGCGAGGTCACGGAGCGCAAAATGGAAAACTTGTCCATCTGTTGGGCCAGTTTCGGCAGCTTATCACTAAGCTGGATCCCGCTAACGTTGGTGGGGATCGCCTTGAACTCACCGCGGATCTCGGCTGGCGCATCGGGCTTAGGATCAAACGTGTCGATGTGGCTTGGCCCGCCACCCATCCATAGCAGGATGCACGACACGTCTTTGCGATTGGTTGACGCCTGGGCCATGCTGAGGAAGCCCGGCAGAGTCAAGCCAAGCGCGGAAAGCCCGCCGACCCGCAGGAAATCCCGCCGGGTTACGCCGTCGCAGTCGGTATGGTTTGCAAGCTCGAAATCGAACATGGTGCGCGCCTCCGGAATCGTTTCGGGTACGCTACGAGAATAATCGGCTAATCACATATTCCATTATACAAGACGTTCTCACCGAATTCCTCGGTTCGAGAAAGATTCCGAATGGGCGGCGTATTGTTGAATGGGGAGTAATGCCAGTGAATATCGTGGTCCGTCCATCCAAACGGGAGCTGGGTCGCGTGGCGGCTGCGGCCGGCGCCGATGCTGTACGCGCTTCCATCCGAGAGCACGGCAGAGCAAGCATCATTCTGGCGACTGGGGCGTCCCAGTTTGAGATGCTGGCTGAGCTGGTCAAAGCGCCGGGTATCGATTGGGGTCAGGTAGACATCTTCCACCTGGACGAGTACATCGGCTTCCCGGCTGAACATCCTGCTTCGTTCCGCCGTTACCTACAAGAGCGCTTCATAAGTAAGCTGTCCGCGCCGCCCCACGTGTTTCAAGCAATCGATGGAGAGAACGATCCCGTTGCGGAGTGCCTTCGTGTGGGCCAGATCATCGCGGCCCACGAGATTGACGTGGCTTTCATTGGTATCGGTGAAAACGGGCACCTAGCCTTTAACGATCCGCCCGCCGACTTCGATACCGAAGAGCCGTTTATCGTTGTGGATCTCGACGATGCCTGCCGCCGCCAGCAGTTAGGCGAAGGCTGGTTCGCCACAATCGATGATGTTCCGGCGAGGGCGATCTCCATGTCCATCCGTCAGATCATGAAATCCCGCACTATTATCTGCACCGTGCCGGATGCGCGCAAAGCTAGAGCGGTCAAAGCCGCCGTCGAAGGTCCGGTAACGCCGAACCTGCCCGCCTCCATTCTGCAGGAGCATGCCGCTGCGACGATCTTTTTGGATAGGGAATCGGCGGCGCTGCTCAGTTAAACCGACAGTATCGCCGTAATGAAGAGTTCCAGCCAGCAACGCCTCCGTCGCAGGCTGGAAGCCCGCGCCACAGGATACCCAAACCGCAGGATGCTGGTATCCGCTCCTTTAGCACACATCAGCTTCGGTGTCTTAGCGCCCAGTACATCCGCGATTGCAGGCCATGTGTCTTCACCATGCCGATGCTCTCGGCCTGGTCGAATGTCTTGCTATCGAACGAGGCAAGGTCCTCGTTGTACAGCGCCCATGTGCTCTCTCGTCCAACAACCGTACAGCTCCCTTTGGCGAGCCGCAGGGTCACCGCGCCAGTCACGCGCTCCTGTATCCGGTCGGTAAAGGCTTCGAGGTCCTCTTTCAGCGGGTCGAACCACAATCCCCGGTACGCTAACTCGCCCCATTCGCGATCGACCAGCGCCTTGAACTTCAGCTCTGCCTGGGTGCAGACGAGCGCTTCCAATGTACGATGCGCGGTAAGCAGAACCACCGCCGCAGGGCACTCATAGTTCTCGCGAACCTTCAACCCCAGCATGCGGTCTTCCATCACATCGACCCGTCCGACCCCATGCTCGCCAGCCAAAGAGTGCACTTGTTGAACCAGCTCCAGCCCCGAAAGCCGCTCGCCGTCCAGGGAAACCGGAACACCGTTCTCGAAGCCGATTTTGAGGACACGAGGCGTGTCCGGGGTGTCCGCAAGCCCTCGAGTCCAGTGGAAGATCTCTTCAGGAGGAGCGTAGTTTGGCTCCTCCAGGCGGCCACCCTCAATGCTCCGGCCCCAGAGGTTCTCATCGATACTCCATATCTTGTCCTTTGTCTGCGGGATGTCTAAGCCGTGTGCGTTGGCGTAGTCGATCTCCTCGCTGCGAGTCCATGGCTCGCGACCGCCGCCCGGCATGAGCTTGCCCTCACGCATTGGCGCGATAATATCAAGGTCCGGCGTGAGTGTGCGCATTACGTACTCAATCCGGAACTGGTCGTTCCCCTTACCGGTGCAGCCATGAGAGTAGGCCTTGGCGCCAACCTTTTGGGCGACCTCGACCGCCTTCAAGGCTATTAGTGGACGAGCGATGGAGGTCGAAATCGGATATCCCTGGTAGTCGCCGTTGGCCTTAACCGCCGGCCAGCAGTATTGCTCGACGAACTCCGCTTTGGCATCGACCGTGTAGTGCTCGGTCCCGAACGTCCGCGCGCGCTCTTCTGCCTGGCGTATGTCATCCGCCGGTTGCCCTACATCAACCGTTACTGTCACAATATGCTCGAAACCATACTCCTCCCGCATCAGCGGAATACATACCGACGTGTCCAAGCCGCCGGAATAGACGAGGACCACTGTAGCGTTCTGAGTTCTGAGTTCTGAGTTCTGAGTATTATTCGCTGCGTCCGATGAGTTCATTTTGTATCCTTGGTTACGGGTTTTGATTTCAGTGGTAGTTCTATTGATGCCCTCAAGGCACCGATTATTCGACCGACTTCGTCAGCTTGGTTTCGTACGTCGTTAAAGGTGTCCTCGTCGATGTGCTCCACGTCGAAGGCCACGTAGAGGATCGACCTCACTTCGGCGCAGGATGCCTTTGCAATCGACAAGAACTGGTGGAATTCACTAGATCGCTTTCGCTCAAAACCTTTCGCGACATTTGACATAATTGAAACGGCCGCGCTCTGGATTTGAGACGCGAGTCTGAAATCACGGGCAAATGCCCCAGTCTTCGTAACACAATATATCTTTTCGTAAGCGCGCGAGCCTTTTGCCACGGGATAAGTTCCTCGAACCTCGTTACACCCGGCATATCTCCTCCAATTCACCGCGCAGAACCCCGCACCCCGCACCGAGCACCCAGAACTCAGAACTCAGAACTCAGAACTCAGAACGATGCGCCTCAGCACTTCTACAATCCAATTAGCAGCGCCAGGAGCGCCTTTTGCGCATGGAGGCGGTTCTCCGCCTGGTCGAACACGACCGACTGAGGTCCGTCAAGCACTTCGTCGGTTACCTCTTCGCCACGATGAGCGGGTAGGCAGTGCATAAAGAGAGCATCGGGTTTGGCATGCTTCATCAGCTCGGCGTTGACCTGGAACGGCTGGAAGATCGCCAGCCTCTTTTCGCGCTCCTCCTCCTGTCCCATGCTGGTCCAGACGTCGGTATACACGGCATCGGCATCTTTAGCCGCCTCGACCGCATCCGAGCCAACCGTTATGCTGCATGTGCCAGCCGCAGTCTCCTTGGCTTCGTTCACGATAGATTCATCGGGCCAGTAGCCATCGGGGCAGGCCGCTGCGACGTCAAACCCCATAATCGCGCCGGCCAACATGAGGGAGTGCAGGACATTGTTGCCGTCCCCCACCCAGGCGATTTTGAGACCTTCGAGCTTCTCTTTCTTCTGCTGGAGGGTGTACAGGTCCGCCAGTATCTGGCAAGGGTGCTCGCGGTCGCTCAACCCGTTGATAATGGGTATTCTCGAATGCTCATCGAGCTCGACAAGCAC
>Ga0207011_1194_pt1 | contig 12606 bp, 15 predicted proteins | sample Alteio_BWMinCont_79_FD_153466 | JGI IMG/M metagenome (GOLD analysis project Ga0207011, IMG submission 153466) | Enriched cells from forest soil in Barre Woods Harvard Forest LTER site, Petersham, Massachusetts, United States -... | ecosystem: Environmental > Terrestrial > Soil > Temperate forest >...
CATCTTGCCGGCTGCAGCGGTCGAAACGCCTTCTGGAAGCCGGCACCCCAGGTGGTCAATGCGGCACGACAATCACAAGCCGTAGATTGTTTCGACGTCATTAATAGGTGCACTGATACCCACTCCGGCCCGCCCACCCGTACTGAAGATCAAATCAAAAGACACTTCCGATCTTCGTGTGTGGGCAGGAAATTTTAGCAGGGGAGAGCCTTTCAACCTGTTCAAAACTTCAAGCACAGCCTGTTTGGTGGCATCGTTAAATTGGCTGTCCCAGGGGTGCGCACTTTTCCAGATATTGACGTCCACTCCGGTTACGGCTAGCCTGCTGCCGGCGTAAACTGTTACGTGTGCCGTCACTTCGGTGTTCAATTGATTGTTGTAAGTTTGCCACATGCCGGTGGAGGCGGCCTGGACACGCTTGTACCACGGGTCCCAGCGGACATAGGTAGCCTCGCCAAAGGGCTTGAGCGGTTTTGCTTCGGCCGACAATTCACCCGGGGATGGTTTTTTTTGTGGCGCAAAAATGTTGAAGAAGCGGTTTACAGTCTCAATCGGGATGGCGCCCACGTTTTGGGCCCAGTTGCTTTGCACTACCTGGGGTTGGGCCGCTATGCTTTGTTGCGCCACCACCTGTTGTGTCATGGCCTGGGAGCTTACTTGCTGCTGGTTTACGGTTTGCTGCATTGGCCCTGCCGGCGCCTGATACGGCACCAGCGGTATAACAGTGCGGTGGTAGCGCTTGGCGAGAAGCTTCTGAATATCGGCTTCATTGCCGCCGACAATAGTCATGATCGCTGGATTTTCTCTGTCTACCTTAATGCTGACATCACTCCTGGCGTTTTCCTGGCTGCGCTTTGTGCCCAAATTAAACTTGGACTGGTCGGCGCCCAGCGAAAAATTGTCTTGATTGGCCCCGGCTGAAAGCGGTCGGGGTGGCCGGGGAATGACTACACCCGGCATGACATGGGCGGTGGCTCTCAGTTCGCGCTCAGCCAGGACCGGGAGTGCAGCCGGGAAAATCAAGGCGCAAAGCGCTAAAACACTGAGACAAGCTGGCCTGGCAGAAGAAGCAGCCAGTGGTCCAATCGATGGTAGACGAAACTTAAATCCAGGCACTGGACCAGACACCTTTGAATTTATACCGATGACAGTACACCCGAGAGGGTTTAATCAGGGGGCCGTTTGCTATATTCCCAGTTTTAAAGGCCTCAGGTGAAGGATGCGTGTGGCTGCAAATTATGCTCTGGACCGAGCCCGATAGTCTTGCTAATCTGGTCTTGCTATTCTGGTCATTCAAGTGGGGCGTATGGTAGCGGTCACCTTTATCGGCTGGAGACGTCTTTGAGCTTTTCATCGTTTGCTGCAAGTCCGATCTTTGTCATCTGTGCCATGGCCGTTGATATGTTGTTGTCCGGCCTGCCTGTGGCGGCTGCCGAAACACCGGAACAATATGCTCTGCGCATGGGAGATTTTCACAAAGCACGCGGTGCCAATACCGAGGCATGCCAGTACTACATGCAGGCTGTGCGCCTGGCTCCTTCCGACTATCTTGCACACCGGGCTCTGGCGCAAGGCTATGCCACGCTAAAAAAATATGAGCAAGCCATGAGCGAAGTTAACAAGGCCATAAGCCTCAGCCCGGGCGACCCCAAACTTTTTGTCGATCGCGGTATCTACTACATCGGACTGGGCAAAAAGGGGCCCGCCGAGAGCGATTTTAAAAAGGCAGTTTTGTCCCCCGACTGTGGCCATGCCGTTTACAAGTATCTGGAGGACATGTACAAAGACCAGGGCAGGCTGGCGGATGCAATAGCTGTTTGCGACCTTCATATAAAGCGCGAGGCAAATGAGACAACTTATCGTGAGAAGGGCGAATTTATGGCCATCAGCAAAGACCATGAAGGGGCGCGTCAGGCCCTGACAAAGGCGATTTCACTGGCCCCGCTTAACTATCGTAACTATGAACTGCGTGCCGACTCGTATCTGGCTTCAGGACTGGCTGAGCAAGCAGTGGCCGATTATTCGAAGGCCCTTTCACTGGAGCCATTTTTTCCCTCCGGAATATACCAAAATCGAGCCAGGGCCTATGAAAAGCTGGGCAAAAAAGATTTGGCCGAAAAAGACAGAAAAAGCTCCCAAACAAAAGATTGATATAAAAACACTTGCATAGTTGCGTGAACCTTCTAAAATTAGATGACTTGAGGGGTCTATCGTGTTTTGGATCTCATCTTCCAGGCGCGGATGCGTCAGCGTCAACATAAGGATTCAAGGGCGGAATGTTTGATAAGTACAAACTTAACGGCATCTTTGATGAGATGTTTTCTGCCGATCTGACGCCGCGTCCCCACTACGAGCCGGTCTATGGTCAGTTGGCCGGGCTGGATCAGGCGGATTTTGAAAGACGCAGGCGCATGGCCGATCTTTCCTTCCGCAATCAGGGTATTACTTTTACTGTCTACAGCGACGAGAGCGGCGTAGAGCGTATCTTTCCCTTTGATCTTGTGCCCCGCATTGTCCCGGCGGCCGAATGGCAGACGATAGAAAAAGGGCTTGAACAGCGCATTATTGCCCTCAATATGTTTTGTCATGACGTTTACCACGAGCAGCGCATTCTGCGCGAAGGTCTGGTGCCGCCCGAGCTTATATACAGTGCTCAAATGTTTCGCCGCGAGATGATCCATGTCAGTGTGCCCAATGATGTCTACATCCACGTCTGTGGCACCGATCTGATTCGTGACAAGGACGGCAACTATCTCGTCCTCGAAGACAATGCCCGCACGCCAAGCGGTGTTAGCTATGTTCTGGAAAATCGCACGATCATGAAACGTGTTTTTCCGGGACTATTTGAAAGTTACCGGGTGCGCTCGATTGAGGATTACCCCTATAACTTGCTCCAGTGTCTAAAAGAGCTGGCTCAATACCACAGTGATGATCCCACTATTGTTATATTGACCCCCGGCATTTTCAATTCGGCTTATTTTGAGCACAGTTTCCTGGCCCGGCAAATGGGCGTGGAGCTGGTTGAAGGCAAGGATTTGATTGTCGACAACAATTTTGTTTATATGCGCACGACGGCAGGCATGAGGCGCGTAGATGTTATTTACCGGCGCATTGATGATGATTTTCTCGATCCGCTTTGTTTCAGATCCGACAGCATTCTCGGTGTGCCCGGCATGATGAATGCCTACCGTTGCGGCAACGTTGCCCTGGCAAATGCCGTTGGGACGGGCGTTTGTGATGACAAAGCGGTTTATCCCTATGTGCCGGAAATGATCAAGTTTTATCTTTCGGAAGAACCGATTCTCAATAATGTGCATACATACAAATGCACCGACAAAGATGATTTGAAATATGTGCTTGAACATATGAGCGAGCTGGTGGTTAAGTCTACAAATGGCTCGGGTGGCTATGGAATGCTCATGGGGTTTGAGGCTTCGCCGGACGAGATTGCTGATTTTGCCAGGAAAATCAAAAGCGATCCGCGCAATTTTATCGCCCAGCATGTGGTGCAATTGAGCCAACACCCCAGCCTTATTGACAGTCATTTTGAGGGGCGGCGCATTGATTTGCGGCCGTATATTCTTTATGGTAAAAAGCCGGTGGTGATGGCCGGTGGGCTTACCCGGGTGGCGCTGGAAAAGAATAGTCTTGTGGTTAACAGCTCACAGGGCGGCGGCAGCAAAGATACATGGGTTGTGGAGGACGTGCGCTGAGCAAGGAATTTCAACGATTAGGAGACACCAACACCCAGCGTCTTAGCGCTCTGGGTGCTTCTTCGCAGAGCAAGGCCGAGCGCATTGTGCAGAGTGTGCTGGTGCAGCAAAACACAGCCGGACGGCCCATGCTTTCGCGGGTAGCCGAGGCCATGTACTGGATGAGCCGGTATGTAGAGCGGGCCGAGCATATTGCCCGTATCGTTTTAATCAACTCCAACATGCTGATCGATCTGGGTGAACTGGCCCCCGAAATGCAGGAAAAACAGTGGATTGGCGTATTGCGCATCCTCCGTCTGGATCAGCGCCCCGAGGTGCAGGAGTTTCTTTTGGCCGACAAAGTGGCCAAGGAAAGCCGTTGTCTTTTGGGCAACAGTTTTGCCAGCTTTATGGCTGTTGAAAGCAGCAAGAGCATTATTCACTGCGTCACCAAGGCCAGAGAAAATGCCCGCAGTATCCGCGAAAATATCAGCGCTGAAATGTGGGAAACATTGAATACGCTTTACTGGAATCTGACCGGTGACGATGTTCGATATCGCTTTGAAGAATATCCGCAGGAGATGTTTTTATCTGTGACAATGGGTTCCATGCTCTTCCAGGGCGTGGCCGATCAAACCCTGCCCCATGCTCAAAGCTGGCAGTTTACGCAGCTGGCCAAATATCTTGAAAGAGCCGACATGATCTGCCGTATTGTCGACACCAACTTTGACATTTTGCAGTCGGCCGACGGCTCATATTCTGCTATGGATACGCCCCTGCGCAATATTCAGTGGATGGGAATGCTGCGCAGTTGCTGTTCGATTGAGGCTTATCAACGCAAGCACTTAGGAGATCTTGATCCGCAAAAACTGGCGGGATTTCTCCTGCTCGATGCCGAGTCACCGCGCAATGTACGCTATTCGGTCAACGCTGCCCGCACAGCCATTGCCGGTATTGCCGCCAGCGTGCATCCGCAACAGGTGGATCAGGCCGAACGTATCCTCGGTCGTCTCAATGCCCAGCTGGAATACGCCGAGCTCAAGCACATCTCGGGACCGGCTCTGACCGGCTTCCTCAGGGAGATTCAAGATCATCTTGCCGATGCCTCCATTGCCATAGAAAACGCCTATTTCCTGCACTGATTTCAACATGCCTCCACTATTCAAACTGATCAATCGCATCCACTTCTCGCTCGACACACTGACAAAAAATGCTCCTATCAATCAAACACACAACTGATCTTTTCTATAGCGATTACATCAACGAATCGGTGATGGAGTTGCGCATGGCGCCCAGGCAGGAGCAAAACCAGAGAAGGCTTTCCTTCAGCATCGACATCGGACCGCCCACATCGGTCAAGAGTTATTTCGATTGGCTGGGCAATACAATTCATGCATTTTCAATTAATGCCATGCACGATCGCATTCAGATCATCGCCACTAGCATCGTCGAGACCGAATCGCGCCAGCACAAACTGCAGCTGTTTCCTGACGTCTGGCTGCCCGATGCCAATTTTGACTACACACTGTGCGATTTTTTGTTGTTTGACGGTTCTGTTGTTGATTCGCCCAAACTGCGGGATCTGGCTGCCGGAGTGCTGGCCGGGGTAAGCACCCGCAACGCTCCTGTCAAACTGGGTACTTTGATTTTGGCACTGCTCAAATTGATTGACGAACAATTTGAATATCAAAAAGGTGTGACCAGTGCTGCCAGCCCCACCACTGAAATACTGGAGCATGGTAAAGGCGTTTGCCAGGACTTTACCCATTTGATGATTGGTCTGGCCCGCGCCCTCAATATACCTGCGCGCTATGTCAGCGGCTATCTGCATCCGGATCAGGAGCGCCTCAGGGGCTATACACAAACTCATGCATGGGTGGAGGTGTTTTTCCCCTCCATGGGCTGGGTGGGAGTCGATCCCACCAATAATTGTGTAGTGGGAGAAAATTTTGTCAAGGTAGCAATCGGCCGCAACTTCCAGGATGTGCCTCCCAACAAGGGTGTCTATCGAGGCAAGGGCGAAGAAAATATTGAAGTAGAGGTTGACAGTGAGGAGCTCAAATCGGTGCCTCAGGAACTGGCTGCCGAAAGATCAGGTGTGTTGAATGTGCCTGTCTATCAGGGCACCAATCTCTTTGGCAGGGAGCAACATCGCGAGCAGGAGCAACAAGAACAACAAGAGCAGCAGCAGCAGCAGTAATTAGTGGCAGAGGCTGACCTGAATGATTCCGGTAATTGAATTTACTGAACGTCGCCGCGAATTCTGTAGCCAACGCGCCTGATGTTTTCGATGATGGAACAGCTTTCATTTTCGTCGTCATCTAGTTTTTGTCTCAGCCGCTTAATGGCCGAGCGCACCGAATCGTTGGTGGCTTCTGCCTCGGAAGCCCATACTTTTGCCAGCAGGGCATCGCCGTTAAATACCTTTTTGGGATTGCGCATGAGAAACTCAAGTAAAGCAAAGTCAACCGGCAGCAAGTGCACTTCTTTGCCGGCCTTGGTAACTTTATGATGGGCGGGATCCAGAGCAATGTCCCGCAGGACCAGAGTATTTGAAGGACTATTGCTGGCTCTCCTGATTAGAGCTCGAATGCGGGCGGAAAGCTCCTTCAGGCTAAATGGTTTGGTTAAATAATCGTCGGCACCGCAATCGAGACCCTGCTCTTTGTCATCGATATGGCCCTTACCTGTAAGCATGATTATAGGCGTCATATTGCCCTCAGCCCTGAGCTTGGTGCAAAGCTCGATGCCACCGATTTGCGGCATATGCAAATCGAGGACGATGGCGTCATATTGATTTTCGACCAGGAGCAAAGTCGCTTCTGCGCCATCGCCGGCGGTATCAACGGTATAATGCTGATTGGCCAGGAAAGAATCGATCACCTGGACCAGATCAGTGTCATCATCGACTATAAGAATTTTAGCCATTGGGTGAATTGATCATGGTTTCAGGGACTTTGGTGATGCTCCTGATAAAGTGTCTGTTACCCTCTCAATTGTGTCAAGGGTGGTCACGCTATTGCCACTGCAAAATTGGCCTTTCCGCAAACTGAGCTGGTCGGCGCTAATTTTTTGTGCCGCCACATTGCGGCCATAATACAGCCAGATTTTGCTATCGGCTCATAGCTATACGAGCCTGTACTACAACACTAAAAGAGGATTTGATCGGATCAGATTGAGATTGTCCGCGCTCTCTGGTTAAGATGCGCTTGTAAACCTCTTCTCAAGAATCGCCGGTATTAAGCCACCACCATTTGGGCCACCCTGCCACAACAAAGTTTTTCGCAGTGACGCCGCTGTGGTGATGGCTGACGCTTGCCTTTCAATCCGCATGCGACTGCTTATGAAGAAAGGAAAATCGATGTTTTTCAATACCAGAGGCGAAGTAGAAGCCTTCCTGCAAGGGAATCCCGCCATCACCCAGTTGGCAGTTGAAGGTGGTCCCGAGCTGCGCAATCTCCCGGAGTTTCCGCAATCGCTCGAGATCTTGGTGCTGGCCTGTTGCCCTGCCCTCGAAGCTTGGCCCTACCTGCCCAATCGGCTGAAAACCCTGTATGTGCGCGACTGCCCCAACATCAAAACGCCACCGCCTTACACTGGCATCTATGCGGTTAAGATGGGGCCATTCGACGGGTATCTCCCTCCCTTGCCCGACAGTTTGCGCACGCTTACCTTAATTGACCTTCCGGGCATCCAGTGCATGCCGGCATTTCCACAAGGGCTGGTGTCTGCTGAGATCTACGGTCTGCCCGGCATTCGAAGGTTGCCCGCGGTAAATCAGAAATTGCGTTTTCTCAAGATCGGCCGTTGCCCGAACCTGCCTGCTTCCGAATTGCGTCTGGGCGACCTGGTGATCGAGATTTGCGATCGCGGCATCTAGGGTCTTCAAATACGTCGAACACCAAAAGGAGCTGTCATGTATTTTGCTTCTGAGAAGGCTCTAGAGGACTTTCTCATCCAACACCCACAAATCACCGAGCTGCGCATCGAGAACAGCCCCGGTCTCAAGCACATGCCGAGGCTGCCTGAAAGTCTGGTCAAGCTCCAGGTTTTGCGCTGCTGGTGTCTTCCGGCTCTGAACCAGCTGCCCGTCAATCTTCGCAGTTTGACGGTCTCCAACTGCTCCCTGGTCCCAGGTCTGCCGGAGCTTCCGGACGGCCTGACTTTTTTGCAGGTGGATAATTGCCTCGGCCTGTCCGGTCTTCCGGCATTGCCTGAAACATTGGCGGTGCTGAGGCTGATTAACGTACCTGGCTTGAAGCGCCTGCCGGCATTGCCGAGCGCTCTTGCCGGGCTTATCTTTGACAGCTGTCCCGCTCTCAAAAACGGCGGTCTCAAGGCGGGCAATCTCGCCATTGAGCTGCGGCTTTGAGCGGAAAAAGCCCCGGGTTTCAGACTCTGAGCCGGCAGCTGTAAGCCTTTTGAATAGGAGGCCATTATGGCTCCTCGTAACATGGTAAATCGTTTCTTTGATGCTTCGACCGCTTTCACTAACTTTCAACAGGTGTCGATGCTGCCTGAACTCCACCTGGACAACGATCCGCCTCCGGCCGATCAGGCCTACCGGGTGCGGCGAATCGTCAAGCTCTTGTGCAACGGCGAGGTGATGACCAAAAACGAGTTTGAACAGGTCTGCACCAAGAGTGCTGCCTTTTTGCTCGAGCACGGTCTTCGCCGGTACGCCTGCGCCACCATGTCTTCAGTGCAGGCCTCAACGGCGCCTTATACCGTCCAGATCACAATTGAGATTGTGGAACCCGGCACGGTTGCCTGACCCAACCAGGTGTTGGGCCGGCCTCTCTGAAGCCCCATCAACCCAAGCAACGGAGTCTTACATGAGTACATGGTTTGTTCCGGCACTCTGCTATGGCCTTGCCGTGATCGTGCCCTACATGGCCATGCGTTATTTGCATAACCCCGGCATGCCCCATCGTTTTCCAGGGCTGCGCTTTGGCGCCGCCGTCTTCCTCTGCTTCGTGCCCATCTGGATCGCTTATGCGTCGACGTCGATGATCAATCCGATGCCGACGGAAGACGCGACCGTGGTCTTGCTTCTGAAGGTCGGCCTATTGATGTGGGCCAGCGTTATTCTGGGCTGGGTGATTTCGTGTGAAGTCGCCAGTAAGCGCCGGAGAAAACGGCTCGAAAAAGTGGGTCAGTGAGCAAAAGGGCATGGTCGCTCGTACTTCCTCCACAACGACGATTAATGGAGTCAACAATGTTAAAGAGCGCACGTGATCGCATAAAAAAGATGGGCGGCAATCGCCGACTCTTGCTATTGCGCATCTCCTTCCTAATCACATTCGGCCTCTTCTTCTGGGGCTGTTACGACAGCACGGACGGCGTCTTCGGATTTCTCTTGGACGGCATTATCTCGGTTGTTCTCGCCGCAATCTTTTTCCAGTGGGTGGCCCTGGGTCTGCTCATCCTCAGCATTCCGCTGATGGTGCTGGTAGAAATCTTCCAAGGTGACCGCAGTTAGAAATGCTTAGCTAAAGTGAGCAAGCCTCAGGGAACCCCCCGTGGAATTCCCTGAGGCTCTGTCGCCTGCCTCTAGTTTGTACCTTCTTTGTCTCAAGGCGCCTTTTAAAATAAATTTTTTGATTGAGATACTGTATGACGAAGTAGATGTAACATCTGTTTAACAACTCCAAAACATCAAGTTGGCGAACCGTTGGTAGGATGGCTTTGTAATCGCCAGTTACCACCACCGCATGCATTTCAAAATTAAATGACCTTAGCTGTCGCTGAGGCACTGCATTGCGGCACTCATTCTTTCTTTTAAACGGAGTGTATCCATGAGTTTTGAATTACCACTTGCCCAAGTCGAAAATAAAGATGCAAATTTAAGCATGAACCGTGATGTTGTGCAGCTGCACGAGCAGTCGCAGCCTGCATCGGGCATGCATAATGAGATTTCTGGCAAGAGTGCTGAGTTTGTTAAAACTGGCTTGCTGCCCGGGGTAGACCTGGACGGGCCGATAAAGATGGAACCCGGAATCGGTCATCCCTACGCGATACCCAAGATAGACCTGCACGGACCGTTCAAGATGGAACCCGAAGATGGGCAGCCTAAATTTCCCAAGATAGATCTGGACGGGCCGTTAAAGAAGGAACCAGGAGTGGCTCATCCCTACAAAACTCCCAGAGAAGACATGGACGGACCGATTAAGTTAATCCCGGGGTCGAAGGGTCTTGGTAAAATCTCGTGGGACTTCTCCGACCACAGCAACGGCAGCGATGGTGGCACAAATCCATGGGGCCAGCCGACTTATCAGGGTGATGCCTGGCACGGTAAACAACACATCACTCCCCAGGAAAAGCTCTGGAATGCTGAGTATGAAGGATTATCGCCGGCTGACAAAATTAAGTATAACGCTGAAAACCAGGCCGCCACTAAATATCAGGGAGACCACATGACCTGGGAAATTAGCGGCAAGAAGGGACCGGAGCCAGCCAAGCCGGATCTGCCCGAGCATGACAAAATTTCAGCCAAGGTTGATGGTGATCAAAAGGCAATCGAAAAGCAAGTGCGCGGTAACATGACTCCTGATGAACTGGCAAAATATGAGAAGGCCAAGGCTGATTATGCAAAAGCAGAGGCCGGGTCGTCCTTTGGCGAGCATGTAAAAGTGCCGCCGGAAGTGGCTGCCTATAACAAGAAGATTGCCGAAGCTACAGGTCTCAAGACCGAATCAGAAAAAGACTTTATAGCGGGCAAATACAATTTGAACAATACAAGAATGGACGTTACCGCCAAACAATAAGTCTATGTAGTCTTGAGACTGAGAACATCGCTGGGTACTTCATCGGTCCAGACAGTAAATTTTTCCAGGGTATGAGGGCCAAAGGAGGTTGTGATCGCACAATCGGCGGCGTCGCGGCCAACGGCCAGAAGTATCCAGCCAATGCGCCTGACGGCGTGCCGGGCGTCGAAAATGTGCCATTTACCGCCCAGATAAACCTGGTAACAGGCGCTGAAATCCATTGGTGAATCGACCGGCGGCACGCCGATGTCGCCCAGATAACCTGTGGCGTAACGAGCCGGAATATTCATGCAGCGACAAAGTGTAATGGCCAGATGGGTAAAGTCGCGGCATACACCCTTGCGTTCGTTGAAAACGTCAAAGGCAGTCTTGGTCGGGCTGGCGTATGGATAGCCAAATTCTATGCTGTCATGCACCCAGTTGTTAATAGTCTCAACCAGCGTCCAACCCTTTGGATGTTGGCCAAACATCTCCCAGGCGATTTCTGTCAGACGGTCGACTTCGCAGTATCGACTGGGAAGCAAATACTCCAGAGTATCGGGAGGCAGGTCCTGGATCTCGTGTTGAATGGCATCAAGCTCAGTCGGACAGGGAAGGCCAGTGTCTTCAATAATAGTGTCACCGGAAACGCGCAACCGGCCTTTAGGAGCCACCAGGCGAGCGCACCTGTTGCCGAAGCAATCCAGATACTCCTCCATTGGCAAGGCCGGCTCCAATACGATTTTGTCCGCATGACGCAGGTCGCCCACTCTCTCGGGCAGCACGCGCAGGAGCAGCGTTAGAGCTGTTCTGTCGGGGATCTGGTAAATTATTTCGTAGCCGGCCCGAATAAACATCATAGTAGTTTAGCAGCAAATATCGACTTGCCAGATTTAACAATTGACGCATCAAGATCAGGCAGGCGGGCGTCGTATTATTGGCACCGATTTAGCTGATGCCGGTTTAGGCATCTTGGCCAAATGCAGGTCCTTGAGACGAATTGAAATCTTTAAGCCTAAGTTTTCTTGCTCAGAGCGAACCCAAATTCAAAGTCAATATCCAATTGAGCGATTCCTTGATTTCGAGCTGCCACGTGGTAATTTGAGAATGCCACCACTGGCGGTGCCTAACAATTTAAATTTTTTTGTGGCCGTTGGAAGAGTTCAGTTGGTTGGGATCCTCCTTGTAGAAAGCCTGCCCCGGCCGCGAATGACAGTTTTTGCACTGTCATTCGCCTTGGCCGGGGCTGCTTTACGAGAATCCGGTGCACACTTTCAGGATGGTATGAGCCGGATTGGTTCACGTTTTCTAGATTGTGCTATCTAGATAACCGTGTAGGGAACAGCGTGGTTTGTACCGCCGGGCTGCGAGGGGTTGGCCGGGGCTTTGGAGAAGGTGATATCACCTTTGCCGGCCGCCTGCGCAATCGCGTGGTGCACCAGAACGGTGTGGGCGGGCTGGCCGGGAAGACGAATCAGGGCCAGGGGCACCATGAGAAACATGTTGGGGGCCAGGGCAAATTCGTTTGCCGGAACGTTTACATTTGAGATGAACGGTGCGCCGGCGGCGGTGGTGCGTACCAGAGCGAGTTCGTCGCCGATATTGAGCTGCACGCTCGCTGGCGGATTATCGAGGTCGACGAAGACTGTGGCTTTTGGTGCGGAGGGACTGGTTGTCACTATTGTTACTCCTGATCGATTCTGACCGGTACGTTTCCGTTTGCACTGGCGAGCTTCAGCTTCGCTCCGGTCCTTGGTGCTTCTTGCATTTGATCTTCATTTCCATGCGGACCATAGGTACCTGCATGTTGGGGAATCTCGGTTGATTGTGCAGAGTGACTGCGCGCTTGAGGATCTTTTCGAACTTTTTCACCGCGGCTTCCGTTCCATGCACGGCAAAGTGCGTGAGGTTGACCGAGGAGAGGGACGAGTCGATTTTGATTTCGACCTGGGCGTAGAAGGCGAAGAACCACAGGTCGCGTTTGACGACCCAACCGGTGATTTCATCCGCCAGGAGTTTGGCTTCGGGCACTTCAATCCAGCCCTTGCCTATATAAACTGGGTTTTTCATATGGTTTTCCAATAGCTAGTCTGACGTCAGCCATTGATTGAGCTGGCGAGTGTCGTTGACGAAAGGTCACTGTTCTCCTGGTAAAACTCGGTAAATCA
>Ga0207011_1195_pt1 | contig 12574 bp, 9 predicted proteins | sample Alteio_BWMinCont_79_FD_153466 | JGI IMG/M metagenome (GOLD analysis project Ga0207011, IMG submission 153466) | Enriched cells from forest soil in Barre Woods Harvard Forest LTER site, Petersham, Massachusetts, United States -... | ecosystem: Environmental > Terrestrial > Soil > Temperate forest >...
ATTATTGATGGTATTTCTTTAAAAAGCAATCCATTAATAGATGCCTAAGTTTGGCCCGATAAGTCGCAACGACTTAATCAAAAAACTAAAATTATTGGGTTTTACAGGTCCTGAAAGCGGGGCCAAACACCAGTTCATGACCAAAGACGATATTTATCTTATCATTCCAAATCCGCATAAAGGAGATATTTCTGTTGGTCTATTGAGTAGACTATTGAAACAAGGAAGGATATCGAAGAGTGCCTGGGAGAAAGTTTGATAGTGTAATTCAAGAATGAAAAAATCCATCATAATCTTTCTTGGCTGTTTTATAGTTATATCAATTAGCTTTTTCATTTTTAGGACAAATGCCCTACCTAAAAAGATTAAATCAAATCTTGATAAGAGCACCTTTTTAGAAGGTATCTGGCAATTGGATTATTATCCGGATTCAATGTTTGCAAAGAGAAGTATTAATGATTTTTCAAGATGGAATTCCGGATATGCATATAATATTGAGATCATTGGCGATAGCTGTCAGTTTATTGGCTGGCATGAATCCTGGTGGAATAAGTTATATAAATTGAAAGAGAATATTTATGTCACTGCTCAAACACCGGGAGAACAATACTGGGAAATTGACCTGAAGCCAAACAACAAATTGGTATTGAGGGAAATACAAAGAAACAGGACAAAGATGGATACGGGAGTTTGGTACCCTTATCATCAGATTGATCAGGTTCTTACTCAAAAAGTACTCAAAGAGCGAATTGCAAAGAAAATATTTGCAGGAAAGTACAGGTTGGTTTTTAATGACACTTTGAAATGCGAAAAGACGATTACTTTAGATGCAAAATTTGGAATAAAGGGTATTCAAGGGGTAAACAAATATAATTTTGAAACGGAAATAGATATTGATTTTCCACTTGATAATGCCTTTGGTTTATATAATAAGAATAATGAAAAAGATAGCAGTAATCTTAATATTTCAAATGATTTTTCATTTGAGTTTAAGGGCGATACGCTATTGATAAAAGGGTTTAAATACCTAGGAGATGATGCATTTAATATTTTGGGCCCAAGGATGAAAATGGTGAAGATGAAATAGGCGTGTCAATAAGGGCTTTTTCAACTTTTAATAAGTTGTCAACTTTCATCCATCCCCATCACAAACTTCCTCAGCATATCCAAAGCACTCACAGCAAACAAATGAATATTTTCAATCCTGTTCCGGCGGAATTGGAATGAGCTAATAACCATATTATTTTTATTCCCAACGCCAATCCAGACCAATCCAACAGGTTTTCCATCCGTGTCTCCGTTTGGTCCGGCAATGCCGGTAGTCACAATCGCATAAGTTGTATTGAATTTTTTCAGACACCCAGTAACCATTTCGCGGCAGGTTTCTTCACTTACGGCGCCAAATTTTTCTAAAGTTAATTCTGAAACCCCAAGTTCTTTGGTTTTTACCTCATTGGCATAGGATATAATACTTCCCTGGTAATAATCAGAACTTCCTGAAACAGAGGTGATCAAATGTGCTAAATATCCTCCCGTACAGCTCTCCGCTGTGGAAACAGTTGCTCGTTTCTCCCTCAGGATCTTGCCGATATAAGTAGAAATACTTTCATCCCCTTCGGCATAAATATATTTTCCCGCTTTGCTTAATATCTCTTCTTTAAAGTTATTGATATTGGATTCAATCTTCTTACTGTCCTCGCCTGAGCCAATGATCTGTAATCGAATGGTTCCCATAGACGGTAGATAGGCCAGTTTGTAATGTTCATGATCATTGGATGCAGCTTCGATCTGGTTTTCTACCTCAACCAGTTTCATGGCAAGATCGCTTTCCGGAATGCCAATCACTTGTAAAAAAATCCTCGAAATCTTGCCCGATCCGAATCGTTCTACAATCCTTGGCAGTAAAATCTTTTCAAACATATACCTCATTTCTGAAGGTACCCCGGGCAATGTGACAAGCACTTTGCCTTCCTGCTCCATCCAAAAAATAGGAGCGGTTCCAACATCATTTCTAATGATCTCAGCACTTGCAGGCACCATAGCCTGATCGCTGTTTAGGGCATTTAATGGCCTTCCACTTCTTGTATACCGGGCTGTCAGGTCATCATAGATTACCTTGTCAAAAACCAGTTCTGTCTTGAAATAAGATACAATGGCTGTTTTGGTCACATCATCCCTCGTTGGTCCAAGTCCACCAGAACTGATAACAATATCCACTCTTTCAAAAAGGTATTTAATACCCTCTTTGATAGCATTCTCTGTATCAGCAACAGCCAATATATGCGCGACCGAAATATTGTTTTCAAAAAGCAATCGGGCCGCAAAAGTGGAATTAGTATCCTGTACGTTCCCACTTAATATTTCATCTCCTATGACTAGTATGGCTGCTTTCATGATGGCAAGTTAAGGCTATTTGACAATTTGGAAATTAGGCAATTTGGAAATGTAAAAGTAACGTGCGACAGCAAAATTATCACATTATCACATTGCCTCATTATCACATTGCCCTAACTTGCGCCTTTATGACAAAATTCTTCATCACAGGCATCGGAACGGACATTGGAAAGACAGTAGTTTCTGCCATTATCGTTGAAAAACTGAAAGCGGATTATTGGAAACCTGTGCAATCGGGTGAATTGGACAATTCAGATACGATGAAGGTAAAAGCTTTGATAAGTAATTCAGAATCTGTTTTTCATCCGGAAGCGTATCGTTTAAATACACCTCTTTCTCCGCATCATTCTGCAAAAATTGATGGAATCAGAATTGATCCTTCACAAATTGTTTTGCCGAAAACATCAAATGAATGCCTGATCATAGAAGGTGCTGGAGGGCTTATGGTGCCCTTAAGTGATGAATATCTGGTGATTGACCTGGCCAGTGACCTTAAAGCTGAGATCATCCTTGTGTCTAAAGCCTATCTTGGCAGTATCAATCACACCCTTCTCTCTTTAGAGGTCATAAAGCAAAGAAACCTACCTTTGCGTGGTATTATTTTTAATGGAAATCCGAACCCGGAATCTGAAGAGGTGATCCTCAAATATTCAGGTGTAAAATGCATCGGAAGGACACCCGAAGCTGCAAAACTTGACAGAAAATTTGTTGTGGATTGCGGCAGTTTAATTGAAATTTAAAATGACACTTTCTGAAAGAGACCGATCGATTATCTGGCACCCATACACGCAGGCGCTTGGAGCGTCAGCGCCCATAGGAATAGTACGGGGTGAAGGAACTTATCTAATTGCTGAGGACGGTCGGCGTTATTTAGATATGATATCGTCCTGGTGGGTGAACCTGCACGGCCATTCACACCCATATATCGCTCAAAAGGTTAGCGAGCAGCTAACTACCCTGGAACATGCCATTTTCGCGGGGTTTACCCATGAACCGGCTATCAAACTTGCCGAAATGCTGCTGGAAGTTTTACCTGCCAATATGGGTAAGGTGTTTTATTCTGATAATGGTTCTACGGCTGTGGAAGTTGGACTGAAAATGGCAGTTCAATATTGGGATAATCTTGGTCTTAAAAAAACAAAGATCATTGCTTTTAGAAATGGGTATCATGGAGATACATTCGGAGCAATGGCAGTAGGGGATAGAAGTGTTTTTACCCGGGCCTTTCATGATATGTTATTTGAGGTGGTTTTCATTGATGTGCCGGTAAGCGAACATGAAAAAGAATCTATCAGTCAACTAACCGAACTCGTTTCAGGGAAAGAAGATATTGCTGCATTTATTTTTGAGCCATTGGTACAAGGTACAGCAGGTATGATCATGTATGAGTCTGAGCCCTTGGATGAAATGTTGCGAATATGCAAAGCAAATAATGTCCTCACTATAGCTGATGAGGTAATGACAGGGTTCGGAAGAACTGGTAAACTATTTGCCATAGATTATCTTGAAAACCAGCCTGATATTATTTGTTTATCTAAAGGAATTACAGGTGGAACTATGCCATTGGGTGTTACAGCCTGCACCAATGAAATTTACAATGCTTTTCTTTCCGAAGACAGAAGCAAGGCGCTGTTTCACGGTCATTCATATACCGCAAATGCAACGGCCTGCGCCGCAGCCATCGCAAGTTTGGAATTGTTGCTAAAACCTGAATGTCAGAGCCAGATTGAAATGATAAGCAATTCAAATGATGCTTTTAGGGAAAGAATCAAAGGCCATAAAATCGTATTAAATGAACGATCTCTGGGAACGATCATGGCAATAGAACTTAAAATAGGAAATGGCACTTCGTATTTTAATAATATGCGCGATTATCTCAATAACTTTTTCTTAGACAGGGATATATTGATGCGACCTCTTGGAAACATTATATACATATTGCCGCCATATTGTGTAACAGAAGACCAATTGAATACCACTTATAAAGCGATTGAAGAATTATTGGACGGCCTGCATTGAACAATGAAAAGGATCGGCCTTTGAAAAAATGGCGTCGAAAGCAAGTGAAATGAGCGTTGAAAACAAAACAAAGCCGCAGGAAAGCAGTGGATTACGTTCTGCCGGTCGAAACGGCCTTGTTTTGTTTAGCGAATGAAATGAAGCTTTCAGCCAATTTTTTCAACAGCCCCGCCCGAATGTACCATTCGGTACGGGCGGGCTTGAATTTTTGGTACTTTTGTTTCAAGACAAAAGTACGATCATAATTTACTAACAGAGAAGGTCAGACATCAGTCAAGCCTCAAATACAACTCATGAACGAAAAACTCAAAAATATTATATCCATTCTTGTTAAAAATGATGAGCAACACGCCCGCTGGTTGAATACACTGAGTATGATGGAAAATACCGGTGCGCGAAAGATTTCTGCCTCAGAGCATAAAAACCATGTAACACTAATGATCCTCAAGCATGCAGCCGAAGAAGCCCGACATGCGTTTTATCTCAAAAAGCAGATCAGCAAGGTAGCACCAATCAATCAATTCAATAATTATAGCGCGTCGACACTGTTGAGTCCATTAACCAGTCTTCAATACCTCAACAGGCTTGATATAGAACTCTGCCGGTATCTCAAAAATGATCTTAAAAAATCCGGTCGTGACCTTGTCTACGGAGCATATTTACTTGTGACTTATGCCATTGAAGTCAGGGCAGGGGAGTTGTATCCCATATACCAGGAAATCCTTGATGCACATCATTCCAAAGTAAATGTCAAATCAATTATCGCCGAAGAAGAAACCCATCTTGAGGAAATGCTTCACCAGATGAAGTCTTTTTTCGGTGATAGCTGGAATGTAGTTGCTGAATACTCTGAGAAAGTAGAAAGAAAGTATTTTGAAGGATGGGTGGATTCAATACATGTTTAATGCATTCATTGAGCACTTTGCTCATCCATTTCCTTCACTTTGATTCTTAAAATCTCCAGCAAAGTATCTATTGTTTTCAAGTGCGTCCTGAAAGATAATACTGCCAGTCTTAAAGTAAAATGTCCATTAAGCAGGGTAGAGGAAATGAACACTCTTCCATCATGTTGGACAGCGTCAATCAGTTTTTTATTAAACGCATCAGGGTCACCGTTTTTTGGAATGTAGCGATAAGTAACCACAGATAATTCAGGTGATGGGCCAACGACAAAACCGGGTATTTTCTGAACCTCTTCGTAGAAATACCTTGCCAGCAATAATTTTTCTTCCAAAGCAGCCCTGAAAGGCTTCAGTCCATGCAGTTTAAGTGGGAGCCAAAGCCGTAATCCTCTGAAATGTTTGGTTAATTCAGGAGACAGATCAGCAGGGGAATATTCGTCAGTAGATTCAAGGGCATCCTGCATATAATTCGCCTGGTATTGATGCGCTTTATTGAGGGCATGAACATCTTTAACAAGCACTACGCCAAGTCCGTATGGTAGAAATAAACCCTTATGCGGATCCATTACAACAGAGTCCGACAATTCAATCCCTTTCATGATCTTTTTGCCATATTCCGTTAACAGAAAAAATCCGCCATAGGCCGCATCAATATGATACCATAGCCCGCGAGAGCGGGCTATTTTCCCAATTTCCTGCAATGGATCAATAGCCCCCACATCAGTTGTCCCGGCGGAAGCAATAACCATAAATGGAATCAGTCCTGCAGCCTGGTCAGATAGTATCATCTTTTCTAATTCTTCTGGAATCATCTTGTATTGAGAATCCAACGGAATTTGCCTTTGAATACATTCTTGCAACCCTGCAATCCGAATGGCTTTATCAATGCAGTGATGAGCTTGTGAGGACAGGTATATAACCGTTTTCTCAATATCTTTTGATTTGATATTGTGCGCTTCCCTGGCTGTCACAATTGCCGTTAGATTAGCAATACTGCCACCGGAAGCCAGATTGCCGGATGCAGTAGACGGGTATCCCACAACATCAGCCATCCAGCGCACCAACATGTTTTCCATTCGTACGGCCCCGGGTGATGCAAAAAATATCCCCGCGTATCGGTTGGTAATATCGGCCAGGTAGTCGCCAAGTGCAGAATAATAAATTCCACCTCCCGGTATATAGCCTAAGTGACCACCTGAAGCCGGGTTTAGTCCTGGGGTATCAACATTTGCAAGAAGGAGTTTGAGAAGGTTTTCAATCTGTGCAGGATCTTCATTTATTGGAGATTCCAACAAAACAGCACCTTTATCATTGGTAAAAACGTATGCTTTAAACTCTTCGATTTCATCCAGGAAATCTTCGCCGTATTGCACCACTTTCTCCCTGACATCTGATCGTTCCTGGGAATCAGGTTCCAGCAACCTGGCAGTGGCTTCCAGTTCCTGTATTTTGTCTTTCATATGGGCGCAAATTTAGATTCATCTGGTGAATGGAAGTAAAAAATCGAAACAACAAAAAATCGCTTATAAGAATAAACTTATAAGCGATTGATTATCAAGTGACCCCGAAGAGGCTCGAACTCTTGACCCGCTGATTAAGAGTCAGCTGCTCTACCAACTGAGCTACGGAGTCATTTTAGAGACAAGGTGCAAAGGTTAAATGAAATCGCAAATTTCTCACTACACTATTGAAAAAAATTAATGAATCGGTTAAATACTTTGCATAACACGGATATAAAAAGCTTCATTAGGGTAAAAGGCCATAAAACCGGGAATTAAATATCGCTATAGTAGTCGATGGGTTCATTTAACAATAAGATAATATTCTAATGGCCGATATGGGGAACAATTGGCCTCATCTTTGTTCCAAATCCCCTTTATTATGATTTTAACTAAAAACAGGATCGCTTTTGCGATCATATCTTCAGCGATTATTATCTCAGCATGCAGCTCAAAAACAAAGAAAGTCTATACAGTTGAAGGTAATCAGGATGTCCGCAATTTTATTACTTCTCCTGCAACGGAAAGGCTGGCCGACCCACATGACAGCTTACTCTACAGCTTTGTAACTGTTGGGTGTAATAGAATTGATAAGGACGATATTACCAAAGATAATCCCAGTACCACAAATCTAGAGGAAATCAAAAAGACCTTTGACGAAGTGGCAAATATGAAACCGCTTCCGGACTACTTTTTCTTTACAGGAGATCTTGTTTATGGCTACCCCAAATTTGACACAACCAAACTAAGCCGGGAACTTACAGGCTGGAGAGCAGTATATGAGAGTTCCCCGTTAGCAAAAACTGGAATTAAAATGGTTGCATTACCTGGTAATCATGAAATGCTGATTTCTAAAAAAAGCAGTACAGGAATAGCTGAGGAAAATATCTGGAACAGAATTATGGCACCCTTCACTTATGGGAGCAATGGGCCTAAAAAAGGTGGAAAGGACAGTATGGACGCTGATGAGAGCAGGCTTGACTACTCTTTTGATTTTAAAGGTTCACATTTTATTGTGCTCAATACGGATGCTATGGGCCAGGAATGTAAAGGGCCAGTGTATTGGATAGATGATGATCTGACTTCTGAACAGGCTAAAAATCCACAGCACATTTTTGTTTTTTCTCATATACCTGCCTATGGCGCTCCTGAAATGAACGGACCGGGCGAGCAACTTGAAAATGATTCTACTTTCTGGGGTGTTCTTGAAAAGCACCATGTAGATGCCATGTTTTCTGCACATAACCATGTTTATTGCAGGTTATTGCCACATAAGGGTAAAACCACCATGCTTATTGCTGGTAATGGAGGTAGTCCGCTTAACGAACATTGTACTGATGCTCAGAAATTCTATGGCTATACTCTGGTAAAAGTTTATAAAAGTGGCAAAGTGCTTTCTTACAGTTATGGCCGTCCTGTTCCTAAAGCAGGTTATATGGCTCCTGTTGATGGACCTACCATCCTCAAAGATTCTGCAAATATTTCCTGGGGGGCAAATTAAACTTTTGCATCCTTCCTTAGTCTCTATTAAAAAGATGAGAAACAAATGCTATTGCTTATCATTTGTTAAGATAATTACTCACGATATATAGTGGAATAGTTTTTTATATCTTTGTTAACAGGTAATTTAAGGTAATTTTTCTGTGATGAATTCTAAAGCAACCCGTGCCTCCCTATTAGTTTTTAGCCTGGTATTATTGGGTAGCCTTTTATACAACTATAAGTATGTAAAGGACATTAATAAGAATTACAATGATATTGTTTCTAAAGAATCTAAGGAATTTCAGGCATTTGAAAGCATTACTTTAGAATCTTCTGCCATTCAAAGAGCATTGTTAAATATTGCTATTGTTGCACCACCGGAGTATAACTTCTGGCAAACAACAATTGATCAAAGCCAGGCAAAGATTGATAAGCAATTCAATAATTTGCAGCAACTGGCAGATAGTCCCGATGAAAAAGCGGCCATCAGTAAACTAAGCGATTCTTATTTGAATTATAAAAAAGATTATTCCCGGTTGGACGTACTTCTTTTGGCTGAGAACTTTAAAGGTACTAACCAGGACGAAAAAATTAAGGAACTTGGAACTACCTATGATTCTTACATGAAGCAACAAGAAAGTCAATTGGCTTTTTTCAGACAAAGGGCAGAGGATAAAAGTACAGATATCAGGACCAGTTCTAATCGAACCTTAACTGTTCTCCTTGTTGTAGGTACCCTGCCTTATACATTATTGGCTTGTTTTCTTGTAGTATCTTTTATTGTGTTGATGCTTCTTGGTAGTACTACCAATTGGTTCAATCACCGGGAGCATTATTGAGGGATTCTTTTTGATTATCGATTTAGGGTAATGATCAAGTCCCCACCCAATCTAATTCCTCGCTCTCGCAAGGAATCCGCCGCCAGCGGGGGACAGCGCTTAACTTTCTTTATTGTTTAATCCAGCATTTTAGTTCTTTTATTTTTTTGATAGACAGAGTGATAATGTTTAAAGACCTAAAATGATGATAAATGCTGTCCCCCGCTTGCGGGGGTAGGGGGTGGGAAATTCAAAACTTAAGAATAGTTGTTGTATCTTATTTTACGGGAAATGAAAAGGGTGGCTCTCATCACCCGATTTTAACAAATAAGAAGGACGACTCTCGTCTGATTTTGACGAAATAAAAAGAGCGGCTCTCGCCGCTCTTTTCTCCAAAAAAATCCAATTCTATGCAAACACTATCGACAATCTTAAATCGATTTTATTGGCATGGAGACGCATTCAATGCGTCTCTACGAACATCCCAAACTATTGCCACAGTTAAGACATTTGTAACAGGTGCCGTTTCTGATCGTAATGTGACCGCAAACATCGCATGGCGGTGCATCGCCCATCAGGTTGCTCAGGTATTTCTGGCTTGCGTCTTCTGTGGTCATGACGGTATTGCCGTTTTGCACTGTCGCAACTGGCTCAATAGATTTGATCGTAATGCTATCTTTAATTTCCAATTGATGACCTGCAGGTGATGCCATATTTGTTTTGGCAGGTGCAGATTCTTCTTTATGCCTGAAGGAAGTCATTTGATCTTCAGTTGGTTGTACCTGTACCAGATCAGTACGATTGAGATACTCGAATCCAAGCAATTTGAAGATATAATCCACCATGGATGTGGCATTCTTGATATTTGGATGATGCTCAACAAATCCCGATGGCTCAAAACGTGTGAATACAAATTTATCCACGTATTCTTCCAGTGGCACACCGTATTGCAAACCAACGGAAACTGCGATAGCAAAACAGTTCATCAATGATCTGAAAGCCGCGCCTTCTTTGTGCACATCTATGAATATTTCACCCAGAGTACCGTCACCGTATTCACCGGTTCTTACAAATATGTTCTGCCCACCAACCGATGCTTTTTGTGTAAAGCCATTTCTGCGGCCAGGAAGTTTTTTGCGTTCTACAATGCGGCTCAGTTCACGTTTGAAACTGGTATCGCTGGTTCTGTTGATGATCATTTTGGCAGCTTCTAATACCATTTCAGGCGTTAGTTCTTCTGGTCTAAGTTCTGCTTTGCCCATAATAGCTTCTTCTACAACGGCTATGGTATGGCTTTCTGTTTTTTCTTCTTTTTTGTCTGATTTATTGGACAATGGCTGGCTGAGTTTGCATCCATCGCGGTAAAGGGCGTTAGCTTTTAGCGCCATTTTCCAGCTCATTTCATAGCATTCCTGCACATCTGCTTGTGTGGCTTCATTAGGCAGGTTAATGGTTTTGGATATCGCACCTGATATAAATGGCTGTGCAGCTCCCATCATACGGATATGGCCGGGAGCCAGGATAAACCTTGTACCAATGGTGCCACATTTGTTAGCGCAATCAAATACCGGTAGATGTTCGTCTTTCAAAAATGGAGCGCCTTCTACAGTCATGGTTCCACATACGTAGATATTGGCTTCATTTATCTGATCAGGCATAAAACCAAGCATCCTTAAAAGCTTAAAGCTTGGATCCTGGTATTCTTCCGGTTTAAAACCAAGACGTTTGAGACATGCTTCACCTAGTGTATATACGTTGAAGGCAAACTCTATATCAAAAGCGGCATGTACGGCTTTGTCTACTACATCAATATCCTGTTGTTTAAAGCCTTTGGCTTTTAGAGTTTCAAAATTGATATGTGGGGCACCGGCTAAAGTTCCTTTTCCTTTGGCATAGTCAACAATAGCGTCAGCTTCATGTTGTGGATAGCCCAGACTCTTTAATGCCAATGGGATAGACTGGTTGATGATTTTGAAATAACCACCACCTGATAATTTTTTGAATTTCACCAATGCGAAATCCGGTTCAACACCGGTGGTATCACAATCCATTATCAAACCTATTGTACCTGTTGGGGCCAATACGGTTGCTTGTGCATTGCGATATCCGTATTGCTCACCCGTTTGCAGCGCTTTGTCCCAGGCATTGCAGGCAGCTGAGAGTAAATAATCAGGGCAATATTTAGCGCTGATACCTTGTGGATGTATTTCGAGTCCTTCGTAAGCATCGGTAGCGTTATAAGCTGCATATCTGTGGTTGCGAATGACGCGGAGCATGTGCTCTTTGTTTTTGTCATATTGTTTGAATGCTCCGAAATGTTTTGCCATTTCAGCTGAAGTGGCATAAGAAGTTCCGGTCATGATAGCCGTGATAGCACCGCACATGGCGAATGCTTTTTCGCTGTCATAAGGAATACCTGCTACCATCAATACCGAACCAAGGTTGGCATAGCCAAGACCCAGGGTACGATATTCATAAGATAGTTTAGCTACTTCTTTAGATGGGAATTGTGCCATTAGCACTGATATTTCCAAAACAACTGTCCAGATCCTGGTAGCGTGTTCAAATGCTTCAACATTAAAGGTCAGTTTTTCATCATCAAAGAATTTTCTCAGGTTCATTGAAGCCAGGTTACAGGCTGTATCATCAAGGAACATGTATTCTGAACATGGGTTGGAAGCCATGATACGTCCGCCTTCAGGGCAGGTATGCCATTCGTTAATAGTTGTATCGAACTGTACTCCAGGATCCGCACATGCCCATGCACCATAGCTGATATCATTCCAAAGCTTGCGGGCCGGAATGGATTTCATGGTTTCGCCCGTGGTACGTGCGATCAGATTCCAGTCAGTATCATTTTCAACTGCTTTTAAAAAGCTGTTTGGTACCCTTACAGAGTTGTTGGAGTTTTGTCCGCTTACCGTGCGATATGCTTCGCCTTCATAGTCAGATGCATATCCTGCAGCGATCAAAGCAGCTACTTTCTTTTCTTCTTCTACTTTCCAGTTGATAAATTCTTCAATTTCAGGATGGTCCATATCCAGTACCACCATTTTGGCAGCGCGACGGGTGGTTCCACCTGATTTGATAGCTCCTGCGGCACGGTCACCTACTTTCAGGAAAGACATCAAGCCTGAAGAATGGCCACCACCTGAAAGTGTTTCATTGGCACCACGGATGTTTGAATAATTGGTTCCAACCCCCGAACCATATTTAAAGATCCTTGCTTCACGAACCCATAGATCCATAATACCACCTTCGCCAACGAGATCATCAGCTACTGACAATATAAAGCAGGCATGCGGTTGCGGACGCTCGTATGCGGATGTAGATTTGGTAACTTTATCAGTTTTAGGATCAACATAATAATGTCCCTGAGGCTTGCCAGTAATGCCATAAGAACTATGAAGTCCTGTGTTGAACCATTGTGGTGAGTTTGGTGCGGCATGCTGACCAAGTA
>Ga0207011_1163_pt2 | contig 12548 bp, 8 predicted proteins | sample Alteio_BWMinCont_79_FD_153466 | JGI IMG/M metagenome (GOLD analysis project Ga0207011, IMG submission 153466) | Enriched cells from forest soil in Barre Woods Harvard Forest LTER site, Petersham, Massachusetts, United States -... | ecosystem: Environmental > Terrestrial > Soil > Temperate forest >...
CTTATGCACTGTCGGTGGTGCTGGTCAGTGTCCTGGCGGGCTATGCAATCGGCAGTTATTTATCCCAATATCTCAAGGTGGAAGGACGCACTTTCATCTTGCTGGCCTTTGGCCTGGGCATCCTGATGCTGGCTCTCTGGGCCGGTATTCCTTGCCTGACAAAGAGCTTTTTGGGTCTGGAACAGCCGGCCCGTATTGCAATTTGTGCGGCGATTACATTTCTGGCGTCGGTGGCCACCGGCTTGCCGGTATCGCTTGCTATGAACTGCCTGCGCCAGCGATTTGGCAGCGCCGTGGCCTGGATGTGGGCGGTGAGCTCGGCCTTTAACGCCCTGGGAGGAGTGGCCTTTGTCAGCATTACTCTGACCACCGGAATATCCAGCTGTCTCTTGCTGGTAGCCGCTCTCTATTTGGTCGGTAATTTGCTTTTTGCGATGCAGATAGGGCGGCATAAAAACGAGCCAGCCGGTAGCGCTTAAAAGGCGGCTCCAGGAAATAGCAATACTAATGGCTGACAGTCAATAAGGGACAAGACCTAGATAGACAAGCTTCTTACAGAGCACATATGTATAAGGTCTATTAAACGAAGAAGATCTCTTTGACAGTCATAATATGAAAAGCACCAGTAGAGATTAGTGAATGCCTGCAAACCTGCCGACAATCCGGGGAAAAGAGCTGACCACTCAGTTAACGTCTGCGGCAGCCTCGCCCTTCAAACATTTGCCCATGCTGCTGACGGTACAGCTGGTTGCCAATCCCTTTCTTTCCATGGCGCTATTACGGGCACTGGCAACGACTTTTCCGGCAGCCTTGCCCCTGGTTGGGCCAGCCGACGGAGCCATTTTTGTTTCGCTGGCGGCTCCAATTTACTGGGCCTTTCTGGCTGGAGGAACCAGTCACTTTCTTCTTGCCCTGGCTCGCCATCAGCCCAACAGGCTCTCCATGATTTTTGGCCACCGCAGCCTGTTCCGGAAGTATGTTGGGGCTGGCGTAGTTGCATATTTCTGGGCAATTTTGACTTCTGTGATAGCTACTGTTCTTATCCGCAAGTTAATGGAGCTGCAATCAGTCTTTGCTCCATATGCTCTGCCGGTTTCTTATTCTCTCTTGCTCGGTTTTGCCGCATGGCTCCTGGTAAAGTGCAGTTTCATAGATCTGGCGATTGCCGACAAAAACCTTGGTTCTATAGAGGCTATCAAATACAGCAAGCACCTCAGCGATGGCTCTCTTTTGTACATACTTCTTGCCTATTTGTTTTTCTATATGCCCGTACTGATTATGATTCGCCTTCTGGCAGGACACGATTCATTCACATTTGCCGGTTGGCTGGTGATCTCGGTCTGGCTGGCCATCGTCAACTTCTGGCGAGTGCAACTTTACTGTTCCCTGACCAGAGACAGAGAGCTGGCTCAGCCGGATACCGGGGACCCACAGGCCCTGGCCCCCGGTAGTGAGCCCAGGGCACCAGGGCCATAATTCATCAGACTGGAAGCCGGTGAGCGCATCTGGCACTGGCCTTCAGTCAAGACAGAAGCCATGATTTAAAGAAACCAGAAGAAATTTGGCCAGGCCGTATTTATACACGCGTCTTTCACAAAAAAAGTCGTACATTGCAATCGTCAAGGCAAGCATCCCCCAATACCAATCTTCCTGAGGCCCTGAGGTCTCACGGGGATTACCCAACTGTGGCAGCGTAAAGCGCAAACAATCCCTGAACCCGGATTTAGTTTAGCGCGCTATTTTTTCTTAAAGGAGCAGCATCATGAGCGGACACAGAGACATTGAAGAAGCTGGTAACACCACAAAAGCGGCTGATAACAGCGCCCTTTTTAACAGCATCGACAACGCCAGAAATTCAATGAGCCCCAAAGACTACTCAAGCATTTTGCAGTCTCCCGGCAAAGACAATCTCGCCTCTTTGCCTTCCCTGGAGCTCATGGATGCCAAATCCGATGTCCCCCCGCCCCCGGAACTGAAAGGGTCCGGCACAAGCGACAAAGACCTTGCCCAGGACGGCATCAAAAGACATCACGGCAAAGACAGCGCCACGACTGAATTTCCCAACGGAGTCAAAATTTCTACCGCTGGCGCCGGCGCCGACGTGACATTGGACAATGGCCAGAAGATGCACATCTCGGGCGCAATGCACATTGACGCTCCCAAGGGCGCGCATCAGTCTCATCCAGGCAGCAATTTAATCGTCGACAGCCATAACAAGCCGCTCTACCAAGAAAACAAGGACGGCTCCAAAACGGTATTTACAGAGACTGGCGCGTACACTGTGCGTAATGACGGCAGCGTCACCAAAGAATCCGCCCTAAAAAATCGTGATGGTTCTTTCACCATCGTAGATACAAACAGCCCGCTGGGCGGACTGTCTCCCAAGGACATGGACTCGGTTAACCAGCCTGGTAAGCAACACAGTCATTAGCACTGGCGCCCTCCTGCGACCGACCAGCAACTGTCCTATCGCCGGCCTGGAGAAACAGGATAACAAACTGGAAAAGGTCAAGAACTCCTAATATGGTGGACTCCTGTTGCATTAACCAGAGAATTTCAAGAAAACCAGGCAAATCGGCATTTTATACACGCGACTCTCACAAACGATTTTGTATATTGTGAACGTGAAGGCAAGCAACCCCCAAACAATCTTCCTTGAAGCCCTGAGGGCGCAAGGGGATTGGCCGACCGTGTCAATACACACCCCACCCACAATTTTCTAAGGAGCAACATCATGAGCGGACATAGAGACATTGAAGAATCTGGTAACACAACAAAAGCAGCCGATAACAGCGCCCTTTTTAACAGCATCGACAGCGCCAGGAATTCAATGAGCCCCAAAGACTACTCAAACATTTTTCAATCTCCCGGTAAAGATAATCTCGCCTCTTTGCCTTCCCTGGAGCTCATGGATGCCAAATCCGATGTCCCACCGCCTCCGACTATTTCCTACCAGGGTACCAGCGACAAGGATCTTGCCCAGGACGGCGTCAAGAGAGCACACGGCGTTGGCGCCGATGGCAAGTCGACATCCTCAACCGAGTTTCCCAACGGCGTCAAAATCTCGACCGGCGGCGGTGGCGAAGAAACCATGCCCGATGGCACCAAAATCACCCTCTCCCCCTCCCAAATCGTCGAAACACCGGCAAACCTCCATCTGCATGAACACCCGAAGGGCAGCGGCGTATTTGTCGACAGCCACAACAAAACGGTACTGACAGACAACGCCGATGGAAGCAAGTCAATCTACACCGACAAAGGTGTTTACACAGCTCGTGAAGACGGCAGTGTGACAAAGGAATCAGCGATCAAGGATCGCCATGGCAACTGGACCGTTATCGACACCAGCACCCCTCTAGGCGGCATGAGGCCGAGCGACATGGTCAAGCAACCAGGCCACTAAAGAGCAACCAAAAATCGCAAGTGATACCGCCGGTGGTTTAAGACCAATCGCCCCGGCGGTATCAGTTTATTCGCCATTGGTTATCGCCGTCCTTAGTCACACATTTCAAATCACAATTTTCTATCGAGCCTTTGGGCAATGACAATATCCGGGCGATGCAGTGCCAAACGCCGCCGTGCGCCACGATCATGATCGGGCCGGGGTGACTTCTGGCTTGCGCCAGGCCTCTCACTATGCGCAGGCCAAAGTCGGCCTGGCTCTCTCCATTTGGAGGATGGGCATCAGGATGAAACAAATCGGGCAGGCTGAGCCAGGAAGACTTTTCCCAGTCGCCCAGATGCCATTCTTTCAGGTCATCAATAATCACCAGCGGCTTGCACAGTACTTCATTTATGGCATCAGCCGTCTGTTTGGCCCTGATCATCGGGCTGACACATATGGTCACCACGTCGCGGCAGAGCTCGATTTTTTCGCCCCTGGCCAGGGCTTTGGCCTGAGCTAATCCGGTATCGTTTAATTCAATATCCCAGCCGGCCCCGGCCGCCAGATTGGACAGGTTGGCATCGGTCTGCCCGTGGCGAACAAAGTAAAATTTTTCCGCCATGCCCGGGACCGCCCCTCTTGAAATCGCCAAATTTGTAGTCGTTTCCAGTTAGTCAAAGCTTCACAATATCACTATTCATCTTAGTCATGGGGCCCTGGTAGAGTAAAATGAAATGCTACCCAGTTCAAACATGTTACTAGCAACCGCCCGGCATACCAATGCAAGGCAAACTAGCGAATGACAAATTAGCGAAAGGCATTATCGTGACTTCTCCTACACCCGCACCAACACCGATAAAAACAGGCGATTTTATACGGGACATCATCGATGATGACCTGGAAGCCAAACGGCACAACCATGTAATCACGCGCTTTCCCCCAGAGCCCAATGGTTTTTTGCATATCGGCCATGCAAAATCGATTTGTTTAAACTTTGGATTGGTCCTGGAATACCTCGAGAAACTGCCGGGCAGCGGCACCCGCTGCCACTTGCGTTTTGACGACACCGACCCGGCCAAGGAAGACACTCTTTACGAAGACGGCATTCAAGCCGATGTGCGCTGGCTGGGATTTAACTGGGACGCGCTTTATCATGCCAGCGACTATTTCGAAAAAATGTATGAGTATGGCGAGCATTTGATCAGCCAGGGCAAGGCCTACGTCTGCAGCCTCAGTGACGCAGAAATCAAAGAATACCGGGGCAGCGTTACCACACCGGGCAGGGAAAGCCCATTTCGGGGCCGCACAATTGAAGAAAATCTCGATCTTTTCCGGCGCATGCGCAAGGGCGATTTTAAAGAAGGCGAGCATGTATTGCGGGCCAAAATAGACATGGCCAATCCCAACATGAAGATGCGCGATCCGCTTCTCTACCGCATCCGTCACACATCCCACCATATGACCGGTGATCAGTGGTGCATCTATCCGCTCTATGATTATGCACATTCGGTCTCCGATGCAATCGAGGGGATCACTCATAGCATTTGCACCCTGGAGTTTGAAAACAACCGCGAACTCTACGACTGGGTTGTGGATAACCTTATAGACTATGCCAGGTTTCCCAGCCGGCCGCGCCAGTATGAATTTGCCAGGCTCAACCTCAACTACACCGTGATGAGCAAGCGCCGCCTTTTAGAACTTGTCGAAGGCAAGCATGTGAGCGGCTGGGATGATCCCAGGCTGCCTACAATAGCCGGCATGCGCCGCCGCGGATATACACCGGAAGCGATTCGTGCCTTTTGCGCCAGCGTGGGCGTGGCCAAGGCCAACAGCACAGTCGACATGGCTCAACTGGAATTTTGCATACGCGACGATCTCAATCAGAAAGCACCGCGGGTAATGGCGGTAATGAAGCCGCTTAAGGTGGTAATCGACAATTATCCGGAAGACAAAACAGAAGAGCTCGACGCCTCTTACTGGCCGCACGACGTGCCCAGGGAAGGCTCGCGCAAGGTGCCCTTCTGCAGAGAGGTGTACATCGAGCAGGATGACTTTATGCTTGAACCACCCAAGGATTATTTCCGCCTGGCGCCGGGCAAGGAAGTGCGCCTGCGCTATGGACACTGCATTACCTGCAAGGACGTGGTCAAAAACGCTGACGGCAAGGTGACTGAAGTGCACTGCACCTACGACCCGGAAGTAAAACCGGGAGACAATCCTGTCGGCCGCAAAATCAAAGGCACAATCCACTGGGTCAGTGCCCGCCATGGAGTCGATGCCGAAGTGCGTCTATATGACCGTTTGCTGACCGAGGAAGCCCCCCCGGCAGGAAAAGACAGTGATTTCCTGGAGGCCATAAATCCAAACGCCTTGCAGGTCCTTACAGGCTGCAAGTTGGAGCGGAGCCTGGCCGATACACCTGGCGGAGAGCGCTTCCAGTTTGAACGCCAGGGTTATTTCATCTGCGATCAAGTCGACAGCAAGCCCGGCGCCCTGGTCTTTAACCGCATAGTGACGCTCAAAGATTCCTGGGCTCGCGCCCAGAAAAAATAATGACTGACCGGGCCGGGACGGCCAAGTTGAGCCTGAAGGCCATCGTTTTTCTGGTAATTAGTATTACCGGATTTATTTTTTATGGGCTTTACGATAAACAAGTCTTTCCGGCAGCCTCAATAGATCTAAAACTTTCTCAAAAAGAGGCCGCCGAAAAGTCGCGCAAATTAGTCTCCAGTCTTGGTTACGATGCCGATCACGCCAAACAGGTGACGACATTTACCAATGACGAAGACGCTAAAACGGTTCTGGAATTTAAACTGGGCATAGACAAAGCCAACGAACTGATGAAAAGTCAGGTGCCCGTCTGGCTTTGGCATACGCGCTTTTGCAAGGAACTGAGCCAGGATGAGTATCTGGTTACCTGGACAACAGCCGGACAATTTAAGTCGATTTATCATCGCTTCGGAAACGACGTAAAGATACCGAGTATCACACAGGATGAAGCCCTTGCTCTGGCCAAGCAGTTTGTAGCAAACACCGCCGGCATGGACATGACCGGATACGACCTCTACGACAAGGGCTCCGAAAAACAACCAAACCGCACCGACCATCACTTTGTCTGGCGCAAGCCCGGCTATAAAGAGTGCGAGTTTAGAATTAGAGTTGAAGTGGCCGGCAATAAGGTTGCCACATGCCGCTACTGGCTCGCTCCGACCGATACCTGGACGCGGGAATACAAGAGCATCCGCCAGTGGAATGAACTGCTCGGCGGCGTTGCCTCATTATTTCTCTTTCTGTTCATTGCCGCCACCATTGGTGCCTTTATTCACGGCGTATCGAGGCACAATGTACGCTGGCGCTTCACCCTTATCTCAAGCGCTTGCGTTGCCTTGCTGGTGCTGCTGGAGCAGATAAACAATTTCAGCTATACGCTGGAAGACTACAACACCACCGCCGCCTACTCCGATTTTCTTTTGCAAACCGCCGTATCTTACCTGTTAATGAGCGTCGGTGCCTTTGTCGCCAGCCTGCTTATCACCGGTGGCGCCGAGGTGATTTATCGCGCCACCAGACCGGGCCACACGACCCTGCAAAACTTGTTTAACCCGGCCGGTATGGCGCAAAAGGATTATGCACGCAAAACCTTGATCGGGTATTTGCTTGTCGGCGTAATGATGTTTTGGGCGATTGGTTATTACAAAATCGGTCAAAAGTTGGGATATTTCTGTCCGCTCGGAGTAGATGATTACAAGGTCCTGGGCAACTTCTGCCCGGCAATCAGCGGTGCCTTGATAGGTGTAACCGCAGCTGGTCTGGAGGAGTTTTCTTGCCGTGTTGTAGCCCTTGGTCTGATGCAAAGACTGACCAAAAATTTCTGGCTGGCAAATCTTTTACAAGCGCTGGTCTGGGGCTTTGCCCACAGCACCTATCCTCAGGAGCCTTGCTACGCCAGGGGAGTGGAACTGACCGTTGTCGGACTGCTGTTTGGCTACATTGTCAAAACTTACGGTGTGCTTCCCTGCTTAATCGCCCACTATCTTTATGATGCCTTCCTTACGGTCGAGCCTGTCTTTGCCTCACACAGACCCGAGCTTATCCTTCCCTCTTTGCTCATTTTGACGCCGTTCCTGGCAGCAGTGTGGTACAGCAGGCGCTGGAGCACTGCCAACAAAGTAGCGGTAGAGGAAATAGATCTGACCAATGCCTCCGAACAATCGCTGCCGGAGGCCGCAGATCACGAGCATCACGAGTTTGACTCTCCACCCGCATATGGACCGCTCTCCGCCACCCTGCGCAAGCGATTGGCACTGGTTGCGGTGCTGGGTGCATGTCTTGCTCTTATACCGGCCAGGGATCCAATCGGCAAAAGCAAAGAAGTGACAGTAACGGCTACCAAAGCCGTCGCCCTGGCCGGCACGTATATGGCCGAGGATGGAATCGATCCCAAGGATCATCTCAGTGTATGTCAGATGCAAACCGATCCCGAATCAACACAGGACGGAAGTCTTACCTGGCAATATATTTACGAAAAAATGGGCTATGAAAAGGCACGGGCCATCTACGATCAAGTTGAGCCCGGACTGAAATGGATAGTGCGTTATTTTAAGCCCAACGATCCTCAGAGCTGTCATGTTTTTCTAAACGCCAACGGCAGCAAGCGCTGTACGGAGTTTGAAGACATCGACGAAGCAGCGGGGGCAAATCTGGACGAATCGGCCGCGCTTGCTCAAGTACAGTCGTACATCAAAAAAAACCGGCCTGAACTGCTCCCTTTTACCCTTGAAACTCAATCGAAAACAGCCGAGCCCAAGCGCTTCGATTATAAATTCGACTTTCACATACCTAAATATGACGCCGCGGAAACGCCGGCTGAATTGCACATCGAAACAAAGGGCGACAAAGTCGCCAAACTCTATATCGACTGGAAAGTACCGGACGATTGGTCCTGGCCGCGCAAAAAACAACACTGGTATCAAAAATTGATTCACCTGGTGCGCATTGCCTTCATAATTATGGCAGGGGTAGCCGGATTGGCATGGGGATTGCACCTCATGCGCAAGAGCCGGGTGCCCTGGCGCCTGGCCCTTTATTGTGGGGTAATCTGGAGCGTAGCGGCAGGAATTGGCGTGCTCAATGCCAGCGCCCAATCCTTAATGAACTACGACACAGCTGAGCAGTTCGAAAACTTTATCTGGCAAACAATTACAGGCAGATCGACGATGTGCCTGCTGGGGATGATTGCTTGTTTTGTCATCAGTATCATGGGCGTGACAGCACTGCGAAACGCCTTCCCAGAAGTGCGCAGGCAACTCCATAGCTGGATCTTATTAAAGCCGGAGAACAGCGCGCAAAGAGTTGTAAGAAGTAACCTCTGGGTCGATGGTGCAATTGGATCCTACGCGCTGACCGCTGCGTTTGTTGCTTTGCAGTCGGTTCAACATGTAATTTTGTCTTACTGCTCACCAGTTGTACCACTCGATATTCCCAACCGTCTGGCTGCAATTTTCTCAACCAGCGTGCCGGCAATTGAAACATTGTCTTTCATCTGCTGCTTAACAATAGGCGCCCCGCTTGCTCTGGCAATCTTCGCCAGCCTGTGGCAGCGCTTTCTCAGATCAAAAACCGGGACGAACGGTTTGATTCTGGCCTCTGCAATTTTGTTCGGCGCCGATTCCTGGTACTGGCAAAATTGTCTCGTCAACACAATGTTTCTCTGGTACAAGATATTTCTGGTGCTTTATTTTGTCCGCAAAATTTTTGCCGGCAATGCCCTCGCCTATATTTTCGCCACCGCCGAAATAAGCTCTCTTCTCACTCTGGCCGATATGCTCGCCCATGCAAGCCAGGTTGCCACTCTCGAAATCACCCTGCTGGCCTGTGTCATAGCGGCGCCGGCTTTGCTGGCAGTGACATTCTGGCTAGTGGATAGGAAACACTCCGAAAAGGCATCACAGTCGCAAGCACCGTCTTAAAACGGCAAGCAATGAGGTACCTGGATAATGGACTGGTTAAAATCGGTATTCGGCAAGGACAAAAAAGATGCGAAGGCTGAGGAATTAAAGCCGCCGGAAAAGCGCGCGCCCGACCTATCCACAAAAGACACCGGTGAGCCCCAGAAGCCGCCAGGTGCGGAGCCTAATAATCGCATCGGTCTGGGAGATTTTTTCAGGGAGGCGCCATCTCTGGAATCATGGTTAAAGCCCTGGATCACAGAACAATGCAAAAGTCTGACCAGCGATTTGGATTGCATCCGGCTCGAAGACCTGGGTAAACTCCCGTTTAATGGTGGATTTGCTGTCTGGCATCCGCTTGATGATCTGGACAAGGCACCACAAATTGCCTTTGATTCGACACCTCATATTCATGCCATCTGGGTGCGGCTGGAGCTAATGGGATACATCTTCTGGACCAATGGCACCATCGAAAAGTGGCGTGACATCGGTGATGCCTCGACTGATACCGACCGTTTCTTTTTGATTCAGCTCCATCAGTTTGAGCATGCAATCGGCTGGTTAAATGAGGATCCGATGGCCTTCGAGAATCTAGGCGGCAACGGTCTGATTGAGACAGTCGAGCACAACAATGGTACCAAAATAGTTGTGATCGCGTCCTACGACGGCAATGCGCGAGTAAACGTCGGCTACGCAGACCGCGGTCCGGCCGTCTGTGCCGTCATCGCCACCTAATAAAGAGGTATAATCGTACCAACATTGGGGCGGGGGCACCGGTCATGCATCAATCCAGAAAAAAACTCTCTCGCCAAAACAGCCGCCAACTGAGTTGACCGGAGAACCGTGGCACTTCCACACGGCAAAGGCCAGGTTCAGCGAACTATTTCGTCAGGCCAGGATAAAAGGCCCACAGCTTATCCTTAGCGACAAGAAGGAAGGTGTCGCAATGCTAACAATCGAGCAATTTGATCTGCTGGCTGCGCGTCCGCCCCAAGCCAAAAGTCTGTATCAGTTTTTGCGTGAATCTCCACTGGTAGGCCTCGACCTAGACCCTGAAATAAACAAGGATTACTGAATGAGTGCGCCGCCTAAGACCTGATTAGAGACTCGACGAATACTCAAGGTAATAACGCATTTCACATGCAAGAGAAAAAAGGCCATTTAGGGTTTCCGAAAAGGCTAATAGCCTTTTCCCGCCACCCCTAATAGCCTTTTCACAGATTTCTAATAGCCTTTCCCCAGATCGTGTGGTAGCTGTCTTTCGGCGCTGGTAGGACCGCCTTGCCTCTATCGATGTTGCGGTCCTTCTAGACTGCTGTAACACAGTAATCCACCCCATGTGAGAAGTACGATTATCAAAATTCTCCTGTCTGCTTCGCTTAAAGGCAATATTCAAATTTTGATGGCAAGCATTAACGGCATTTGACGCATGTTTGACAAGTCCAAGGACATAATCGTCGCTACCCCCAGTTCACTTACTACATTTTCTTTTTTTTGGAGGCCGACTCATGTCAGCTTTCGATACAACGCAACACCCCCACGTCATCGACCGGCCAAAAGAAGGCGACAGCAGTGCGGGCGCCAATGCCGCACTGTCCAACGTAGATCGGGTGTCCCTTCTTGGTGACAATTTCGGCAGAGCAACAAGCGGCAAGCCGGCTGAACCAAAAGAGCTGAATTTCGATAACGTCTTCAAGAGTGCCGCCGTCTCTGGAAAAGCTCCGGAAGCTACGGCCCCTGATGCAAACTCGCGCAATGAGCGTGGCATCTTTATCGGCAAAGCTGATAGCGCGGCAAAGGCGCCAGCCGATGGCGCAGATAAGTCGGTCAAGCAGCCTGATACTGCCCCCGAAGCGCCAAAGGATGGTGCCGCCAAGCCCGCTGCTGCGGAAGCACCAAAAGATGTCTCGACCAAACCGGCAACCCTTGATGCTCCGCAAGAATCCTCCGTCAAGCCGGCTGCACCTGAAGCTCCAAAGATTGCCACTGACAAACCGGCTGCCCCTGAAGCTCTAAAGAATGCCACAGACAAACCGGCTGCGCCTGAAGCACCAAAAAATGACCCTGCAAGTGAGCGGTCGAAGGCAGAGGGCAGGCCCCTGGAGATTCTTTCAAGACCAGACGCTGCCGCTGCCGATCCCGCTCATCGCAATGCACTCGTCCTGGACAATTTCGGGTCAAAGGATCTACTGGCACAGACGGAGGCCCACGGCGAGTTAATTGCCAACGGTCTCAAGGCAAACGGCTTCAACGTCTTCGAGGCCCAGACAACACTTACCAAAGGACATCTGAGCCCTCTTAGTAATTTCGCGCCGGATTTTGAGGCCGTAAACAAAGCAATAGAGTCTGGACAACTGCCTCTTAAGAGTGGAGACATTATCACAGCCAGCTTTGGCAACAACGCAGAGTTAGTCAAAGATCCGGTTCTGCTGGCGCAAGGCAAGGATGACCCCAACCCCAAATTGGAGGGAGGCGATCCGGATTTCAGGCATGCCAGCAAAATGCTCGGCATAAATATCAACCCGCAAAACATAAAGGAAAAAACGCCCGAAATCATCAGTCGATTAGGAAGACTGGCCGCCGGCCAGGATCCGTCCACTGGCGAGCCCAGTAATATCGATCCTAAAACAAAAGAAGAAGCATCATTTGCCTTTGCCTCCAATCAAGCGATCGAAAAGTTGCAGGCCAAGGGAATCACCGTAGTCAACGCCGCTGGCAATGATGGCTCGGCCAGAATTTCACTGGATTTCCTGGCCGCCGGGGCGCGACTTTCCTCCAACGGACCGGATGGCAAACTGGACGGATTTAGTGCTAAAGACAATGCCACTCTGCCAGCTAACGGAGTGCTGCCAACCTTCGAGGTCACACCCGGCCCGCTTGATCCGACGCCAGTAGCCGAGCAAAAGCAATTCCTGCAGGCAGGCGATACCAAGATTTTCCACGACTTACCAAAGACACCGGATCTGCCAACGCTCGAACTTCACCGCGACAAATTCAGCCCCCCTCATGAATTTAACAAAAACGAGGGCGCAGTAACCTTCGCTAACGATAAGCAGCCTCTTCCAGACTCCGTTCCCAGCCCCATCGGAGTACTTTCCCAATCATTCCCCTCAGCCAGTCAGCTGCCGATTCAGACTGGATTTGAGAAGGACGGAAAAGAAGAAAACTTCCAGACTGTTAAGGCCAAAGCCATCCCGGTTGACATTGCAGCCCTG
>Ga0207011_1196_pt1 | contig 12537 bp, 8 predicted proteins | sample Alteio_BWMinCont_79_FD_153466 | JGI IMG/M metagenome (GOLD analysis project Ga0207011, IMG submission 153466) | Enriched cells from forest soil in Barre Woods Harvard Forest LTER site, Petersham, Massachusetts, United States -... | ecosystem: Environmental > Terrestrial > Soil > Temperate forest >...
CACCGTGATCAGCGCAAAGGCGCAAAAGCCCCAGAACACCAGAGCGTGCGCGAGGCCCGGCAGAGGACGCTGGCGGATGACCTTCGCCTGCAACAGGACCTCCGAGAGAAAATCGCGGATGCGCGGCGCCAGCGGGAAAAGCTGAAACGAGGCGTCCGGCTTGGCGCGGCGGATGCGCTGAATCACACGGCGGAAGCGCATCCAAAATAGCGCTCCGGAGACGGCCAGCAAGGCCGCGAGCGACAGCATCTCAGCTGTGGAGAAGCGCATAGTACCAAGAGCACTGTAACACGGCGACATATCCGGCTAAAATGTTTTGAGGGGACATTTCTTGCGTCATCTTATTTCAGGAGCCGCCGGTTTTATTGGCTCACATCTCTGCGACCACCTACTGGCCGGCGGCCACGAAGTCGTGGCTCTGGACAATTTCATCACCGGCTCGCCCGCGAACATCGCGCATCTGGAGAAGCATCCGCGCTTCCACTTCGAGAATTGCGACGTGAGTCTCGCAATCGAAATCGCCGGACGCTTCGACGGTGTATGGCATCTGGCGTCGCTGGCGAGTCCCAAACATTATCTGGCGAAGCCGGTGGAGACGCTCGAAAGCGGCTCATCGGGCACGCGCAACATGTTGGAGATCGCGCGGCGCGACGGCGCGCGGTTCCTGGTGACCTCGACCTCGGAATGTTATGGCGATCCGCTGGAGCATCCGCAGGCGGAGACATATTGGGGCAACGTGAATCCGGTGGGCTTGCGGTCCTGCTACGACGAAAGCAAGCGTTATGCGGAAGCGATGACCATGGCGTATCACCGGACTCACGGCGTGCGCACCAACATCGCGCGAATCTTCAACACCTACGGGCCGCGCATGGCTCTTGACGACGGGCGCGTGGTGCCGGCGTTTCTGGACCAGGCCTTGCAGGGAAAGCCGCTCACGGTTTTCGGCGATGGCTCGCAGACGCGCAGTTTTTGTTACGTCTCCGATATGGTGGATGGTCTCGCGCGGCTGGCCGCATCGGAGGAGCGGCTCCCGGTGAACCTGGGCAATCCGCTGGAGCTCACCATCCTGGAATTCGCGGCGCGGATCCAACAGTTGCTCGGCTCGAATCTGGAGATCGAGCGCAAGCCTTTGCCCTCCGATGATCCACGCAAGCGCCGTCCGGATATCTCGAAAGCAAAGCGCGTATTGGGATGGGAGCCGAAGATCTCGCTGGAGGACGGCTTGCGGGAAACCGTGGAGTACTTCAAGGCGCAGGCGGACGCGACCGCAACACGCTAGCGGCCAGCACCACCCAGGCCGCGATGAACGATATGCCTCCGAGGGGCGTGATCGCGCCCAGCATCCGGTTCCCGCTGAGCGCGAGTGCGTACAGGCTGCCCGAGAAGATCAGGATTCCCGCGGCGAGCAATGCGCAGGTCCACTGCGCGGCCGCGCGAGTGACGACGCCTGCGGCGCGCAACCCGGAAACGATCAGCAAGCCGAGGGCGTGAACAAAATGATAGAACACCGCCTTCTCATAAACGCCCATCGAGTAAGCGTCCAGGCGGCCTTGCAAGCCGTGCGCTCCAAAGGCGCCGAGCATCACGGCCAGCGCCATCGCGATAGCGCCCGCGGCGGTCCAGTTCATCAATACTAGTGTAGTGTGCGCTCTTCCATCTACAGAGGAGCGTGGGCCGGACCGCGCGGTGGTGCGCGAGCTTAGTTGCCCTGCATCGCCGTGCTGAGCGATTGAAGCTTCTCGCGGAATTTGCCCGGGTCGCCTCCTGGCGCACAATCCACCAGGGCGGTCGCGATCCGCAGCGTGAGGTTTTGCGAGACGCCGTTTTCCTGCACCGAGTAGCGCGTGGAAAGCGTCTGCGCCATCTCCGCGGACAAGGCCAGAGCGGTGGATGGAACCAGTTCCAGAATCACCGCGAATTCCTCTTCGCCCCAACGCCCGATGGAGGCATCTGTGCTCACAAGTTCCCTGAGCCTTTTCACCATCGCTTGCAGCGCGCCATCGACGGCAAACGCGGAGCCGCTGGCTCGCAGGCGCTTCATGTTGGCGATCCACAGGACGACCACGCAGAATCCGTCGCCGCGGTGGAGCAACTCCCCCATGCGGAACGTGAGCTTTTCGCGAGTCCACGCCCCGGACGCCTGGTCCGTGAACAGTGCCTTGCGCTCGCTATCGATTTCCCGGTGCAGGGACCGGAGCTCGTCGTGAAGCTGCGCGACTACCAGTTGCGTCTCGCGTTGCATGCTTTGATAGCTCTCGCTAATGCTGTGGGCGGTGTCGCGGATGACGGTGCGAATCTCGGAAAGGTCGCGGGAATCCGAGATGGTCACCAGTTTTTCCAGATCGGTCTTCAGAACTTTGGCATGATCGGTTCCGCTGGCAGCCACTGTTCGGGCCAATGTCTGCATGGCATCGGTGGCTGCTTGCAGGTCGCCGCGGGCTTTTTCAAGCCAATGGTTGGACCTATCGCGATAGTCCCTCAGCTCGCCGCGAAAGCTGGATTCAACGGCTTCGAAATCTTCGGTGCGGGAGGCCTTGTCAAGGGCGCGTTGCAGTGCCAGCAGGTGCTGGCGGTATTCGATCGCCTGCGTCGAATCTAGCTCTACGGCGTAGTCGGCGGCCGCTCGGATCGCGAGCTGATAACAGGACAAGGTTGATTTCTGGAGTTCGGCCAAGCGCTCCAGATCGTTCACGGACTGACGGATGGAAATCATTTTTCATCGAAGGATGCAAGCGGCAGATTGCCTTCAATGAGCCTTATCGGCGAGTGCGGGATCAGTGTGAATGAAATTCGACGCCGGCGAAACTGACTACGCTGCTTTCGTCGATATTCCACTGCTGATAGTGGAGCAAGCTCGCGCGGGCCTGCGGTACGGCCTTGAGGAAGGAATAGATGGGCGCCGATCCGCACCACTTCAAGTCGTCGTGGTTTTCCTGAACCAGATTCCAGAATCCCTGCGAGTCGCCCTGTTCCATGCGCTCAATGCGCTGCTGATCGCGGCGCGTGACCTCGGCCATTTCGTTCTGGCCGGCACGGGCGTCGATCGCGTCGCCATAACGGCGTCCCATGTGCGCCATGTCGACGCCCAACACCCACAGCAAGCGGTCGCCTTCTTTGGCCGCCAAGTCTCCCAAAGCGCCCAACACGCGCCGGACTTGCTCGCTATCCTCGGGCATTCCGCCCTGGTACAGGCTGCGGGCATAGGATCCGCATAGCACCGGCAGGATGCGGATGTTGGGGCCGAACAGGTGTTGCAGAAAGATCACTTGAAATTCGATAGAGTGCTCGATAGCGTGGCAGTAATCTTCCATGAATGCGCCGGCGCCGGCCGCGGCCGCCAGGCGGTCCACCAGCGCGATGTCCGTCTTCGCCTCGCCGAAGGGCGTGACGAACGGCTTACGGGTCAAGCCCAGCCGGTCCGGCTCTCCGTAGTGCGATGTGCCGAGGATCACGAACGTACGTTCGGCGTCCGCCGGAGAGAGCGCGGCGTAGGCGGCGCGATACGCCTCCACTCCGCCGAAAGGACTGACGTGCGGCGCGGCGATCGCTAACACGCGTTGCTTCGGAGCGGCGGGAGCGGACGCGGGATCGCCCATGTATCCGGCGAGAGTTTCCGTCAGCTCAGCGGCGTCGGCCGAGTACGCCGCGCCCGCATGCGCGGGCTCGCGCACGGGCGCTGCGGCGAAAGCACGCTCAGCTTGCTCTCGAAGACGCGCGAAGTTTTCATCTTCTAAGAAGCCGGCGTTGCTTAGCGTTTCAACCAGGTGCTGCATGAGCGCGGTCACGTCCAGCTCGCCGCTGATCCGCACCAGGAACGCGCGCAGATCCAGCTCGCTTTGGACGCCGTCGAAGAACTCGAGGCAGGGGACCAGCGGCGGCGGAATGATCAGCGTTGCATTGGAGAAATGGAACGGATCGCGGATCACCAGGCCGGGGCGATCCTCCACCGGGGAAGGCATGAAGTCGAGAGTTTGGCGGAGGCGGGCTAACATTTGGGCTTTTGGGTCAAGCTCCCAGCATACCGGGTTAGAATCAGGAGTGTCTTTCGCAGAGCCGCACAAAGACGATCCGCGTGAGGAATATCGGCGCCGGCTCGCCCGCTTTGAACAGACGCGCGAGCAGGGTGAGCGGCATTTCCGCCAACTGGGCAACGCGCGGCTGGGAACCGGACTTGCGGCGCTCGCCATCGCGGCGGTTTCGCTCGGCGCATCTTGGATTTCCGCGTGGTGGCTGCTGGCGCCGCTCGCGCTGTTTCTGTTTCTCGCCGTGAAACAGGATCGAATCGAGCGTTCCTTGACGGCGGCGACTCGCGGCGTTGCCTACTATCAGCGAGGGCTGGCGAGAGTGGAGAACCGCTGGATCGGCTCCGGCAACCAGGGCGAGCGTTTTCGCGATCCGCAACATCTTTTCGCCGACGATCTGGACTTGTTCGGCAGAGGTTCTTTGTTCGAGCTGCTCTCGACCGTGCGAACAGCGGGGGGCGAGAATGTTCTGGCAGGTTGGCTGCTGCAGCCGGGGGCGCGGGACCAAGTGCAGGCCAGGCAGGCCGCTGTGACGGAGCTCCGCGAGCGCATCGACCTGCGGCAGGACATCGCTCTGCTGGGCGACGATGTTCGCGCGGCTGTGGATCACAAGACACTTCAGGAGTGGGGCGGCCGGCCCGCCGTGTTTTTTTTCCCCGGCGCGCGAATCGTGGCGCCGCTGCTGGCCGCGGCCGCTCTGGTCACGTTCGGACTGATGATCACCTTGACCAGCAGCGTGATTCCCTTTCTCGTCGTCATTCTCGCGGAGGTGGCGTTCGGCATGGCGGTAAGCAAGCCGCTCGGACAGGTGCTCGAATCTGTCGGCACCCCGGCGCGCGAGCTGCAATTGCTCGCCTTGGTTCTAGAGCGCCTGGAGCGGGAGCACTTCACCGCGCCGGCGTTGGTGGCGCTGAAGGCGTCGCTCCAGGTGGAAGGCGAGGCGGCGTCGCGCAGCATTCATCGACTGAGCAAGCTGGTGACGCATCTGGATTCCGCGCGCAATCAGTTTCTGGGGATCGTGGTTGCCCCTCTGTTGTGGACCAAACAGGTTGCCATGGCGATCGAGGCGTGGCGCGCGCGCTGCGGTCCCCATATCGGGAAGTGGGTGGCGGCGGTCAGTGAATTTGAGGCGCTGTGTTCGCTCGCAGCGTTCGCTTGTGAACGGCCGGATGCCGTGTTCCCGGAGCTGACGGAAGACCACGATCCTGTTTTTTCCGCGAGAGCGCTTTCGCATCCGCTGATTCCATCGCGTGAAGCCGTCGCGAATGACGTCGCGCTGGGCAGCGGCACGCGCTTGTGGATTGTGAGCGGCTCCAACATGTCCGGCAAGAGCACTCTGATGCGAGCCGTGGGATTGAACGCGGTGCTCGCCTGGGCCGGCGCGCCGGTGACCGCCGGAGCGTTGCGCATCTCGCGTCTGGCGATCGGCGCATCCATGCGCACCAACGATTCCCTGGCCGACCATCGCTCGCGGTTCTACGCGGAAATCAGCCGGCTGCGCGAGATCGTCGACCTGGCGCGCGCCGGCAAGCCCACGCTTTTCCTGCTGGACGAGTTGCTCAGCGGCACGAACTCGCACGACCGCCGCATCGGAGCGGAAGGCTTGATCCGCGGCCTGGTGGATCGCGGCGCCATCGGCATGGTGACCACGCATGACCTCGCTCTCGCGGAGATCGTTCCGTCGTTCCAAGGCATCGCGGAAAACGTTCATTTCGAGGATCAGTTGGAGGGCGGTGAGATCCATTTCGATTACCGGCTTCGTGCGGGAGTTGTGACGCGCAGTAATGCGCTCGCGCTGATGCGCGCGGTCGGGTTGGAGGTGTAGCCCCAGCGTGAGAAGATGGTGCCATGGAAAAGCTGACTGACGCGAACATTTCTTCGGCCGTTGCAGCCTTGCCTGGCTGGAAAGTAGCCAACGCCAAGCTCCACCGCGAATATAAGTTCCCCGATTTCGCCCACGCTTTCGGATTCATGGCGACCGCCGCGCCGCTGATTGAGAAGATGGGCCACCATCCCGAGTGGGCCAACGTCTACAACCGCGTCACGGTGGACCTGAGCACGCACGACGCCGGCGGTATCACTCAGAAGGATTTCGACCTCGCCGCACTGCTCGAAAGCATCGCGAAGAAATTGGCATGAAGCTGCTGCTGTTGCTCGGGATCGGATCGCTGGCGTGCTCCCGTGCGACGGCGCAGGAGACGTTCTCCGGCTCCGCCGCGCTCGACGCGCAAATGGAGCAGGCCGTCAAAGATGGACTGATCCCCGGCGGAGTTCTGATCGTCGGCCACGACGGAAAAATCGTGCATCGTAAAGCCTACGGGCAGCGCGCGCTGGTTCCGGCGCGGGAAGCGATGACGCTCGATACGATTTTCGATCTCGCGTCGCTCAGCAAGGTGGTCGCGACCACGCCCGCCATCATGAAGCTGTTCGAGCAGGGCAAGATTCGTTTGATCGATCCCGTCACGGTGTATCTGCCGGAATTCCAGGGTGGTAAGAGCGACATCACCGTCCGCGATCTGCTCACTCACTTCTCCGGCCTGCGGCCCGATCTCGATCTGGAGCCCGCCTGGAGCGGCTACGAAATCGGCATCCGCAAAGCTCTCGCGGACAAGCCCACCTTTCCGCCCGGCGAGCGCTTCGTGTACAGCGATATCAATTTCGAACTGCTGGGAGAGATCGTGCGCCGCGTCAGCGGCCAGCCTCTCGATGAGTTCGTGCGCGATCAAATCTTCCAGCCGCTGGGCATGACGGATACGATGTACCGCCCGCCTGCTTCGCTGCGTCCGCGCATCGCACCCACGGAGATCGACGCCGCTACCGGCCAGCCTCTGCGCGGCATCGTGCATGATCCCACTACCCGTTACATGGGCGGCGTTGCCGGCCACGCCGGAGTCTTCTCTACCGCCGCAGACCTCGCTCGCTACGCGGAGATGTGGCTTGGCTTCGGCGAGCGCGCAGGCGTCCGCATTTTCTCTCCGCTGACGGTGCAGAAGTTCACGGAGCCTTCTTCGCCGCCGGACCAGCCCGCGCTCCGCAGCCTCGGTTGGGACATCGATACCGCGTACTCTTCGGCGCGCGGCGAGCTGTTTCCGATCGGCTCCTACGGGCATCTCGGTTACACCGGCACTTCCCTGTGGATCGATCCCGCCAGCAAGACCTACGTGATCCTGTTGACAAATTACGTCCACCCGAAGAGCGGAAAGAATCTCTCGCCGCTGCGCCGCAGCATCGGCACCATCGCCGCGGCATCGCTGGGAGTAACCGCACAGGTAAGTCTGGTCGGTTACAACGAATCGCTCGAAAGCGCGGGAGCTCGCCGCATGATCGCGCCGAATCATCGAGTGCTCACCGGCCTGGATGTTTTCGAGGAACAGAAGTTCGCTCCCCTCCAGGGCAAGCGTATCGGCATAATCACCAACCAGACCGGCCTGGATCGGGAAGGCCGCCGCAATGTCGACGCGATGCGCGCCGCCGGCGTGAACGTGACGGCACTGTTTGGTCCGGAGCACGGAATCGCTGGCGACAAGGACGTCCCCACCATTCAGGATTCGAAGGACGCCGCCACCGGAATTCCGGTCTTCAGTCTCTATAACAACAGCGGATTCCGCATGACTCCGGAAATGTTGCGCTCCGTGGACGCGCTGGTTTTCGACATCCAGGACGTCGGCGCGCGCTTCTATAGCTACGGCTGCCAGATGCTGTTCGCGATGGATCAAGCCGCCAAAACACACCAGCCGTTTTACGTTCTGGATCGTCCCAATCCCATCACCGGTGTGCACCTCGAAGGTCCCCTGCGGGAGGCGAGTTTCGAAAACGCCGGCGTGAGTTGCTACGCGCTGCCTATCCGCCACGGCCTCACGTACGGCGAACTCGCCACCATGGCGAACGCCGAGCAGAAACTCGGCGTCGACCTCCACGTGATCAAGATGCGCAACTGGGAGCGCGGCGATTGGCTCGATTCCACCGGCCTCACATGGGTGGACCCGTCGCCCAACATGCGCAGCCTGAACGCGGCGACGCTTTATCCCGGTGTGGCGATGCTCGAATCATCGCCGAACTTCTCGGTCGGCCGCGGCACCGACGCGCCCTTCGAACAGATCGGCGCGGATTGGATTCACGGGGTCGAGCTCGCCCAGGCGCTCAACCTGCGCTCAATCCCCGGCTTGCGCGTTTACCCCACGCGCTTCCAGCCTATCGATTCCGTGTTCAAGGGCAAGACCATCGAAGGCGTGCGCTTCGTGATCCTCAATCGCGAGACGTTTAGCTCGATCCGGCTTGGGCTGGAGCTGGCGTTCGCACTCCAGCGCCTCTATCCCGGAAAGCTGGATATCGAAAAATGCCGCCTCTCCATCGCAAATCGCAAAGTGATGGATGCGATGAAAGCCGGCACCGATCCCAGCACCATCGAGCTGCATATGCAGAGCGACATGGATGCATATGCCGCCCGCCGTAAACAATTCCTGCTGTACTAACGACAGTTTCCCGCCCGTCCGCTTCCTTACGGTCGCGGTTCTCTGCCGGCACCGAACCGGCCATGCGTCAGCATGCGGACAGGCCACTAAACTCCCAGCAAAATACCTCGTGCCGGCAAACCCGTCAATTCCGCCAGCGCAAAAGCGTACCACTGCAACTGCCGCTCATACTGCGCGCGCCGCTCCTCCGAGTCCGCGTCAGTCTTGAAATCCACCACCACCCAACCACCGTCTTCAACGAACGCCAAATCGATGACGCCCTCCAGCACCCGTCGATCCGCCATCGCCAGAGTCAGCGGATATTCGCGATGGCACCGCGCGGCCCGTCGAGCGCGTTCCAGCACCGGATGCGCCAGCGCCGCCACAACCGCTGCCTGTGCGGCTCTCGCCTCTTCCGCCGACGCTCCCAGGACCCGAGCAGTCATCTCCGCCAGCTTCCGAATCCCGACAGCGTCCGCATCCAGCGCCGCATCGCGCAACACAGCATGCACCAGCGTGCCGAAGCGCTTCCCACCGGCAGCGCGCGGCGCAGCTACCGCGGAAAGATACTCGACCGCGACCGCCGCCCCCCGCGGAGCCTCCACCGCCTGGCTCGCCACAAACACTTCCACCTCGGGCCGCGAGCCGCGCTCCAACAGCGCTTCGCGATCCTGCTGCCACGTGCGATACGCCGCCAGGCTCGCTCCGCCGTCGTCCCGCAATCTCGTCTTCAGAATCTGATCCGGAGTCTGCGCGGCATCCCCGCTCAGATTCAATTTCGAAGGATCCCACCAAACCACTTCGTGCGAACCGGTCTCGGGTTCAATCAATCCAGGCCGCACCGAAAATTCCTCCTGCTGATCGTAATCGGAGGGCCGCTCCAACACGCTGGCCTCTCCGAATTTCGGACAACCCTCCGCCGCCCGCGATCTCCTCCAGTTCGCGCGTGCCGGATAGATCGCCTTATACAGCGGACTCAGCCAGCTATCCGCCGGAAATCCCTCATCGCCCACCGCCGGAATCACCAGCAAATCGCGAGCTCGCGTGGCCGCCACATACGCCACGCGAATTCCTTCCGCGCGTTCCCGCCGTGCTTCCTCTGCCGCGCAATCCAGCAGCTCCTGCGGTGCGCATCCCAGCAGCTCCACCGCGCACAGCTTCCCTTCGCTGTCCACGTGTCGCTCCGGCGAGTTTCGCGAGAGCCCCGTGGTCAGATCCGCCAGAATCACCACCGGAAACTCCAGTCCCTTCGCGCTGTGCACGGTCATCAGCCGCACGCCGTCGGAATCCTCTTCCAGCACCGGAGCCTCCGCCGCTTCCTCCCGGTCCGCTTGCGCCGACAGCTCCTCCACGAATCCGCGAAATGAAATTCCGCCGCTCATTTCAAAAGTGCGCGCCAGATCGGCCACGCGCGCGACGTTTGCCAGAATCTGCTGGCCGCCCGGACGCAGCACGAATCCCGCATGCGCCCGCACCGCCTCCAGCAAAAGGTTCACCGTCGTCGCGAAGGGCCGCTGATTGCGTTTCCGATGCAGCCCAGCCAGCAGATCCAGAGCGTGCTCGATGTCCGTCGACGCCTCGTCCCCCGCGCGCTTGCCAAAGGGAAACAAACGCCCGTGCCGGTGTCGAAAGATCAGCAGAGCCTCATCAGGAATCGCAAACAGTGACCCCTTCAACGTCGCGAAAACGCTCAGCTCATCCTCCGGCCATTCCACCGCCGTCAGCGCCGACCGTAATGTCTCCACTTCTTCGCGCTTGTGAAAAGATTTCGATCCCGCCAGTAAATGCGCAACCCCGCGAGCCTCGAGGCCCCGCACCAGCTCCCGCGTCATATCGACGCGATTGTAGCTGCGCTTTCGAAACAACACCGCCACATCCCGTTCGCGGTACCCCCACCCGCTTTCCTGAATCATCCACGCTACGAACCCGGCAATCGCCTCCGGAAGACTCCCTGCCACAGCCTCCTTGGCGAGTCTTCTCTTATATGGACGCGGTACCGGCAGCACGATCACGCTCGGCCGGCCGGGCATTTCCTCGCGATCCCGTTCCAGCGGAGCCCATTCCGCGTGGCCCTCCGCTACATCGCCGTTCATCTCTGTTTCAAACGCCGTGTTGACGAATTGTTGCAGGTTGGGAACCGACCGGAAGCTTCGCGTCAGCGTGACGTGCCCCACCCCACGCGCTTCCAGATCTTCGCGCACCTGCCGGTACAACATCAGATCGGCCCTGCGGAATTTGTAGATCGACTGCTTCGGATCGCCCACCAGAAACAGCTTCCCTCCCGGATCGTCCTCCGTCAGCAGCCGCAGAATCTCCACCTGCAAAGGATCGGTATCCTGAAATTCATCCACGAAAACCCGCGTGAAGCGCTTCTGCAAATAGGCCCGCACGTCGCTCTGATCCCGCAGCAAGTCGCGCGCGAAGCTCAGCAGATCCACGAAATCCAGTTTTCCCTGCCGACGTTTGCGATCCTGATACTCTTGCAGCAGCCCGCTCATTTCCTCGCGCAGCAGCGCCGCGAGATCCGCATCCGCCGTCTTGCGGAAATCCTCGATCCAGCGAATCAGTTCATCGCGATCCTCCACCAGCTTCTCGCGCGCGACTCCTCCGCCGTACTCCCCGGAGCCCTTCCGAGTCTCTCGCCGCAGATCCCGGCCCAGCTTCAGCAGCAGCGCCTCCAGAGCGTCATGATCGCGCCCCCCCGAAGCTTCCGTGCGCTCGATTCTTCCCGCCGCCGCGCGCGCCGGAGCCAGTCCGCTGTAGAGATAGTCCGTCACGCGCCGGGGCCGCGAGCTCAGCGCTGCAAGATCTCGGGTCATCCGAGCCAATGTATCGATCTCTTCATTGCGGTCGAACGCAGCGTCACGCCGCCACGCAGCCGGATAATCGCGCCACTCCAGCAGCGTCCGCCCCGCTCGCTGCAACTGCTCGATCGCCGGCGAATCCTCCCAATATGTATCCCGCCACGCGAGCCGTGCGAAGGCGCGCCGCAGCGCCGGGGAGTCTTCGTTCAAACGCCTCTCTAGCCACGCGCGAAACGCACTCTGGTAAATCCGTTCGGCTTCTTGTATGCCCGCTTCTTCGAACGCCGGGTCCACCCGAGCTTCCACCGGACGCTCCCGCAGAATCTGCGCGCAGAAGCTGTGGATGGTGCCGATAGAGGCTTCCTCCAATCGCGCCAGTGCGTCTTCGAGCGCCGCCTTCTCATCGCCCTCGACAAGTTGCCGCTGCTCGTCCAACTCCTGACGCAGGCGAAGTTTCATTTCGCCCGCCGCCTTATGTGTAAACGTAACCGCGGCGATCTGTTCGATGCTCGCGCGTCCCGTCGCCAGCACTGCCACGATCCGCCGCACCAGCATGGTGGTCTTGCCGGTGCCCGCCGAAGCCTCCACGATCAAGCTCTCGTCGAGCGACTTGAGAATGCGCTCGCGCGCCTCGACGTCCGAAAATGCCCGCGCCGGTTTCACAGGAACCCTCGAATTTCCGTCAACCCCTCCAGCCGCGGGTCACGCCGATCCTTCACGCGCGACGTTCGCAGCACCTCGTACGGCCCACACACCGTGGAATAATCGCAGATCGAGCATGCGTCCTTTTCAGGCAGCGGAGGCAAAAAGCCCGACCCGATCGCCTCATCCACATTCGCCAATAATTTCGCCAGGAACGCGCGCGACCGATCGCTCACCGGGATTCCGATTTGTTGATAACCACCCCGCTGCGTAGCGTAAAACAGCCGCCCGCTTTCCACCCGTGCGCTCAGCAATTGTTCCGCCGCCAGCGAGTACAGCAGCGGTTGCAGCACCCGCCCGCCGCCCACATACGCCGGAATCCGCTCCGGAGCCTTCCCCGTTTTGTGATCCGTCACCCGCAGGCCGCCCGTTCGCGTGTGCTTCTCCACCAGATCAATCGAACCGCGCAACCGAACGCCTTCGCCGAGCGCAGCCTCCCGATCCGTACTCGCCGCATCGCGCCCGCGCCGTCCCGTGCTTCCGGCCGCGAGCCCAAACGCCAACTCGAAATACAGCGGCGCCCAGTCGCCGTCATTCTGCCCCACCTGTTGCAGCCAC
>Ga0207011_1197_pt1:0-5000 | contig 12509 bp, 8 predicted proteins | sample Alteio_BWMinCont_79_FD_153466 | JGI IMG/M metagenome (GOLD analysis project Ga0207011, IMG submission 153466) | Enriched cells from forest soil in Barre Woods Harvard Forest LTER site, Petersham, Massachusetts, United States -... | ecosystem: Environmental > Terrestrial > Soil > Temperate...
TTCAGAAATGAAGAAGGGAATGATAGTTTTGCCGTCATCCCCCGAAATCATTTTAAGACTATCAAAAATATTTTTGAAGGGTTTCATCAGGCCACTGTTCTTAAACTTGTCTGATATATTAGTTGCAGACATCTCTATCTTGCTATAACTTCTATATTGATAAGAGCTCAATGAAGCTTTATCATTTTGAGCGCGGTGTGCCCATACCCCACGAAGAATTCGAAATGCAGGGTTCTCTCCCGGGTGGATCGTTACTTCGTTCATTTGTGTTTCTGACGATGCTATCTGAAAATTAATGACCTGGACCTGCCCTTGTTTTACGTGTTTTGATTTTGGCGTATATCCCAGGTATTCAACTGTTAGCGAATCTTCAACTTTATCGGTTTTGATGCTATACAAACCTTCAAAAGTTGTTGTGGCTCCCATATGAAGATGTTTGAAATAGACTTTTGCATACGGTATAGGCTCTCCTGTTGTAGCATCAGTTACTTTGCCTGATATGACAGTTTGCTGGGCTATGGTATGGCCTGCCAGCATCATCATTAAGGCAAAGATTATCGGGATATATCTCATGAAACTGAACCAGGTGTACTAATGAGGTTTTCTTCCTGGAAATATTTGATGACGTGTTCTTTTAAAAATTGCTCCTGTTGTTCCGGGTTCATTTCAGGGATGGGTTTTGCCTGTTTCCAGACAGGCCATGATTCTGCATCCAGGTGAGATACTTCAAAATAACCGTCAAGGCTCAATATTTTACATGCAGCAAGGTTCATCAGATCCTGTTTGTTCTCTTTGGTGTATTTTGTTTTGATACTACCAGACTCCCTTAAACCAATTACGAAGAGAACGGCCTTGAGGTCGGTTTCCTTTTCAAAACGATCGAACATAAATTTTTCAATGTCTTCCCAATTCATAATTGCAATAAGTATACCCGCTTTTAATGAACCAACAAAATTAAGCTTAAAATGGCTTACAGGGAGTACCATCTTTTCTTAGGGGGAAATGAAATAGAATCAGCAAAGGAAACGGTCAGGAAAGAACTATGCCTTGTAATAATCCAGGTACCACGCTACAAAACTTTTGATACCATTTTTGATATGTGTCTGCGGCTTAAAATCAATAATATCAAACAAAGATGTTACATCTGCGTAAGTTTCCGGTACATCTCCCGGTTGCAAAGGCATATAATTGATGATAGCTTTTTTACCAAGTGCATTTTCAATTTCATGGATAAAATCCATAAGCCTTACGGGAGAATTATTACCAATATTATAAATGCGATAAGGAGCCGGGCTTGTTGATGGGTTAGGCTCTTTGCCAGAAAAAGTTTTATCAGGCTGCGGTATTTTTGGCAATAATCTTGCAATACTTTCCACAATATCATCAACATAGGTAAAATCCCTTAGCATATTTCCATTGTTAAAAACATCGATAGGCTTCCCTTCAAGAATGTTCTTTGTAAACATGAATAGTGCCATATCCGGTCGGCCCCATGGGCCGTATACCGTAAAAAAGCGGAGCCCACTGGTGGGTATCCCAAAAAGATAGGAATAGGAGTGGGCCATCAATTCATTTGCCTTTTTAGAAGCTGCATACAGAGATATGGGATGGTCGACATTGTTGTTGACTGAAAAGGGCATAGTTGTATTAAGTCCATACACGGATGAACTTGAGGCATATACCAGGTGTTTGGTATTGTTATTACGGCAGCCTTCAAGGATATTTAGAAATCCAATAATGTTAGATTCCAGATATACATGTGGATTAACTAATGAATACCTGACTCCAGCCTGGGCAGCAAGGTTTACGACGTAATCAAACTGTTCAGCTTTAAAAATAGTCGCTATATTGTCTTTATCTTCAAGTTTTATTTGATAGAAAGAAAACGAAGCAGGCCCCACACTTTTATGGTTATAAGAAATACTATTCTTGGGGATTCCAAGATTCTGAAGTCTGTTATACTTTAACTCTGGATCGTAATAATCATTATTAGAGTCGAAACCTACAACTTCATAACCAGAAGCCAAAAGTTTTTTAGCTAAATGGAACCCGATAAATCCTGCTGCGCCGGTAACAAGTACTTTTTTCATCTGAGGTTTTTTTACATACTCCAGTATGAGAGACGATTGATTTTTTTGCGATAGGTTCCTTTTATATCAATCAGGATGCCATTTTCGTCAGAAAGAGATTCAAAATCATTTTCATCAAGGTCTTGATATTGCATATGAGGTACTGCCACTATTATTGCATCGTAACGGGGTTCTGGTGTCGCTTTTAAAGCTATCCCATATTCGTGATTAAAGTCTTGAGCAGATGCATAAGGGTCAACAACATCCACGTTTACTGAGAATGATTGTAGTTCCTTGATAACATCGACCACTTTTGAATTTCTTATGTCAGAAACGTTCTCTTTGAAAGTTGTTCCCATTACGAGTACTTTGCAACTCTTAATAGGTTTGTCTTTTGCGATTAGAAGCCGCACCGTTTCTTTTGCGATATAAGCTCCCATTGAATCATTGGTTTGTCGACCTGCGAGTACAACTTTAGAATGGTAGCCAATTTCGTTTGCTTTATAGGTTAGGTAATAGGGGTCTACTCCAATACAATGTCCTCCAACCAAACCTGGAACAAACTTCAGAAAGTTCCATTTGGTGCCTGCCGCCTCTAAAACGTCATATGTATTGATGCCCATTTTGTTAAAAATAATGGAAAGCTCATTCATGAGAGCAATATTAAGATCCCGCTGTGTGTTTTCGATCACTTTAGCTGCTTCCGCAACCTTGATTGAAGCTGCTTTAAAAATACCGGCTTCAACTATTGAACCATAGACTTGCGCAATATTTTCGAGGGATTCTTGACAGCATCCGGAAACAACTTTTGTTATTTTGGTAATTGTGTGTTGCTTATCTCCGGGGTTGATACGCTCGGGAGAATAGCCAACTTTAAAATCCTTATTAAATTTTAGCCCTGATTCCATTTCGAGAATTGGGACGCAGTCTTCCTCAGTGCAACCTGGGTAAACTGTAGATTCATATACGACGTAATCACCTGGTTTTAATACTTTTCCAACAGTTCTGCTTGCGGAAAACAAAGCACTGAGGTCAGGGTTTTTGTGTTCATCTATTGGAGTAGGTACTGCAATAATATAAAACCCGGCAACTCTCAGGTCTTCAATATTGCAGGTGAATTCAATATCTGATCCTTCAAAATCTGATTTCCCCAATTCCAAACTAGGATCGATATGTTTGTTAAGCAAATCGATTCGTTCAGGTTTAATATCGAAGCCTACCACTCGGAATTTTTTAGCAAATGCAAGCGCAATAGGAAGCCCCACATAGCCCAATCCTAAAATTGCAATGGGTTTTTCTCTAGATTCCAGAAGTTTATCCATTGATATTTTGAATGAACTTTTTAATACGTTTCCTTGATCTTTTTAGCAGGCCATCCTTTTCTTTGTCCTCTTCATAGTAGCCGTACCCATACCCATACCCATATCCATACCCGTATCCAGATCCGTAGCCGCCTTTCTTCCTTCCATATCCATAACCATACCCGTAGCCGCCGCTTTTATAGTTAACATCATTCAGTAATAGATACATATTTTTGAACTGATAGTCCTCATAAATTTCATTGAGAGGTTTAACATAATCAGTTTTGCTATAACCTTCCCTTACTATAAAAATACTTATGTCTGCAATTTTCATTAATATATTTGCATCTGTAACAAGGCCTAAAGGAGGTGTGTCCATTATTATATAATCATATCTCTTTTTTAATTCTTCCAGCATCTCTGTCATTCTGGGGCTTAAAAGCAATTCAGAAGGGTTAGGAGGAATTGGCCCGGCATTTAAAAGGTCAAGATTTTTTACAGGTGTTTTCCTAATGATTTCATCAAGTCCGATCTGACCTATTAAATGAGTTGTAATACCTTGTTTGTTATCCAGGTCAAACTCAAGGTGTACCTTAGGTTTTCTAAGATCGAGCCCCAGGAGTGCCACTTTTTTGTGCGCAAAAGCAAGAATAGACGCCATGTTTATGGCACTGAATGTTTTCCCTTCACCTCCAACTATGGAGCTGATAAGTAAGACGTTTGCTTTCCCAGAACTATTTTCAAAATTGCCAAGGAATTGAAGGTTTGTCCTTACGCTTCTAAACGCTTCAGAAATCACAGATTTCGGGTGGTTTAGAATGACCAGGTTGGTTTTCGTATAATTATGACCAACAGTACCAATAATTGGGATATTAGTAAGGGTTTCCAATTGAGATTTATTTTGAATGGTGTTGTCCAGATACGCTCTCAAATAAATAATAATGGATGGGATTATCAACCCCGCAAACAAGGCGATTAGGTTGTTTGTTTTCGTATTTGGCGAAATGGGTTTATCTGTTCTTGCTGAATCCACTATTTCTTCATCGGGTACAATAGCAGCTTTCGCTATTTCTGCTTCGGCCTGTTTTTGCTGCAGGAAGTCAAAAATAGTCTGCGATTTTGCAAAATTTCTCTGCAAACCCAGAAATTCGAGTTCCGCATCAGGAATTCCCTTCATATTTCCTTTGATTTCAGCCTCTCGTTTTAATGCCGCATTTGTCTTTATAAGACGCTCTTCCGTATTCGTTTTTAAATTATCTAAAATAGATTGTTTTTCAGCATATATCGTCTTATCGAGGTCTTCTATTGGAAGGCTTTGCTCTGTATTGTTTTTAAGCAGAGTCTGGCGTTCTTCCATGTATTGATTATATTTTGAAAGATGCATTGTTAATACACCTTCTACAATTAGTGATTGGCTGGGGGCAATTATATCTACTTTTCTATTTGTTAATACATAATTTTTAATGTAATCGACAACCTTTTGTTCTAATTCGGAGGAGGCCAGATCCTGATCAATTTTCTTTAATTCATCAAAATCTGCTTTAGCTGCATCGGACAGTTCTACTGCTCCATTTACTTTTTTGAAATCTTTTAAACGATCTTCTGCAACTGATAATTCAATTGATTTTTT
>Ga0207011_1197_pt1:10000-12509 | contig 12509 bp, 8 predicted proteins | sample Alteio_BWMinCont_79_FD_153466 | JGI IMG/M metagenome (GOLD analysis project Ga0207011, IMG submission 153466) | Enriched cells from forest soil in Barre Woods Harvard Forest LTER site, Petersham, Massachusetts, United States -... | ecosystem: Environmental > Terrestrial > Soil >...
AAATCCTGTGGGAATCTAGCAGCACCATCTGCTAAGGCTAAATACTCTTGAGAGACCGATAGTGAACCAGTACCGCGAGGGAAAGGTGAAAAGAACCCCGAACAGGGGAGTGAAATAGTACCTGAAACCGTGCGCTTACAAGCGGTAGGAGTCCTTTAGGGGATGACTGCGTGCCTTTTGCATAATGATCCTACGAGTTACTCCTCTCTGGCAAGGTTAAGTGCCTCAGGCACGAAGCCGTAGCGAAAGCGAGTCTTAATAGGGCGAATTAGTCAGAGGGGGTAGACGCGAAACCTTGTGATCTACCCATGGTCAGGTTGAAGGTTGGGTAACACCAACTGGAGGACCGAACTGATTAGCGTTGAAAAGCTACCGGATGAACTGTGGGTAGGGGTGAAAGGCCAATCAAACTGGGAAATAGCTCGTACTCCCCGAAATGTTTTTAGGAACAGCGTCAGCTCAAGGTATTATAGAGGTAGAGCTACTGTTTGGGCTAGGGGGCTTCACCGCCTACCAAACTCATGCAAACTCCGAATGCTATAATACTATACTGGCAGTGAGGCTCTGGGTGCTAAGGTCCAGAGCCGAGAGGGAAACAACCCAGACCATCAGCTAAGGCCCCAAAATGTATGTTAAGTTGATAAAACGATGTTCAGTCGCATAGACAGCCAGGATGTTGGCTTGGAAGCAGCCATCCATTCAAAGAGTGCGTAACAGCTCACTGGTCGAGCGATTGGGCGCGGACAATACTCGGGCATTAAACATACTGCCGAAGCTATGGGCTCGAAAGAGCGGTAGGGGAGCATTCTATTCGCATTGAAGGTGTGCCGTGAGACATGCTGGAGCTTATAGAAAAGAAAATGTAGGAATGAGTAACGATAATGCGGATGAGAAATCCGCACGCCGAAAAACTAAGGTTTCCTGGTCAATGTTAATCAGATCAGGGTTAGTCGGGGCCTAAGGATAACCCGAATGGGGATGCCGATGGACAACGGGTTAATATTCCCGTACTCGTCTATAATGTGATGGGGCGACGGAGTTGTGAAAGGCTCGCGTACTTACGGAATAGTACGTTGAAGGGCGTAGGTATATTTCTGGTAGGAAAATCCGCCGGAGATGCTGAAACCCGATAGTACCTCGACCCTTCGGGGGAGGGGATAGTAGCTGTAACCATACTTCCAAGAAAAACCTCTAAACTTCAGTTATAGACACCCGTACCGCAAACCGACACAGGTAGTTGAGAAGAATATTCTAAGGCGCTCGAGTGATTCACGGCTAAGGAACTCGGCAAATTGACCCTGTAACTTCGGGATAAAGGGTGCCCTCAGCAATGAGGGCCGCAGAGAATAGGCCCAGGCGACTGTTTAGCAAAAACACAGGGCTATGCAAAATCGAAAGATGAAGTATATGGCCTGACACCTGCCCGGTGCTGGAAGGTTAAAAGGAGATGTCAGCCGCAAGGCGAAGCATTGAATTGAAGCCCCAGTAAACGGCGGCCGTAACTATAACGGTCCTAAGGTAGCGAAATTCCTTGTCGGGTAAGTTCCGACCTGCACGAATGGTGTAACGATCTGGGCACTGTCTCAGCCGTGAGCTCGGTGAAATTGTAGTATCGGTGAAGATGCCGATTACCCGCAACGGGACGGAAAGACCCCGTGAACCTTCACTATAGCTTAACATTGATGCTGGGCAAACGATGTGTAGGATAGGTGGGAGGCTTTGAAGCGGCAGCGCTAGCTGTCGTGGAGCCAACGTTGAAATACCACCCTTCGTTTGTCTGGCTTCTAACCCCAAAAGGGAACAGTGTTTGGTGGGTAGTTTGACTGGGGTGGTCGCCTCCAAAAGTGTAACGGAGGCTTCTAAAGGTACCCTCAGCACGCTTGGTAACCGTGCGTTGAGTGCAATAGCATAAGGGTGCTTGACTGAGAGACTGACAAGTCAACCAGGTACGAAAGTAGAGTATAGTGATCCGGTGGTTCCATATGGAAGGGCCATCGCTCAAAGGATAAAAGGTACTCCGGGGATAACAGGCTGATCTTCCCCAAGAGCTCATATCGACGGGAAGGTTTGGCACCTCGATGTCGGCTCGTCACATCCTGGGGCTGGAGAAGGTCCCAAGGGTTAGGCTGTTCGCCTATTAAAGTGGCACGCGAGCTGGGTTCAGAACGTCGTGAGACAGTTCGGTCCCTATCTGTTGTGGGCGTTTGAAGTTTGAGTGGGCCTGACTCTAGTACGAGAGGACCGAGTCGGACGAACCTCTGGTGTATCAGTTGTCCTGCCAAGGGCACTGCTGAGTAGCTACGTTCGGTTAAGATAAGCGCTGAAAGCATCTAAGCGCGAAGCTTGCCACAAGATTAGACTTCGCAGGGCCGTCGTAGACCACGACGTTGATAGGTTGCAGGTGTAAGTGTAGTAATATACTTAGCTGAGCAATACTAATTGCCCGTATGCTTTCTATTTTTATTCATTTTTGTTTGATTTCACCAGTAAATTAAAATTTATGAGGCAA
>Ga0207011_1168_pt2 | contig 12414 bp, 13 predicted proteins | sample Alteio_BWMinCont_79_FD_153466 | JGI IMG/M metagenome (GOLD analysis project Ga0207011, IMG submission 153466) | Enriched cells from forest soil in Barre Woods Harvard Forest LTER site, Petersham, Massachusetts, United States -... | ecosystem: Environmental > Terrestrial > Soil > Temperate forest >...
GTTCGTCGATAGTGCAGAGCGCACGCCAAACGTGTACCGTGTCGGCCTGGACGGCAATGCCAGGCGACTAACCGACTTCGTCGGGTCACCAGTTCGCTTCTTAACCGTCGCCGAAAAGTCGGGGTTGGCCGCGTTTGAAGAGGCCGGTGAAATCTACACGATGGCCCCCGGCGAAAAGCCGAAGAAGATCGAAGTGGTGGCGACCATCGACGACAAGACCACCGTCGAGCAGCGAACGATCCTGACCTCAGGCGCCGAGACAATGGTCTTGAGTCCAAAGGGAGACCAAATCGCCTTCGTGGTCCACGGCGAGATCTGGCTGGTTCCTGTTAAGAAAGGGAAGGGACCAAACGCTGACGACGCAACTCAGTTGACGAACTATCCCGGCAATGATGGCGAACCGGTGTGGGCGCCAGACGGCGCCTCCTTGTTTTTCACCTCCGATCGAAAGTTTCCGTTTTTGGACTTGAAAGCGACCGTTCCGTTAGAACCGTTCAGACCCAGGGTCAGAGTTGAACTCGGAGAAATATACACCGTCCCGTCCGGCGTGATGGTAGGAGATGAGCCGACGGACTTTCCGTTTGAATAATTCCAAGAAAGCGCTCCGCTCGTCGCTTGGAGGGCATAGATGTTGCCATCAGACGAGCCAAAGTAGATCAGCCCATTGGCGCCGATGGCACATGTAGAGTTGATCCCGCCTCCAGTTTTGAATTTCCAGGCTAAGGTTCCGTCCGGATTGAGACAAACAAGGTTTCCATCCGAGCAGCCAAAGTAAAGTCTGCCATCGAGGCCGATCGACACCTGAGTGGTAACCGTCGCCGCGGCAACGTAGCTCCAGCTCTGGACGGGAGAAGAAATGATGGGAGAAACGGCCTGGGAAGTTGCCGATGCATTGCCGTACTGTTGCGCCCACCCGCTCGAGGCCAACCCCGTTCCCCACACAGTAACCGGCGTGACTACGTCGCTCGTCTGGATGAACGTGTAGATCCCGCCTGAAAGGGCCTTGGTGCCAAAGTTGAATGACGTACTCAGCCCGAGGGCGGGAATCGAGACGTTTTTGGGCAAGCGGATTGCTTCCGACGGACTGCTCAGCAAAACCACAAACCCTCCCGCCGGCGCATGGCCGTTCAGAGTGATCTTGGCCATGCCGTTTTGCCCCCCCGAAATGTGGTTCACGGGGATCGACAGTGCAACCACCTGCAACGGCTCAATAACCATCGAGCACGCAAGAGAGGTAGTTTTCGCGATCCTTGCCGTTAGCGTTGCCGACACATTTACAAGCACCGTGGAAGTTGCAATTGCGAACTGAACGGCAGTCGCCGTCGGTGGAATCGACACCGTGACCGGAGGCTGCACCTTGGTGCTTGAACTCGTCAGTTGGACGGTAACGCCCTGAGCTGGGGCGGCCGCAGTCAAGGTTATCGTGCCGGTCGCGGATTCACCCCCCGCCGAAAACGGTTGAGTGATCGTGAAGCTTTTGAGCGTTGATCCCTGCTGCGCGGCAGCGAGAGTGGCCCAAAGGGCAATCGCCATAACCGTGAGGAATTTGGCTCCCTTTTCCCTTGGAGCAGATTGGTGAAAATTCATTTTGTAGACCTCTTTAAAAATTTGCGATCCGATATCGCCGTGGTCCACTGTATTGCCGATCGGAGCGCCATCCGCCGCCTGAGCCAAAAGATTCCCGGCCTGTAAACTTTGCTTACTTCCAATCGCTTGTAAGGTCGATGAGACCTGCGCACATCGAAATTTGCCACCGCATGTAGTCGTGGTTTCCCGGCAGCTCCCGGTAGGTCACGCAATATCCCTTGGCCAGCAAAATGTCCCGTACAGCGCGGTTTGGAAGCACCATGAACGCCTGCCCCTCATAGGTGCCGACCTCGAGATAAAAGCGGATGGGCAGGAGCGGGCTTTGCAGCAAAGCCGTCTGAATGAGGCACTCCCCGAAGAAAGGATCCATCGAAGTCCGGCGATTTATTCCGAGCCAAAAAGAACCTGAAATCGAAAGTACGTTCCCGATGATGTCTGAGTGGCGCAAGGCGCAGGCCGCCGCGCAAACTCCGCCAAGGGATGATCCGGCCACGATGGTTTTCGCAGCATCCGAGGAAGCGAGCGCGTTCGCGTTTTGTATTGAGGGCAGCAGTTCTAGCGCTACAAAATCCGCGTACTCCGTGCTTCCCGTAAGGTCCTCATAGCGCCTGTCTCCCACGTGCACGAACGCGGCGAATATGGGAGGGATCTTCCCCGCCGCGATGAGCTGATCGAGTATCGCCGGCATATCGACAAACGGACCGACCTCATGCTGAGGCCATCCGGTGGCGAACGCCTCTCCATCGAAGAACACGACAACGCCGGCATTAGGGCCGCTCGCAGGGGGCGGAGAGTAAAGCGAATAAAGTCGATGCTCGCCCAACACATGGCTTTCAATCTCAAACACAGGTAGTCCGGCTCGCCCTTTTGCGGTCGAAGGAAGCGGAGGCGCCCACGGCAAAGCAAGCACGCTGCATCCGTTCGAAGCAAGGTGCGGATTCGATTCGTCGATCAAATCGACGACAAGTACGATGCCTTCCCTGCCATTAACCCAGGAAAAAACCTCCTCATTGAAGGTGTAGGCAAATCGGGAGGCCTTTGGAACGCTGGCAGAGAGAAACCACAAGTGTGTGCGCCCGAATCGCGACATCGGCCATTCCCAGTCGGCAGGTCCCCCCGACAAGATAATGCTTCGCGTATCTTTGTCGCCTTGGTATAGAATCGTCACCAGGACCTGCGAGTCCTCGCCATCGATTGGTTCCACGATGGGACCGATGCCGATGCGAGAGCGATAGAGCCGGTCTGCCGCCTCGTGATGGTTCGGCTGCTCCCAGATGCTCTTCAGCGTCGGAGACGAAAATTCCACCGGATGAACCTCGACAAAGGTGCTCTTGGCAGGGCGAGCGGCAGCCGCCTTAGCGTGTACCGGCGCGGATAACCGGAGGTCGGGATCAAGATCGCAAAATCCGTCGTTTGGGGCGATCGTTGACTCGTCAAGCATCAAGGCAATCCTGTTAAAGCGCGTGTTGGCGCCTGAAGAAGAGTTTGCGATGGGATGGCTGCGTCGATCAGGAATCGGTGAAATATTCCTAGCCTGTAAACAGCGAGGTGTGGCTTTATGGAGTTGGTAATTCCTATGCTAGGGTGTGCAAGAAATGGATCACCGTCCGCAGCGAGAAGACTCTCATCTCAAAAGGACCATTTTGCGGCGCACTTCCGTCCGGGCGATCGCCTACGCAATGGTTTTGATCGCGGTCAGGGACTCAGTCGACATTATCAACCTGCCCTCTGCCGCATACATGAAGGATGTCCTGAAGCTGGGCCCGGCAGGGTTTGCATCGGCCGGCCTGCTGATGGGCATTCCCGGTTATTTCGGCCCGGTCTGTGGGTACATACGAGATAGGTGGTCGCCCTTCGGTTTAGGGGATCGAGGCTATTTTGTTCTCGTCGGGTCGATTCTGGCTGGGATTTGCATCTTTATCTTTGTAACTCCTATCGGCTATGGGCCTTTCGTTGGCGGCGCCGTGGTCTGGAGTGCCGGGCTGATCTTGCTCTACTCTGCCATCAGCGGCACCCAGACCACATTGGCGCGCAAGTACAAAAACGCCGGCTGGATGGCAACGTTTGTCACGCTCGCGGTGGGCATCCTTAGCGTGGTAATTCCCTTAATCGGCGGGCGCCTGGCGGTCCAGTTTGCCTATCGCCAGATCCTCTTGCCCTTTTCCTTGCTATGCATAGCGCTGGCGGCGTTTGGTCTGTGGCGGCCCAAAGTGGTCGCATCGGACGATTTCGAACCGGTGCGGCATAATCGGCACGTCATTGAAGATTGCCTCCGCCTGATTCGGCATGAACCATTTCGCAAAGCTTTGCTGTTGTCCTGCCTCTGGGGCATCTCGCCGGTCAGCACCGCCGTTCTCACTTTCCTTGTCATCGACCAGTTCAAAGGCACGATGGAGACGGTAGGACAAATTCAGTCATTGGAAGCGTTCGCCGGTTTGCCGATGGTCCTCTTGTTCGGTTTTCTTGCCACTCGGTTCGACCTGCGCCGCATCCTATTCGCAGGAGTCGCGGCGAGCATCGTCCAATTCGCTCCATTGATGTGGGCACGTACCGTGAGTGGAGTATTTATTTCGTATGCGATGGCGGGCATACTTGGCGATCTTGTTGAGACCGCATTGTTGGATCTAAAAATGCGGTCATGCCCGGAAGGGTTGGAAGGACTTTCGCTGTCTCTTATTGGCCTCGCCACCTCGCTCATGGCGGGTGCAACCATCTGGCTAGGCGCTCAAATCTTCCAATCCTACGGCATTGTTCCGGTTGTCATCCTTTCGGGTCTTGGCTCGCTGATAATGTTGCCGTTCATCTTGCGGTTGCGAAAGGGCGTCGTAGCCGTTCAGTAGCAATACAACTTTGAAGCCGCTATTGCGAATGTACAATCCGTCGTTTCCAACCATTCTCGGCCGGAGCATGAACTCCTTGTGCACCAGGGGGCAAAAACTCCTTTTCAGTTCGAGTGCCTCGTGCCACCGGGGCATCTCTAGTAGGAGTAGGATTGCCGCAACCCGTAAGTAACAGAGTGGCGGCAATCAAGAGGTCCGCCCGGCTCATGGCCAAGGCTGGCCACGCAACACCGGCGATCCGAAATTCTGGAAATCGAAGTCGGGCATGAAAAGCAAGGAATGACAGTCTTGGCCGTCGGTCCAGCTGGCATTTGGGTACCCCGCCGCGTTGTAATAGGCAAATGGATCCGACCGGTAGTCCGTTTTCGCATTGAAGGTGGCGCCGAGGATCCGGAACTTGGCCGATGAGTCGGCAAAGGAGAAGTTAACGCCGTGTGCGTAGACGTAAGCAGTCGTTGTCGCGTCGTAGTTGGAGCTATAACTAAAAGATCCGTTCAGTCCGTCGTTGAGGCAATTGCTGTGAGGTGGAGTGTAGCGGCACGGCTGAGTTGTATCGAAGCAGTAAAGGATGGGAGCGACTTCGGCTTCACCCAATAGGCTGGTCTTCCCCTCCCCTTGCCAGATTGAGATGAGTTGGCTCGGAGCTGCTATCGACGAGCTAGGCCAAGACGTCATGAGTCCGTTCATGGCGTAATTACCCCAGTCAGGCTTCTTAAGCTCACCATGGACATAGTCGTTTTCATCCCATTGGACTACCTGCTCGCCTGGATCGTGCATGACGGCGGTACTTCGCAAATAGGGCTGAATCGAATTGGCCCACGTATTTGCGAACATGTTGTGGGCAATATTATTGTCAACCCCCCACTCTGACCAATCCTGCCAGTCGGCCGGTACGTCGATAGCAGAGTAGTTGAAATAGCCGATGCCGGGGAAAATTGGGTTGGCTACCGGATACACGTCGTCGTAATCGTTTAGATACATCTGGCAGGCGGTTCCCACCTGCTTGAGGTTTGAGAGGCTGCTCGCCTTTTTGGCTTGCAATTTTGCTTGAGCGAAAACTGGGAAGAGAATTGCGGCCAGGATGGCGATTATCGCGATCACGACCAGCAACTCGATGAGGGTGAATGCTCGGTACTTCATGGTCTGACTCCTTCAGCTTCTGAAGCACCTGTGTCCTCCATTGGCTTAATAATAAGATATTCGAGGTGGGAGTCCAACTCCGCCGCTCTGCAAAGTTATTACCGTCCTGTAAACAGGAGCGATGACGCAATACACTTGAGAAGGTACACACTCAAACGTCAGGTTGATATGTGACCAAGACTTCGATTAAACCGCCATGATCGACGAGCCGGCCACAGACAGCGAGCCACTTTCTTTCGGTGGGGAGTTGCGACGTCTTCGAATGCAGAGTGGAATGGGGCTGGCCGAGGTTTCGGCGCGGTCTGGTGTTAGCAAGGCGGCGCTGAGCCAATGGGAGAACGGCAACCGTTCGCCACTCGGGCCTTCGCTTGAAAGACTGTTGGGTGTATTGCAGGCGCCGTTTCGGCTTCAAGCAAGGCTTCTGGATTCGACGGACCCGGTTCACGCCAGAATTGCCCTCATTCACAATCCACTCGGCCCACCTGTCGATATGGGCCAGATTCTGAAGGGCTTGCGCCTTCGGGCGCGAATGACGCAATCGGAGCTTGCCCGCGCGATCGGATTGACCCAAGGGGCAGTTGCAAAGTGGGAGAACGGAGAGAACATCCCGTCAACCGATGCGCTGCACGCGGCCCTCTTCGCGCTCCAGCCAAGCGTGGAAGAGGTCGAATGCCTGCTTTCAGCACACATTCCTACCCCGAGCAACGAAATTGTGAATAGCCTTGAGGAGCGGCTACACGGCCTTCATTTCGCTCCTTCGTTTCGCCTTGTCGAAGTAGGACTCGATCTGGTTCAACGGGACGCATGGCGGGCGGCCACCCTCACCGAATCGGCAGACCATGTGCTCGTCGAAGTGATGGCCTGGAAGGCAGCGTGGTTAATCGACAACGAGCGGTTCGATGAGGCCGCAGCCATCGCTCGCCAGGCGATCCGGCTAGGAAAGAAGTGCGGCAACTGGGACATGGCGGCTCTCGCCGCTACATACCTGGCTCAATGCGTTACTTGGGGCCAGGGAGACGACGTCGTGTTGCGGGTCAGGAAGAACCTTGCGGATTGGTTGGACAAACCACTGACTAGGTACTGGCGGGGCTGGGTAATGATCCACTGTGGGGCTCTGAGCGAACGGTTGGACGACGTCGATGCGATGGAACGCTGGGGCTTAGCGGCCCTCGACCAGTTGGCTGAGTACCGAGCACTCCGTTTTGCCCCTCCCTACGTGGGCCTTGAAAACGCGATTGACCTGATCGCTTACTCTGAAGTCCGCCGTGGCTTCCCAGATAAGGCGATCGAGACCCTCTCATCGATTCCGGACATTGAAAGTCGCGGATACTTCTGTTTACCCGGCACCGCCCTAACCTATTTGCGTGCTCTTGCGGATATGGGCAAAGCCCTGCCGATAGACACCTTGGATGAGATCTCTCGGTTCAAAGAGTCGTTTAGCGAATACCCAGTGCGGTGGAAGGAGTGGCAGGTCGTTGAACGCTACTGGCGTCGGTACCTCAAGGACAAGAAATAAAGGGCGCCGCCAGCCTGAGAGCCTTGTCAGTATTGACGGCACGTTCGCACCGTCTAAACAATTGTGACCGGCCGCCGAATGGTCGACAGGACGAGTCCAGGAGAATTGAAATGTTGAGTCAGATTGGTTTCCGCAAAATTGCTTTGGGCACGCTTTGTGTGTGTCTGGCGGCGGTAGCCGGGACAGCCTTGGCTAGCGGTGGACAACGGGGAGCAGGATACTCCCATGGCAGCGGATCCAGTCGAGGCGGAGGATATAGCCGCGGCGGAGGAGGATATGAGCGCGGTGGTGGCTTTGCACGAGGAGGAGGATATAGTCACGGTTTTGGTTGCGGCGGACCGGGAGTGAGCTTCGGTTTGGGCTTGGACATCGCACCCTCATACTATGGCGATCCCTACTACTCGAACTATGGCCCTGCGATTGTTCCCGAAGTCGTAATCGGCGGCGGTTACTATGGCGGAGGTGGCTACTACGGTGGTAGGGGTCATGGCTATGGTGGCTATGGCCGGTCGAGCGGAGGCTACAGAGGTGGTGGACGTTCGAGCGGAGGCGGTAGAGGTCGTGGCCACTAAATTCGACTAACGTCCTCGTCGTTCCAACCAGGTTGGCCGCTTTATAAGAGCGGCCAACAGCTATTTATTGCTCGTATAACCGCCAATGCCTAGAAAGCTGACGATGAGGCGCACTTTAGAGGGCTCATCGTCGATCACCAAAATCCGCGCATCCAGAAAATCGTTTATATACATCTGTGTATTCTCGAGTCGCAACGACGATGGGCCGCGGATTGGGTCTAATTTAAATATTCGACGCCGGCGCCCTTCAAGGCGAGTAGTCGTCTAGCAGCCGTCAGGACCTGCGACATTTCAAATGGCTTTGCAAGAGTTTCGGTTGCGCCCAGCATCTTTCCGACCTCGAGAATGTCAAGACCATTCCGCCAGGCGCCGCCGCCGCCGCTTATGGCCAGAATCTTTACGGCTGGATAGATACTCTTCAGTAATTGGATCATTTCAATCCCATCCATTTCCGCAATAAACACGTCGTAAATTATTAAGTCAGCACCGCATTGACTAAGCATCGCCATTGCTTGAATGCCATCGGCCGCACCCGTAACCCTATATCCGTCTTGCTCCAGCCAACGGCTCGCGATACCTCTGTAAAACCTTACAACGGCGACAAATCGCGCATGAATCCCCCAAACATAAAAATAATGAACGTCTTGCTGGATTTATTACATTTTCAGTGATGAAGTTATATATATCAGCCTTGACCGCTTCGACCGCCCCAACGCTTTAGCTTCTCCCGCAGGGCCTCAAAATTGACCGGCTTGGACACGTAGTCGTCCATTCCCGCGGCGAGGCATCTCTCACGGTCGCCTTCCAGCGCTTGAGCAGTCATTGCGATAACTGGTAGGTGGCCACCCGATGTTTGTTCGATCCGCCTCAACTCCCGAGTCGCCTGAATTCCATCCATCACCGGCATCGAGATGTCCATGAGAGCCAAATCGAACTGCTGCCCTTTTATAGATTCGATTGCCTCTTTTCCGTTTTCCACAGCAACACATTCGCACCCCCATTGTTCCAGCCTGCCAAGCGCCACCATGGCATTTACAAGATTGTCTTCCACCAGGAGCACACGCAAGTGGAGCTCGTGATCAGGATTATCATCGGTTGTTTGTGGCAAAACCGCCTCTATCGGGAGCTTCGCCAGTGTGATTTCCACAGTCACCGTAGTGCCTTCACCGAGACGGCTGTTCAAGTAAACGGTTCCTGCCATCAACTCCACCAGTTGTTTGGCGATAGTGAGCCCCAAGCCAGGGCCACCGTGTCGCCTGGTCGAACTTCCGTCGGCCTGAGTGAAACTATTGAACACCTCTGACTGGAGGTGCTCAGCGATGCCGATCCCGGAATCCTGGACCTCGATTCCTACTGTAGCGTGGGTGGACGATTCGGCAAGACAGGTGACCAGGACTCTGATCTCACCCTTGCGAGTGAATTTAATCGCGTTGTCAACGAGAATGGCGACGATCTGTCGAAGACGACCCTCGTCACCAACCAGAGCCGCGAGGAAGTCGTCGGGTACTAGACTGAGCAGCTTAACGTCGTCCGTTACCAGCCGAGTCGCCATCATCTTTGAAACGGATTCGATACAAGCACGGAGATTGAATGGGAGGTACGCCAGGCTAAGGCTCCCAGCGCTAAGCTTCGATAGATCGAGAATGTTGTCGATCATCGATTTCAAAGCCTCTGCGCTCTTCTGCACGCCATTGGCATACGAGAACTGCTGAGGCGACAACCCAGTTTCCAGAAGTAAAGAGTTCAGACCAATGACGCCGTTCACGGGCGTACGTAGTTCATGGCTCATGTTGGCGAGGAATTGGCTCTTCGTCCGAACCGCTGCAAGCGCTTCGTCTCTAGCTGCTACCAGTTCTTGAGTCTGCCCGATAAGCACAGACTCGATTTCGCGTCGTCGCTCGACCTCCGCATACGCGGCCGCGCGCAGCCTGCGCTTCACGACGATGACCGCCGCCAACTGAGCCAATGGGACGATCAGTTCCATCATCTCAGGCGTTATCTTTCGCATCGTCAGAAGTGTGTCGACAGAAAGCATGCCAACGAGGTCTGTGCCGGCTCTGAGCGGAATAAGCGCGTGAGGTGTATTCGGGAGAAGCTCGCCTCCCGCCGACATCTCCGTATGAACCCAGTCGATTACGTATGGAATATCGCTATTCAGGCACGGCAGAAACTCATTGCCTTCGACGCCAAGAGAAAAGCTCAATCCGTGTTCGTCGGCAAGCCCTCCGACGTTATCGGTACCCCAAGTTCCTCGCGCAACGCCGTCCTCAATCAGCCAGACGCCAACTCGGTCAACCGTCTTAGTCTCCAGGACCGCATTGCGAACCATTAGGAACACGGAATCCATGGCATCCGTGGCTACAATGGCGACGGCAATGTCTAAGAGGCGCTTCTGTTGAAGTACCAGTGTCTCGCGCTGCGCCAGAATTCGCGATTTCTGAACCGCAACTGCCGCTTGGTCGGTGATGGGCAGAAGGCTCCGAAGCATCGCGGGCGTGATCTTTCGGCGCGTAAGCAGGGTATCAATCGCCACATATCCAATGAATTCCGCGCCCGCCCGAAGCGGGATGAATGCGTGGGGAACCTCCTCCCACCGTTCGCCACCACGTCCCTCAACGGTAATCGTGTCGATCACAAAGGGATCTTCGGCACCCTCAAATCTCATGAAGTAAGGGCTTATCGGATCGATTGGAAAGCAGTCATGGTTCTCACATCGCAGTTTCCCCTCGAGGTCTGTCCCCCATGTACCGCGAATCATGAGTTCTTCCGCCACAAAGATCGCAACTCGATCAACACTTCCAACTTGCATGATGGCGTTGCGAACCATTAAGAAGACCTCTTTTTGGTCTGCGTTGGACGTGATCGCCAAAGTCAAATCCATAACTCGGCGTTGTTGATCGATCACCGCCTCGCGATAAGCGCGCAACTTAGAGTTGAGCAGCACCTGAGCCGCCTGCTCGGCAAATGGAACGATGTCACTGATTTGCTCTTCGGTTATTGGTCGATTTGTCAGAAGGTTGTCAACAGACAAATAGCCCACAACCTCACCTGCCGAAGCGAGAAAGATCTCCGCATGGTCCCTTACCTGCGCCATCTCGCCGGGTAGACCAGGCCTCTCGTCATCGTCCTCGAAGTGCCTTAACTGGAAACCTCGACCCTCGGCTTGCCTCGAAGCCCAGAGACTGAGGTCGGAATCGCTCATCGCGAACTGTTGGTTCGTGATTTTTTCCAACTCGCCGCCGGCGTCGGTCCCCCATACTCCGCGCATTGTTTCGGAGACCGAGTCGTAAGAAAAAACGCCGGCACGATCGAAGCCAAAGTCCTCCACTAAGACGTCGCGGACATACCGCATGAGGCCGTCGAGATCACCGTTGCGTTTAGCCTCATGGGTGAGTGCCACGAGCCGCTCGTAATCTGTCGAAAGCTCTTTGTTGACTTTCCCTATAGCAATGTCTAAGCCCCGCATAGCCATCCTATGGATGGGCCACTGAAACGCGCTTCGACGACGTGGCAAAATGCATGTCCACGATTTTCACCATTAACGTGCAGGCTCTTTAGAACTTTCTGAAGGCCGCAAACGGTTTTCGCCACATTTCGTTTTACTATGTTTTTGACAGGATTTCACAGAAAACCAGAACTAGCGAAAATTCTAGCATCTACTGTGCCAACGGGAGGTGACGTTCATTTTGTGGGCTGGTCACTAGCAGCCGGCCCTGAGAAGTGCAGCTATTTCCACTGCGCGTGTGCCCACAGGTCCTGTGGCAAAATCTGACCGTGAAGAAGGTCACCTTGAGTATCGACGAGCACCTGCTCATGCAGAGTCGCGAACATGCCCAAAGAGTTGGCACATCGCTGAACCAGTTCATCCGGGATCTTCTGGCCCAATCCGTGCGTGGTGATACGGATCCGTTCGAAGAGATGATCGAACTGGCCGACAAAATGCAGCTTTGTTCAGAAAACGGGCCTTTAAGCCGCCAAGAAGCCCACGACCGTGGCTAAGACTTTCGTTGACACATACATCCTGTTCTATATTTTGGATCATCGAGATCTGAACAAGGCAGGAGTAGCGCAGCATGAAGTTCGACGACTTTTGGCTGGAAGCGAGACGACAATTTCAAGCCAAGTCGCAAATGAACTGGCGAGTAACATCATCCGGCGACTCCAAAAAACTCCTGCGGAACCATTGAGGCTCTGCCGTTGACTCAAGCGCTTCAGCCTGGTTGTGATAAGCCTCTATTCACTTGGCCGCGCACTCCTTCTTATGCAGACGGCCACGATTTCATTCTGGGAAGCAGCCATAGTCGCTTCGGCCGTCGAAGCGGGCTGCTCCGTATTGTTCACAGAAGATCTTAGCCACGGCCAAATCGTCGCAGACGTTCAGATTCGAAACCCCTTTCTCTAGGGCCTCGTGGTCACGGAGTACAATCCCAAGCGTGGACCGCCTGAACTCCGAAGGGATACCTCGCTGGAAGCTGGCAAGTGCGCTCGGGGATCGGCGGCAGGTTATAGCGGCACGTAAGGTCGACATTTGCATGCTTTGCCGGAGGCACCGGGTTAACGAAGCGGGCCTTTGCGACGTTTGTTACTCCAGCCTCGAAGGCGAGGAATTTCGGCTCGCCGCGAGTTGGCTCTCCGGTGTCGGTCCGTGACAGCGGGATTCATCTTCGTCGGCTCGATAGCGGCACTGGTCATCGCCTACGTGGCGCTCACGCGCAAACACCGGTCGGATTATTTGGCCATCGCCGAGTACTGGGTCTAC
>Ga0207011_1203_pt1 | contig 12311 bp, 11 predicted proteins | sample Alteio_BWMinCont_79_FD_153466 | JGI IMG/M metagenome (GOLD analysis project Ga0207011, IMG submission 153466) | Enriched cells from forest soil in Barre Woods Harvard Forest LTER site, Petersham, Massachusetts, United States -... | ecosystem: Environmental > Terrestrial > Soil > Temperate forest >...
TGCCCAGGACCTGATAACATACAAAGGCATATTGGCAACTATTGGACTGAGATACAATTACTGGGCAGCAGGATCATACATTGACGATGCGATCAATAATCCGAACACCCCGATTCTGCCCGCAGTTCGTGAATCTTACCTGAAAAATACTGTTGATGTTTTAGGACTTCGGTATAAAAGCAGGCTTTTGCCAAAGATCAGAGTATCCTTTCCCGTAACTGAAAATAATGTTCTTTATTTCAACTACGGACACAGCATGGAACTACCGCATCCAAGGTTTATTTATGCCGGCCTAAACCCTGTGTACCAGGATCAATCATTTCTTTCAAACCTTGGCAACCCCGATCTGAATCCGGAGATAACTGTGTCTTATGAATTGGGTCTTAAATCACAGATAAACAGAGATTTCGCTTTCTCATTAGTCGCATTTTATAATGATAAATTCGATTACATAGTTGCTAAAACAGCGTTAGTGGCAGATCAGACAGGGCACTTGACTGAAAGAACCTTTTATGTGAACCAGGACTATGCCCGTATCAGAGGTGTAGAACTTACGGTTTCGCGACGGATAGGTAAGTCGTTGACAGCGGTTTTTAATGGGTCTTATCAAATAGCCACAGGGAAATCAAACTCTGCTCTTGAGTCGGTTTTGCAAATCGAGGAAAATGGATTTGTAAGTACTTCAAAAGAGCAATACCTGGCATGGGACAGACCGTATGATTTGAAATTTTCTCTTATTTATATACTTGACAGCAATAGAATCGGACCGAAATTTAAAATATTCAGGGACATACACTTTTTCCTGAATTCACACTTCCAGGCCGGGCTACGCTACACGCCTTACCAGGCAACGGGTACTGATCAATTTGGCAGGGTGATGTATGAAGAGATACAATCGCAGCCTTATGCAGACATAGGTACACCTTGGTTCTGGACCGATTTAAAAATAACAAAAGACATTAGAGTTGGCAAAAATAATTTTCTGTCGTTCAGCATAGAAGCAAGAAATATTTTTAATAATAAGAATGCTGAAATCATTGACCCAGTAACAGGTCGGGCTTACCAGAACGGTGACCCTGTGCCCTATGACCAGATCGATCCAAGATATTTAAATCCAAATTCATCAGGGTTACCACCAACGGACCCTAGCCGGTACTTACCTCCAACTCAAATTCTGTACGGCATCGCCTTTAAATTCTAAACCATGAAATTAAAAGCCATATTATTTTTACTGGTTTGCTTTGTATGCATAGGGCAGACACATGCCCAATTATTTCCGCCACTTGGTGGAGAAAGGGCTGGTATTTCCGCACTTACTTTCCTCAAACTGCAGACTGACCCCAGGGCTGAAGCCATGGGAGGTGCGCAGATATGCCTGCCAGGCGATGGGTTTAGTCCCCAGTGGAACCCGGCAACCATGACAGAGCTTGAATACAAAACGATTGCCATATCAGACAGGGTGATGCCAGCCGGTATACTTAATTCTTATGCCTCATTGGTATTACCTCTCAAGAACAATTCGGCGCTTGGTTTTTCAATAATTGATCTCTATTCAGGTGAAATAGAAAAGACTACAGTGTATCAGCCGCAAGGCACGGGGGAATATGTAAGTTCTTCGAACCTGGCAGTAGGCGTCAGTTATGCGAAAGTTTTATCAGACTTTTTCAGCATTGGGGTAGGCGCAAAATATATTCGCGAACAGTTGGCTGAGTTTTATGCAAACACCCTGGCCGTTGATCTCGGATTTCTATACAAAACCGATTTCAAGGATTTAAGGTTTGCTGTTATGCTTTCGAATTTCGGTCCTAATTCTACACTCAGTGGTACGTTACCACAAACCACCTTTATCCCGACCAGCGCGGAAACTATTGACAACTACCCTGTTTCAGGAGAGTTTAAGCTTGGGATATCATTTGTTCCTTACAAAACAGAACTTAAAAAACTAACCTGTATTCTGCAATTAAATCACCCCAACGATGATGCGGAAAATATTTCCCTGGGTCTTGAGTATAACTACTACAAAATCCTGTTTTTGCGCCTTGGCTATAAGATCAATGTAAAAGATCAGAATTATCCTGCTGCAGGGGTTGGTCTTTTAACACATCTCGGTAAAAATCCTTTACATATTGATTATGCCGTTTCTACGAGCAATACTTTTCAGATTGTAAACACCCTCGGTCTTACATTGAGTATCAATAATAAAACAAGGGACGACAAAAAATGAAATACTGGCTGAAACATATTTCTCTTGCTACATTGCTAACCATAATGCTGTCTTCCTGCAACAATTTTTTCGGTAAAAAGACAAACCTGGATTTTCTTCCGCCGCCAAATTACAGCAACAAGCCCGTGGCTTATGTACCCTTGCAACCGGATATAAAAGGACTACAACGCCCTACGGATGTTATAGTTGGGTGGGATCAATTGATCTATGTTGCAGACGCTGGTGCACAAAAAATATATAGTTATGATATATCAGGGACTCCAATGTCCTCCTTTTACATACCGGGACTAACAAGTGTTGCCCAGGATCGGCATCTTAATTTGTTGGCAATTGGAACAATTGATACAGTTATCAATTTCAAAAAATATAACCTTGCTGCCATTTATCGGATCAAACTGGATAATCCGCAAGGCTATGGGCTGCAAAATGCGGTGATAATCAATAAGACCGTACATCCGTTTTACTTCACCACGGGTTTCAAAGATCTTGATTCACAAACCCGTTTTAATCACATCGCTATCCTTGCCGATAACAGTTATTATGCCACCAGAACAGGGCCTTCAAATTCGCAAACCCAGTTTGGCGGGCCTGATGATGCAGTGCTTCAATTCTCCGCCAGTGATGTTTTTGAGACCCCGATATATGTAACTACCACTAGTGGTCAATATACCAATTACTTCAAAATGCCATTTGGAATTGCATCCCGGGCACAACCTCCTCAAAGTACGAGCGTAAATACAAAAGGTGATTTTATATTCACGTCCGTAGAGCCCGGGTTCCCAATTGATGTACAGGAAATTGATAAAACCGTAAATGCCATGTTTGGTGTTTTCTATTCCCTTGCTTATTACCCTATTGGAGATACTACAAAAGCAAGTGGGTTTCTGTATACACCAAATAAATTCGTTCAACCAACCGGTGTAACTATTGCAGGAGATGGTACAAACTACGTGTGGGTGGTAGACGCCTATAAAGATTCTTTGTACCAGTTCAACGGCCAGGGCCTTGAAGGCGTAACTCCGCCGCCCGGATATGGATCAACCAAAAATATCAAAGTGTCATTCGGGGGACAAGGGAATGATCTGTCACATTTCGACCAGCCGATGGCTGTGGCTTATTACAACAAAATAGTATATGTGGCTGATGCCGGCAATGGCAGGATATTGCGTTTTGAGCTAACAACAGATCTTAATTTGAAATAAACATTTTTTCATGAAAAAAACAATCATTACGTCGCTTTTAGCCCTGACATTTATGACAGGCGCGGTCATTACACTGCATGCCTGGGGATTTTGGGGCCATCACAAAATAAACCATCTGGCAGTCTTTACTTTGCCCGATCCTTTGAAATCATTTTATGAAAAGCATATAGATTTCATTACGGATCATGCCGTGGATCCTGATCTGAGAAGGAACCTTGACAAGGCAGAAGGGGTAAGACACTTTATCGATGCCGACATTTATGGAAGCGCCCCCTTTGACAGCATGCCGAAATTATGGAAAGATGCTTCGAAAAAGTACAAAGCCGATACACTCATGAAATATGGCATAAATCCCTGGTATGTAGATTCTTTGATGACACAATTGACCCAGGCGTTCAGGGATTATAAAATTGAGATTGCACTTGCCATTTCTGCTGATTTAGGGCATTATATCGGCGATGCCCATGTACCCCTACATGCTACACTGAATTATGACGGACAGTTTACGAATCAAAAAGGAATCCACGGATTGTGGGAATCAAGAATACCGGAACTTGTAGGCGATAAGTATAATTTATATTCAGGGAAAGCAAGTTATTTGGCTGATCCACTGGCCGAAGCATGGAAAATACTCAGGGAAAGCTATTCTGAAAAAGATAGTGTCCTGTACCTTGAGAAACATTTGAACGATACATTTCCATTGGATAAAAAATATACGACCATCATAAAAAATGATACTGTCAAAATCCAGATATTTTCAGAGCGATATGCAAGAAGCTATAATGCTACATTGCATGGAATGGTTGAGCGGAAGATGCGTAAAGCCGTTGTAGCAGTAGGTAGTTTCTGGTACACAGCATGGGTAAATGCAGGTAAGCCAACTATTAATGACTTCGATAGAACAGTACTTAGTCCGGAAACAATAAAAAAATTAAGCGAAGAAGAAAGCCGCTGGGCATCAGGGAAATAAAATGATAGGGATGAGGCTTAAAGAGCCACTATTTTCCCAGTTTCAGTTGCATGGTCACCCTCTGTGAACTGGTAAAAATAAATTCCCTTTGCCAGATCACCTCTTTGCATACGGAGAACCGATTCATTTTCAGCCCAGTTAATAGTTCGTACTACTTGCCCTTTTAAATCAAAAACTTTTAGGATGCCTTGTTGACGAGGTTGTCCATTAAAGTTCAGGCTAAATGCTACTTCGCTACTGAAAGGATTAGGGAATGCGGAAACTTCCCTCTTTTCGATTGATTTTTCCGCGATTGCTGAATTATGCGCTTGTTCAAAGTCAATATTGAGAATTGAGTGTATTTCAATATTATTTGGTGCTGCATCGGTCTGGCCATGTGGGGGATCTACGAAAGTGACACCTGAAATTACTACTCTCTTGTTTACAGTCTGAAACGACCCCGTAACATTATAATGCTTATCTATAAAGGCTCTGCACTGTATCAGGTTACCAAGATAGATGGAACTGGTTGTAGAAGGACAAGTAGGGTCCGGAATTTCAGTGATCATTGAGTTTCCCTGGCTGTCGGTAACAGTCAGGTGATAATCGCCATCAGACTCAAGTTTTACTTCGTTTAGCAAACAATGGATGGTATAAACCTGTTTTTCACAGGATTGCCTGGCCATATCAGGGTCAGGATATGGGGTTTTGATATGAACGAGGCTATCTATTGTAGTATTGACTGGTGTGATGTTGATACTAGAGGCATCTGCATCTGTAAATACTTTTACAGCCCAGCGTTCTACCCCACAGCTTTCTACTTCATAGGCTGATTCACCACTGTTACCGATAGGAATGATATTACCCGCAAAACCAAGAACTCCTGCCGCAAGAAGCATAATGCCAATAAAGTACATTAAATTCCTTTTCCTGTAAATTTTCACAATAATGTTAGATTAAGTTATTTCAAAATTTGGGAATACTGACGTATTCGCCAAATAAAACGTATTAAGTTTAGAATAAATCTATTAAAAGCCCTGCTATTTCTGTTGTGCTTTCCTGTTTAAAATTCCCGGGTAGAGAACCCCATCCGGTGATTTGAAATTGAGCTGCAGTAATTCATTTACAATAGGTGCGATATCTTCTAGGCCCATAATGGGAATAACTTCTCCTTTGCTGAAAGCCGCTCCATAGCCAATGAAACCGGTTTGTATTTCCTGAAAGTCAGGGAAATATCCATGCGTTCCACCATGCGCGGTCTTTATATCGGCACCGTCGACGGAACCACTCATTGAAACTCCAGGTATTGGGCTTAAGCCCAAAAAGGCATTTGGGTCGGCTCCAGCTTCTTCCAGTTCTACTTTGTCAATAATTCGAAACATTTTTTTTGTTGATGAAGGCAACTTGTAAAGCAGATTTTTTACAGAATCCAATGTTTTTTTATCGTCTTTATCAGCCAGGTGTAAAAAAGCAGATGCACCCGAAGTTTGAAAAATAGCCTTCCATTGTTTCTTGCCGTCCACAGTAGAAATGAGACCATTTTGTGCAAGCCAGACATTCGGGCACAAAGAAGTGTGGATATCAACAAATCCATGGTCGCCGGTTATTATTATTGCTGTACTGTCTTGAATACCTGCAACTTTTAAGGCTTCTAATATTTTGCCAACGCCGCAATCTGCTTGTGCAATCGCTTTTCTTACCATGGGGCCATCCCGGCCTTCTGAGTGTTGAAAATGATCAACACAAACGAAATGTATAGCAGTAAAATTTGGCTTATATGTTTTGATGATATATGCCCCGATTCGTCCGATATTTTCATCCATCGTCAGATAGTCTGCATTAAAATCATCAGAAGTCAATTTCCCTGTTGCGTTTTTTTCAATTTCTTCAAATAGCCCCTTGGGAGTAGTGCTTTCGCGGCGAGGAGTTACATTGTCAGCAACCTTGCCCAAAGCCCATTTTTCCGGCACATTATAATCAATTGGGGCACCCACAGTTACGGGCCAGGAAACCGCAGCCGATGTCAATCCAGCCTTATGAACTGCATCCCATAGCGTAGGTGATTTTATCAGATCAGCTTCCCAATTCCAGCGTCCGGTTGCCCCTTCAGGTTCAAAAGGTTCATTGCAATATATCCCATGTTTTGCGGGGAAGGCACCCGTAATTATCGTTGTATGCGATGGATATGTAACCGATGGGAAAACACTGTTTACACCATTTGCATATACTCCATTATTTTTCATTTGCTGCAGGTTTGGCGTGGCCCATGAAGATTCTTCATAGAAGTCAGGGCGAAATCCATCAATGCTGATGATAACAACATATTTGGCATGTTGCGCTGAAACAATCACTGATGCGCAAATCATTATGAAAAGTAATCTTATAATCTTTGTCATGTTTTTAAAAATTTGATTGACAAATATATCATTTAGGAAGGGGTGAAATGTTTCTAAAATAATAACTTTTAGACCTTTTTCAATTGGTAAAAAGTATTTGATTTACTATTGGTTTTATCTAAATAAGATTGGCCATTTTCGCCGCTGACAAAATGTATTCAGAATAGCCATCTGTTAGGATATTGTTATTGCAAAAAAGTGAAACGAAGCAAAGGATAGGGTAGTGATATTAAATTTTTTTGCCGGAGTCCTCACCTCAGACTCCTAAAAAAGTAATATTTGCCTTTAGAGAAAGAGTATATTTTCCCCAATAGCCAATAAATGAGAATCAACATAAGAAGAATACCAATTGGCATTCAGCATTCGATATGGGGTGTGATGGACGCGGGCTTATACCCGGCCGTTTATCTGGCTCTGGTTCCGCTTTTGCTGCGTACGATGGGTTTCGAGGTTTTCGGTCTTTGGATTTTGCTCAACCAGGTAGTGACCATTTTGCAGGCGCTCAACCTTAATCTGGGTGTTACAGCTATAAAAACGGTGTCCTTTTATTCGGCGGCCGATGATCAGGATAAAGTGAATGATACCATCAATGGTTTGTTTCATATTACAGTGGCATTATTGTTTATAGCTTTAATTGCGGGATTGGTTCCGGGTTATTTTGCAGTAAAAAATGGATGGTGGGGCCTTAATTCAGCTACAGTTACCAATGTGTTTTTATGTGTTGTGATAAGTACTATCATTGGCGGGCTGAGATATTTCGACCAGGTTTGTCAGAATATTTTCAAAGCAAAAGAGCGGTTCAAACTGGCATCCATTCTCAATATGATCAATAGGTTCGGGTTGTTATTCATAACACTGGGCCTGGCATTGCTTAAGTACTCATTGCTCATTATTTTGTGGGGGAACCTGGTTTATATTTCATGCTATATCCTGGTACAATTCATCCTCATCCAAAAAGTGATCCCTTATTATAAACCGGGCAAGCTGAAGGACAAAACCGAATACAAAAGCCTGATCCGCTTTAGTATATGGCCCTGGCTCCAAACCCTCATTATTATCCTTACTTTTCAAACGGACAGGTTTTGGGTGGCCATGTTTGCAGGGTTAAAAGAAGTTTCAAGTTATGGGCTCGTATCTACCATGTTTAATCATATTAATATCATATTTACTGCCATGGCCCTCTGGATGATGCCCAGGATTGCTGCTATGACATCAAGGGGAGAAGATCCGTCGGCTCTTTACCATAAGGTGAGAGGCGTACTGTTTGGAATCATCATCTTTTCCTTGTTGCTTTTTTACCTGGTAGCCCCATTCTTATTCAGGTTTTGGATTGGTGCCGATACATATAATCACATGAAGCCATATATAGGGGCATTTGTCGCTTTTGAGATTGTTTTTACCCATACCATCCTTCCATTTTTTTATCTGAACGCTGCAGGCAAAGAGCAGGTTGCCACGTACCTCACTTTATTGTATTGCGCGGCAACGTATATTTGTATGATTGGCGGACTATATATTTTTATGAACACCGTTTCTCTTGTTCAGGGTATGACCCTTTCTCTTTGCTTCACCATGCCGGTAATAAATGCTGTGGTGCAAAAAATTATGCATGGAACATGGTCTTTGAAAAAAACAGTGCTGGAAATGCTACCTACATATGCAGCCATAGTTATTGTTTATTCCCAAAACATTTGGGTTACCGTACTTTCCGGGCTGATTTTAATTGGCTTCCTGTGGAAATATTATTTGTCTAATGTTTTTCAAAAGGGATTATGGAAGCAAATCATTTGAACCAAAAACAAGGATGGGTATGGATTTTATCTTTGCTCATATTTTTTTTTAACAGTTTCCTGCTTCCTGATGGGCTGACAGTAACGCTATTGTTTTTCCCTTTGTGGATCTATATATTGTATTCGCAAAAAAGGCTTCCTGTGGTGGGTGCCTTTATAATACCTCTACTTTTATACATGGCTATCCATCTGGCTAATGGTGTTGATATTAAATTTTATCTCATATCACTTGCCATGGTTATTGGCGTGATTAGTTTTTTGGTTGTTTTTCAAAAAGCTGCAAGTAGTGCAATGGTAAATTGGGACTTGATATTCAGGGACATTGCCGTTTTGAATTTCATTTTTGTTTTGATTAGCCTTTTATTTTTATACATTCCTACTCTAAAACCGGTAACCTGGTACCTGGTTCCGATTACGCCAAATATACCTGTGATCCCCAGGCTTAAATTATTCGCTTCAGAAGCATCACATTACAGCTTCTGGCTGGCGCCAATAGCCCTATATTTTTACAGCCGCAAGCTACTTTTCGAGACCAAAGGCAGTTGGTTTGCATTAATAATCGTGACCATACCATTGATCCTTTCATTTTCCTTTGGTGTATTGGCTTCTATCCTTATCAGTTTTATCATGTTGCTGATCATTTATTTCAAACGAATAATGGCTTTTTATGGAAATCGACAGTTTCTCATATCCGTCACTTTGATTTTTACGGGTCTGTTATTATTTGCCTGGTACAAGTATCCTGACAATGTTGTTTTTCTCAGACTCCATGATATGATGAAAGGGGATGATACTTCTGCGCGTGGCAGGACTTATGAAGCTTTTATATTGGCCAGAAAAATCATGATTCAAAAAAGTGAATTATTTGGTATAGGCCTTGGCCAGTTGAAACTGATCGGCAGAACAATTATTATTCAATATTACTTTTATGGTAATATCCCAACAACGATCAGGATCCCAAATGCTACTGCAGAAACGTTGGTTTATTTCGGATATGTTGGCCTTGCTCTCCGGTTTTTCATCGAATTTTTCTGCTTTTTCAAAACAAAAGTTTATTCCAATCCGTACCGCTTCTGGTTATTCCTGTTTGTTTTTATTTACCAGTTTACGGGGAGCTATTTAACAAATGCGGCCGAGTATATTGTGTGGATACTGGCCTTTTCAAATATATTTCCTGAATTCAATCTTAATAAAGGCAAACAATCAATTCTAAAGCCTTCTGAAATATGAATGTATTGTTCATTGCTAGGGCCACCCTTTATTCAGGTTATGGAGGGGATACAGTCCAGATTTTGTCAACTGCAAAATATCTTCGAAAGCTTGGGGTTTCAGTTGATATCAGATTATGCAATGAGACCATTGATTATGAGCCATATAATCTGATCCATTTTTTTAATATTACCAGACCGGCGGATGCTTTGTTCCATGTGCGAAAAAGCCAGAAGCCCTATGTTGTTTCCACCATTTTTGTTGATTATTCAGAATATCATCAGTATCATGATCGTGGGATCTATGCACTACCTGGTAAAATTTTCTCACGTGATCAAACGGAGTATATAAAAACCATTGCAAGGCAGTTCAAAAACAAAGAAACTATTACAAGTAAAGAGTATCTTGTTAAAGGCCACTGGAATGCCGTTCGTCAATTGGCAAATGGAGCTGCGCTATTATTACCAAATTCAGAAAGCGAGTATCAAAGGTTTAAAAAATCTTACCAAATTGAATGCCCGTATCGTATTGTATATAACGGAATTGATCTGGAAGTATTCAATCCTGAATACCCTGATGCGCTTGTGAAAGCTGATTCAAAAAAGCGTAGTATGCGTAGCAAGAATAGAAGGAAAAAAGAACCAGTTGAACCTTATAAGAGCATTAAACAATACCGAATTTAATCTGACAATTATAGGCAAGCCGGCTCCCAATCATCTCCGTTATTACAATGAGTGTAAACAGACTGCCGCTTCTAATATTAAATTTCTTGGTTTTGTGCCGCTTGATCAACTTATAGATCATTACATAGAGGCTAAAGTTCATGTATTGCCCAGCTGGAATGAAACAACCGGCCTCAGCAGCCTTGAGGCAGCCTGGTATGGCTGTAATATTGTAATTACGGACAAGGGTGACACCCTAGAATATTTTGAGGACGATGCTTTTTATTGTGATCCTTCGGATCCCGAATCAATTTACAATGCGATTCAGAAAGCATCCTCCGCTCCCTATAGTGATGCGCTGAAAAATAAGATCATATCCAAATATAACTGGCAGACTGCCGCCGTTTCTACACTGGAAGCCTATAAGGAGATTATTTAATTTATATTTGGAATTTGACCCAGAATGAAAATAGCCATTATAGGAACAAGGGGAATACCCAATCAATACGGAGGATTTGAGCAATTTGCTGAGCAATTTTCTGTTCGTATGGCTGAGAGGGGCCACGATGTATCGGTCTATTGCTCTCATCGACATCCCTTTAAGTCGGATGTTTTTAAAGGAGTTACGCTGATTCATTGTTTCGATCCTGAATTTATTTTTGGTACATTTGGACAGTTTATTTACGATTTCAATTGTATTCTCGACAGCAGAAAGCAGAACTTCGATATCATCTTTCAACTTGGATATACCAGCAGCACCATCTGGTCATGGCTTTATCCATCTTCCGCGATCCTGGCTACAAATATGGATGGATTGGAATGGAAAAGGACGAAATACAACCCAATTACCCGAAGGTTTCTCAGATCGGCGGAAAAATGGGCGATAAAATACAGTGACTTCCTGGTTGCAGATTCCCTTGGAATACAGGAATATCTAGGTAATAAATTTAATGCTTCTTCTTTTTTTATCCCTTATGGCGCTGATAATTTTATTCCAGAATCTGATGATGTGCAAATGCTTGATAAATATTCGCTTAGACCGTATAATTACGATCTATTGATTGCCAGGTTTGAGCCTGAAAACAATATTGAAATCGCATTAAAAGCTTACAGGAATTATAAGAATCGCAAATTAGTACTGATTGGGAACTACAGCGCAACCCGGTTCGGAAAGAAAATGTGTGAAGAATATCAAAAGTACCCGAATATAATTTTCTTAGGGGCTGTTTTTGAATCACATACCCTGAATATTTTACGCTATTATAGTTTGTTATACATACATGGACATAGCGTAGGCGGTACCAACCCCTCTTTATTAGAAGCAATGGCATGCAGCGCATTGATCTGCGCGAACGACAATGTCTTTAACAAGGCAGTTCTCGGTTCTGATGCATTTTATTTTGATTCTGATAAAGATTTAAGATCCTTAATTGACCTCGACCCCTCTAAAAAAGATTATGGCACGTTTATCAGTAATAACAAACAAAAAATAGGAAACGAATACAATTGGAACATTATAACTGATAAAACGGAAGAGTTGTTTAAGCAATGGCAGCAATAAAAAGAATATCCGAGTCCAATGTTGATCGAATAGCGAGGGTAATGGTCTTCATGGCCTTGTTTGCCTTGCCATGGATTAACAGAATACATCTGTCCACCTTCCTGTTCATAGGGCTATTTATTTTATTATTATCTCAGCGCAGAACTAAGATAGACTTATCCTGGTTTTCCAGGCAATGGGTGTTTATTTTATTTATTGTCTACTATATTCTGCAAATCATAGCTTTATGTATTTTTCCGCATGATCATTGGAACAACGCTGCTGTATCCCAAAAAGCATCACTCATTGCGATGCCTTTTCTTTTTTACCTGCTTTGCT
>Ga0207011_1206_pt1 | contig 12283 bp, 9 predicted proteins | sample Alteio_BWMinCont_79_FD_153466 | JGI IMG/M metagenome (GOLD analysis project Ga0207011, IMG submission 153466) | Enriched cells from forest soil in Barre Woods Harvard Forest LTER site, Petersham, Massachusetts, United States -... | ecosystem: Environmental > Terrestrial > Soil > Temperate forest >...
ATTGAAGAACTCTCTAATTTAATGGAAAAACCGGCCAAACCACTGACGATTATTATTGGTGGAGCCAAAATCGACACTAAAATTGGCATTATTGAAAACTTTTTAAAAAAGGCTGACACTTTCCTCATTGGTGGTGGTCTTGCCAACACATTTTTAGCCGGGGAAGGATTTAATGTCGGAAAATCCCTTTACGAAGTAGAGAAAATTGAAGTTGCCCAAAATATTATGATGATTGCCGAACAAAAACAGGTTCAATTTATTTTGCCTTCAGATGTGATTGTGGCTGATGAAATCAAAGCGGATGCCCCCACACTCGATATTCCCGCTGACGATGTTATTGGCGAAATGAAAATTTTGGATATCGGCACCAAAACTATTGCCAAATTCATTGAGGTTATCAAAAAATCTAAAACTGTTATTTGGAATGGACCAGTAGGATTATCGGAAATGAAGCCCTTTAGTCTCGGAACAGCAACTATTGCTAAGACTCTGGTTGAGGCCTTAAGCGGGGTCAAAAGCATTTTAGGCGGTGGCGATACCATCGAAGCGATTAAACGGTTCGGATTTACGGAAGAACAATTTACCTTTGTTTCCACAGGTGGAGGGGCCATGCTGGAATTTTTAGAAGGAAAAATCTTGCCAGGCGTAGCGGTCTTATTAGAAAAAAAGTCAGAAGGTCGAAAGAGAGTTCCCAAAACTGCTAAAAAAACGAAGATTATTCAAAAATCTCCTTCCAAAAATCAACCATCAAAAAAAACAACAGCTCTCAAAAAGAGTAAACACAAAACATCTATCAACAAAAAACCGCTGAAAAAAGTTATTAAATCAAAGTCGAAACCAAAGCAAAGTGCTAAGATAAAATCTCCTAAAAAAACCCAAAAATCAGGGCTAAAGAAAAGAATTTCAACCAAAAAATTCGCTTCCAGAAAAAACAGCGGGAGTAAGAAAAATTCCCAAAAACTTAACAGCAAGAAATTAATGCTCAAGACTAAAAAATCTTCAAATAAAAAAACCATCAAGAAAATAGTAAAAAAATCACCGCTGAAAAAAGTTAAAAAAACTTTAAAGAACAAACCAAAAAATAAGAAATTACCAAAAACTAAACTTACCGCTAAAAAAAAATCCAAATCATTCAAGGCAGTAGCCAAAGCAAAACCACGACGACCAGCGAAGCAAAAAAAAATCACGAAAAAGCTGCGCTCCACAAAAAAATCTCTAAGCAAAAAACGACGTTAAATCAATAAAATTGCCGATGATTGAAAAACGCCGATACTATTTCGGCGCTTTTCTGTGCATAAGAACTGCTTCATCAATCATTTTTTCCAAGCTATTTTCTTAGCGGCGCATACGGAAGGGATTCAATTTTAAAAAACCAGCAAGGAAGCGCCATAACTTCCATTGCAACTTAAAGATCGCTGTGGCAAAAAAAACTAGAAAAATATCCAAGAAGCAGGCGACAATCAGTTTCTTGGAGAAGGTTTATGAAAAGCTTTTTTAGGTAAAGCTGACGGTGCAGTTTTGGGCATTCCAGCTGTAGGAAGAGTTTTTGGGGTTGGATTTTCAGGTAAATTTTTTACCGGCAGACTTTGAGGCAAAACTTTTGGAGTAACCTGATCGGTTTTAATGAGAGGCTTTTCAGTGACCTTCAAAGGCTTGGGGGCATCTTCTCCTTCACCAACCTGGATCCCTTCACTCCAGCGGCGAATCTTATCTTCCACGATTTCACGGGGAGTGGTATATCGTTCACGGGAAAGCCGAATAACTTTCTCTAACCTTCCCTCTTCAACTTCCAAATGGGGCGGCGCCAAAGTATCAAATGAAAATGTTTTTGAAGGCATACCATCAATCAGCAAACGGGAATAAGCAGTATATTTGCTCAGCGCGACCAAATCATTTGGCAAAACCTCTTCGCCATACTGACCGCTCAGGTATTCAGCATCGTCAAACCCCACCTGAAAAGAAAGAATCGTACCGACGTTACCGAAAACAGCATCCCGAACCTCTTCTGGCATTTGAGCAATATACTGATTGGCCATCGTTAAATTCAGTTTATATTTCCGGGCTTCAGAAAGAATCGTGGCAAAAGAGTCCGTGGCAAAGTTTTGGAACTCATCCACATAGAGGTAAAAATCGGTACGTTCGCTCTCGGGAATATTGGCGCGACTCATAGCATCCAGCTGGAATTTGGTAATGATCATTGAACCAAGCAGCGAGGAAGTATCCTCACCGATTTTCCCTTTCGACAAATTCACGATAATAATTTTTTTATGGTCCATCGCAAAACGCAGATCTAAAGTACTCTTAGGCTGGCCAAGAATATTTCGAATGATCGGTGAAGAAAGAAACTGACCAACTTTATTCAAAATTGGTGAAATAGCTTCGATCCGATTTTTAGGTTCCATTTTTTCAAACTCATTCATCCAAAAACTCTTCACAATTGGATCGGTAATCTTGCGGACGACCCGTGCCCGAAAATCACGATCCTGCAAAATTCGCGGAATTCCCAACATGGTCGTATTGGGATATTCCAGCAGTGAAAGAATCGTATTGCGCAAAATATGTTCCAAACGGGGCCCCCAACTTTCCCCATAAATCTTCTTAAAAATTCCGACCAAGCCCGAACAAATAATCGTGTTTAAAGCCGGATCAATATTTTCCAGCATGTTGAAGGCGACCGGAAAATCACGGTCAGAAGGATCAAAAATCACCACATCATTGGTACGATGTGAAGGCACAAAATTCAAAACGGCGTCAGCCAAATCGCCATGCGGATCAACAACTCCTACGCCTTTTCCAGCTTGAATATCGGAAAAAATCATATTCTCTAATAAGGTCGATTTTCCCATACCCGTCTTTCCAATGATGTAAATATGACGACGACGATCAATGGTTTTGATGCCGAACTCTTCATTACTACTGCGAAAATTAGTTTTCCCCAGCATCGTAAAATCCGCTTCCGGAATATTTTTAGGTGAAGGAAGATCATTCGGTGGTTCGACTTTCTTTGATCGAACCCAGTAAATATTCGGTGTAGCGACCGTCAAATTAGGCAAATGGTAAATGGTAGCCAACTCTTCCACATTCAATACAAACGGTTTATGCATTTCTCGTTTTCGATAAGCTTCTACCACCGATCCATCTTTAATCACATTTTCGATATGAAAACCATTCAGGTGGGGAATATTAAACTGTTTAAACGAACCGGCAATTTCCCGCAATTTTAAAAGTGCAATTTCCGGATTTTTTTGCTTGGGAACATACACAATCCGAATATTGACTTCATATAAAAGCTTACCCACTTTATCGATTGCCGCCACCATGATCGTCTCTTTTTCATGAGATTTGGAAATTTGTTCTTCCACTTCTCCCCCGCCATGATGTTCGGGAGCATCCAAAATCGTGGTTGCCGAAAAAACTCCCTGGAACCACATCACCCAATAAAATGGAAAAAAGATAATCCGTTGCAGGGTATTACGAGTACAAAACGCTTTGGCATAAGCTTTCTGAAACAGATCAATATTGAGAAAAATTCCTTTCTTTAAAATACGAATACATTTTACAAAAATCATCCGCCATTTCTCTTCCAAAGGACGGGCAATAATTTGAATCCAAGCCTGTTCATCTAAATCATAAAGTTTCGCCAAAGTGGCGGTCATTCCAGCCAGCGGATCCATACTCACTTTGGCTTTTTTATCTTCAAACTGCGGATACCGTTTAATCGGAAAAATATCCGGATCAGCCAGCGTGAGATCCATACCAACAGCATATTTAAACTCATCGATTTCAATAAATTGATCGGGAAGAGCTCCTTTTGCGTCCAACCCTTTTTCAATCGTCGCCAAGGCCGTTTGGCCTTCAACCATTGGCTTTGATTCAGCTACATTAATACCCATATTTCGAGCGGCGGCATAATCTTCCACTTCCACAATTTCAATATTTGGATATTGAGCATAAATTTGACCTTCAACCAAATTACGCAGTTTAGAAGGGAAATGGACAAAAAAACGAATACTTCTGCCGATATTGGCAATTTCAAAACTTACCTGATCTTGTGTAAACCCCCTGATCCTTTGCCAAAAACTCAATTTACGGGCAATCCCATGAATCGTTGAGAAAATCTGTTCAGCCACAATTGGTCCAGTTTCATTTTCTTTGGAAACACGTACTGAAAGAACTGTTGTTGGCTCTTTGCCTTCTCTTCTTCGCTGTTGAGATCGGATAAAAAGTTCAATCAAAACCAGCAAAAAAACAAAAACGACAATCCCGCCGAGAACATCTAACAATACATCGAAAAAATCCATAATTCAGATATCTAACATTTATAACTTATTATAACAAAAAAATGAGAAAAATGCCAATCAAAGACCGTCCAAATAACGCTGGAGGATAATAATTGCTGCAATTTCATCATCTGCCCCATGAAGTTTTTTTTCAATGCCTTGCCGGAGGAGATTCTGGGCTTCGTAACTGGAATAAGATTCATCGATAAAAAAAATGGGGATTTCCGGGAAGTATAATCCCAGTTTCCTGGAAAAATTACGTACCCGTTGCGTTCGTTCGTTTTCTTCGCCTTCTGGACCGAATGGAAGTCCAAAAACAATCTCTTTCACCTGCTCTTTTTCACAAAGATTCTTAATTTTATCGACAAGATCAGCAAAACCTTTGGTTCTATTCACAATTCCTCTTCCAAAAGCCAAAAGCCTGGTGTCATCACTGACAGCCAGGCCCATTTTAGTTGTTCCATAATCGATTGCAAGAATTTTACCTTTGGACAACGGCAAAAAATTAAAAATTACTTTTCTGCTTTAACTTCCAAAGTGAATTTTGCTTCAACTCCTTCGGCCAAACGAACCGGAATTTCATAAATTCCTGCTACTTTAATATGTTCAGACAAACCCAGATCTTTCTTTTCCAGTCTGACCTTAATTTTCTCTTCTACCGCATCTAAAATTGCTTTTTCAGTAATTGCTCCATAAAGTTTGTCCCCTTGAGCTTTTGCTTTCAAAACAATTTTTAAATTATCCAGTTGTTCTTTTATTTTACTAGCCAGTTCACGTACCCGTTCATGCTGAACGACTTCACGTTTTTGCATTTCCTGAGCACCTTTCACTTTATCCGGAGTTGCAACATCAGCCAAATTACGTGGACGAAGATAGTTCATGAAAAAGCCTTCTTTAACATTTTTAAGCTCTCCCTTGCGTCCAAGGTTGGCAACATTTTGTTTTAAAATAACCTGCATAACCAATAGATTAAAAAGTAAAATCAGTAAAATTGTAATGAAGGAAAACCGAAAAAGCAAAGGTCACTGGCAATTATTCACACACCAATCAGCAATACTTGCAAATCTATCGCTGGGGAAAGCCAAATTTTTCAAAGTAATTCCATGAACCTTATTATCGGTAGCCAAAATATAGGTTGGCCGGTACAGAAAAACTGCCGGAACATCATTGGCAATCACAGTTGCCAATTGTTTAAGATCCTTATCTTTCTCAGCAGAATCAAAACTTGCACGAATCTTCTCGATTAACTGATCAGCGGTAAAAGTTTTATAATTGGAAAGATTAAGCCCTTGCGCAGTTGCCTGACTGGAATGCCAATAAGAGTATGTATCAAGGTTATAGCCCAAACTTTGACCAGCCAGAACCATATCGTAATCCCGAGACTGTAAACGTTGCAGATAGGTATCATTATCGGCGTACTGGGCATCAATAGTAATTCCCAATTGGAGCCATTGGCTCTTTAAAAAATCCACTGTTTTTTGGGTCTCCACAGCCAGTGGATTCCCCTCATCATAGGCACGAGCCAAAAGGACAAACTGAAGCGGCTTCTTATTTTTGTCCACTCGGACCGGAGGATTTTGAGTTTTATCAAGAATATAACCAGCATCATGAATAGCTCCCTCTGCTTCGCTGAGATTTGGTTTATAAATCCAATCTCTTTGGTTCAATTCCAAAAGTGGAGTATCTACAGCCGTTTTATCAGTAAACATTTTTAAAAGTTGTTGCTTATCAATCGCTTTTAATAACCCCACCCGAACCTTATCTTTTTTCAAAATGGCGTTATCCATATTAAAGAAAACCGCGGTATATTGAGGCAAATCATAATTAATAAAACTAAAGCGATTTAATTTTTGAAGTTCACTGACATTAGTTTCCGGAACTTTAGTAATAACATTAATCGTTCCGATATCTTTATAAAGCGTATCAAAGTCAGGATAAACACTGAAACGAATCTGGTGTATTTTTGGTGCTTGATCATAATAACGGTCAAAAGACTTCAAGGTTATCCGTTCGCGTCCATCATCAAAAAGTTCAATCGCCGTATCTACTTTATAAGGCCCAGTTCCAACCGGCTTAAGATTGAATTGGGAAGTTGGCAGTTTATCAATCGGAACAGTTGCTAAAATATGTTTTGGCAAAAGCCCCACATTCATATTAGTAATAAAGAAAGCATTCGGTTTTTTAAGTTTAAACTCAACCGTTTGAGGATCAATTTCTTTAATATCCACTCCGCTAAAATTAAGCTTCAACAGTGGGTTTTGAAAACCAGGATTTTGAATAATATCATGAAAAGTAAACAGGACATCGTCAGCGGTCACCGGCTGTCCATCATGCCAAAAGATATTCGGTTTAAGCACAAAATGGTAGGTTGTCTTATCCGGAGAAATTGTTAAAACCGCCAGATCATCAACAAAAGCTTGCTTGGAAGGATCATATTTACTTAAGCCTGAAAAAACCAAGCTGGAAAGATCACGGGAAGAGTCATTAAAATCAACATACAAAGGGTTAAGGATCACCGGATTTTCACTCACCATGCCTTCGGTAAAAGTACTGTTATCCTGATTTTGATTTTGCTGGTTTCCGGAATTTAAAAGGTTGGCGGGTTTAAATGCATCAGCCACCGTTTGAGCGAAAATAAAAACCACCACCCCAAAAACGATAATACTGATAACTTTTTCCTCAACAGTATACGAACGAAGAACTCTCGTGAATATCTTCCACAATCGCTTCATAATCAAAAAGAAAAAGGACCGCTTTTATCTTATAAAAAGACCCAAAATCGCGCTTGCAACAAACAGGACTGCCAAAATAATTGTAGCATTAAAAAGCACTTTCTCAGCTCCCCGTTTTTTAACTTGAATTGCTCCGCTGCCACCAAAAGTAGAACTAAGCCCCGAACTGCGGTTTTGAACCAGAATTGAAAGGATCAGCAGAATCGAAACCACCATTTGAAAATATCTCAAGATTGTATGAAGCATAGACAGAAACAATTATTTATTAGGAACTAAAATATGAAGAATCCAGTTGATAATAGCAAAAATGAAAGCAGCAATAAAGTAAGTCCAAACACTATTCACCATCACTGTAACATCCGAGAAATGAATACCATTAATTGCCTTTACGGTCAACCAAAAGATAATCACATTAATCACAAAAATAAAGAGTCCCGCTGAAAATAACACCAACGGAAAAGACAAAAGTTTCATCAACGGTTTCACAAAAGTGTTTAAAACACCAATAATCGTTCCTCCGATCACAAAAAAGAGCAACCCCCCGGTAAACTGCAGGTCTGTTACCAATTTTGTAACCACAAACAGCGCTAAACTATTCAGAACAATCCCCAGCAGAATTTTTTTAAGCATACTTTTTTAAGAAGAAAATCTGAAGCAGCATAACATGAAACCAAGCGAGTTCCAAGTAAGTTCATCAAGCTTGCTCTGGTCACCCTGCAGGTGACTTGGCAGCAAGGGTTGAGTGGGATCTTGGCTTGGCATGAGCGAAGAGCATTGATATTTCTGCAAATTGAACAAATAAGAGCTATATCTTTAAACTTTTTTTTGCCAACGTCTTTTAAAGTTTCTCAAGCCGATTCTTGCGCCTACGGGTTTGAATATTTTTCAGTGCCAATCAGGTATGCGCCCTATATTGAGGAAATTTGACGGAAACAGCAATCAATGAGTTAATGAGAGCCGTCCGCTAAAAATTTTACAAAGCCAAAAATATGAGCATTCGAATTTATATAACCGGGGGCACCTTTGACAAAGAGTACAACGAACTCAACGGTGAACTGTATTTTAAAAGCACCCACCTTCCTGAAATGTTAGCACTGCGGCGCTCACGCGCTAAAGTTGATTTGACGACCCTCATGATGATTGACAGTTTGGATATGACTCCATTTGATCGCGAAAAGATTGCTAAAAAATGCCAAAAAACTGCTGAAAATCAAATAATCATTACCCATGGCACGGATACCATGGTCGAAACTGCAAGGGTTTTGGCTGAGGAAATCAAAGATAAAACTATCGTCCTCACAGGAGCAATGGTTCCCTATAAATTTGGCAGTTCCGACGGACTTTTTAATCTTGGTAGCGCCCTGGCGTTTGTCCAAACATTGCCCTTAGGAGTTTACATAGCCATGAATGGACGCTATTTCCAATGGAACAACGTCCGAAAAAATAAAAAAATTGGCGAATTTGAAGAAATAAAATAAAATCATGTTACGAAACATATAAAAACTTACGAACTTACTCACAAGTTTTTCTTCACTGAGAAAGTGGTACAGAAAAAAAACTCACAACTTTAGTCGATTAAACCAAGCACTATGCCATCGTCATCAACCGACAAATCAAAAGAGCTATGCGCCGAGTGCCAACATCTAGTTGAAGGATGCAAATGCTCTAAAACCTGGAGTTTTGGTCCAAATCCCAATCCGGAAAAAATTTAAACCTGCGTTAAGAAGTTGCTGAACTATGACCTTCTCACTGCCACTTTGACCTGTACTCCTTCAATTTCGATCAGGTTTTCTTTGTCCCATTCCAAATCACCTTTTTGTTGCAGTTCGATCGCTAAAGTTTCGCGACTGATGTAATCGGCAAATTTGGTAACCGCTATGGAAATTTCACCTTCAGTAACGACCAAAACATAAATCCGATCATCAACATTGTAAGCCGCTTCTTTGCGTAAATCCTGAATCGTACGTACAATTTCACGAGCATAACCTTCTTGTTTAAGCTCCTGGGTAATTTCCGTATTCAAAATCACCGTAATCCCATTATTGCTGACGACATCGTGGCCAGGTTTTCCCTTGAAGCCAATCTCAATTTCATTTTCAGCGGGGTTCTCACAGTTTGAATCTAAAACATACACGGTTCCTTCCACTTCAATGTTCACTTTGCCATCTGCTAAAAGTTCAAACTCCCCTGCTTTAGCTTTTTGAATAATTGCTTGAACAACTTTGCCATATTTCGGCCCTAAAACTTTGGCATTGGGAATCGCATATCTTTCCACCAGATCGGTAAAATCTGAGATCATTTGCAAATCTTTAACATTCAACTCTTCACAAATCACCGGTTTTTGAGCCAAAACAATTTGCTGATCAATATTTCCAGGGAGACCCACCTGCACCAAACTTAAGGGTTGCCGAACCTTGGCATTGGCTTTATCCCGAACCGCGTGACCCAACGCCACAATTTTTCGGACGACCGCCATTTCTTGATTTAAAGACGGCAGGATATATTCAGCCTGAACTTTTGGCCAATCCGCCAAATGCACTGACGCTGCTCCTGTCAAATTTTTATAAATCTCATCGGCAAGATAAGGCATAAACGGGGCCAACAGTTTGGAAAACTCTACTAAAACGGTATGCAAAGTTTGGTAGGCTTCAAACTTATCGCTATCATTTTCCGATTTCCAAAACCGGCGACGGCTGCGACGAATATACCAGTTGCTTAAATTATCAATAAAATCCAGCATCGGACGAGTAGCCTTGGTCAGATTATAGTCATTCATATGACCAGTAACTATTTCAATGAGTTGATGCAGTTCCGATAAAATCCATTGATCCAGTTTATGGCTAGGCTGAAAATCTTCCTTAGCTTGTTCAACATTCCAGCCATCAATATTGGAATAAGTCACAAAAAAACTATAGCTATTCCAAAGCGGTAAAGTAAATTTCTTGACCATTTCTTCCACGTGCTTTTCCGAAAAACGCACATCTTCGGCTAGCGGCGCGGTGCTGGTATACAAAAACATCCGGGTTGAATCAACCCCTTTGGTATCAAAAAGCAAATTCGGATCGGGATAGTTCTTTTTACGCTTGGAAAGTTTTTCACCATCCGCAGCCAATAAAATGCCATTCACGATCACATTTTGAAATGCCGGCTTATCGAATAAAATCGAAGCTAACACATGTAAGGTATAAAACCAGCCCCGAGTTTGATCCACACCTTCGGCAATAAAATTCGCCGGAAAATTATCTTCAAATTCTTGTTTATTTTCAAATGGATAGTGAAGTTGAGCATAAGGCATCGAGCCACTTTCAAACCAACAGTCCAAAACTTCCGGAATCCGATACATCAATTTCTCACAATCAACCCCGGCCGCCTCAGCTGAAAAAGAGATTTCATCAATATAAGGCTTGTGGAGATCCAGTTCACCATTCCGCAGCGGCAATTTGCCATTGGCGAGTTTTTTCAGTTCTTCAATCGACCCCACACAAATCAGATGATGATCGTGTCCGGGCTTATGTTGTGCCCGATCTTCACACTGCCAAATTGGCATCGGACAACCCCAAAACCGATTTCTGGAAATTGCCCAGTCACGAGCCCCTTCCAGCCATTTCCCAAAACGTCCTTGCTGAATATGTTCAGGCTGCCAATGAATTTTTTTATTATTTTTCAGCAACCGTGGTTTTAAGTCAGCGACTTTAATAAACCAGGAATCGGTCATGTAATTTAAAAGTGGCGTATCGCACCGCCAGCAATGCGGATAACTATGCCGAATTTTTTCTTCCTTAAAAAGATTATTTTGATCCGGTGCTGCTAAATATTCAGCCACCTCCCGATTAGTATTCAAGTCTACCACCGATTTTCCAGCCCACAGGGTAACTTCCTCTTTAAATTTCCCATTCATATTCACATGTTGGATCAAATCCATATGGTATTTTGAAGCCACACGATAATCGTCTTCACCAAACATCGGAGCAATATGCACGACTCCGGTTCCGTCTTCAGTCGTCACATAATCATCCAAAATAATTTTATAACTGTTTTCAGTAGTAAATTCTTTGTAAAAATCAAATAGCGGCACATACGTCATCCCTTCAAGTTTTTTAGGGTCAATCTTTCGAGCAATAACTTCATATCCCCCAACCCCAAAAATCTTATCTGCCAATGCTGAGGCCACAAGGTAATAGTTCAAATCAATGGCCGAATCCTTGGGATCAACTGACCCAGCAACAATTTTGCGTACCAAGACATACTCAATTTTTTCTCCCATCGCCAAAGCAATATTACCAGGCAAAGTCCAAGGGGTGGTCGTCCAAGCCAAAATATAAATCTTTTGTTGATCGAGACCATTTTCAAGACCGAGCAATGACAACAGTTTTAATTGATCAGCAGCAATCAAAGCAAATTTGGCAATCACCGAAAGATCCGTCACATCTTTATACCCCCTGGCTCACTTCAAAATTAGAGAGCGGAGTTTCGCAGCGCGGACAAATATGCATACTTTTATAACCCTGGTAAACCATCTCTTTTTTCCAAATTTGATTAAAAACCCACCAAATCGATTCCATGTAAGTGTTGTCGAGCGTCGCGTAACTTTCTTTAAAATCCACCCAGCGAGCAATTCGTTTCATTAAAGTTTCCCATTCTTTGGTATAACGAAAAACACTTTCGCGGCATTTTTCATTAAAAGCGGCCACACCCATTTTTTCAATATCTTTCTTGCCGTTCAGTCCCAACTCTTTTTCAATTTCATATTCTACAGGCAGTCCATGACAATCCCAGCCGTTAGTCCTCGGAACATAAAATCCTTTCATCGTCCAATAACGAGTCACGGCGTCTTTGAGCGAGTTTGCCATAATATGCCCGTAGTGCGGTAGTCCATTGGCAAACGGCGGACCATCAAAAAAAACAAACTTTTTTTGATTTTTGCGAGCGGCCACCGACTTCTCAAAAATTTGTTGCTCCTCCCAAAACTTTAAAATCTTTTCTTCCATTTGAGGGAACGACTGCTTGGGATCGACAGGCTGAAACATACGATTCGAGAGAAAAAAGCTAAATCTCCTCTATTGTAAAGGATTGAAGTGCAAGAATAAAGGGCTGAATGAATGATGGTGACTCAATTTTAATAGCAGCGCATATGATATTATTTCGTCGAGGTGTTAGCTACACGAAGAGATTTTTGAAGAAGCAAAGCAACGTAGCACCTAAAAAAAACAGATGACACAGCTATGACTTTAACAAACTTCAAAATTTAGCTTTTTTTTAAGAGCCTTTTCA
>Ga0207011_1207_pt1 | contig 12278 bp, 10 predicted proteins | sample Alteio_BWMinCont_79_FD_153466 | JGI IMG/M metagenome (GOLD analysis project Ga0207011, IMG submission 153466) | Enriched cells from forest soil in Barre Woods Harvard Forest LTER site, Petersham, Massachusetts, United States -... | ecosystem: Environmental > Terrestrial > Soil > Temperate forest >...
CGCTGAAAGCACAACACGCGCTGCAGCTCGCGAATGTCGAGGCGGCACACGCGGTAGTCGCCTCCGCCAGCGCGTCTTTCGAACAGAATGGCCGCGACCTGGCAAGGCAGCGCCGATTGCTCGAGACCGGATCCTCGTCCATCGAGGCAAGCGAGAGGCTGACAACCACCCATGCGCAGCTCGAGGCGCAGCTTCTGCAGAACCGCGCCCAGGCGCTTGCCGCCGAGCGGCAGCTCGCGGTCCTCGAAGCGCAAATCGAGCAGAGCGAGGCGACAATCGCGGCGCAGCGCGCGGCACTCGATGCGGCCAAGCTCAATGTGGGGTACACCACCATCACAGCGACCCAGGACGGGGTGATCGGACAGCGCCAGGTCAAACCCGGGCAATTGGTGGGCGTGGGCAGCCAGATCACGACCCTTACGCCCTTGCCGAATGTATGGGTCATCGCCAACTATAAAGAAACGCAGCTCACTCACATGGCCGTCGGGCAAAAGGCGGAAATCACCGTCGACACCTTCCCCGGACATACCCTGCGCGGACATGTGCTGGCATTCGCCCCGGCGTCGGGTGCCGTGTTCGCGCTGCTGCCGCCCGACAACGCCACGGGCAACTTCACCAAGATCGTGCAGCGCATCGCGGTGAAAATAATCATTGACGATGCGGATGGCCTCGCCGATCGCCTGGTGCCCGGCATGTCGGTGGAAGCCAGGGTCAACGCGAGAGACGGCGTGCGCAAATGAACGCACCGACGCCTCTGCAAGGGACAGTTTTGACGGCGCCAACGCTGCCGTCCCCACCGACTTCCATACCGTGGCTGGGGCTCATCGCTGTGCTCATGGGCACGTTCATATCGACCTTGAATGGGCGATTGTCCACGTTCGGGCTTGCCGACATACGCGGCGCGGTGGGCGCAGGATTCGACGAGGGGGCGTGGATCACTACTGCGCAAACTGCCGCCCAGATGCTCATCACGATCCCGGCCGTTTGGATGGGCGCGACCTTCGGTCCGCGAAGAGTCCTCATCGGCGCGTCCATCGCATTTGCACTCATTTCCCTGCTGACCCCATTTTCGCCGAATTTGCCCACGTTATTGACGATGCAGTTCTTGGGCGGTCTGGCCACCGGATTCTTCATACCGCTCACCTTGAGCTTCATCTTGCTCAACGTGCCGCCCAAATATTGGGCCTTCGGCATCGCCGTCTATGCGCTCAACCTCGAGCTGTCGCTGAACATTTCGGCCTCCCTCGAAGGCTGGTACGTCGAAAATCATTCGTGGCGATGGATCTTCTGGCAAAACGTGCCGCTGGCGCTGATCATGTCGCTCTGTCTGCATCGTGGCATTGCCGTCAAGCCGATCACCACACGGCCGCCGAACGATGTATTTGGCCTCATCGCGGGCGGCGTGGGGCTCGCGTTGATCTATGCGGCCCTCGATCAGGGCAATCGGCTCGATTGGTTGAACTCAGGATTGGTCTGCGGGTTGTTGTCGGCCGGTGTCTTGCTGCTCGTGGGAATTTTGATCCATGCGGCGCGCTACCCGCACCCGCTGCTCAATCTCAAAGTCGTCCTCGGTCCACCTCTGCCGATTCTGTTTCTCTTGATCACATTTCTCCGCTTGACGATCACCTCGACCGCGTTTTTGATTCCCCTCTTCCTGGGATCGGTGCGCGGCTATCGCGCGCTGGAAACAGGTGACACGCTCATCTGGGTGGCGGTGCCGCAGCTGATTTTCTGTCCGCTCGCGGCTTTGATGCTGCGTCGCTCGGACGCGAGGCTCGTGGCCGCAATCGGATTCATGTTCATCAGCGTTGCTTGCCTCATGGTGGCCTACAACCTGACCCCGCTTTGGGGGTCGTACCAGTTCCTTCCCTCATCTTTCCTGCAGTCGCTGGGACAAAGCTTCGCCCTGTCGGGCGTCATATTCTTCGGCATCCTGCACTTGAAACCCCAGGACGCGCTGACCTTCGGCGTCGTTCTGCAGACGGCGCGCCTGCTGGGCGGGGAGATTGGAACGGCGTTCGTGACCACGCTCGCTCGAGTGCGTGAACAGGTGGCGTCGAACTTGATCGGACAGCATCTGCAACCAGGCGACCCTCAAGTCATCGAGCGCGTGAGGGCGTATGGGGCGGCGACGACGAAGGTCATCGATCCGGTCGGAGCCGTGGCGCGCGGCGAGTTTGCGTTGGGAAACATCGTGCGAGTGGCTGCCAACACTCAGGCGGTCATCGATTGCTTTGTCATCATCGGCCTGATGACCGCCGTGGCATTGCTCATCGTGGTCATTCGAAGCGCAGCTCCCGAGGGGCCTGCGTCCCCGATGCCGCTGTTTGGCGCGCGCGGCTCGAGTGCGCCATGATCCGATCGCGCCGAGGCATCGCCTTGAGTGCGCTCATGATCGCCTCGCTTGCGGCATGCCGGGTGGGTCCGAACTATCACGCACCGGCGCTGCCGACAGGCGCGGAGGCGCCCTTGGTGTCGTTGAACACGGCGGCGGAGACTGAGGCGCCGCCGCCCGATGCGTGGTGGCGTCTCTACGATGACCCTCGGCTTGACGCGTTCGTCCAAGAAGCACTGCAGGCGAACCGCACCCTGGCTGCGGCCGACGCGAACTTCGCGGCGGCTCGGGCGGTCGTGTCGGCGGTGCATTCGCAACGCTATCCCTCGACCACGGCCGCTGCCGGCGGCCTGTATGGGCGTGACGCCACAACGGATGAGATTCTCGAGCTGACCGGACGCCCGCCGCAGACCTTTTGGCTGTTCGAAGACATCTTTCAATCCGCGTATGAAGTTGATCTTTTCGGTCGCGTCCACCGCGCGATCGAGGCCGCCAATGCCAACGCGGACGCTGTCGCTGCGATTCGCGACGGCGTGCGCGTCGTGGTGGCCGGCGAAACCGCCCGCGCCTATGCAGCGATTTGTGCGCTGGGCGAAGAACTTAGTGTTGCGAACCACTCGCTCGCCGTGGTATCCCACGAAGCCGATATCACCGTGAAGCGCCATGATGCGGGAGCGAATGCTGATTACGATGTCGCACGGGCGCAGGCCTTGGTGGCTCAGGTTCGATCGACCATTCCAGAGCTTGATGGCCAACGGCGCGCGGCGCTGTTCGAGTTGACCGCGCTTCTCGGCCGCACGCCGGCGCAAGCACCGAATGACCTGACATCATGCATCACGCCGCCGCACCTGGTCGCACTCATTCCGGTGGGTGATGGGTCGCAGCTCATCAAGCGCCGTCCCGATGTGCGCCAGGCGGACCGCCGACTGGCAGTCGCAACGGCCGAGATTGGCGTGGCGACGGCTGATTTGTATCCCACGATCCGCCTGGTCGGTCTTTACGGCGGCGCCGCAGATCAGCTCTCAGAGCTCAACACCAATATCGGCCGAACCTGGGGAGTCGGCCCATCGATCAGCTGGACGTTTCCCAACATGGCCGCGCCGCGTGCTCGCGTGCGTCAAGCCAAAGCCGAACAAGCCGCTGCGCTGGCATCTTTCGATGCCGTGGTGCTCACCGCGCTCAAAGAGACCGAGCAAGCGCTTGCCTTGTACAGCGCGGCATTGGATACCCGGCAGGCACTTGGCGAAGCCCAGGACAGGGTGCACGCAGCTTTCGGTTTTGCTCAGGGTCAATTCGGCGCCGGAGCGCTCAGTAATCTCGACCTGCTCACCACGGAACAATCCTTGATCGCAGTCGACGCCGCGGTCGCTTCATCCGATGCCGCGTTGGTTCAAGACCAAATTGCGGTGTTCAAGGCGCTGGGTGGCGGCTGGCGAAGTGAAAGCCAACCTGTGAGATAGGTGAGGCGCATCATTCGCGGAGGACTTCGACGCCCTTTGGTAACAGCCCCTCGGGCGGCGTCACCCAGTAGACAGCGCCGAGAGGAATAGCCCAATCAGGCACGCGGCAGTACAGGCACTTGATGCCATCGGTGCTTACCTCGCCGAGAGGTTACGGGCGCACGCGGGTCCGTAAAACTCTCGGCGCTCGCCCGCAAAAGCGGTCAAAACCGCGGCGCCTCGAGGTTCCATCCCCCTGTTCTTGCGAAGGGGTGCTGCAGGTGCGCGATGTCAATGCAAACGAGAGCAACCGCGCGCAATCAATGGCCTCAGCCTTTGAGCAACAATCATGCGTAAGGTCATTGCGTGATGCCAAGGCCCGGGCAAAGGAAGACATGATAAAGATCGAGATCGTCAGCGCAGCCGAGAAGAAAGCCGTCAGTGCAATGGAGCATGCCTAGATGTCGGGCCGGCTTTCGGACAAGGTGTGCATCATCACGGGGACCGGCGGGAGCGTGGGTCGCGCGGCCGCCCTTGCATTCGCTCACGAGAATGCTTCGGTCGTCGGCTGCGATGTGAACGCCGCCGCCGCGGAAGCAACGGCTGAAATGGTCCGCGCCCAGGGTGGAACGATGATCTCCCTGCAGCCATGCCATCTGACCAATCCTGCCGAGTGTCAGGCTTTGGTCGATTTCGCCGTTCGCAGCCACGGCCGGATCGACGTGCTGTTCAACAACGCCGCGATGGCATACTTCAACTGGCTCGAAGACATCACGGACGAGGAGTGGAACCGCGATCTGCGGGAAGAAATCGATCTGGTGTTCTTCCTCACGCGCGCGGCGTGGCCGCATTTGAAGGCGAGCCATGGCGTCGTCCTGAACACGGCGTCCCTGAATGGCCTCATGAGCTTCAAGACGCTTGGCTCGCTGGCGCATACCACGGCCAAGGCGGGGATCATCGGGATGACCCGACAGCTCGCGATGGAGGGGCGAGAACATGGTATTCGTGCGAATTCCATCTCCCCTGGCTTGATCGAGACCAATCAGACCCGAGAACAGCTGAAGGACCCTGCATGGGCCAGCGCGATGCTCGGCAAGACGTTGCTGGGACGCCTCGGCCGGCCCGAGGAAGTAGCGACCGTTGCGCTGTTCCTAGCATCGAAAGAGAGTTCCTATGTGACGGGCATCGATGTCGTGGTCGATGGCGGCATGAAGGTCTGGTGACGGCCTGTGCGCGCATCCGCAACCGCATGCCTGCTGGTCGCAGCGGGGTCGGGAGCCTTGGGCATCCCCGGCCTGTGCTTCGCACAGGTTCAGCTCCCGGCAGTTAATCTAGGCCTAACAAATTTCGAAGACGGCTTTTCGAGTCCCGGCTGGTTCCTCCAAGAATTCCCCAACTACCTGGCGGTTGAAGCCTTGCAGCCTTGGGTAGACCTCGATGTCCGCGCCAATGGTACGTCCTCAAGGGTCCGCGGGTTCGGCGATCTGACCGTTGGCGCTGGAGTGCAATGGGCGCCCAAGGAGATTGGCGGCGGCGTGTTCGTCCATCGCTTCATTCTAGATGTTGGCGTGCCCACCGGGCGCTACAGTGATACGCAACCAGTCAACGTCGGCAACAATTTCGTCGTCGTTGATCCCTATTACGCGTTGACTTATGAAATCAGGAAACTCGAATTCAGTGCCCGACTCCACTATCTCTGGAATTCCATCAATCATGAACCATTCACAGCATTGGGTGCCAACACCGTGCAGCCAGGACAGGCTTTTCACATGAACTACTCGGTTTCCTACGAGGTGATAACTCACGTACGGGTTGGCTTCAACGGATACTGGTTACAACAAACGACCGACGATAAAGCAGACGACATCAATCTCCCGCATTCTTTGGAAAGAACTGTCGGCCTCGGCGCGGGAATTCAGATCTTCTCGGGCCGCGATACCTGGATTCATCTGAACGGCTACAAGGAGACTGATGTGCGCAATCGCGCACAGGGGTCCAGCGTGACCTTACGGTTCTCAAAAGCAATACCGAGCACGAGGACTCATCCGTAGAACCGCCGGCTGCGGGTGGGCGCGTGAACGAGGTTAGTCGATTCTCAGCACGCCTCGCCGAATGCGGCGCCACGCGTACGGCGTCTCGCCGACTATGCGATGGAAAGAGCGAGTGAAGTGCGGCTGATCGCACATGCCGCACGTGACCGCGATCGCGCTGAGGGGCTCGGAGGTCGTCAGCATCAGCCCCTGGGCCACCTCGATGCGCCTGCGCAGCACATAGTCGCGCGGCGAAACACCAAACGTGCATTTGAACGCGCGGCAGAAGTGGCTCGCGCTGAGGTCTAGGAGACGCGCGAGCTCTCGAATATGAATCCGTTTGGATAGATTGGCTTCTACATGTGCGAAGACTCTGCGCGCCTGCCAGGCCGGGAGACCACCACGTGCGACGTGTGTCTCCACGTTGCACAGCACACGCGTGCCACGCGGACCAATGCTCGGTTCTCCGCGCAGGAGCGCAACCGCGTATGCAATGTGTGCTCGTGTCGCTTCGGGGTCACCGTCGCGAGCTTTGCATGCGGCTTCGACGAGCTGCGCTGCAACGACCGACAACCCATGTGTCAACGCTTCGTGCATCGGCGTTTCCGGTGAGCTCAGCATTCCTGTATACGCATTCATCTCTTGACCATTTGGAGTGGGATAGTTGAACGTTCCCCTTCCGTCGTTCACATCGTTCTTCATGTGCCTCCAGTCTCCGCTCGGACTCCCCGCGCATCGAAATTGCGACGAGGTGCGTTAATCACATCGGGCCCCGTCGCCGTCGCTCGCCATCCAGATTCGGACGTACTGCGGACAGTTGCGAAGCTCGATACCCTTCTTTTGGCACGCCCGCAGGAAGCCAACGGCGTCACGATCCACGAGAACAAGATCTTTAAGTTCCAGGGTGACGGCCCGCGTTGAGGATTCCTCTGCGAGCAAAGTGGACAATTCGCGCAGGCAATCGGCGTCGAGTCGACCGCTAACTGCGAAGACGATGTAGCCATTTGCCGTGCGTTGTATCTTCAGCATAGAATTCTCGCTATGGACCAATGCAATTTCTGGTCCAACCGCAAGTTGCTGATTTTGAAGGCTTCGATGTGTCGCTACATTGGCGAGATTTCGCCAATGGCGAAATGCTGGACAGTAGGTTTACTGATCGACCTTCGCCGGTCGCTGGCGAAAGCGACTCTTATTGATCCGAAGCGCGCGGATGCGCGATTCAAGTGTTGAACGAGGAATCCCAAGCCGTGCCGCCGCTCCCTCTGGCCCGAACACCTGTCCGCCGCTCGCGCGCAGCGCCCCCTCGATGAGCGCCTTCTCGTGAGCAGCCAGCGTGCTCGGCAGCGCGCGCGCGCCTTTGACCGTGACTCTTGCGGACAGCCAACTCTCGTCCACGGTGAATTCGTCGGTGTCGCAGACGACCACTGAACGCTCGATCACGTTTTGCAACTCGCGCACGTTCCCCGGCCACGGATAAGATTGAAGGCGATCGAGTGTCCGCTTGTTGACGCGTCGAAACGTCTTGCCCGCCTTGCGCGCGTAGCGATGAATGAAGTACTCCACCAGCATCGGAATGTCTTGTTTCCGCTCCCTCAACGAGGGCATCTCGAGCGGAAAGACGTTCAGCCGATAAAAGAGGTCTTCGCGGAAAGTCCCATTGGCCACAGCATGGGTCAAATCACGATTCGTGGCGGCGATGACGCGAACGTCGACTCGGATGGTCTCTCTTCCCCCGACACGCTCCAGTTCCCGTTCCTGCAGGACCCTCAGCAACGCTGCCTGCGTGTCGGGCAACAGTTCGCCCACCTCGTCGAGAAATATGGTCCCGTCGTTGGCCAGCTCGAAGCGGCCGAGCCGCCGTTGCAAGGCTCCCGTGAAGGCGCCTTTCTCATGTCCGAACAGTTCTGAGGCAACCAGGTCGCGCGGAATGGCGGCGCAGTTCACCGCTACGAACGCCTTTGAGGAACGACCAGATCGCCGGTGGATGGCGCGAGCGACAAGCTCCTTGCCCGTGCCGGTCTCGCCGGTAATCAAGACCGTCGAATCGCTGCCTGCGACTTTGGATACGCGTGTAAGCACGGCAGTCAGCGCGGGCGACGTGCCAACAATCTCCTCGAACATCGAGGTTTTATCGATCTCTTCTCGTAGCGCAACATTTTCTTCCTGCAGCCTCTCCTCACTTCTCTTGCGATCTTCAATATCGGTACACGCAACATACCAACGGGTTGCCTGTCCATGGTTGTCGCACACCGGCTTGTAACGCGCCAGAAACCAACGGTAAGTTCCATCACTTCCGCGGATGCGCTTTTCCATTTCATAAGCGGAGCGTGTTAATAGCCCTCGGTCAGCCGCAACCCTAACTCGCTCCAAATCGTCGGGGTGCACCTCAGATCCCATGTTATTTTGCCGCCATCCATCGAGAGTGGTGCCGAAGTAGGCGAGCGCTCCGCTGTTGGCATACAACCGTTCCAGGTTGGGTCCTAATACGGCCACCAGTTGTGGCGCCAAGTCCAAAACCTGCCGCAGCTCCTTCTCCTGCTCCTCAAGCTTTTCTTTTGCCTTCTGACTTTCGTCAATGTCAGTAAGCAGCACATACCACCGGAGGATACGGCCCTCGCCGTCACGCGAAGGGCGCCCACGTGTCATAAACCATCGGTATGCGCCGTCGGAGCGGCGATAACGGTGCACATCATCGTACGGCTGCCCTGTTGAGAGAGAGTGCGTCCAACTCGTAACCACGCGAGCGAGCTCATCCGGATGAACCATGCCGTTGTTACGCCAGTCCTTCAATTCCTCTAGAGTCATTCCGAAGAAATCTACGACCTGTTGGTTGACGAACTCGAGTTCGCCGTCGGCGGTGTACGTTGTTACCAGAGCGCCGATGCCGTTAACAACGAGACGAAGCGCCTCTTCGCTCTTGCGCAATGCCTGCGTCAATTCCTCTTGCTCGGTCGCGTCTATCCCGGTTCCCACAAACCCACGCCCGTTGAGCCCCGGCGTGCCGACGCAACGTACATGACGAATCGCCCCGTTCGGACGCACGATTCGTTTCGTAAAATCGAACCGGCCGCCGTTCGCGCGCATCTTCTGGATTTCTTGCGCCACGAATTCTCGATCCTCGGGATGCACGAGCGCCAGGTATTCCGCTGTGGTAGGTGCCTTGCCGCCTGGCTTAAGACCGTGAATCTTGAACAATTCAGGACTCCAGTACTCGAAACCGTTAGCGTCGAATGCCCAGCTACCGGTGTGCGCGAGCCGCTGTGCCTCGGCAAGATAGAATTCCGCTTGCTTCAGTTCTTCGATATCGAGATTGATGCCGATCCAATAGAGCAACATTCCATCGCTCGCCCGGAGAGGTTCGACGCGACTGATACGCCAGCGGTATCCACCTTGAGCGTTACGTACTCGGTAGGTCGCCTCACCTGCGGAGCCGGTTCTGAGCGAGTCTGACCATCCCTTGAGCGCCTCGTCGTGATCGTCCGGATGTATCAGCGGGATATGGGAGTCCCAGGCGGCGCCTATGTCGATCCCGAACCGAAGGGGATGATCCGTCGGCAGACCCATGTAATCCGCGGCCCGCTCATTCACGAAAGTGAGCGTGCCGGTCGGCGTCGCGTACCACGTGTTCGCCGGAATCACATTGAGAGTGGCTCGTAACCGTGCCTCAAGCGAGTCATTCCTAGCTGGCGTGACGGCAGTCGGTTTCGAGCGTACAACCTGCTGTCCGCCTTGGAGCGGCGAGCCGGAGTGGGGCAACAGATCCGCAAATGACGCAACTGGTTTCTGACGCATAGAGCCGTTGTAAAGGAAACTCTTAGCATCGCATTTTAGCCACATTCGCACCCAGATTTCACCCGGACCCAAGTAGCGGGCCACGAATTCCACGGAGTCGGTGGGGTAGGTGCATGGGGTTAATCGACAGGATGCGGCCGATGTGCCGGTCGGCGCCTCCTAGTCCATGCATCGTCCGCACAACCCGCGTCAAGAAAGCACAAGCAAGGCGGCTCGGGCGGCGACTAGCATTTGGCGCAGGGAGCCGATTTCCGCGCAAGTTGCATGAGACGGGGCGTTCGGGCGCATTGGCGCGGTTCTGCAGCCGACTCAAATGAGCCAGGAGATCAGGCGGCGCGCGCCAATCCGAACCGCACCATCAGGAGTTAGGTCATGACCGCACCGCATCGCATTCCGCTTCATCCGCATACGACGGCGTTTTGCAGAAGCACGCTCACGGCAATCCTTGTCGCACTTGCCCTCGTCTTTGGAACGTCGCACGTTCTCGCATCCTCTCAAGCCACCGCCAGCGACTCAAGCGGTGGCGACTGGGTGTACGTTGACCACGACCTCGCGGGAACCCGCTACTCCCATCTACAGCAGATCACTACGAAAAATGTATCGCAGCTCGTCAAAGCCTGCGCGTACTCATTCCCCGACAAAGAGCCATCGCAAACCGCACCGATCGTGTCGGCGGGCAGGATGTACCTGACGACCGCCCACTATACCGTTGCGGTCGATGGTGCCGATTGCCACGTGATCTGGTCGAGCACGTGGACGCCACGCGAGCACGAGCCGACGAACACGCATCGCGGCGCGGCTCTTGCCGACGGAAAGATCATTCGCGGTACCGATGATGGCTTTCTGCTGGCGCTCGACGCCAAGGACGGGCATACGCTTTGGGCAAAGCAGATCGCCGATCCGAAAGAAGGCTTTTTCATCAGCATGCCGCCTCTGGTTCACGGCAATCTGATTTACATCGGGCCGGCAGGCGCTGAGACGGCTGCGCACGGTTGGGTGGGTGCGTTTCGAATCAGGGACGGCGAGCAAGCGTGGCGCTTCAACATCGTACCCGACGATGGCGAACCGGGCGCCGACACTTGGGGGCCAGATCCAGCCGCCCGCAAACACGGCGGAGGCAACCTCTGGACTCCGATGTCCTTCGACGAGAAAAAGAATCTGCTCTACGTACCGGGCGGAAACGCAGCGCCCGATCTTTACGATGACGACCGCCCCGGCGACAATTTATATACGAACTCGCTGATTGCCTTGGACGCTACGACGGGTCATCTCGTTTGGTACCGCCAATTCGTTCCCCACGATGTGCACGACTACGATGTCACGCACGTCGCCCCGGTGTTCAAGACGGCGATCAATGGGTCGACACGCAATGTGATCGCGAGCACGGGCAAGGACGGATTGCTGCGGCTCTTGGACCGTGATTCGAGGGATGTCATCTTTAGCGTTCCGTTCACCAACCGGGTGAACGTCGAAGCCCCCATAACCACGACGCCCGTGCGCGTTTGCCCGGGAACTCTCGGGGGGGCAGGAGTGGAACGGCTCCGCATACTACGCCAAGCAGAACTTGCTGATTGTCCCTGCTACCGACTGGTGTGCTGAGTTCAACAAGGATGCGACGGCACCGGATCCGCAGAAGGAGCACACGCACGCCTTTTACTTCGGCGGCCAAACGAAGTTCGATCCATGAGAAATGGCGCTACGACGCGGCGAAACCGCTGATCGCCGGCGTCACGGCGACCGAGGGCGATCTGATTTTCACCGGTGAATTGACCGGCGACCTGCTGGCGTTGGACGCTAGATCCGGCAAGGTGCTGCTGCGGCGCGAGCTGGGCGGCCCGGCCGGCGGTGGCGTAGTCACCTACAGCGCTCACGGTGTGCAAAACGTGGCGATCGTCTCGGGCTTAGTGGGGGTATACAACTTGGTCGCTCCCGAAATCGGCGGCGGCAATACCACGGTCACCGTGTTCCGCCTTCCGAGTCATCAAATGACGAAGGAATAAGACCATGTCCTTTACCGTCGACGTTCACCACCACATTCTTCCCGACGTCTTCTGGCATGCAACGAACGACGCGCACAGCCCAGTAGGCGGCATCGTGCCCGCGCCTTGGTCGAAGGAGTCCACCCTTTCTTATATGGATGACGCCGAGATCGATGTTGCGATAACCTCCATCAGCACGCCGGGTGTCCATATGGGCGATGATGCCGCCGCCCGCGATCTTGCCCGCCGCGTCAACGAACTGTCGGCAGAACTGATCCAGGATCGTCCTGAGCGCTTCGGCGGCTTCGCAGCACTACCGTTACCCGATGTCGACGGTGCTTTGCGCGCACTGGAATACGGCCTGGAAGTCCTCAAGCTGGATGGCGTGGTACTTTTCTCCAACGCGCGCGGCATTTATCTCGGCGATGAGCGATTCAGACCCCTCTTCGACGAATTGGAAAGGCGCGAGGCTGTCGTGTTCGTGCACCCAACGGTGTCCCCAGACCCCGTCGCCCGCCGCCTCGGATTGCCGGATACGTTGATCGATTTCACTGCCGACACGACGCGGGCGGTGGCGCAACTACACTATGGGAATACCTTCGCACGCACCCCGAATGTGAAATACATTTTCGCACACGCGGGCGGCACGATTCCCTATTTAGCGACACGATTTTCGATCATCGACGAGATGGCCGTGATCTCC
>Ga0207011_1199_pt1 | contig 12269 bp, 11 predicted proteins | sample Alteio_BWMinCont_79_FD_153466 | JGI IMG/M metagenome (GOLD analysis project Ga0207011, IMG submission 153466) | Enriched cells from forest soil in Barre Woods Harvard Forest LTER site, Petersham, Massachusetts, United States -... | ecosystem: Environmental > Terrestrial > Soil > Temperate forest >...
TGCCTTTCCAGGGGCCTGTTTCCGCCGTTCGGATGGGATTAGTGAAAGATGGCGATAAAGAAGTCTTAGTCGTTAATCCGACCTATCAACAAATTGCCGATGGCCGATTGGACCTGGTCGTTGCCGGAACCTTCGAAGCGATCACGATGGTGGAAGCCGCCGCCAATGAAGTACCTGAAGAAATCATGCTCCAGGCTTTGCAAATGGCTCACGAAGAAATCAAAAAAATCTGTACACTCCAAATCGAGTTCGCCAAAGTCTTCAAAAAGGCCGATCGTGAACCAACCATGGTCAAAACTTCCGATGAAGTGAAGAAAGCTCTGACCGAGAGTGTCACCAAAGAAATGATGGATACAGTCAGCGGAAAAACCAAAGGTGAAGTCAAAGAAAAAATCCACCAAATCGAAGCCATGCTTGCCGAAAAATACCAAGCTGAAATTACCGCTGGAACTTTTAAAGCCAAGCAACTGAATGAAGCACTCAATGGATTGCTGGAAAAAAACATGCGCGCCAATATTTTAGAAAAAGAACAACGGTTGGACGGCCGCAAAATCGATGAAATTCGTCCTTTGAGCTGTGAAGTTGGCATCTTACCTCGTCCTCATGGTTCAGCACTTTTCCAGCGCGGTGAAACCCAAGCCTTAAGCATTACCACTTTGGGCTCCCCAGGGTCAGCTCAAATTGTCGATACCATGGATGAAGACGTCACCAAGCGTTACATGCATCACTATAATTTTCCTCCATTTTCTGTTGGCGAAGTAAAACCTTTGCGTGGCCCATCTCGTCGTGATATTGGTCATGGTGACTTAGCTGAACGTTCACTCATTCCAGTACTTCCATCCAAAGAAGAGTTTCCATATACCATTTGGGTTGTTTCCGAAATCATGAGCTGTAACGGTTCAAGTTCGATGGCTTCAGTTTGTGGTTCCAGCCTCTCCCTCATGCACGCCGGTGTTCCAATTAAAAGACCGGTTGCCGGGATTGCGATGGGACTTGTCTCAAAAGATAAAGACATCACTCAGGGCTACAAAATCCTCACCGATATCCAAGGCATGGAAGATTTTGCCGGAGACATGGATTTCAAAGTCACCGGAACAAGTCTTGGTATCAATGCACTCCAAATGGATATTAAGGTCAAAGGTTTGACTCTTGAAGTACTTCGCGAAGCTTTGAATCGTGCCAAAACGGCCCGTGACCAAATTCTTTATGAAATGCTTCAGACCATTCCAGCCCCAAATAAACAGCTTTCCAAATACGCTCCACTGATCATGAACATGAAGATCGATCCGGCGCTGATTAAAGTGGTCATTGGGAAAGGTGGCGAAACCATTCAGAAAATTACCGAAGAATGCGGTGTTGAAATCGATATTGAACAGGATGGTCTCGTTTGTATCACTGCTAAAGATCAAGAAACCGGCAATAAAGCCGTCAATTGGATTAAACGTCTTACTTACCAGCCAAAAGCCGGTGAAGAGTTCGAAGCAAAAGTTGTCAAAATCATGGACTTCGGGGCTTTCGTTGAGTTCTTGCCAGGGAAAGAAGGATTGGTGCATATTTCTCAGCTCGCCTGGGCTCGCGTCAACAAAGTTGAAGATGTGGTCGCCCTTGGCGATACCCTCCGCGTAAAACTGATGGAAATTGACGACCAAGGCCGTTACAATCTTTCTCATAAAGCGCTCTTGCCTCATCCTGCCACGACCGGAACCGTCGGGGGAGCAGCTCCTGTAGCAGCCCCAATGGCTGGAGCACCGGTAAAAAAAGCAGAGTTCTAATCAAATAAAGTGCTCACACTACACAGAACAGCAGATGTGCTGACATCAGAAAAATTTAAAAAACCGCTAACACAAGTTGGCGGTTTTTTGTTTTTGATCAACGCTGACTTGGAATCCAAAAGCTGGTGGGGCGCTCCTGGGCTTGGTGCATGAACGTGGCGAAGTTGCCGTAAGCACCACGGAAAAAAAACCAGAAGTTCCCAGTAGCCTGCTGGCAGCTCAAAATTTGACTTTTTTTTTCTTTGGCCATAGCATGGAAACGTATTTATAAGTAAAATAAATATGGCCAACTTCTATTTAAAATACGCTGTCTGGAAAGAAGGAAAATATTACATTTCCCAGTGCCTCAATGTCGATGTTTCCAGTTTTGGAAAAACCCAAAAAGAAGCTTTGAAAAACCTGGAAGAAGCTTTGGAACTTTATTTTGAAGATATAAAAACGCCCAAAGTCACAAAGATTATGAAAGTACAAATTATTTCCGGATCTTTAAAACATGTCTAAGGAACCTCCGAAAAATAATTACCCTCGATGAATGCCGAGACGTTTGTCCTGCAAGGCGCGACGAGTGCGGATACCGGGAGTATCCAAGCGAGGAGCAACGCAGCAGGACAATATGGATCGGTCTTTCAGAAGGGGAACTTATTTTCCGGAGGTTCCTCAGCTCCATTCATCAAAAAAAATATTGAGAGTACTTGAAGAGATGGGCTTTATTTTTGTATCCCAAAAAGGCAGCCACATCAAATATCGAAAAGCTGGAAATCCAACGTTGACGGTCATCATTCCTGCGGACAGAAAAGAAATACCTGAGGGAACTTTTCGGTCTATTCTAAGACAATCAAACCTGGGCGAGAAAGATTTTAAAAAGAAAAAATAGCTAAAAATGTCCGCTTAAGATTTATTCGGTTTTCTGACCAGCCAATACCACAAACAAAAACTCATCACGATCATGCCAAACGACAGCAGTTGCCCTTCAGTAATTCCTCCTGGTAAAAAGCCGATTTGAACGTCCGGTTCCCGGAAAAATTCCACTCCAATCCGAAAAATGCCGTAGAAAAATAGAAAAGCGCAGCTGGTAATTCCGGGACGTGGATTTTTTTTCCTGATCAAAAATAAAATGGTAAAGAGCAAAAATCCTTCAAAGAATGCTTCAAAAAGCTGTGAAGGGTAACGACAATTTTGCGGGTCCGCCGGGAAATAAAGACAAAATTGCGTGGCGATCCGTCCATAAAGTTCTCCGTTAATAAAATTGCCAATGCGTCCGAAGAAAATTCCCAGCGGCGTGATTGCGGCAATGGCATCGCAAAGTTCCAGCAATTGGGTTTTATATTTTTTGTGAAATAAAATAATTGCCAGCATCACCGCCAGTAGCCCCCCGTGAAAAGACATTCCGCCTTCCCAGACCGCAAAAATTTTGAGCGGATTTTGGAGATAATAAGGTAAATTATAAAAAAGAATGTATCCGACTCTTCCACCAATCAACACCCCCGCAATCACATACACCAAGAAAAGATCTTTTTGATCCTCGGTCAGTGCAAGGCTTTTACCCTGCCGCGAATGGTGCAAATAAAAATACCCGGCTAAAAAAGCCAAGGCATACATCACTCCATACCAATGGATTTGAAGTGGGCCAATTTGCGCTAGAATGGGATTAAAATACCACTGGTTCATATCTTTTTATCAAATGTTACTCTAGGATTGCAGACATCGAAAAGTATTCACCATCATCTAAATTTAAGCAAGAGACGATCTCAGCAAAACCAAAATTTTCTTGGATATGCCATTGCGGATCATCTACATTTTTTATTTATTCAAAGACGATTTGCAACAGGTTGGTGAAGAGAAATTCACATTAATGCGAGCTAATGACTCTTGTAAAAAAATAGTTTTTACAGCATAGTTATTCCATACTAAATTTGTTAACCAAAAATTTATGAAAAATCAAAAAATGAAATCTGGCGACTTGAACTATTTGTTGGCGGCTATGGTGATCTCCGGCGCCTTACTTTCAGCCTGCAGCACCTCCGCGACGCAAGATACTCCTCCCAATTCAACTCCTGGCCTCAATCAACAAAATGGTTCAGGCGGAAACGTAACTTTCACCCCTGATCCCAATGCCAAGGTGACAGTTTACCAGGCAAGTGGACAATATACTTCCCCAGCCGGACAGGAAACAGTGAATGTCAAACTGGGAATCGACACGAATAATGTGATTGAAACCGCTGATTTGTCCTCAAATAGCCAAATGATGATGTCTCAAAGATTTCAGGGCATGTTTTTCAGTGCAGTGAAACCTCAAATTTTGGGTAAAAAAATCAGCGAAGTTGGAGCATTTGATCGTTTAAATGGTTCTTCATTAACATCAGGTGGTTTTAATCAAGCGATCCAAAACATCCAGGCGCAAGTAGCGAAATCCTAAACGTTTGCAAATCGTGATGCAATTGGAGTAACCCCAAAACCGCGCCTGAAATAATACTTGTAGAGGTTATAAAAAAACTAAGTTTCATCGAAACAAAAAATCTTGAACAATTCGATAGAGTTCAAGATTTTTTGTTAGTGTCTGCTGAGTGCAGGAGGCCTGCTCGTCTCGAGGCGCCTACGCCATCAGTTTGTTGGAATAAAAAAGCATGGAAGCGCCTGAGTGGCCTTGGCAATTTCAAACCGGCGTTGGCAAAAAAAATATTTATTTTGCCTAGCAATACGGCACTTCGCCATAGGCTTCGGCTTCATAGGTTATTTCAAATTCAGAAACGGCACGGTCCCTCCCGAAAGCATTTGGGTTGGCAGTTTACCATCCCACTTTCCAATTGCTTGAAGCTGAACATAAGCTTGTCCGCCTTGTTGTTGTATCGCTTGGGCTTCAATTTGAATGGCTTCAGCTTCGGCTTTGGCTTGAGTAACTCGTTCTTCCGATTCAATTTTAATGCGGTCTAAATCATTTTGGGCCTTTAAAGTGGACTGTTCCGCGATCTGTTTTTGTTCAATCGCGTTTTCAAAATCCGGACTAAAAGATTCATTCACCAACGCATAATGCTGAACAATAATATGTTTGCCTTCAATCGTTTTGCGGAAGGTTTGTTCAATTTCATCTTGAACCTGGCTGCGTTTGCTCAAAAGTTCTTCAGCCGTATATTGGGCATAAATTTGTTTGATCGAAGATTCCAAGGATGGAGTGATAATTTTCTCTTCATAGGAAGTGCCGATTTCGGAATAAAGCAGACCCACCTCTTTTGGATCGATATTATACGTGAGCGCACTTTGAACGTTCACGATTTGAAGATTTTGCGAATAAGTTTCCGATTTTGCTATCTCCACGACTTGCGTTTGCACATTAATTTTTACCACTTCCTGCATCAACGGTATTCGAAAATGTAAGCCCGGTTCCATCACCTGGCCCTGAAAAGCTCCCCAATTTAAAACCACGCCCCGTTCCGAAGCATCAATCACGACAAAAGGGCTGAACAGGACCACAATCATAATGATTGCGATGACGATAACTCCAGCAATAATTTTTTGAATATCGGATTTTTGCATACGAAAAGTTTTAAAAAGGATTTTTTCCAAGCCATCATAAACCTTTTTTCTCAAAAAATCTTCGGAAAATGACATGGCAAAAAGATCCTCTCTCAAAATTTTTTAAAGATGCCAGAACAGTTTCCGAATCAAAGATGAAATATGGTAAGCACTAGCCTTTCGGCGGATCATTTGTTTCGCTGTACCAACGCCTGATCACAAATTCTCGGTCTTGATTCTTTGGATTAATTGAATTGACGGGCTTACGTTTTTTTTGAGATTTTTTAGGAGCAGCATCAGGAGTTGTACTAGCACCTTGGCCCACAGTCTCCTCTGGGGTTACGCCCATGATTTCTTTCAGCACCTCTTGTAGTGACCTGACACAGACTACGCTTTTTTCTACGACGATCTCTCCATATTCATTTTTGTGGAAAATTAATTTGCTTTCAATAACTCGCTTCTTGTCCAAAATAATCATCACGTGTCCAGCGTCCTTGCCTGTCCAAACAATGGTATCCAAGGGCTCGACCTTATCGATGATTTGCGAAACCGAAAGGTTTTCAATGTCTACGGCCTGGCCACATTTTGCGATTTGGGTGCTGTTGCGTGGCGTAAAACCATCGGTAGCATCATGGAGGAGTCCACTGCAATCATAGCCCGCTCCTATCTTTTTTCTTTCATCTTCTTCGCTCAGTGGAGGTGTTGATGGATAAAATTTCAAAATTTCAGGAAAGCCTCCAGCGCTGGTCCCACCCCAAACATAGAGTTTTCCTAAAGCATCGTGGAGTCTTTGAAAGATGGTTGCTCGCGGCGGACAGTGAGGTTCTTTTTCAGGAGGTTTTACTGGAGTGATTTTGCTTTCATCAATAAATCGGCGGTCGATATAATACACGCCTTCCAAACCAGGAATCTGAATTTTAAAAATCCCTCCGCGTATTTTGGCAAGAATCGCCACCACATTTCCAGCTTTCAAGCTGGTCGCCAAGGGATCAATCTGTCCATAAGCATCAAAAACTGGCGGACTTAAAAAATCCCCGAGAGTTTTCCACTTGCTGTCCCGATTATCTTTGCGATACACCGGTGTGGGTTTTTCAATGACCACAAAACCCAAAGTTCGAGGACGCTCCATCTGGATTGGTTCTTTGAGAATTTCATGCCCTGGGGCGCGAGAATCTTCCATCTGAAAACTGTAAAGTAGAGTTCATCATATCAAAAAAGATCGCTAATGTAAAAATTTGTTGCCATGTCGGTGGCCGTGGAGATTTTCCAGATCACGTGATTTTGCATGAGAATTGAACCACCTCACCATAAAAAAGCGTGCGCATGATGGAGCTTGGTCATACTTTTATCACAAGCCTGCCCGGGCAGACTTTGTGCTCAAATAATCAATTTTTAAAGCCATTTTTATTCTTTTGTCATTGGTTCAGAAGAAAAATTGACAAAAAGTGATAAAAGAATTAAAATACTAAACTCGCTAGTTTAAAAATATTATGGCCAAAAGCAAAGGTCCAGATAGCGGAAATAAATTAAAAAATCCCGGGAGAAGACGCTTTCTGGAAACAGCGCTAGAAGGTGCGGGTGTTGCTGCTTGTGTTGGCGCAGGTCTACTTGATGCCGGTTTTGATAAAGGCCACAACAATCCAATGCCGCCCAAAGGACAACTCAAGCACTACGATGATCTAAAAAAAATAGTTAAACCTGGAGTTGCGGGCTCGAGTTTTCAGTCCGCCCCGGGGCCTTGGCATGGGCGAATTTTAAGCGATTATGATGATGCCATTGATCGTACTCGCCGTGGTGTCGAAAATATCATTCATGGCGATCTCACCGATCTGCCCGACCATTTTGATTACAAAAAGCAAATCGATCTGGTTGCTGATGAACTGGGGAGCAACATCTACCGGATGTCTTTGGATTTTGGCAGATTGTGCCCAAAAGAAGGGGAGTTTAACCATGAGCTGATGGCTGAATATCTTCGCATAATTGCCTATTGTCGCAAAAGGGGTGTCGAGCCAATGGTGACCCTTCATCACTGGCCGATGCCGCTCAGCTATTGTAAAAAAGATCCCAAAACGGGCAAGATGATCGAAGGTGCCTGGGAACACCCCGATATTTTGAAACATTTCCGTTTTTACATCGAAAACATTATTCAGTATTTTTTGCATCCCGAAAAAATAAAGGCCGCATTGAGTACCGATCCGGATCACAATTTTAGTCCCGAGAATATTGATGAGGTCATTAACAACGGCTTGATTTCAGATATCATCACCTTCAATGAGCCAATGATGTGCAGGATGGGCAATTTGCTTGGAGATTTCCCTCCCTACCAAGTTGGGCAGCTGGACAAAAGTCGGCTGGTTTTAGATAGGGTCTCCGAGGCTCATCAGTTCGCTTATCACGAAATACGTAACGCCGTTGCCGGGTCGAATGCAACACGCAATATTAGCCACAAGGTTCGTTTGGGGATTGCCTACAACTATATTAAATTTGCCGGAGATGCTCCAATTCCGCGTTGGATTGCCGAAATCCTGGATCAAGAATTGAACGTGCGAACCATTGAAAAAATGGAAAGGTCCGGCAATACCAGTGATTTTATGGGTGCCCAGTATTACTCCGCCTTTGGGACCGACTTGGAAGATTTCGCGAGATTAGCAATTCAAACCATGGGAGGAAGCTGGAAACCGGAAGGTCGTGAGTATGGCGATCATCCCGGATTTGGGTACCTTGATCCAAACGGCATGTTGGAGTTTTTGTTGAAACTGGAGCAAAAATATCCCGGGAAAAGCAAAATGGTCACCGAAATGGGCTTTGCCGATAATCAAGATAAGAACCGTCCCTTTTTGATCATGGAAATGGTTGATAAAATTTTGGAGGCCATCGAAAAAGGCGTGCAAATCGATGCCATTCTCTTATGGTCATTGTGCAATAATTTGGAGTGGACGGCCGGTCAAGGAGTTGGCTTTGGTGCCTATGACAAACGTGCCGATCGCTTAAAAACCGATAATGGCCACAACATTTCCACGCGCCAAGTTTGGACAACTTTGTCCCGTTACCTCAACAACCCTTGCGAAGAAACCAAACGCCCCGTTATGGAACTTTATCAAAAAGCCAAAGCCCAATATGAGTCGAAAATTATATTATGAGTGATAAACCATTACCAATCTCAGCTCAAGGGCTAAACTATTTGAGTTGTAATAACAAGTACGGATTCATTTTTTGGCCATTTTTACTGATCTCCAGATGAAGAAAAGCCCCGGAACCACGAACGCTTCCGGTTCGGCCCATGGTACCAATATTTTGTCCTTGTTTGACGATATCACCGACTTTTACACTTACAGCTTGTAAGTGAGCATAAAAAGTCTGAAAACCATTATTGTGGCTTATGACGACATAATTGCCGTAGCTTCCTCCACAATAGGCGTTACCTTCTTGGCAGCCCTGTTGGATTTTTATCACAGTACCATTGTTTGCCGCCCAAACTGCCGGTCGTTGTTTATTGGCTATATCAATACCCAAATGCCCGACATGATAACCTTGAGTGATATATCCACGAGTTGGAAAAATAAATGCTTGTGCTTGGGTTGCTGCTGTAGCAAGAGAAATTGAAGCAGCAGTAGATTTCGCAAATGCCAGCGAATTTCCCAGTTGAGAAAAGGTGAATAACACCAATATAAAAATATAAAACCGTAAAATATTCTTTTTCATAATCGTGTGAATGAAAGAATAGAAACACCATCATAACCACTTTTTTTCAAAAATCGAATGACTAAAATTGACAAATCTAAGCAGCAGTAAGGCCAAAAAGCTGATGCCAAAGTACTGACAGTTTAAATTAAAACACATTTAAAAGCTTGACGCGGAAGTCCCAAACGCTCATTTCTTTGTTCCTAAAACTCTTCTCATCGGCTGGAACGTCGACTGTTTTTATCGGTATGTTTATGCTATAATTTTCTGATTGCCAATTAAAATCATGCCATGGCTATAGAAAATAGAGATCATCGCACTGCAGAGCTTCCAGTTGCAACGCCGTCTAAAAATGAAAAAGTCCGCAATTCTTCCGTTGAGCGTAAACAAACTGTAGCGACCACCCAGGCAGAATTGCGCGATGTAGACTCTGAAATATTTGATCGCATGAATTATGGTTTTCGCATGCCCAAAATGGACGACATTGTCAGCATACAAAAAACTGTCCCAGGCCAACTAGTGAATTTTGAAGAAGTGCAAAAAATGTTTCAAGAAGGACATTATGAAAAAGCTTTAATCGGTATTTTTAAGCTCATCTTTGGTGGAAAAAACGCCGTGGACGGGATTGGCTATATTTCCAAAGTGCAAGAAAATATTCCTGATCGTTTAAAGGTAGGGGCATTGTCGCAATTGGAAAATCAGCATCCAACCGATTTGGATAAAAAAGTCGGCAATTCAGCGATAACTGCTGGACTGGAATTATCATTATTGGACAACGGCTATAAAAGATCCGCACCCGTTCGTCCGACCCGTAAACAAAAAATCGAAACCGGAAAAACACATTTAGCGTCATATATTCCCGCTGCTATTATGAAAAAACTGGAAGGGGAAAAACCAGAAGTGCTTTCTGCCCTGACTTTGCAAACCGATTTACCTGTCGGAGCTTACCTTTATTTGGACCAGGAAGGATATCCCCTTTATATTTTGAACAGTGATCTAGATCTCACCGCAGATCCTCAAGAAATTCCCAAAATTTCGCTTTTCAAGCAACAGCAAAATCCAAAAAAATTTGAAAGCAAACAAGCAGCATGCTTAGAATATTTAAAAAATAAATTACAACCTGGCGATATTCTTTTAGTGAGTGCTGGAAGCAACAACACCGTACCCGGCATGGAACTTATGGAAATAGGAGTACGTTCTGCTTCGAGGGGTGTCGGTCAGGGTGAGTCTTTTCACGGAATTCATGCCATGGTCTACGACGGCTCCAAAGTACTGCATCTGACTTTAGATGGTGCAAAGAAAGAAACGCTGGAAGATGTCTTTGGGGAAGATTCTCACTTGAGTGCCGTGACGATTGCAAGGGTCCCGGAACAACTTGCCGGACATTTCAATGCTAATGTTGGACAAGTTTTTGAGCAAATGAAAGATTATAATTTAAAAAAAATGGCGAATTTAGGACTAAGTTTTATCCAAACCGGAAAAATGGTTGATCAAACCTCAACCCAAAATAGTGGCATCTGTACTGATTATGTTACCAAAGCCGCCGGTATGCCGCCTGGGAATCCGATTTTAGCAAAACTCTCCCAAGCCATCACTGCCGCCGACATTGCCGCTTCAACGGAAGTCAGTTTAGTTGGATCGTTTGTGTTAAAGTGAAGCCTCGCAATTTTTATAATCTGCTTATAAAAAAGAAGTTTGAGGTATCCAAGTCTGCCACGAAATCTCCGCCGTCCCCTGAGAAAAATTTGGTCTTCTTTTTATCCGGTAAAATCGATACAATCAGGAAAGAAAAACAGTAATTATATTGTTGTTTAATTTAATTTTTAATATTTCTCGTATGAAATCGTTGCCCCAATATCTTATTTTTACAGTGGCCATATCGCTGGTCATGGCTGGTTGTGCACAAGATCAGACACCTGAACAAACGGAGGGGCTTCCGGTCGTTCCGTTATCCAGCACCAGTCAAAATGCCGATCAAGATGCTTCCGTTACTGTAAATCCGCCGCAATCTCAAACTCAGGTTTTAGCTCCAACCCCAACAATGAATCCCGTCACAATTCCAAAATCTACTCCAGTGCCTGCACCCAAGCCAACTCCTGCACCCGCACCAAAACCTACCCCCGCGCCCGCGCCAAAAACAACTCCGACTCCTGTGCGGCTCTCAGTTTCCATTGCTAATTTTGCTTTTTCACCATCAACCATATCGGTCAAGGCAGGAACCACCGTAACTTGGACCAATAAAGATAGCGTGCCTCATACAGCAACATCAGATACTGGTGCATTTGATTCTGGAACTTTATTGCAGGGCAAAAGTTTCAGTTTTACTTTTAAAACTGCCGGAACATTTTCCTACCATTGTTCTGTGCATCCAATGATGAAGGCAACTGTTACTGTTAAGTAACAATCTGTTCACTTATAGCCGAAGATAGTGCCCCTTATTAAATTAGGGGGCGCTTTCGACGCGGGCTTTTTTGTTGAGAGGTACTTCTGATTGCAGAATTGAAAGTATCGCTATAAAGTACTGCCGTTTGGACAAATGATTTTTCTCTAACCGCACGATCTTCGTGATGTGGAGACGGTCTAACGTCCAAGAAGGAGGACAAATGCGTAGCAGAACGTTTGGCATGATGGGTCTCGCGGTGGTGGTGACGGCGGCTTGCGGTCCGCAGGTCACCATTGCGAGCGGCGCGACCGGCAGCGGTGGCGGCACGATCGTGAGCAGCACCACCGGCAACGGCGGCATGGGCGGGATGCCCACGGTGAACAGCTCCAGCGGCGACACCGGTGGTGCGGGCGGCATGGTCACGACGGTGAGCAGTGCAAGCAGCACGACGACGGCAAGCAGCAGCTCGGGGGCCACGGCCACCTGGCCGTGCGATGACTCCGCAGATGGTCCGATGTTCTGGACCTGTGGCGGCGGGACGATGCCTCCCGGGTGTGACTTCACCGCTCCGACGTGGCACTACACGCCCGGGCAGTCCTGTCCGCATGGGGACGTGCACATCTGCGTGAACGGCGTTCCGCAGATCCAAGACTGCCAGGGCAAGGGCTGCGTGCAGGGTCCTTTCGGTACCAACGACAAGTGCAACCAGTGATGCCCTGACCACCCTCCTTACCCGCCCTGACGTCGATATCACGACGTCGGGGCTTTCCAAAATCATGAAAGGCATTCGCCATCAGTTTGCGAGAATGATTCATTTTACATTAAAAGCTTCATTACTAAGTTCATCTTATTTTATGCAACAGCAGCAAAATTGAAATATTTGAAGATTTGGAAAAGTTTGACTATACTAACGAAAAACGTTA
>Ga0207011_1208_pt1 | contig 12234 bp, 12 predicted proteins | sample Alteio_BWMinCont_79_FD_153466 | JGI IMG/M metagenome (GOLD analysis project Ga0207011, IMG submission 153466) | Enriched cells from forest soil in Barre Woods Harvard Forest LTER site, Petersham, Massachusetts, United States -... | ecosystem: Environmental > Terrestrial > Soil > Temperate forest >...
GTGCTCCATTCGGGATAAGGCGGAGCAAAAAGTGTTTCACCGGCTGGCGGACTACAAGAAACTGCTCAAGCAGGGCAAGAAGTTTGGTGTGCTCGGCTGCGTGGCACAGCAAGAAGGGGAAAAGATTTTCGAACGTGCGCCGCATGTGTCGCTGGTGTGCGGGTCGGCGTCGTATCGTAACTTGCCGCAGATGCTGGTTCAATTAGAATCGCAGCCTGCAGCAGGGAACTACGGAAACCGGAAACCGGAAGCCGGAAGCCTGGTTCGCATCACCGGACTCGACGATCGCGAGACCGACGAATGTTTCGAGACCGAGTTCACCGCGCGCACCAACCCGCATCGCGGATACATCACCATCATCGAAGGCTGCGACAAGTTTTGCTCCTATTGTGTGGTGCCGTTCACGCGCGGCAAGGAGCGCAGCCGGAGTTCGGACTCGGTGCTCGCGGAAGCCCGCCAGATGGCCGATCTCGGCTACACGGAAATTCAGTTGCTGGGGCAGAACGTGAATTCGTACAAAGATCCGGCAGGGAAGCCGGGTGGCGGAGTTTCCAGAAACAAGAAAAGCTTCGCGGAGTTGCTGGCGGCGGTGGGCGAAGTGCCAGGGATCCGGCGGGTGCGCTTTACCACTTCACATCCCCGCGACTTTGGCCGCGACATCATCGATGCGATTGACGCCGTGCCGACGCTGTGCGACCACGTGCATTTGCCGGTGCAGAGCGGGTCGGACCGAATGCTGAACGCGATGCAGCGGCTCTACACGCGCCAGCAATATATGGAGCGCATTGCGTGGATGAAGGCGGCGAAGCGCGAGATCAGTATTACCAGCGACATCATCGTCGGCTTTCCGGGAGAGACGGAAGAAGATTTTGCCGAGACTTTGGCGTTGCTGGATGAGGTCGGCTACGACGCTGTATTTACGTTTAAATATTCTCCGCGGCCGAATACTCCGTCGCTGGCGCTTGAGGATGCGATTCCGGACGAGGAGAAAGTCCGGCGCCTGGAAGTGTTGATGGCCAGGCAGAAAGAAATCCAGATCGCGCGCTACAGAAAGTATATCGGGACAGTCGCTGAAGTAATGGTTGAAGGGAAGAACGAAGCCCGGAAACAGTGGATCGGCCGCACCTCGCAAAATAAGACGCTAAACTTCACCGCTCCCGAAACATCCGCGCCCGAGGTGGGAAGCTACGTCCCGGTAAGAGCGACCAGCAGTTTTCCCAACAGCCTGCTGGGCGAATTGGTGGTATAAGAAGCGAAGAACGGTCCGGCAACTCGGGTGACCCGGCACCGGAAGTTAAAGTAATACATTAACGTGCTCGGGTCGAAAAGAACAGTTCTAAAGCGGTGGAAGGAGCCCTCCCATGGAAGTAGAAATGACAATCCGCGGCCTTTTGATGGATCCGGTGAGCAATATGCCGATTGTGATTTTGAAGGATGTGGCGGGCGAGAGTGTGCTGCCGATCTGGGTGGGAGTTTATGAGGCGAACGCGATTGCGCTGGAGATGGAGAAAGTGAGCACGCCGCGTCCGATGACACATGATTTGATCAAGAATGTGTTGACGGGGCTGGAGACGCAGGTGCACAAGGTGGTGGTGACGGAGTTGCGCGAGGATACGTTCTATGCGGTTATCTGGCTGGAGCGCGGGGGCGAGGTGGTGAGTGTGGACTCGCGGCCGTCGGATGCTCTGGCGCTGGCGCTCCGGGTCGATTGTCCGATCTTTGTGGATGAGATTGTGCTGAAGAATTCGAAGCAGGCGGCGAACATGTCGGATCGCGTGACCGCCGAAGAACTGCGTAAGTATTTGGAAGGACTGAACGACGAGGATTTGGGCAAGTACAAAATGTAAGCGGTTGGCAGTCGTCAGGCTCACCAACGGTCCTAAGGAACAGACCAGGGTACGTTTACTCCCGAAGAGTCGAAAGCTCGGGGACTGATGATGCCTGGCACAGGGTTTGACAACTTTACATAATACCTGTTATCGGACGTTATCAAAGCGACCGCTGGACGGGCCTGCGGATCCTCTTTACTACTCCTGTTTCGGTGTCGAGCGTGGTGCGCGCGGGGTACAGACGCCACTTTTTCTGCTAGTCTTGGCCTACCCTGTTGTTTCTGTCACTGACCGGAAAGCTCCCTCCGGAAATCGGGTTAAGCGCGCCATGGCGAAGATTGTCGCACAGGAAGTGCTTGTACTTTCATCCTCGAAACACGGTTTGGTTTATCTGACGGCCAATGACTGGGCGCTGGTGGCCGACAAGGCGAGCCGGGTCCACTTCAAGGAAGGCAGCATCCTTATTCAAAAAGGTAAACGGGCGCACGGAGTTTATCTCCTGCTGAAGGGATCTGTGCGTGTAGTGATTCCCCCGCAAGCCTCGCGAACCCTTGGGCCGGGGGAAATTTGCGGGGAAATGTCGTTTCTTGAGGACTCATCCGCCAGCGCCAGCGTGATTGCCGAAGGAGAAGTGGAAGCCTATCACCTCGATCGTACCACCTTGCAGAGCTTGTTCGAGCTCTTCCCTCACCTGGGTTCGCGTTTCTACCGCTCGCTGGCTACCAATCTTTCTCACCGCCTCAGAGAATTGCTCGGGCCAAATTCCGAGGCGGCGTCGACAGTGCAAAAATCTTCATCTTGACAACTACGTTTTGCAAGCACAGAATTGCCCGCGCTTGAGTTTTCACCTTTGCGGCGCCCATCCGTAGGGCTTCTCCCCCACAGCAAAGAGCAGGTCTAACAGCTATTAGCAGGCTGTTATTGGCGGTTCAGTCTCGTCTCCAAAGCAACCAGGTGTTGGCAAAGTCAGAGTTGACTTGCGGGTCCGCACCCGTAATGTGTGTGGCCCTTTCAAGTGTGGAGCGGTAGTCCGATGGTTTCGACAAATCGAGGGTTGGGACAAATCTCAAGGAGGATCTATGCGGTATTCGGGCATTACGCCGGCGTCGTTGAAAGGCGCTTTACTGGCGATTCTTATGTTGGGAACGGTGATGGTCACCGCCAACAACGGCCGTGATTTTTCGGGGTATTTCGATGTGAGCGGCATGCAGACGCAAGGCGATCTGGTGCAAGTGACGCTTCACCTGCAACTTTTCAATCACGCCAATGAAGATTTGAAGAGTGTGGTGGTGACGCTCGTCGATTCCAGCCCATCCATGACCTTGCGCGGGAATTTCGCGCCGGTGAAGGTGTGGAAGCACCAGCAGCGTATCAACCTTAGCCAGGAGTTTTTTGTAACTCAACGGGAGTACGGGGAGTGGATGGCAGCGCCCGGGCAGCCCAACCTGGTCATAATTTTCCAGGACGCGAAGGGCAACACCTGGCAGAGGGGCGCTCAGATCAGCCGCCGGCCGTTGGTCCGGTGAGCGGAAACGCTTTTGCCGAATTCCTTACCATGCAAACAACCCAGGAACCGAAGAGTTCCCCAGGAGAAAATTCCATGCGTCGCTTCACAATTTTGGCCGCGCTTTTTCTGACCGCTCTGGTGAGTTTGCCCGGAGTGGCGCAAGATATCATTACGACGTCAATCGGCGGTGGCCCGAACAATATGCCGGCCATCGATGCCAACCTTAACGCTCCCTACGGCGTAGCCGTGGATAGTTCCGGCAACTTCTATATTGCCAGTTATAACCAACATCGGGTTTTCAAAGTAAGCGGCGGCGGTACCCTAACGGTAGTAGCGGGAAGCGGCGCACAAGGCTACGCGGGCGACGGCATCGCGGGTGGCGCGGCGAATGCCAATCTGTACCACCCGATCGCAGTGGCCGTGGACGGTAGCGGCAACATATACATTGCCGATCAATACAATTGCGTGGTGCGCAAAGTGGACACGACGAACACGATCACCACGATCGCCGGAATTGCGGGTTCCTGCACCTTTGGCGGGGACGGCGGCAAGGGAACGCTGGCGAACTTGTACTATCCAAGCGGAGTGGCAGTCGACAGTTTTGGCAATCTCTTCATCGGCGACAACAACAACTGCCGGGTTCGTAAAGTCATCCTATCCACCGACATCATCAGCACCTACGCTGGCAGCGGTACCTGTGGATATTCCGGCGATGGGGGTGGGGCCACCTCCGCCGAATTGTACACACCGGAAGGTGTGGCTGTGGACACTGCGGGCGACCTTTTCATCGCCGACACCAGCAACTACGTGATTCGCAAAGTGACCAAATCGACGGGAAAGATCAGCACCGTCGCCGGAAACCACACCGCCGGGTTCTCCGGGGATGGCGGACTGGCCACCAGTGCGCAGATGAACCAAGTGTTCCAACTTGCGGTCGACGGGGGAGGGACAACGGTAACCTTCGCTGACTACTACAACCAGCGAGTTCGTCAGTTCACGGTTGGCGGCAACATCAGCACCGTCGCTGGAACCGGAACAGCCGGTTTCTCAGGCGACGGGGCGGCCGCCACCAGTGCCCAATTGAACTACCCGGAAGGCGTGGCCGTCAGCAGCACGGGAGTGGTTTACGTGGGAGACAGCAACAACTACCGGGTTCGCCAGTTCACCGTCGGTGGAAACATCTCTACGGTCGCGGGCAATGGCAGTCCCACTGTGGAAACTCTGTTAAACAATGCCGCGCCCCTGGGCGTGGTTCTCCAGTATCCCTACGGAATTGCCATAGACTCCTCAAAAGATATTTTCATCGCCGAGAGCCATAACTTCATGGTCCGGGAGTTGGTCCATTCCAGTAACCAGGTCGATTTCTTCGCGGGTGACGGAACCTACGGGTACAGCGGAGACGGTGGGCCCGCGACCAGCGCGGAATTGACCTACGACTACGGGGTGGCGAAGGACAGCGCGGGGAACGTCTACATCGCCGATACCTACAACCACATTATTCGAGTGGTTAATTCAGCCGGCGTTATCAGCACCTTTGCCGGCGTACCGAACCGCGCGGGCTTCAACGGAGATGGTGGCCCAGCGACCAGCGCCCTGCTCTATTACCCGAACGGGGTTGCGGTAGACACCAAGGGAAGCGTGTACATCGCCGACTACGATAACGAGGTGATCCGCAAGGTCACAGCGGGAACCATCAGCACGATAGCCGGAATCGGAGGGCGCGCGGGTTATGCCGGAGATGGCGGTCCGGCGACCTCCGCGTTGCTGAATCTTCCGACCGCAGTGGCCGTGGATCCGCAAGGAAACGTGTACATTGCGGACTACAATAACTGCCGGGTGCGTCAAATATCTGCCGTGACCGGGATCATCAACACGGTTGCGGGCAACGGAGCCTGCGGCTTCAGCGGAGACGGCGTCGCAGTGGAGAACTCAATCGGCTACCCGCAGGGGGTAGCGGTTGACGCAAACGGCAACTTCTTCATTGGCGACTACTACCAGCGGGTACGCTGGGTAAATCCCGGCGGAATCATGACTACGATCGCTGGTAATGGCAATGGAGGGTACACCGGCGACGGAGGTCTGGCCACCAGTTCCGAACTTTACGAACCTACGGGAGTGGCGCTGGATTCTTCCGGGAACATTCTGGTTTCCGATTACAACAATCTGCGGGTACGCAGCATCTCGGCGTTCCCCGCTCTCAACTCCAGCGACAGCAGTCTGGCTTTCGGACTCACGAGCGTTGGCTCAACCAGTACTCCGCAAACGATCACGCTGAGCGCACTCGGTGCCCTCAGTATCTTCAATATTGCCACCAGCGCGAACTTCAGCGAGACCGACGATTGTCCGTCCAGCATGACCAACGGCAGCACCTGCACCATGTATGTCTATTTCGTGCCCACGGCGGCCGGAACTTTGAATGGGAGCATTACCATCAACAGCAACGGCTTCTTTAACTCCGTGAACACCATCAGTCTCACGGGGCTGGGAAGCGCTATTTCGCTGACCGGGGTCCCCGTCAATTTCGGCAACCAGCTCGCCAAGACAACCAGTGCGGTGAAAACCGTGACGGTGAAGAACAGCGGTACAACCGCGGTTACGATGGGCGCGATCACGTTGAATGAGACGACAGACTTCGCCATCTCTTCCAACACTTGTCCGGCGTCGGGCAGCAAACTGAATGGCGGCTCCAGTTGCAGCCTGGGCCTAACCTTCACTCCGACTACGACGGGGGCAAAGAGGGGTGCCGTGCTCATCAACGACGGCGATCCCACGAGCCCGCAACTGGCAGGAGTGAGCGGAACCGGCATCAGCAACGTATCGCTGAGTCCGAGTTCGGTGACTTTCGCTCCAACGGCGGTGGGGGTCAATAGCGCAGTGACGAAAATCACGCTAACCAATAACACGGGAGCCAGCATCACGTTGGGGAGCCCGGCCGTGACCGTGACTGGACACTTCCTCAACGCTGCCACCACGACTTGCACCAACAGTCTGGTGATCGCAGCTACTGGAACGTGCGTGATCAACGTCACGTTCAAGCCAACTGCGGTTGGTTTCGCTTCCGGCACTCTGAGTGTCGCGGATACTGACGTTACCAGTCCGCAGACTGTATCCCTTCAGGGCATCGGTACCGGCATTAAGTTCACGCCCCCAAACGTGAACTTCGGGACTGTAACCAAAGGGACGCAGGTTAGTTCGACGGTGACCATCACAAACGTGGGCACTACTCCGGTCGGCTTTACGGGCGCGGAGATTGCGGGGCCAAACAGTGGGGACTTTTCCGACAATTACAACACTGCTCCGCCCTGCAACAACAGCACCACGAGTCCTCTGCAACCCGGCGCGACTTGTACTCTGACGGTGTACTTCCTGCCCACAAAAACGGGCACGTCAGAATCGGCCACATATAAGGTGTTCGATAACAGTCCAGGCAGCCCGCAAGGTCTGGCCCTGACTGGAAAGGGACAGTAAATAGGGGTAAGGATGTCTTGTATGATGTGCCTTTCGCCGCCGAGAGAACCTCGGCGGCGATTTTTCCAGGGCGGCGACATGGTCCACAGGCTTTTGGCGGACACTGAGCAAGAGATACAAGGAGACGCAAAAGGACCGTACTAGTGTGCATCGCTTTGCAGTTTCAGTTCGGGCAGCTGGTTTTGTGATATATCTAACTATAGCTGGATCAATGCTTTACGATTTTTCCCTGTTTGGCACCCAGGGTGCTCTTAGAGCTAGTGCGGGAAGCAGTGCGCGCCACCGCCGGAGGAGGCCTGAAGCCTCCAAGACTGTAAGTAATTGGGTTTTTGAGCATATCAGGAGGAAGTGATTATGAAGCGGATAGTATTGATGGCTTTACTGGCTCTGGCTCTGCCTTTGGCAGCTTTTGCAGGCAGTACGGTGGATTTCTCAAACGCTGGCGGCACCCTTACGGGAAGTTCGGCTGGCTTGACCCTCACTGGCTCTGAACTCATTAAGGCCGACGGCCTCGGCTCTGGCGTCCCGGGCAACTTGGGTACAGTGAGCTTCTCCACCGGGTCGTTTGTCGGAACCTCGGGCAACGTTTCAACCTTTAACGGTGGCGGCAGCTTCGTTATCACCGGCAATGGCACGAATGGCGTTCCTAACGGCACCATCTTCAACGGATCGTTCACCAGCGCGGTTACGTTGACCTTACAGACACCGGGGCCGAACGGTTCAAACACTTATCTTGTCTCAGGTCAGATCTCAGGAACTTGGTACGCGGGCGGAATCGCGACCGGCGTTTCCAATCAAACCTGGCATGGCAGCTTCACTACTGGCGAGGATGGTTTCATGGGATCGGCGACCCTCGGCAGCGGCGAAACGATTGTCACCACGGTTCCGGAGCCGGGCACACTGGGCTTGCTTGGAACGGGATTGGTTGGTCTGGCTGGAGTTATTCGCAGAAAGCTGAAAGCCTAAAAACTTAACCTATCCGCCTCTTCAAAGCCCCGCCGGTTGCGGGGCTTTTGTTTTTTGCTGTAGTTTCCTTTGAAATACAGCCGAGTCGCACACCCTCTAATTACCGCAGTAACCGTCAGGCGGCGATTACCGTTGACCCCTCCAAGGCATCTCCTTACATTCACCACAGGGGGTCGTATGAAAGATATTCATGAGGTATTAAGGCAGAAGCAGACCAAGTACGCCCAGCTGGGCAAGCAAATAGAGATGCTCCAGCAGGCGGCGGAGAAGCTGCGGGAAGTGGCTCCCTTGCTGGCCGAAAATGATGACGAAGATAATGCCGTTCTGATGGAAGGCGACGAAGCTGCGCCGAACTCCGACAGCATGGCGGCAAAGGCGGGAGCCAGTTCGGGGGCGGCGGGAAAACCCGGCCGTTCCACGGCGCCGCGCTGGCCATAATCTCGCCATATTGAGGCGAGGAATCTAGTTATGACCCTTCTGGCATTGCTGGTGTCCACTGACGATTCTGCTTCCGAAGTCCTGGGCCGGGTTCTACCCGGTTACGGGATTGCGGTGGAGCGTTTCAGTGACCTGGCGACGGCTCTCGACCGTTGTCACCAGCAGAGGTTCGACCTGCTGATTCTGGATTACGATGATCCGAAGGCCGCTGCCCAGGTGCTGGAAGAATGCCGCGGGCTGAGTTGGGGAAACCCGACTGTCACCGTGGCCTTGGTTGCGGAGCCTGCCAAGGTTCGCGATATTCTTAGCGGGGGCGCGCACTTCGTGCTGTACAAGCCGCTTTCCGAAGAGAAAGCGCAAGCCGGCCTGCGTGCCGTGGCAGCGTTGCTAAGTCGCGAACGCCGCCGGGCTCACCGGGTTCCGGTGCAAGCCCCGGTCGAAATCAAACTGCCCGACGATCGTCCAGCCGACGGAATTCTACTTGATCTCAGCGAGACGGGAATGGAAGTGCTTACCGCCGAGCCACAGATTCCGGCGGCTCTGCTACATTTCCGCTTTCAGTTGACCGACGGTAGTGTCAGGGTTGAAGCTCACGGACAAGTCGCATGGGCGAACCCGAATGGTCAAACTGGGGTGCAGTTTCTTGATCTGGATGACTCCACGAAGGCCCAGCTTAAAGCCTGGGTGCAGGCGGCGTCGGGAACCAGTGGTCCAAACGCGGAGGAGATGGTTCCGCATTGCAAACTGACCGATCTCAGCCTGGGCGGCTGCTACCTGGAAAGCGATTCGCCGTTTCCCGAGCATGCGCTGGTGGATCTCTGCCTGAAGACGGGAGAAATCGCAGTGCATACCGAAGGTCTGGTGCGGGTCACTCATCCCGGACAAGGCATGGGAGTCGAGTTCCCTTCCCGCACGCCGGAACAACGCGCCCACGTGGGAGATCTGATCGGTATGTTGCGCAATAGCCCGCAATCCATGCTCGAGCTGATTGTTTCGCCGCGTGCACTGCGGGCGGATGTAACCCAATTCGAACCTGCCGAACTAGCAGACGAGAACGCGGACGATGTCGAAGATCCTCTCCTCGAACTGCTGCGACGAGGACCCGCGCTAGATCAGGAGGAGTTCCTCGCGGAACTTCGCCGACAGCGATCGGGTGAGACGGTAGCCCCCTAGTCGCGCATTTCCGCTGAGCGGACGTTAGCTTGCTTCTAAAGCTTCTGTCTGATATTCCAAGCTGTCCCTCCCTACTCAAATAAAACTTTCTCGCGTGGACGGATTGTGCGGGAGAGGTTTGCAACCCTCCCGACTCCCTGATCTTCGATTTCTTCGTCTTTTCCAATCCATGAGGTCGCACGGATCTGCGCTAGTCTCGCGGCAGGCTGGAGATTTTTCGAGACTAGCGCAGGGCAGGAAAACCCGGCAGAGAGTACGGCGGAGTGCGAAATGCGGACGGCGGCAATTTTCGAAAAGTGAAGGACCCGATCCCCGTCTTTGTTTCTGGCGCGGGTCCTTCCCTCTCCGTGTTCTGATCCACCCCAATGCGAGTACATTAAAGTATCCTTGTGCCCTGCGGGTTTCACGGATGTTAAATCCGCGTTAAATAAACAGGTAGTAATTCACAGCCAGGTTGGACTGGGCGACAGCCTGCGTGGCGCTTTTATCGTTGTGCGGACGTGGAGTTCCAACAGACAGAAGTTCCGTCGCGGAGACTGGTGGGAACAAAGCTGGCGGCAATTAGACAATCTGATCACGCCCATGGCGCGCCCTTCTCTCCGCGCCCGGCAACTGGATCGCGTGGCAAGCTGATCTGGTCGCCGCTTTTGGCGATCGCCGCGGCGGCATTTGCGGTTGAGGTTCCTTTCTTTTTTCTGGGTACGCCCTCCGGACACGACGTCGAATTCCATTTGTATTCGTGGTTGGAAGTTCTCGCGCAATGGAAGCAGGGCATCGTTTATCCGCGCTGGGCGGAGTTAGCGCACTTCGGTTATGGCGAGCCGCGCTTCATCTTCTATCCCCCCGGATCCTGGACTTTAGGGGCAATCCTAAGCGCGGTCTTTCCCTGGAAGCTAGTTCCTAGCATTTACGTTTGGCTGGTTCTGATGGGCGCGGGCGCGTCGATGTTTTTGCTGGCGCGGCAATGGCTGGACCGGCGCGACGCGACTTACGCCGCGGTGCTCTACGCCGTTAATCCGTACCATCTGGTGATCGTTTACTGGCGAAGCGCCTTCGCCGAACTGCTGGCCAGCGCATTATTGCCGCTGTTGCTCTTGCTGGCGCTGCGAGCGGAACAGAAAGGCCGCCGCATCACGGTATATCTGGCTTTGGTTCTGGCGGCGGCGTGGCTTATCAATGCCCCCGCTGCCGTGATGATCCATTATCCGGCGGAGAGAGAAGCGAAGTCAAGGAAAGCTCCGCATGGATGTCTGAGTTTGCAAAATGTTCATGTGGGAACAGTCGCCCTCGGCTGTCCGGTCGGGGGCCGCTGAACTCCTTCTCGCTCAAGAGCGGGCGTACCAGTGCCGGCTGCTCTCGTCAGTTGCCGGCAGTATCCATGCACCAGTCAAGAAACTTCCGGAATGCGGCGCCCCGGTGGCTGTACTTAGATTTTTCTTCGGCGCTCAGCTCCGCAAATGTTTTCCTGATCTGCGGAAAATAAAATAGAGGATCGTAACCAAAACCATTCGTCCCGCGCGGAGCGTCGAGGATGATTCCTTCCGCCGTGCCCCGAAAAGTGGCCAGCGTCTTTCCATCGCGAGCCGCTGCTAACACACAAACAAACCTACTGGTTCGCTGGGCCGGTGGAACCCCTTTCAGTTCGCGCAGCACCCGCGCGTTGTTAGCTTCGTCGTCCGTGTTCGTTTGAGCTTCGTGGGGCTCCTTATTCTGCAAATCCGGCGCGGCATATCGCGCCGAATGTACTCCCGGAGCGCCGTCGAGTGCGTCAACCTCCAACCCCGAGTCGTCCGCCACCACCATCTCCCCGGGAACATATCGGCTATACTCTTCGGCCTTCTTGCGCGCGTTCGCCTCAAACGTCAGGCCATCTTCAACGACCGCCGGCAGGGAAGAGAAGTCAGGAATTCCGGCGATCTCGACTCCATGCCGCAAAGCGGCCCCGGCGAAATCGCGCAGCTTGCCCGCATTCGACGTCGCAATAAGAATTTTTCGCATATCGAGTTCGATCGCATTGCCGCACTCAACCATCATTTCGCCGGCGACGGAGAAGCCCATCGCCGCAGCAGTATGATCGTCAACAACAGCGCCAGGCCCGTGGTCCACGCGCCTGCCGTGCGATCCCAGGTGCGAATAAAAGTAATCTGCACCCGATTCGCGCCCGCTTCCACCGGAACCAGCATTTGTCCCGTGCCTTCCCGCAGTTCGGTCTGCACCTGCCGTCCGTTCACTTCCACCCGCCACGCCGGATAGTTGAACAAGTGCAACGCCAGCTTGTCAGCCGCGGACATCTCGGCCGAGAAGACTTTTTGTCCTACGTTCCATTGCGAAACCCGAATCGCGGCATGAGCTGGTCCCTCTACTACCACGCGCAGCGCATCTTTATCTCTATCTCTATCGATTGACGAAGCGTCGGCCCCGGCCGGCGTGTATTCATCCGTACCTTCGTATCCCGCGCCACTCGCCATGTTGTCCTGCATCTCGCGCAGGTCAGCGGATGTGTCCCACCACGGTGGCTGGAAATGGTGCCATACGAATGCCAGCAGGCAAAGCATCGCCAGGTAAAGCGCGACGCGCGACGTCCATTTCCGGACTCCCAGCGCAGTGAGCAAAGTAAATGGAATACCCAGGCAGAGCAGCCACCGCCAGGGAAACTGCATATACCGCATCTTAGGAAGAAGATTCCACAGCGGATTACAGAGCGAAAACATCAGGAGGGCGCACACTCCCGCCCAGACCACAAGCGAATACCAGAGCGCAGGATTTCTGCTTCGCCAGCTACGCGCCACCCAAGCTGCCGCGGCAGTCAACAGGATTTCCGCCAGCGCCACCCATGAAATAAGACGGTTGAAA
>Ga0207011_1067_pt2 | contig 12170 bp, 9 predicted proteins | sample Alteio_BWMinCont_79_FD_153466 | JGI IMG/M metagenome (GOLD analysis project Ga0207011, IMG submission 153466) | Enriched cells from forest soil in Barre Woods Harvard Forest LTER site, Petersham, Massachusetts, United States -... | ecosystem: Environmental > Terrestrial > Soil > Temperate forest >...
AGATATATGGGGGGAAAGGATGGCAAAAATGCAGCGCGAAGCCCAGGAAAGACAAAAGGAATATCTGCGCAAGGCGATCGAAAGGTTTGAGAAAACATCAGAAACGAAGGCTCAGGACCCGCAGTCGTACTTTGACGCCTTGGTAGATCTAGCACTGGGATACCGAGGTGCTAAGGAAAACAGCAAAGGAGACAAAGTCTTTGAACAAGCAGTGTCGTATTACAAGGAATTTCCAGGCAAACTTGCCCATGCCGACCGCAACCGTGCATTCTGGCAAATGCTGGCCAACCAGTCTCAGAGCGATGAGCTCGATGCAAGATTTTTTGACGTTCTAAAAATTGCCGAACTCAACACTGACGAAACTAGAGATCTGGATCGGATGATCATCGAGACCCTGGGCTACAGGCAGCACGGCCGGTCTGCTGCCCAGGGTGAACGGGACATGTGTGCCAAAATCCTGAGCATCCGAGAGTCTGTGCGCGGCAAAGATGATCCCAGTCTGATACCCCTGGTTGACCGGTATGCTTCAGCATGTGAAGCGGCCCACGAGATCGATAAGGCTGAAGCGGCTTATCTGAGGGCTGACTCTCTGGGAAAAAATGATGATCCAGGCGTAAAAGCTGGTAGGCAAGTCGACTTGGCTCAGTTTTATTTGCGTCACGGAATGTTTGACAAAGCCGATGCGGCCTGGCGAACAGGCGAAAAATTGTTGGATGGTACAGTGAATCAATGGACGGCTCGTGGTTTTTTGAATCTGGCTGATCAATACAATAAAGCAGGGCACCAGGGTGAAATGGATGCGATTATTTCTACTCTGCTTGCCGACGGTGGAGATGATGTGGTGTCTGCGTTTGATCCGAAATTATCGGAACTGGTAAACGGTTATTTTGCGTCATTTTCTTTTGTCAGGGCCGAGGACTTAATTCAGAAGCGGATCAAGGCTTCAGCTAAATGTACCAGTGATACCGCCGCTAGTGACTGGCGGTTGAAGTTGTCGGATTTGTATTTGGCCACCGGTCGGCTCGATGAATCAAATAAGCTATTCGATCAGGTGATGGCTTCGGTTGCTCTCCAGGGACGCTCTACCGATTATCTGAAAGAAAAGCGGGCGCAATTACTATTAAACTTAGGCAGAGCAGATGCCTCCGCGGCATTGAGAAAAACAATTCCACCGCCTGTAGCCGGACCCATTGTTATTCAGTATTTGCTGCTGGCGACTCAGGAAGTAAGACTGGGTCACAACACCACAATTGATTCTTACGACTCCAGCGATGCCAACAATTTAGCCTTTGCCCCAATCAATCTCCAAGCCACAGATGTGAGCATTTGTTCTCTGGGCACTATTCGAAAGGACGGTAATTGCCTTTTTTTCGGCAAGACATACTGTGGCACCGGATCGCCCGGCGCAGGGTTAAGAATGATGCCTTCTGCTCATCAAGGACAGCTCGCAGCTCCTCGTCTATCGATACCGGCGGCGTTAAAACCTCCGCCCACATGTATGGCAAACGCGCTCTCCGGGGCCTCAGGCGGTATGCACCAACTGGCCCCGGGCGATTTTCTTTTTGCAGCCGGGCCTGATCGTTATTCTCTCACCAATGATCCCGGCCGCAGGCGACTGTTTCTCGAAGACGGCGGATCGGGGACGTATGTATATGATCTGGGATGCTTCCCGGGGCAAAGGAACCGGCCGATTGATTTGCAGGTCTGGTACAGCGGCACACACACTATTAAAGTCGCAGGTTTAAAAGCTGTGGTGTATGCGCCAAACGCAACGGTAGAGATACCGTTTAATGGTACATTCGCCGGAGCGATTGTCGCCGATCGGATTGTTTTGCTAGGCAACAACCACGTCTCATTTGACAAAACCTTGCTTGGAGCGGAGCTAAAATAATCGGTTGTGGCAATTTTTGCCCTGCGTTTTCTCATTTTAAAAAGACCCTAGTTGATGGAAAAATCTCTTGTTGCATGAAAAACTTGTTTGCTACTCTCAAACAAAAGAAAGTATGGATACCCCTGTCCATCGTTATCTTTTTGTTTTTCGGAATTGCTGCTTGTGCGTACTTTTTGTCCAGAGTTTTTACTTCTAGCGCTGGCGAAACCCCGGACCTGCGCATGAGCGATATCATCGTAGCCTCTATCGATCCGGAAAAGCGGCATCATTTGCAGCGGGCCGAGGTCTCCTACTTCGAAGCCGAAAAATACGTATCACTGCGGGACTACCGGAAGGCCCACGATTACTTTTCGGAGTCGACTGCCGAATGGGAGCGGGCCACAGGGAAGGATTCGCCGGTGGCATGCACGATGGCCATACGCCAGGCACAGTTTGAGAGCAAACATCGCAAGTGGGATGAGGCCGAGTTTGTTTTACGCCGAGCACTGGCAAACCTGCCGCCAGGCGCAAGGAGTGATGAGCTTACATTCAGGGTAAACCGGTGGCTTGGCTATGTTTTGCAGTGCCACCGCAAGTACAAGGACGCGATCCAGACTTTTGCGGCCAATGTCCAGCTCGGCGATCGCCTGGACAAATCGAGGCACCTGACCAATGCCGCCAATCGCAGTGTGGCTCTGAAGGCATTGTCTTCGTGTTATGTGGCTGCCGGACAGTATGATAATGCCACCAACACAGCAAATGAATTGATGGCGATTGCAAAGCTGCAACCCGACAGCAAAAATTTGCAAGCGGAATCCTGGATCGAGGTTGGTCGCATCAAGGGATATGCAAAAAATTATGTCGATGCAATCGATTCATACAACAAGGCTCTTTCATTAGATCCAAAATGCATCGAGGCGCTGCGCGCAAGAGGCACCGCATATAACGAATTGAAGCAATATCGAAATGCAATTTCTGATTTTTCCATCCTGCTCAAGCTTAATGACAGGGATGAAAATGCGTATGAGTGGCGTGCTTATGATTACGAGTTGAACGGCGAAAAGGAGAAGGCTATAGACGATCTCACCCTGGCCATCAAAATTGGTGGCAGCGATCAATCGCCTTATGATAATCGGGCTCGTTTATATGCTGAGTTAGGTCGGTACAAAGAAGCGATCGCTGATTATGGTCTGAGCATCGAGCAGAGCGAGAGCCCCTGGGCCTATATGTACAGGGCGCAAGCCTATGAAAAACTAAACCAGCACAAAGAAGCGATCCAGGATTATTCAAAGGCAATTGAATTCAAATACTTTGTTGCTCATCCCAATCATCCGGATAACGACAAGACCGTCTCCGCCAATTATAAAACTATGGGTGCCCTCGTCTATGCAAGAAGGGCAAAGTGCTACGACGCGCTTGGTGACAAGGGTCTGGCGGCCGCTGACCGGGCCAGGAGCGTCAAGCTGGATCAAACAAAGCCGGCTGGCAGATATATGGGGGGAGAGGATACTGCTCAAAAATCTGGAGGCAAGAGCGAAATCAGAGCCGAAGGCAAGAGCCAGGGCTTGAAAGGAGCCAATTACGAAAACGTACCGGGAGACAAAGTCGAAGATAATTCATCTGAATGATTTTGTGAAGCTCAGTCAGCGTACTGATTCGGCTATCGAATGGTGGGGTGAACAATCGCGCCGCCGGATCAGCCAGCGGCAGTCTGTCTTTGTCCGGGTACTAAGTGCAGTTATTTCAAGAATTTTTCAAAATTGCGGCCTAATCTAGTCGACAAATACGAGAAATTTTTACGGCCTGGCCCGTAAAAGGGTAGAAACATCAGAATCCCTTTGACAAACCTTGCCATCATTGTATGGAGAGAGTACTTGAGAGTGACTGACAAATTTGATGTAACAGCAGGAGTTGGCGATGGCGAATGATAAATATGACGTGGAAAAAATGCACCACGATGCCGTGGCTGGTCACGGCTGCTCAATCATGGAGGCAATGGACGGTATGTCGCTGCAGAGCCAAATTGCGGCCATTTCGGATTTGAGTAAGACTTTCACTAAGGACGACGGTTTGAAAACCATGTCATCCGCTGAGCTGGGGTACGGTTATGCTGCACAATTGCCGAGGGTGTATCTTGAAATCAAACATACTGGACTCTCTGGGATTGGTAAAGATGACTTGTTCGACGAAACCCTCTATGTGTCGAAGCGCCAGATCGAATATAGCTGCACAGAACAAATAGCCGATGGCCAAGTGCACAGAACTGTGATCAGAGATTTCTAACTTGGGCAAATGGCCGGCCAGAGCAACCCCGGTCATGGATTCAGAGGCGGCGGCATGTAAATACATGTTTTTGTTTCGACGGGTCGTTTCCAATCATTCGAGGAGATGCGCGCAACTTTGTCCAGTCCTTTTGAAGTCCGGGGCATGTATTGGCCGTCCATTTTGACAGCGGCTCACATTTTTAGTCCTGAGGAAATACGTTGTAATCAATCCGGACTTTGGGCATCATCTTTTGCAACGACTCGATGTTACTCGCACTAACATTTCGGGGAAAATTGATCACTAAATGTTCGAGGCTTTTTGAAGCGGCCAGATCGTTGAGGCCGTCGATTGTGTAGTTGCCCTGATTTAGCTGCAATTGCTTAAGATTAGGCAATTTTGCCAGGCTTTTGAAACCGTCATTTGACATTTCATTTCCGAGATTTAACGATGTCAGAGTTGGGCTGTCTAAATGTTGTAGAGCTGCACCATTAATACTAGCCAATCCCAGATCAAGAGTTTTGAGATTTGGCATCTCAGATAAAGTTGCAAGACCGGGGCCATCCAGATCGTTGTATCCCAGTGAGAGGCTTTCAATTTTACTGCCGTATAGTTTGAGGTATTTCAAGTCTTTGTCTGCGAAATAGATGTCTAACTGGAGACCCTTCAAATTGGGAAAGCCCTTTAAGTCATGCAGAGCGATACCATCGTTATACCGATTGCTTGTAAGGGTCAGGGCCGTCACCCTTTCGCATTGTTCGGGGTCTTCCTGTGCCATTCTGTCCAGTTGTGCCAAGCCATCGACTGCAGTACCGCCTTCTGTCTTTGTGACACGCTGAAAATAATTTCGATCGGGGAAAATCAGCTTGGCTTTGGCCTTTTCAAAAAACGTGTCTTTGACTGACTGCTGTGCATCAACGACAAAGTCATTACCGCTCATGTGACCCACTTCGATATTGGCGGATCGATCTTTATCGTTTGCTGTAATCTCAATTTTGCGACCCGGAACTGCGGAGAAGTCCAGAATTGAAGGCACCGCGACAAAGTGGCAGGTGTCCGAGTCTGCACAGGAGAAACTCGCTTTTGGCTTTTGGTTAACACCCGAAGCTTGCACGTCTGACTCATAAAATAATGCACGGAGGTCGTGCTCTTTGCCGTAAGCTGATTGAACCTCGCGGACAAAATTAGTCAATGCCTGGTTGGCATTGGTTTTTCCGTCAAGATACTCTTGCGATGTCTGGAGAAGATCGCTGACTGGTTCAGGTGTGCCCATACAATTTGCTCGCTTTCAGGGGGAGGTGGTTGTTGATTTCACAGTTTTGCTACCGAACTTGATGCTACTGGTTATCTGTGACCGAGTAGTGACCACCGCCGGAAGGCCCACCTGGTTGCGCGCCCGCGCGTTGCCCCGCCCACCATTTTCGGTAGGGGCGGTCTAATTTCTGCCCTTTACGGCGAAATCGGGTGGGCGGTTATTACCCCGGCTTATTTCCTATTTGCCCTGCTATCTAAAATTGTTTCTAACGATTTTTTATAGGCGATGAAGCATCGTATTTTGTCGCATGCGCCTGCCACCATTCTTCCCAAGATTGAGTGGACCTCTCCGGGCTTTTGGAATAGTCATCTTCTGTCAGAGTCTTTATGCAACTAAATACTTCCTTCTTAGCGTCCGCGTCGGCGTTCAAAAGACCGGCAAGAAATGGAATGCAATTCTTGCCATCGCGTCTTGCTAATACATACATGTACGAGTGCAGAAGTCTGCTTCGGTTTTCTATAACAGCGTTATATGTATTATAAACTACGCCGCTGATCTCCGATTTGATCGCCTCAATCGCGTCGGGGCAGTCGATTGTTTTCTTGCTGGAATCAGAGGGCTCTACGCGCTTGAGCAGGGCCTCTTCCTTCTGCATTGAAAGTGGCGCGACCGTTACCATTATTTCCATGGATGGTTCTATGACGCCCAAACCAGGTCCATTTGCATAAACGACAATCTTCCCTTCACCCGAACTGATGGCAATATAGCGATTTGGAGCGAGGCCCATTATCGCTTTATTTTTTAAATCGTCAACCTTGCTGTCGAGATGACAGGGACCATAGTCGCTGCGGCCTTCCTTATTCGAGAGTTTAACGATGAGCAAATCTCCTGGGTCCAGATTCACTTTTGGCTGAGGTAAAGGGCGCGATTGGAGCATGTATTTGTTGTTAAATCCCGCTGAAGTAAAAGGACTTATTTTTTCAATGCTGTACGTGGACAGATCAAGCACCTGGTCATTTGCCCAAGCTGGAAGACTCGTGGCAATCAATATTAGAACTAAATGAATCGACCCTCCGCGAACTGTTCTCAGCATTTTATTGAGCATTACCGCCCTCCGCATGCATGCGCTATCTAAATAATGTATTTCCGAGCAGTGCCAGACCGACAAGAGTCAATGTCTCACTAATCTCAACCACAGCGCCGTAAGTGTCTCCGGTATGGCCACCGAGTTTGGTATTAAGATATGATCCCGCCGCCAGCCCGCTAAATGCTGCAAATATTGCGGTGACATAGGCAGACTCGCTGACAATTATGCCCAGGACCACGGTAAAAAATAGCGGCACAATCAAGGCTATTAAAAGATCGTTTGGCACTTTTGTCGTGTCATGCCAGACCTTACCTTTTCCTTCCGGCTTGGCATAGGGATAGTGTGCGATGGCATAGGCCTCGGCAAAACGTGACCACATAGGTATGAGAAATAACGCCAGTGGCAGAGCTTGCGGAGAGATGGCCGCCATGGCTGAAACCTTGAGGGCAAACACGGCTATGCCGGTGAGCGCACCAAAATTTCCCACCCTACTGTCTTGCATGATTTCCAGCATGCGTTCTCGATTGCGGTGCGAAAAGATACCGTCTGCGGTGTCCATCAAACCATCAAAATGCAAGGCGCCGGTGGTGACCAACCAGGCGATAGTGATCATCACCGCATTTAAAATTGGTCTGATGCCGGCCTCGGGCCCCAGGCTGAGGAGGAAGCTCAGGCTGCAGAGTACGAGACCGATGAGCATGCCAACGGAGGGCAAATATTTTGTCAGACCAGCTAATAGTTCAGTGTCATTTGTTTCGCCTTCAATCTGAAGCAGTTTGCTCAGCGGGATAATTGTTATGTATGACGTGGCGAGCGCAAATTTCGCCAGCGGATTTTTTAAAACTGGATTACTGGCGTGTAAATCATTTTTGCTTGGAATATTCTCGGTTGGATTGTTTTCGCTTGGATTTTCAGCCATTTCCCTTGCTCCCCAGACCGGGCCAGTACGGCAAATTCGGCACCTCGGCGGTGTATTGCGGCCTGGTTGGGAACGCCTTCCAGTTGTGGAAGACAAGCAGGTCGCGTTTGTCGTGGTAGTAGTCTATTGCTTCCTGATATTCCTGGATCAGATCGGGCGAGGCCTCGAGTGTATAGGACCGCTCTAATATATCGGCTACCAGACGCTCCAGATCTTTGGGCGACTTGTCTCCCTCCCAGGGCATGACGATATCCTGGGCCAGGCAACCGATGATATCGGGCACCAGGGGCAGTGGCTCGCTCGGCGTCAGGGCGTAGGCAAAGATGGAACGGTTTTCGCAGTTTTGCACGAATGCCTGATGCGGGCCGATTATATCTGTCGTCCAGGTGAGGGTGAGCATCACGTGGTCAGGACGATCCGGTCCGCGGTACGCATCAAATGGCAGATTGTTCAACTGACCCAGCACCGAAGTCAAAGGGCGAGAGCGCAGAGAGTAATATTCTATGCCTTCGTGTTCGATTGACAGGCCGGTCAGGAGTCCTTTGAGCACCACCAGCATGGCGGCGATGTGTGAAGACTCTTCCTTTAGTTCCAAAATTTTGAGGGTGGGCCTAAGCAAAATGGTGCCGTACAAAATAAAGAGCCAGTCTCGGCTGGTCAACTCTTTTCTTGCCGCCAGTAATTTCAGACGCTTGAGCACAACCCGGCGGTGCTCGACTTCTACGGTTTCTTCCTCGTCCTTGGCCATGGGCGCTGCAATATCGAGAGACCTTGTGGCTGCGTCGGCATCGCGCAGCAAGGTATAACAAACACACAGATTTAGATAGGCGTCAAAATCGTCTTTCTTGCGCGCCGCTACGGACAGATATTTAATTGCTTCCTCAGGCCGCTTCAGCGACATGAGGGTAAAGCCGAGTTCGTAATTGATCTCGGGATCGTCGGGCTTATCGTGCACCATTTCTTTGAGAAGCATCGCGGCAAGCACATACTGGCGACTGTCGACCAGGGCGTAGGATGCGTCGAAGAGTTCCTTTACATGTTTATAGGGGGGCACGCCGGGAGAGGAGATCAGCTTGTCCAAAAGAGCGTCAAATGATTTTGCGGCGCCCTCCAGGCTGGTTTCGCGCACAATGTCGCGGTAGATTTCTACAGCTCGCACATCAAAGGGGTTTTTTAACCAGTGCTCGGTCACCTTGTCGCGGGCTTTTTCGTACATGCCCTGGGCTAACAGCTGCCTGGCCTGATAAAGGCGAGCGACGGCGGCATCGGCTTCGTCTGTTGCTTGCAGGTTGTTGCTTCCCTCAGCCAAATCTTATACCCACGTCTGTGGTGCCATTTCTTCCGCGTGATATGAGCTTCTCACCAGTGGTCCCGAGTGGACCATTTTAAAACCAATCTCCCAGCCATAGGCGCCCAGCTCTTCAAACTCAGCCGGCTCTACGTAGCGCTTGACCGGCAGCTGATCTCGGGTGGGCCTGAGGTATTGACCGAGGGTGAGAAATTCAATGTTATGCGCGCGCATGTCGCGCATCACTTCTCTAACTTCCTCGTTTGTTTCTCCAACACCCAGCATCAATCCTGATTTTGTCGGAATGTCGCGGTCTATTTCGTGAGCCATGGCCAGTATATTTAAAGAGCGGTCATATTTGGAACCAGGCCTGACGCGCTTGTAGAGCCGCGGCACGGTTTCAATATTGTGGTTGTATACAACAGGTTTGGCGGCGAGCACAATCTCCAGGGCATCTCTGCGCCCCTGAAAATCCGGCGTCAGGACTTCGACGGCTACATTCGGAATTGCCTCCTTTAATGCAGTGATTGTCCTGGCAAAATGATTTGCTCCCTGGTCCGGCAGATCGTCGCGGTTTACCGATGTGAGCACGACGTGGCGCAGTCCCATCTGGCGAGCGGCTTCGGCGATGCGAGCGGGCTCGTCCTCGGAGAGGGGCTCGGGCACTCCCTTGTTGACGGCGCAAAAACGGCAGGTGCGAGTGCAGAGTGCGCCCATGAGCATAAATGTAGCGGTGCCCTTGGACCAGCATTCACCTTTGTTGGGGCAGCGGCCACTTTCGCAGATTGTGTTCAGGCGCTGCTCTTTCAGGATCAGGCGAGTGTTGCGATTTTCTTCGGTGTTCAAGACCGATCGTTTGGCCCAATCGGGCAGTCGCAGGATGGGCTGACCCTCGTCTTCGTGACGGGCACTGATGAGCGCCAGTCTGTTTTTGCTTGACCCGCTTTCGGGCTTGCCCGAAGGCTCTTGCTCAACCATCACTTACCTGCTTGCAAAAGGTGCCGTGGACATTTACTTATCGTTGCTCGGCTTTATTGAGTATTTGATCTGCGCTTAATTTGGTTTTGACTTGCTCTTCAATTAGTACTTGTTCTGCACATCATTTAGCATTTGTCCGCACATCATTTTAGATTCGTTGTGCACTTATAGATATCGTCACTAGAAAGAGATTCTAGATGATTGTTATGTACAATGAGCCCAAGTGTTTCTAATGATGGGACAAAGTGATGCGCAAAACAATCATAGCCGGCAACTGGAAAATGTTTAAAACAGTGGCCGAAGCCCGCGAGCTGGCCAAGTCTCTGGTGGACGGCGTCAAAGCGGATCTGGGCGGATCGGCACTACCTGACATTGTGGTGTGTCCGACCTTCATTTGTCTGCCCGAGGTCTTAACTACAGTTAAGGGATCGCCAATCGCCGTCGGCGCTCAAAACATGGATTATCGCGACAGCGGTGCTTTTACGGGGGAAATTGCCCCGCCCATGCTTACCGCAGTAGGCGTAAGCTACGTCATAATCGGCCACTCGGAGCGGCGTCAATTTTTTGGCGAGACCAATCACACAGTCAATCTCAAAGTCAAAGCCGCCCTCAAGCACGGGCTCACCCCCATCGTCTGTGTCGGCGAGGCCCTGGGCGAGCGCGAAGAAAATCTCACCGACAGTGTAATCAAGCATCAAATTTCTTCAGGCCTGGTCGACATTACCGAGGAAGAGGCGGCCAAATTGGTGGTGGCTTATGAGCCAATCTGGGCGATAGGCACAGGCAAAAATTGTGAAGCGGCGGAAGCCAACCGGGTCTGCAAACATATTCGCGATGCGATAAACGAACTCTACACGCACAAAGACAAGAAAGAAAGCAGTCGCGTGGCCGATATGATTCCGGTGCTGTACGGCGGGTCGGTCAAGCCGTCCACTATCGACGAGCAAATGGAGCAAAGCGACATCGATGGTGCCCTCGTCGGCGGCGCCTCACTCAAGGCAGAAGAATTTTTGCCAATCATCAAGGGCGGAGCCAAGCGACAAAAGATCAGTGCCTCCCGCGCATAAGGGCAGGGCTGAGGGGCAAAACTGCGTCAGTCTTTTGCCAATGGGAAGGGCTGAGGAGCAAAAACTGCGTCACTCCCGCGCCTGACCGCGTTTTGCTCTGTCTTCGTTTCTCCTCGGTCTATTAAGAGTAATTACTCTTGGTCCCCTTGCTACTACTTGACCACAGCCGGGCCCGTGCCGGGCGTATTATAATCTCCCATGATCGCCTGGAGAGGTGTCAGAGTGGTCTATCGTGCAGTCCTGGAAAGACTGTCTGCGCTAAAACGCAGCGAGGGTTCGAATCCCTCCCTCTCCGAATTTTAGCTCGGCACCGGAAACCCTGATTGGCTCAGCCTTGGCGCCTTAGAATATATTTCCCGAGCGGATCAGAAATCCGAGAGTCGGTTTGTGATCGGCGGCTTTTTGCGCGGCGCTTTCGGCCGGAGCCTTTTTGTCCAGAAGGTTGCCCAGGCGGCGTCCACACGGTTGTCCATATGGTTGTCCCCATAGGCGTCCACACAGGCTCTGCCGGGCCGGGCTGCCGGTGCTATTATTGTCTGTGCGTGCCTTAGAAAATGCTCAGGCCCATGGCCGGTGCAACCGCGATAATTTGTCAGCCATGGTCTGGTCCAGCCCCCAGATGGCAGATACAGTATGGGCGGCGTCATAAGGTCCCCGGGATCTTATCCCTCCTTCTTCAAACTTATAATGAGAGCCCATGGAGCATTTTGTAGAAAAACTCAAAGATATAGAGAATACCTTCAAGGAAGTTGAAGAAAAGCTCTCTGATCCCGATGTGATTTCCAATCAGGAAACTTTTACGCGCCTGGCAAAAACTCGGCACCAGTTGCAAAACACTGTCGATGCATTTCACCAGTGGCAGGCGGTAGAAAAAGAAATCAATGGCGCACAAGAACTCCTGCGCAATGAGTCCGACAAAGAAATGCGTGAGCTGTGCGAAGCAGAAGTAGAAAAGCTCAAGGCCACCTACGAACAGCTGACCGAACAGCTCAAATTTTTGCTTTTGCCCACCGATCCCAACGACGAAAAAAATATCATGCTGGAAATTAGAGCCGGCACCGGTGGTGATGAAGCTTCGATTTTTGCCGGCGATCTTTTGCGCATGTATTTGCGCTATGCCGATAAAAGAGGCTTCACCCCTGAGATTGCCAGCGCCAGCGAGGGCGAGCTGGGCGGCTACAAAGAAGTGATAGTCAGCTTCAAAGGCGATGGTGCTTTTAGTAAATTTAAATTTGAATCGGGCGTGCACCGCGTGCAACGCGTGCCGGCGACCGAGGCACAGGGAAGAGTGCACACATCGACTGCCACTGTTGCTGTCATGCCTGAAGCTGAAGAAGTTGATTTTGAGCTGAACGACAACGACCTGGAAATCAGCACCATGAGATCAGGCGGCGCCGGCGGTCAAAACGTCAACAAGGTAGAAACAGCCGTGCGCATCGTGCAC
>Ga0207011_1211_pt1 | contig 12041 bp, 10 predicted proteins | sample Alteio_BWMinCont_79_FD_153466 | JGI IMG/M metagenome (GOLD analysis project Ga0207011, IMG submission 153466) | Enriched cells from forest soil in Barre Woods Harvard Forest LTER site, Petersham, Massachusetts, United States -... | ecosystem: Environmental > Terrestrial > Soil > Temperate forest >...
CTGGCTTGGTTCGCCCGCAATCTCGCCTGGATCAACGAGCAGCAATCGCGCCTCACCGAGATTCCCGCGCCCCCATTTCAAGAAGCGCAGCGCGCCGCCGCCGTGAAGCTCCTTCTCGCTTCCTCCGGTCTTGAAGTGCAAATCGATAAGACCGGCAACGTCATCGGCGAACTGCGCGGCGCCAACGAAAAAGAAATCGTCGTGCTCTCCGCGCACCTCGACACCGTCTTTCCCGCCTCCACCGAAATAAAAGTCCGTCACGACGGTGATCGCCTCCTCGCCCCCGGCATCTCCGACAACGGCACCGGCCTTGCCGCCCTCATCGCCATCGCCCGTGCGTGCCACGAAGCGCACATCCAGCCGCGCCGCACCATCCTCTTCGTCGCCGACGTCGGTGAAGAAGGCGAAGGCAATCTCCGCGGCATGCGCGCCCTCATCGGGCCGATCTCGATGATTTGGTCGAGCCCGAACAGATGGGACGGAACGCCGCTGTAGACGGCGTCGGCGAGGGCGGCGTCTTTTTTGTGATAGGCCTTGATGATGGCGGCGGCGTGCACTCCGGTCGCGGTGCGGAAGGCGTCGCGGCCGATGACGGGATAATTCGGAGGGATAGTGGTGTGCGTGGCCGTGGCGACTTTTTCGCAATATTCCTTGAGGCGGGAGAGGTCGCGGTCGATCAGGCCCATGAGCCGGAGGTTGACGAGCATCAGTTCCATGGGCGTGTTGCCGACACGTTCGCCCAACGAATTGGCGGCGGCGTGGACGCAGTTTGCGCCGGCGGCTACGGCCCACAGGGAATTGGCGATGGCCAGGCCGCGGTCGTTGTGACCGTGCCAGTCGACGCGGATTTTTTCGCCGCTGGGTTTCACGACTTCGTCGATCGCGAATTTAATCAGGTTGTAGGCGCCTTGCGGCGTGGCGTGGCCGACGGTGTCGCACAGCACGATGGCGCGGGCGCCGCTGCGGATGGCGGTGGTGTAGAGGCGCTTCACGGTAGCGGGGTCGGTCCGGATGGTGTCTTCGGTGACGTACATCGAAGGCAGGTTGTGCTCGACGGCGAACCTGACGGCTTTTTCCGTGGTGCGCTCGAGATGATCGACGGTCCAGTCTTCGACGAGGCGGCGAATCGGGCTGGAGCCGAGGAAAGTGGCGGCCTCAATGGCGATGCCTACGCGCTGGGAGATTTCCGCGATGGGGCGAATGTCGGCTTCGACAGTGCGGGCGGCGGCGTTGGGACGAATCTTCATGTGGTTGGTCGCGATTTCGCGGGCGAGGGCTTCCGTATGGGCGACGGCTCGGGGACCGGCGCCGGGAAGGCCGATGTTCAGCGATTCGATGCCGAGCGCCTCCATGAGGTGCAGGATTTCGATTTTCTCTTCGATGCTGGGGTCGTAGACGGAGGGATTTTGCAGGCCGTCGCGGAGGGTTTCGTCGTTCAGAAGGATGCGCGTGCCGGGAGGGATCAGCGGAGTGGAGGCTTGGTTCCAGTCGTGGATCCACTCGTTGTTTGTGGGACCTGTCATTGCGTGATCCTTAATGTCCTGCCGTTTGCGAGGCTCCGGTTCATTTTACTTTGAGGTCCTTCAGCTATCCTCGTCGGATAGCTTCAGGATGACACCGCTTTCTAGTGGGCGCAAAGGTTGTTGCCGACCTACTCATCGCTACTTTAGGCCGTGATCGCGAAACATGGTTTTTAGCGCGCCGCGGGCGTTGCGCAGGCGCGTGGCGAGGCCGCGGCCGTACTCGAATTGCAGAAAGGCATCCGCGGCGCGCTCTAGTTCTGCGCCGTAGCGGTACCACCAGGGTTTTTCTCGGCCGGGCAGACGGTCTACATCTATATATTTTGTCCGCACCATTTCCAGGAGGCCGGCTTTGCCGTGGGTACGTCCCCAGCCGCTGGCGGCGCAGCCGCCGTGAGGCGCTTCGGCGATGGCGAAATAGCTGATGGCGTCGTTCACCATCACCGCACCGGCGCGAAGCTCCGCTGCTATGGCCATCCCGCGAGTAGTGTCCCGAGTCCAGACGCTGGCGGAGAGCGCGAAAGGTGAATCGTTCGCGCGCGTGATTGCTTCTTTCAGGTTCGCGACGGTTTGTATTGCGAGGATCGGGCCGAAGGTTTCCTCTTGAAAGAGCTGCATGGTGGAGTCGACATTTTTGATTACGGTGGGCTCGAAAAAATTAGCGCCGAGATCGTTACGCGGATGGCCGCCGCAGAGAACGCGCGCGCCGCGGCTGACGGCATCTTCGATCAAGTCGACCATCCTCTGCACATGCTGAGGGCGAATCATGGGACCGACGTCGGTGGCGGGGTCACTGCCTGGGCCGAGGCGCAGCTTTTTCGTCTTCGCCACGCAGCGCGCAGCGAATTCATCGCTCACGGATTGCTCGACGAAGAGGCGCTCGACCGAGAGGCAGACCTGGCCGCAATTTGTGTAGCTGCCCCAGACGGCGGCGCTGGAGGCAACGTCGAGGTCGGCATCGGCGAGGACGAGCATGGCGTCTTTGCCGCCGAGTTCGAGGACTGTGGGAATCAGGCGCTTGGCGCATGCTTCGGCGACACGCCGACCGGTCGCGACGCTTCCGGTGAATAGAACTTTGTCCGGATCAGCATCGATCAGCGCCTGGCCCACTTCCCCGCCGCCTTGCACAATGGTGACTAAATCTTTCGGAAAATCGGCGTCGGCGAAGAGTTTCTCGATCAGTGCGCCACAATGCGGAGTGAAATCGCTTGTCTTGCAAATCACGGAATTGCCTGCAGCGACGGCGGGAATAATCTGGCTCATGGGAATCGCTAGCGGATAATTCCACGAGCTGATGATGCCGATCACGCCGAGCGGCTCGTAGGTCAGTTTGCCGGATTTTGCTTTCGCCGCCATGCTGTGATGGGGGACGCGTTCGGGCGACAGCAGTCGCTGGGCGTTTTTTGCAAAATAGGCCGCTGTGTCCACGGCCACAAAAAGGTCGGCGAACAAAGCTTCGACGCGAGGCTTGCCGGATTCAGCGACGACGGCATCAGCCAGCGCGTCGCGCTGGGCCATGATGCGGTTTTGCAAGTCGCGAAGCCGGGCGCAACGCTCGCCTATCGGGACAAGCCCCCAAGCGGCTTGCGCCCCACGAGCCCGTGCAACGATTTGCGGCAACGCCGTAGGAGGCGTTTTCTCAAAATACCCAAACGTCTCGCCGGTCGCGGGATTTATCGAAGGAAGAGTATCGACGGAGACGGCTGTTGCGGCCATAACTGCGATTCTATCTGAAATCGCGGCAGAAAAGGGACGAGCCGATAGCAGTTACGTGGACCGGGAAGTTGCTTTCTTGACTGTCTTTTCCGGAAGCGCTACCAACTTTGCGACCGGCGTATTGCGCCTTGCAAGAATAACTTCCTTTCCCCGACGAGCTTCACGCAGGAGTTTCTCGAAATGCTTCTGCGCTGTCCGAATGTTGTACACGCTCTGATCATAAACGCAATGGACGCAGCTTTCAACGGACTGCCGGATTCATCATTGCCGGGCGATCACATGCGGAAGGCTTCTTCGTGTTCGACGCTGACCATGCACAGCCCTTGCGGCGGAACAGTTGGTCCCGATTTGGAGCGGTCTCTTAGTTCGTAGAGGCGGTGAATGTCGGCGGGCGTGAGCTTGCCGCGGCCGACTTCGAGGAGCGTGCCGACCATCTTGCGCACCATGTAGCGCAGAAACGACCGGCCGCATACGGTATAGACAAGCTCTTCGCCGTCTTCGCTGCGAACGAGTTCGCTCGAGTAAATTTCCCGCACCGTCGAGCGCTCCTTGTCGTCGTCCTCGGATCCCGTGGACGCGGCGAACGCCGCGAAATCATGCGGGCCGACGTAGCGTGAGGCTGCGATCCGCATGGTGTCTTCGTCGAGCGGAAACGGGTAGTGCAGCACGTAGCGCCAGAGCATGGGCGGAACAACTTTTCCGCGATACAAACGGTAACGATAGATTTTGCCGCGCGCCGACCAGCGCGCATGGAAGTCCGGGCCGACTTCCTCGGCCGCGACGATGCGGATCGTGGACGGCAGAAGCGCGTTCAAAGCGCGTTGAAACTCACCCGCGGAAAGAGCTGATTGCGTGCGGAAGCTGCCAACTTGCCCCAGTGCGTGCACCCCCGCGTCGGTGCGACCCGCACCATGCAGTTGCACATTTTCCTGCGTAATGCGCCGCAGCACATTCACGATTTCGCCCTGAATCGTGGGTTTGTTGGCCTGGATCTGCCAGCCGTGGAAATCCGTGCCGTCGTAGGCGATGGTGAGCTTGAAATAGCGCATGGAGAGGCGAAGAATTATCGGTTATGGGCGGATGGGAGTCCAGCCGATGGCGCGTCCCCAGGCTAAGTCGCGGTGGATTCTGACGTTGAGGTCCTTCTGCCATCCTTGGCGGATGGCTTCAGGATGGCACGCGCGGCAAGAGTGAAGGTGCGCGGACTTGGCGAGGCGCCACCGTGAGCAGCCCAAATTCGCACAGCCAAAAAATGGCTGTGCCACTGACTACGAGGCGGAGCGCACGTAGCGGCTGCCTGGCTTGACGGCGGCGCTGCCGTCGCGGCATAGCGGGCATTCGTCGGCTTCGTAGCTGGCGATGGGCAGATCCAGAAGAGCGCTGGCTTCGACGGGGAATTCGATTTTGCCGCCGCTGCGATCAATCAGCGCTCCGGCAGCCACCACACGCCCACCCGCCTCTTCGACAACCTGAATCGTCTCCTGCGTGGAGCGCCCGGTGGTCCATACGTCTTCAATCACCAAAACGTGCTGGTCGGGCCGCAGCGAAAATCCGCGGCGCAAGCACATGATCCCGGTGGAATCGCGTTCGGCAAAAATGGCGGGAACGCCGCCGCTTCCGCCCTTTGGCTCAGGTAAGGCGCGCGCCACTTCCTGGCCGATAACGATGCCGCCGAGCGCGGGAGACACCACCGCTCCGATGGTGGCGTCGGAAAAAAGCGCGGCCAGCGCGCGGCCCAGTTTTTCCGCATAGCGCGGATACTGCAGGACGAGCGCGCACTGCACGTAGGTGCCGCTGTGCAAGCCGCTGGAAAGCTCAAAATGGCCGTGCCGGATGGCGCCGGAGGCCTCGAACATGCGCAGCAATTCTTCGTCTTGCAGCATAAGTCCCCGCAACCACGCGAAGCCGCCAAGCTCAATGCAGACGCGTGTAAGCGTCGAGCCGCCAGCAGCCTAGCCGTGGCGTGGCGCGTTGTCAACAAATGGCGGCACTTGCCAGTGCGTCGGTTTTCGGCAAAATTCTCGTAATGACCATCAAGCTCTTGTCTAGCAACAAGCTGCTTCGTCGATCACCTCAGTAGCTTGCCGGCGAGCCAGTAATCGACACTGAACTTTCCCGGACCAGAGCAGATCAGCCAGATAAAGAAGAGCACGTACAGGACTTCCGGAAGGTAGAGGAGATCGTCGAACCAGTTAAGAGGCGAAAGTCCCTTACGCAAGGTGGAAAGCGAGCTGGTCAGCGTGGCGACAATCATATCGATCAATAAAGCCACGCAGGCCGGGCTCGAAAGAAAACCCAGGGTCACCAAGGATCCGCAAACGAACTCGACACCCGACACGAAATAAGCCATCAGGTGGGGAAACGGGACTTTGGCCTTAACGAGCGTATCGTAAACAGGTTTCGTGCCGCCGGCGACAAACAATTTGTTTGCTCCGGAGATGGCGAAGAACAGCCCGAGCGAAACGCGTACCAGCAGGATGGCGTATTGTTCCAAATCACTGCTACCCAGCAGCGCGAACTGGACCAACTGTTTCCAATCCACCTCTTGTCCCTCCATCGGAGGACGTGCTGTAACGATCCCCCAAATCATACAGTTCGATTTCTCCGGTAACCGCTGCGGGTCTCTGGCGTTAATCTGTTCTCGACAATCATGCTGCAAACCGCAAATGGCGGTGTCGTTGCGAATTCCCGCGCCTCGAGATTACGTGTCCATCCGTTCGACCCATTGAGTGCGCGATGCGGGAGCTACGAAGGGATCCGTAAAGTACTGTGTTTCCCGCGCAACCTTGTCGTCCCTGAACTCCATGATGCTCACGGTGTAGGACGGCTTGCCGTCATAGGTCAGGATGAATTCGGTGATCCAAAGATCACCGCCGCCAATGATTCGTCGGATAGAAAACCGCTTTTTGCTCGGCTGACTAGCGCGTTGGCCTTGTATGTTGCGTCGACCGCGGGTTCGCTCGCCTGACTGCGGGTAGTCCAGCACCGCGTCCTCGTGATAGATGCGGTGCTCCGTTTCAAAATCGTTGGCATCGGACGCCGCCCAATGCTGATCCAGCGCCGCACGGATCTCTTGATCTCGCAGTCCGGAATGCTGCTCCTTCTGTTGTTGGCCGTTCATCTTGAGCCTCCAATTTGACAAGAACCTAAATGCCTAGCGGAATCAGAGTCTACACCGCGTCGTCTACCGGAGAACGTATTGGGATCGCTAACGGCGAAAGACAGATTTAGTTGATTGGTTGCGCCTGACTAAACAATCCTGGCGGATGCAGTCTCGCTCGGGTAGTTGAAGAAGAGCTGATTGCCATCGGGATCATCGACCACCAGGAGACGGTAGCCCCACGAACCTTCCTTGACTGGAACGCCCTTGGCCTCGAGCTCCGCGCGCAGCGCGTCCAACGCGGCGATCGCGGCCTCGCGCGTCGCCGGCTCGACGTTCAGGGAAATGAACATCAGCCCCTTGCCAATCTTCTGCGGCCACGTGTCGGCCAGGATAAGCGCGCAGCCCTGCCGATCGACCTGTGCAACGTGCGCTCTGCCGTCCTCGTCGTAGCGCCAGGGGCTCGTGAAGCCGAGCCGGTTGACGTAGAAGCGGAGCGAGGCCTCAACGTCGGTCACGTGTAGGACGGGGCGCGCGAACCAGTCTGTCATCCGCTATGTACCCTCGATTGAAGACAACTTCTTCCCCTGTTTTGAATTCTACGGCTATGTTAGACGCAATCAGAAGCCGCGAGAAGCGAGAATCTGTTTGAGCTTCACGACAACTTCTGCGCAGCAATTCTTTGTCTTGCATAAGTCCCCAGTAACCACGCGAAGCCGCCAAACTCACCGCAGGCGTCTGTAAGCGTCGAGCGCCAGCGGCCTTGCCGTGGCGTGGCGCGTTGTCAACAAATGGCGGCACCTGGCAGTAGGTCAGTTTTCGGTAACCGCGTTAATCAGGTACGTGGCTGGTACCGTGTCTTTCTTATTCAAGCCTCTTCGTGTCATAGTAGGAGGTCCGCGCGGGAGGTAATCATGCGTACCCTTGCCACGCTTCTAACCCTAGTCGCCCTTTTCACATGTCAGAGGACAAACGCACAAAGTGAGCCCGCCATCGTTCCTGACGCTCAAGCGGTAGGGCCGCAAAAACCGGTCCAGCAATACTATGTGGAGGATGGGGGCGCGCACGGCGGAGTCCTTGAGAGTATTGTCGTCCCGCCGAAACTGAATGCGCCTTTTACTCTGTTGCTGGAAACCGAGTGGGTCAGAGGCCTTCCCGACGGGAGTTCGATAACTACCGTCAACCAACGGCGGATTGCGCGCGACACGGAAGGGCGCATTTACATGGAGCGCTGGTACCTGGTGCCGAAGAATGGGAAAGACAAATCGCAGATGACCACGATTCAAATTTCTGACCCTAGCAGCCAGACGCTATACAACTGTTTCATGCTGGATCGCAAAAAGCAGTGCGTGCTCGTCCCCTATATGGCGTCGGCGAATGCGGTTTTCAAGTTCCAAGGGCCGCCTACCGGCCCCTTGCCCAATGATATGGGCGAGGCCATACACGAAGACCTAGGCACGCAATTGATTGCCGGGGTCGAAACGGCCGGTACCCGGGATACGGTCATCTACAATGCGGGATTATTTGGGAATGACCGAAAAATGACGATCGAGCGGGAATATTGGTATTCGCCAAAATTGGGATTCAATCTGCTTTCCAAACGTTCCGATCCGCGAATTGGCTCGCAAACATTTACTGCTACGAATCTGATCCTGTCGGAGCCGGACCCGAAGCTATTCGATTTGCCAGAAGGATTTAAGGTCGTCGACCGTCGCGAGACCGCGCCAGCTCAGTATTGAATTGGGCCGCCTACCCCAAGGAAATCTTGGCCCCTCGAACGTTGATGTGAAATGAGCCTCGGCGTTAGGCCCTTGTGCCCAGTCACTCCTGATACGTCGGATGACCCGACGTGTGGAATTGCGGGAGGGGCAGTTGTCCGGTAACCGAGTGTGGCTCCATGTCTAGTTCCCTAAAACTTTTCTTAGCGTTTCTATTACTGATTGTCTTGCCGGCCCGTGCCAAGTGTCCGGCACTGTTCGTATCCGTTCGTGGAAACATAGTCGGTGCGATTCCAGACGAAGGCAAGGTCAAACTCCAGATTTCCTCATCAGCGCACGACGACCGGCTAGTTGATGTGAAGCAAGAGTCCTCTATACAAAACTCACATTTCGAAGCAAAGGCTTGGTTTGATACGTTTGAGAAGATGGAGCACGGGGAACACATCTGCTCCAGAAAGCCTGGCAAGGTGGTTATAAGTTTGACGAAAGGCCAGGATGTCGTTGCTAGCAGGGTGCTGACAATTGAAAAAGATTTCAAATTGACTAGCGAAGGTGACTACGAAGTTTCAGTGCCAGTGACACTCAGACTTCGGTAGCTCGTCTCGGAATGGTTTATCCCCCGTTCACTCTCCAGTTTCTATCATTATACTGTCGCTGCAGATCGGTTCGCTCTGTGTAACAGCAAGGATTCACGGCACGTTTCACAAGCTGGTGAAAATCAAAACGTCCCGTTGGGACAGAATCTCGAGGAACAAAAACCATCATGACTACTTTCTGGGGGACCTCCAAGTGTTCCACCCCGCTGCGCGCTCGGAAGCAGTGCGATTCCGTTGTGGCGGCGAACCTCCCGGCTTCGCGCTGCACACGATCCCTGATTGCCGGTTTGCTCGCACTTCTGCTTGCTATCGGCCCTGTCTCGCCCGCTTTCGCACAGAACCCGGCGCAAAATCCCCCGCCGAATCCCGCTCCGGCGCCTTCGCCTGCGGCACCGGCCACGACGATTCCTCCCGTCTCTTCCCTCGGCCTCGCCAAGTACAATTTCACCCGCAGTCCCCGTGCCTTCCCGAGCCTGCTCAAGCCCTACCAGTCAATCTCCATCCAACCGCCTGACCTCATGAACTCCGCGCGAATTGACCAGCTCATCCATGACGGCAAGCTCGATCTCCGCCTTCAAGACGCCATCGAATTGGCCCTCGAGAACAACATGGACATTGCCGTCCAGCGCTACTATCCGTGGGTCGCCGACGCCAGCATTCTCAAAACCAGTGCCGGCGGCGCCGGTTACAACACTCCTGGAGGAGATTTCACTTCTTCCACCGCAAACTTAAACTTGCTTTCGTACGACCCGCAGTTCAACAGCGGCGTATCGATCGCCGACAATGCGACGCCAGTCAACAACCCGTTCATCTCCGGCACGGGCCTTTCGCAGTTAGCCACACTTAAAAGTCACTCGACGCAATTCACCAACCAGTATTTGCAGAGCTTTCAGACGGGAACAAACGTCAGCGTGAGCTGGAACAACACGCGGAGTAGCTCCACCTCGACCGCCAACTTTTTTAATCCTGCCGTCCAATCCACGCTCTCGATCGCGTTTTCCCAATCCCTGCTCAACGGGTTCGGACTCACTGTGAACACTCGCAACATCCGCATCGCGAAAATCAACCGCCAGATTGCCGACTGGGCCTTTGCGCTGCAAGCCATCGCCACCATCACCAACACCATCACGGCATATTGGGAACTCGTCTACGCCCGCGAGAATGTGAAAGTCGAAGAGCAGGCCGTCACCGTGTCGGAGAAGCTCGCCAACGACAATAAGAAGCAACTCGGCGCCGGCACCATGGCGCCGCTTGATGTAACCCGCGCCGAGTCCGAACTAGCCACCGATCGCCAGAATCTGATCGTGGCGCAAACCGTCAAGCTCCAGGATGAACAAATCCTGCTGAACGCCATCACCAAGGACCCGTTCGCTCCCAACCTGATCAACATCGAAATCATTACTCTCGACCAGCCGAAGCAGCCGGAACTGATTGAGGCTACCCCTTTCGCAGACGCCATCAAGGAAGCCTTTGCGAAACGGCCGGACCTTCAGGAGCAGGCCCTCAATTTGAAAAACTCCGCCATTGACGTGCAAGCCACGCGAAGGGCGCTGTTGCCCACCGCGACGCTGACCGCGCAGTACACCTCCGTCGGACTCGCTGGCAATTCTCCACTGAAAGGAGCTTCTACCCTCGTCTCCACCGGCGTGCCCATCGTGGATGCCGCCGGGACTCCTGTCAGTGTCAATGGCGTCCCGATCTTCGAGTCGACCGCCAGCGCGCCGGTCATTGGCACCTCGCAGCAAGGTTTCACGACGGCGCAGAGCCAAATCTTTCGCGGCCAATTCCCAGAGTTCCTCGCTCAACTAACCTTGAACCTCCCGCTGCGCAACCGCTCGGCGCAGGCCGACAGCGCTCGCGCTCTGCTGGTTCAGCGCCAACTGGAAACCCAGTTGCAACAATTGAAAAATGCCGCGCTCCTGGATGTGCGCAATACGTATATCGCGCTCACGCAAGGCCGTGCCCAAGTCGACGCCGCCAGCGAAGCGCGCCAACTCCAGCAGGAGACCTTTGACGCGGAACAGAAGAAATACCGTCTCGGAGCCTCCACCGTCTATAACGTCATTCTCACCCAGCGCGACCTGGTAACCGCTGAGGGTACCGAAATCCGCGCCCTGGCCAACCTGGAAGAAGCCAAAGCCAATTACGAACGCGCTCTCGGGCGCACCCTGGAGGTCAACCACGTCACCATTGCCGATGCCAAGTCCGGCGAAGTCGAGCACGAAACATTGATCCCGGGAACCCTTCACGGAAAGGTCGTAGGAACAGAAGACCTCTTAACGGACCGCTCCCTACGCTAGTCCCATAGACGGGGCCACATTCCGCGGTCGGCCAGTCACCGGCCCCGTCCTCATTCCCGCCTCGTTGCTGCGTGGTTGCCCTCTGGTCTGCCGTAAGCCCGGGCCTTTTCCGGACGGAACGCGCCTGCTAGACTGCCTCTCGTTTCTGGATTGCGTGAACCTTGTGGTGGCGCTGTGAGCTGACTGTACGGAACACCTCCAAAGTGCCGCGGTTGTGGATCATTCCGCAAGGTATTTAGGTGCGCTTGCGTCCAAACCAGCCGTCTTCGTGAAACAAAATCCGTAGTTTGAGCGTTTTAGAGTGTGGGTGAGAATAAAATCGTCCCGAGCGGACAGAAATAACGAGGGGAAAATATCACTATGAGAACTCTCTGGGGGACCGATCGGCGGTCCATTCTGCAAACGGCCATCATCTCTTTTGGCGCCGCCAAGCGGACGACTCCGAAATTAGCCAGGCCCCTGCTCGCCGCGCTATTGGCGCTTTTGCTTGTCGTGGCCCCCATTTCGCCGGCCTTCGCGCAGGATGCTCCGCAGAATCCGCCGCCGAATCCGGCTCCATCATCGTCTTCTGCCCAGCAGGGCTCGGCGATTGCTCCAGTTTCTTCCCTGGGCGTCGGGAAGCACTCTTACGCCAAGGGGCCCCGCGCCTTTCCCAATATCCTCAATCCCTACAAGCCCATCAAGGTCGAAGCGCCCTTACTCACCAACTCCCCGCGCATCGAGCAGCTCATCAGCGATGGCAAACTTCAACTCACCCTCCAGGACGCCGTTGAGCTCGCGCTGGAAAACAGCATGGACATTACCGTCCAACGCTATTATCCGTGGATCGCTGACGACAGCATTCTCAAAGCCAGTTCAGGAGGCTTTGGATTTGGCACGCCGGGAGCGGCCATCCCTTCTTCCTCGGCAAACACCAATCCATTTTCCCTCACCATTCTGTCGTTCGATCCGATTATCACCAGCAGCGTCTCGTTCTCCGACGTCTCCACGCCAATTAACAACCCCTTCCTTTCGGGCACCGGCTCCGCCGCCGTCGTCGGTGCGGTTTCATCGCACTCGGCGCAATACAACAACCAATTTACCGAGACCTT
>Ga0207011_1189_pt1 | contig 12025 bp, 11 predicted proteins | sample Alteio_BWMinCont_79_FD_153466 | JGI IMG/M metagenome (GOLD analysis project Ga0207011, IMG submission 153466) | Enriched cells from forest soil in Barre Woods Harvard Forest LTER site, Petersham, Massachusetts, United States -... | ecosystem: Environmental > Terrestrial > Soil > Temperate forest >...
ATCGGTCTGCGAATGGAGATGACTATGAAGAGGGGATTGGCGACGATTTTGAGCTTGGCAGGTCTTTGTGTTTGTGTCGAGCTGGGGCGCAGCGTGCTACGCCCCTACACAGCAAGCGCGCAGGACGCGGCGATTGCGCCGGGGGAGAATCTTGTTGTGGAGGGGGTGCCGGCGATTCCGGCTTCGCTGGTGGAGACGGCGGGGCGCTATGGATCGTATCGAAGCGCGACGCTGGCGGATTGGAGTCCGACGCGGCGGGAGATGCTGATTGCCACGCGGTTTGCGGACACGCCCCAGTTGCATTTGGTGAAGATGGCGGGCGGGGAGCGGCAGCAGCTTACGTTCTTTGCGGACGCGGTGACCGGCGGGAGGTTTCATCCGAATGGCGGGGATTACATTTTGTTTGCGAAAGATATTGGCGGAGGGGAGTGGTACCAGCTTTATCGGTATGACATGGCGAGCGGGGATGTCACGCTGCTGACGGACGGGAAGTCGCGAAACTTGCCAGGGCCGTGGTCTTCGGGCGGGGACCAGATCGCTTATATGTCAACGCGGCGGACCGGGAAGGACACGGATTTGTGGGTGATGAATCCGGCGGATCCGAAGAGCGATCGTTTGCTGACGAAGCTGGAAGGCGGAGGGTGGGGGCCGGAAGATTGGTCGCCGGATGATTCGAAGATTTTACTGAAGGAAGAGATTTCGCTGAACGAGGCGTATTTGTGGCTGGTGGACACGAAGACGGGCGAGAAGACGGCGTTGCTGCCCGGCGGAACGAAGCGCGGGGACAAGATCGCTTATGGCGACGCACGATTCAGCAAGGACGGAAAAAGGATTTACGTGACGACCGATTCCGGATCCGAATATATGAACCTGGCGTATGTGGAACTAGACCGGCCGGAGATCAAGTACCTCATTACCGGACCAGGGGCGAGGTGGGACGTGGAACGGTTAGATCTGTCCCACGACGGGCAATTCATCGCGTACGTCAAGGACGAAGATGGCGTCAGCGTCATCCACGTGCGGAGAACGGCCAACCAGGGGGAGATTCCTCTACGGAACTTGCCGGTGGGCGTTGTGACCAATTTGCGCTGGCATCAGAACGGGCACGAGCTCGGGTTCTCGCTGACGAATGCGCGGGGGCCGGGGGATTGCTATTCTCTCGATGTTACAACGGGAAAATTGGAGCGGTGGACAACGAGCGAAACCGCGGTGAAGACGGATGCGTTTCCGGAAGCGGAGCTGGTGAAGTGGAAGAGTTTTGACGGCAAGGAGATTTCCGGATTCTTGTACAAGCCGCCCGCGAAGTTTACGGCGAAGCGGCCGGTGTTGGTGGTGATTCACGGCGGACCGGAAGGGCAATCGCAGCCAACGTTCCTGGGGCGCAGCAACTATTACTTGAACGAGTTGGGGATTGCGTTGATCTATCCGAACGTGCGCGGTTCGACGGGATACGGGAAGACGTTTTCGCTGCTGGACAATGGATTCAAGCGCGAGGACACGTACAAGGATATCAATGCGCTGTTTGACTGGATTGGGACGCGGCCGGACCTGGATGCGGAACGCATCGCGGTGACCGGCGGAAGCTATGGCGGGCACATGACGCTGGCGGTCTCGACATTTTACAGCGACCGCATTCGCTGCTCCGTGGATATCGTGGGGATGTCGAACCTGGTGACGTTTCTGGAGCATACCGAAGCGTACCGGCGGGATTTGCGGCGCGTGGAGTATGGGGATGAACGCGAGCCGAAGATGCGGGAGTTTTTGGAAAAGATCGCGCCGATGAACAACATCGAGAAAATCAAGAAGCCGATGTTTGTGATTGCGGGGAAGAACGATCCGCGCGTGCCGGTGAGCGAATCGCAGCAGATTGCCGACGCGCTGAAGAAGGAGGGGACGCCGGTGTGGCTGCTGATCGCCAAGGACGAGGGGCACGGATACCGCAAGAAGGGAAATCAGGATTTCCAGTTTTATGCCACGGTGGAGTTTCTGCGGGAGTATTTACTGAAATAAGGAGAAGAATTTCACCACAGAGGACACAGAGTTCGCAGAGAAGCGGGAAAGAGGACTAACCTCAGAGGCTCCGAGCGGAACGAGAGATTACTTCTTGGACCGCAAACGACGGTTTTCTTCAAGGATCAGCTGAAGTGCATCTTTGAGATTTTCTCGCGCTTCCGCGAGCGTGCGCCCTTGGATATTCACGCCGGGGAGTTCCTTTAAGTAAGCGATGTACCAGTCGCCGCTTTTCCGGACGATGCGTGTAATTTTCTTCTTCATAGCGGGATGTTGCCGTGTTTTTTCTTGGGGTTGGTGTCGCGCTTGGTTTCCAGGGCGCGGAGGGCGGTGATGACGCGGGTGCGGGTAGCAGCGGGCTCGATAACAGCGTCGATGTAGCCGCGTTCGGCGGCCACGAAGGGATTGGCGAAGCGGTCACGGAATTCGGCGATTTTTTCGCGGCGCACCGCTTCGCGCTCGGATTCCGGGACTCTCTCCAATTCACGTTTGTAGACGATGTTGACCGCGCCTTCGGGGCCCATGACGGCGATTTCCGCGGTGGGCCAGGCGAAATTGGCGTCGGTGCGGATGTGCTTGGATGCCATGACGCAATAGGCGCCGCCGTAGGCTTTGCGGGTGATGATGGTGATTTTTGGCACCGTGGCTTCCGCGAAGGCGAAGAGCAGCTTGGCGCCGTGCTTGATGATGCCGCCAAATTCCTGCTGCGTGCCGGGAAGAAAGCCGGGAACGTCTTCGAAAGTGATGAGCGGGATGTTGAAGGCGTCGCAGAAACGCACGAAGCGCGCGCCTTTGACGGAGGCGTTGATATCGAGGACGCCCGCTAGAAACGCGGGCTGATTGGCGACGATGCCGACAGGGCGGCTGTCGAGGCGGGCGAACCCTACCACTAAATTTTTGGCGAAATGCTCGTGGACTTCGAAGAAGTAAGCGTCGTCCACGATGGAATGAATGGCGTCTTTGATGTCGTAGGGCTTTTGCGGATCGTCTGGGACGAGCGTGTTGAGCGCTTCATCGCGGCGATCGATGGGATCAGAAGTGGCGCGGCGCGGCGGGTCGTCAACATTATTCGAGGGAAGAAAGCTCAGCAACTCGCGAATCATGGCCAGGCAGTCGGCATCGTCGGGAGCGACGAAATGCGCGACGCCGCTGGTGGCGTTGTGGGTCATGGCGCCGCCGAGCTCCTGCTTGGTGACTTCCTCGTGGGTGACGGTTTTGATGACGTCGGGGCCGGTGACGAACATGTAGGACGTGTCGCGAGTCATGAAGATGAAGTCAGTGATGGCGGGGGAATAGACGGCGCCGCCTGCGCACGGACCCATCACCGCGCTGATTTGTGGGATGACGCCGCTGGCCAGCGTGTTGCGCAGAAAAATATCGGCATAGCCGGCGAGAGAGGCGACGCCTTCCTGGATGCGCGCGCCGCCGGAATCGTTGAGGCCGATGACGGGAGCGCCGGCGCGCATGGCAAGATCCATGATCTTGCAAATTTTCAGGGCATTGGTTTCGGAGAGCGAGCCGCCGAAGACGGTGAAGTCCTGCGCGAAGACGTAGACAAGGCGGCCATCGATGCGGCCAAACCCGGTGACGAAGCCATCGCCGGCGGGACGCTGCTCGTCCATGCCGAAGTCGGTGCAGCGATGGCGCATGAATTTGTCTAGCTCTTCGAAGGAATTCTCGTCGAGGAGCAGGTGGATGCGCTCGCGCGCGGTGAGCTTGCCGGACTTGTGTTCGCGTTCGCGCCGCTCGTGCCCGCCACCGGCCTCCGCTTCGGCGTCGAGCTTGCGGAGCTCTTCCATGCGGTCGTGATGATTGGAGAGCGATTGCGAAACGCGCTTAGGTTCAGGCAACGGGACCTCCGGGAGGCGCTGGTTCCTTGACGCCGAAAATGCGCACGGCGAGATGCGTGGCCAGCCAGACAGTGCCGAGGAGGAGAACCACGCCGAGAAGCAGCTCCGCGGCGATGGCGATGGCACGCTGCAGAGGCGACGAGATGGATGTAACGTAAACCGTGGTGCGCACGAGGGTAAACATGGCGGCAAGGGTCATCGCCACGATGAGGATGGTGGTCAGGACGGAGGCGAAGATTCGTTTCATGGGCGCGGCCGCGATAGAAGGATAGCGCAATGGAGAGGAAATCAGAATGCGTTGGACGATGGGTTGAGCGGTCCTATATTACGTTGAGGTCGGCGCCTGGAATTTGCAAATAGCGCGTACAGGGAGTCAGCGTAAACGCTTCGCCCACAGGCATCAGCGCAAACACTTCGGCTTTCGCCTCAGCGCAAGCCGGACCAGTCGTCGGCTACCAGGATGGAATCGGTGGGATTGGAGGCGTCGTACTTGATGCTGGCAGGCTGGCCGGCGACCAGCTTGTCAAAGCGTACCTGGCTTTCAAGACCGGTGATGTCCTGCGCGGTGTGGTAGGTGACCCCGGAGATGGCGTAGCTATAGGAAACGAGCTGGCGCGGGCTCAAGTTGGTGAGCGGCCGGGCGCGGGAGAAGAAACCTTTCGCTGCGCGAGGCTCGGGAGGATGCGCGACGAGTTCGACGACCTGGCCTTCCGCAATGCGGCCGATTTGGTTCAGATGAAGGCGGCGCTTGCGTTCGATCTCCTCGGGATCTTCCGCGGGGCGAAAAAAGGCGTAGGCGATCATGGCGATGGCGGCAACCGCGGCGCCACCCATGGCGAGAAGGAGTTTCCAATCATAGGACACTGTATTCAAGGAGACGGCTCCGTCGTTGTGGGCAGGCCTGTGCACGGGCTGACCAGCCTAGGGACAGGCTACTCGATTCAAGGGTCCCAGCTGGCACAAACCCCACGAACGCAATTCTACCGAAGTGAGACGGTAAGAGACTACTGGGCCGGGGGAGCGTGCACCGGATTACGCAACACGCCAATTCCGGCAACGCTGACCTCCGCAACATCGCCGGCGACCAGCGGGCCGACGCCGGCGGGCGTGCCGGTGGCGATCACATCGCCTGGATCGAGCGTCATCATGCGTGAAATCCAGCGCACCAGAAAAGCGCAGGGATAAATCATGAGCGAAGTGTTTCCGGACTGGCGCAGCGCGGCGTTGATGCGCGTTTCCACCAGCACGTTGGCGGGGTCAAGCTCGGTTTCGATGTGCGGACCAACCGGGCAGAACGTGTCGAAGCCTTTTCCGCGCGTGAATTGCACGTCGCTCTTTTGGATGTCGCGGGCGGTGACGTCGTTGAGGCAGGTGTAGCCAAGAACAAAGGACAAAGCGTTGTCGGAATCGCGCAGATGGGAGCAGCGGCGGCCGATAACGATGGCGAGCTCGCCTTCGTGCTCGACGCGCTGGGAGTATGGCGTGAGGACGATGGGCTGTTCAGGCCCGACGATGGAGGAAGGGGGCTTCAGAAACATCAGCGGTTCTTTGGGGACTTCGTTGCCGAGTTCCGCGGCATGCGCGGCATAGTTGCGGCCGATGCAAACGATTTTGCCGGGTTCAACCGGTGCCACCAGGCGCACCGCGGCGAGAGGCCACGCGCGAGAAGACTGAGACCACTGACCCCAAGGCGCGGCGGAGATTTCCCGCACCTGCTCTGCATCGAGGATGCCGTAAAGCGGTGCAGCAGACGAGACATCGCGGTCCAGGGGAACGAAGCGGCAGAATTTCATGCGGGTCAGCTCACGTGGTGGTTTGAACGCTAGCGCGAAATCTTTGATTCGCGAACTCTCCAAATGCAAGTACCGATCCAGGAAAGGGTGGCCACTATCATATATAAGACCGCGCCTAGCGCGAAAATGTGCACGGCGCTGTAGCGTTCAGCGAGTCCCCAGAAAACGACGCAGAGCAGCCGGTACGTGAGAGCCAGGATGCTCCAGGCAATGAGGCTGGAGGCCAGAAGAGGCCCCGGAAGGCGCAGGAAACGAAGGACGGGAACCATCGCGAAAAGACCCAGGGCCGCCGCCGCACCGACGTTGCGCTCCAGTGCAAAGCGCTCCAGAGCCGGAGCGCGGTTGGCCGCAAAAACCCACGCTACGAGAACCATGGACAAACCGACGCCGGCATACACTCCGGTGCGAATCGCCGCGTTCTTGAAAACGTGGAGCCTGCCATAGCCAGGGAGATGAGCACGGACAGCAATCAAAGCGAAGCTCCCAAAAGCTTGCCCAAATTCATAACCCGGATCTACGAAGAGGGTTGCGCGACTTCGACGGCGACGGGAGCGGAGGGCGCGCTTTCGTTGCCGGAGCGGTCGACAGCGGTCACGGAGTACCAATAGCGGTGACCGGGCTGTACAGACGTATCACGATACGCCGGAGAGAGCAACAGAACGGGAGTAACTAGCTGGCCCGGCGTGTCTTGCTGCTCACCCCTATAGACGTGGTAGCCGGCCAGGTCGGTTTCCGTGTTGATGGACCAGGAGAGATCAACCTCGGGCGGCGCATTTGGTTCAGGGCTGAGAACGGCTGCGACCAAACCTTGCGGAACGGCGGGAGGGAAGATGTCGCGCGGAGTCACCATCGCGGGGACCGAGTCGCTGGACTCAATGGTGCTGCCGTCTCCGGGAATAACGGTGCGGACCGTGTAGAGATAGGACCTGCCGAAGTCGAATGCGGTGTCGCGATAGCTGTTGGTCGGCGCGGCGCCAAGAAAGGCGAGCGGCGATTTCCATTTAGCTTGCGAAAGATCGTTTGCTGCTGCGGCCGCGGAGGCGGGGTCGATTTCGCCGCGGTATACGCGGTATTCGGAAATGGCAGGAAGAGGATCGCCGGCGGAAGTGCGCGCAGGCGCGGACCAGGAGAGCTCGATGGCGGATTCGGTGACCTCCGCATGAACCGACGTGATGCGTTCGGGCACGGGACGAATGCGCACGATCACGGTGTTGGAGTCGGCAGAAGCGCGCTTGCGGGAGGCGCGCGTGCGAACCCGATAGGCGAGCGCTGCGCCGGGATAAGCGCGAAGCTCAGCAGGAGAGATGCGATTGATGATTTGGATTTTATCCGCGGCGCGATATTCGCCGACGAGCGCACCGGGAATTGTTTCGACGATGCGAAACGATTTCGCGTCCGGCGAGCCGTCGGGCTTAAGCGAGCCGCGCAGGATTTCGATGGCGGGAGTTTCGGTGAGGCGCTCGCCTTTGACGGTTTTGGGCGGCGTGGTGAAGGTGAGCTGCACAGCATCACCGGCCTGCTGCGCAGCGAGATCGGTGACCGCAACGGGAACCTGAGGAGACGGCGGAGTGGGTTCGCCCGGCGCGCCGCAGCCGCCGGCGAGCAAGAGGGCCAGAAGCGAAAAGCGAATCCCGAAGCGGGAAATTCGCCGCCGCCGAATCCTGAGCCCCTCGGGGTTCCGCGAATATCGAGTTTCCATTTTCGGGTTGGATATTACAGGATGTAGCGGCTCAAATCCTGGTTCTTGACGATATCGGCGAGCTGCTTGTTCACGTAGGCGGAATCCACCTTGACGTTTTTCTTCTTGAGGTCCGGAGCTTCAAAGGACAGTTCGTCCAGAACTTTTTCGAGGATCGTGTGGAGGCGGCGTGCCCCGATATTTTCCGTCTGCTCGTTGACGACGGTGGCGAATTTGGCGATGGTGTCGACCGCGTCGTCGGTGATGTTCAGCTTCACACCTTCGGTTTCGAGCAGCGCGACGTACTGCTTGATGAGCGCGTTTTTGGGCTCGGTGAGAATGCGGACGAAGTCTTCTTCCTTGAGCGATTGCAGCTCGACGCGTATGGGCAAGCGGCCCTGCAGCTCGGGGATCAGGTCCGAGGGCTTGGTCACGTGGAAGGCGCCGGCGGCGATGAACAGGATGTGGTCGGTGCGAATCATGCCGTAGCGGGTGTTGACCGTGGTGCCTTCAATGATGGGCAGAATGTCGCGTTGCACACCTTCCCGGGAGACATCCGGTCCGTGACCGGATTCGCGGCCGGCGACTTTGTCGATCTCGTCGATAAAGATGATGCCCATCTGCTCGGCGCGCTCGACGGCGGTGCGCGTAACCTGGTCCATATCGAGAAGCTTGTTTTCTTCTTCCTGAATAAGGTACTCGAAAGCGTCGGCGACGCTCATCTTGCGCTTCTTTTTCTGCTGCCCAAACATCCCGGAAAGCATGTCCTTGATATTGACGTCCATCTCCTCGACGCCCTGATTGGAGATGATTTCAAAGGAAGGCATGGAGCGTTCGCGCACTTCGATATCGACCATGCGCTGATCGAGCTTGCCTTCGCGGAGCTGGGCACGCAGTTTTTCTCGTGTGCGCTGCGTTTGCTCGCGCTGCTGGGCAAGCTCTGTTTCGCTCGTGCCCTGCGCGGGTGGCGGCGTGGGCGGCAGCAAGAGGTCGAGGACGCGCTCTTCGGCGGTTTGCTCGGCGCGATCCGCGACTTCGTCGAGCTTTTCCTCCCGCACCATGTCGATCGAGGTTTCCACCAGGTCGCGCACCATGGACTCGACGTCGCGGCCGACGTAGCCGACCTCGGTGTATTTGGAGGCCTCGACTTTCACGAACGGGCAACCCGCCAGGCGGGCCAGGCGGCGCGCGATTTCCGTTTTGCCGACGCCGGTCGGTCCGATCATCAGAATGTTCTTGGGCAGAACGTCCTCGGCGATTTCGGGCGGCAGTTTCTGGCGGCGAACGCGGTTGCGCAAGGCTACCGCAACGGCGCGCTTCGCGGCGTTCTGCCCGACGATGTACTTGTCGAGCTCCGCGACGATTTCGCGCGGGGTCATGTCGTCGAGCGCGGGAAGAAGCTCCTCGGCTTGCTCGGGCGCGGCACCGTTGCCTCCCGGCGCCAAAATAATTTCCTTTTCAGACTTGCCTGGCATGAATCCTTCTGTTCCAGTCTTCGAAACGAGTCAACGTGTCCATCTTACCTAAGATGCGAACTTAGCGCCTTCCGTACCCACGATTTTGGAGGGGGGTGCTTGATTCCTCCCCAGCTACGTGATTTCACCCTGGATCAAGCGGGTGCCGAGTGCCGCCGCCTGCAGCGCACAACGCCTTATATCTCCTCGACCGTGAAGTTCGCGTTGGTGTAAATGCAAATCTCGCTGGCGATGCGCATGGCCTCGAGGCCCAGCTCTTTTGGGGTTAGCTTGGAATGCTTGAGCAGGGCGCGAGCCGCCGCGAGCGCATAGCTGCCGCCGGAGCCGATGGCGCAGAGCCCGTCGTCCGGCTCGATCACGTCGCCATTTCCCGAAAGAAGAAAGGTGGACTTGCTGTCGGCGACGATGAGCAGCGCTTCCAGATGGCGGAGCGCGCGGTCCTTGCGCCATTCCTTAGCGAGTTCGACCGAAGCTTTCTGCAAATTGCCGGAATGCTCCTGGAGCTTGCCCTCAAAGCGCTCGAAGAGCGAGATGGCGTCGGCGGTCGAGCCTGCAAAGCCGGCGATGACTTTGTCGTTGAACAAGCGCCGGGTCTTGCGAGCGGTATGCTTCATCACGTGATCGCCCATAGTGACTTGGCCATCGGCGATGAGCACGGCTTTATTGTCTTTGCGCACGCACAGCACGGTAGTGCCATGCATCAGTGCGCTTCCCTGACGATTCGGCATTCGACCATTATACCGCAGACCACCGCATGACTTGCGCCAGGACAACATTTCGCGATTTTTTCCAGTCGAAAAAAGCGGCGTGTTTGTGCGTCTTTCGCGGGTAGCGTACACTAAATAGGTCGACGCCCCGTCTAACCCAGAGTGAGGATTCCGTGAAAACAATTGTTCGTAGTCGCAGTTATCTCTTTGCCGGCGCCATTGTGTCGCTGGCGTTTGCCGGAGCGCTGAGGAGTCCGGCAGCAGCGGCCACACCCCCCGATGCTCCGCAAGCGAAACGCTCTCCGCTGCTGACCGTGATGCAAACAGAGTTGGACCGCTCGCTCAAGACGTTGAGCGTCCAAGATCCGCCGGCGTACTACATCGGTTACACCATTACAGACACGCAGCGCGCGGATGTGTCCGGTTCGAACGGAGCCCTGCTTTCGAGCAGCGAGAATCGCAACCGCTGGCTGGAAGTTTCCGTGCGAACGGGCAGCTACGACCTGGACAATACGCACAAGGTCGGCGAGCGGCAAGCGCAGAATGGCGGGCCGGGAACGGGCGTGCCGATCGACGACGATCCGGAGGTCATGCGGCGGGAAATTTGGCTGGAAACAGACAAGCAGTACAGGTCCGCCGCGGAATGGCTGATCAAGGTCAAGACGGGGCGCGAAGTGAAGGTGGAAACCGACGAGGGGCGCGCGCCGGACTTCTCGCACGAACAGCCGCACACTTTTATTGGCCCGCAAACTTCCTTCGTGCTCGATCGCAAACCCTGGGAAGAAAAAGTGCGCGCCTACACAAAAGCGTTTCGCACATCGCCAGCGGTGATCAATTCCATCGTGACGTTCTCCGCGCAAGCGCAGAACGCGTATGACATAACGAGCGAAGGCACGCAATTGCAATTTGGACAGATTCGCTACCGCCTGGAACTTTTCATTCAAGGCAAAGCGCCGGACGGCATGGACCTGGACCGTTACTACAACTTTGATTGGGAAAATCCTTCCGATGCCCCGGACGATAAGGCCGTGTACGCGGCGGAAGCGACGATGCGCAAGGAGTTGGAGGGATTGGTCGCTGCGCCGATCAACGAGCCTTCCGTGGGCCCCGCGCTTCTGACCGGGCGCGCTGCAGCCGTCTTTTTTCATGAAGTTTTTGGGCATCGCGCGGAGGGTCACCGCCAGAAAGACGTAGCGGAAGGACAGACCTTCGCGAAAAAAGTCGGCGAGCAGATTTTGCCGCCGTTTCTGAGCATCGTGGACGACACAACGATGCGCAAGCTGGGCTCCGAGGATCTGCTCGGCTATTACCAGTACGACGACGAAGGCGTGCAGGCGCACCGCGTCGTCCTGGTGGACCATGGCGTGTTGAAGGATTTCGAAATGTCCCGCTCCCCGCTGGTCGGCTTTTCCCATTCGAACGGCCACGGCCGGCGTCAACTCGGCGCTTCGCCGGTTTCCCGGCAGGGCAACTTGATTGTGGAAAGCAGCAAGACCATGACCGACGCGCAGCTTCGCGCGAAGCTGATCGACTTGATTAAGCAGCAGGGCAAGCAGTTCGGCTTGTTGATCGACGACATCGCCGGAGGATTCACGTTCACCGGCCGGGGGCAGCCGCAAGCCTTTCAGGTGTTGCCGCTGGTGGTTTACAAAGTCTACGCCGACGGCCGCCCCGATGAGCTGGTGCGCGGCGTCGACATCGTTGGAACGCCGCTCGCCGCTTTGACCAAGATCGTGGCTACCGGCGACAAACAGGAAGTATTTAACGGCTATTGCGGTGCCGAATCCGGCTCCGTGCCGGTGTCCGCGGCGTCGCCTGCGATTTTGACGTCCGAGCTGGAGGTGCAGAAGAAAGAAAGCTCCACGGACCGGCCGCCCATTTTGCCGGCCCCGGCACATGACATCGTCAAGGCGGGAGGCCAGCAATGAACTGCGCGAGGATGACAAAGGTATTTGCCTGCGCGGCGATCGTGCTGGGTTGCGTTGCGCCCGCACGTGTTGCTCGCGCGGCACAAGCAGTACAGGACAATGACCAGACGCTGCGCGCGATGCGCGACGAAATGGCCCGATCTAAGACTCGTTTGGAGCTGAATATTCCCGGCACGCAGCAGCCGGTGCGTCCTTATTACATCGAATACCGCTTGCTGGATCTCGACGTCCGCGAAATCGTAGCGGAGTTCGGCACGCTGGTGACCTCCACGCGCGGGCGCAATCGCATAATGAACGTGGAAGCGCGCGTCGGCAATTACAAGCTGGACAGCTCCAATTTCATCAGCGATGAAGGCTTCCGCGGCTTCATCGGCTCGCAGGGCTCGGTCGGCATCGACCACGATTATGATTCCCTGCGCCAGGATCTGTGGATCGCTACGGACCAGGCGTTCAAGCAAGCCGTTGAGACATATTCGCGCAAGCAGGCCTATCTGAGCAGCTTGGCGCGGCAACCGAATATCGACGATTTCTCGAAGGCCGCACCAATTCAGCAGATTGAACCACTCATCAATCCTGACTGGGGC
>Ga0207011_1212_pt1 | contig 11990 bp, 13 predicted proteins | sample Alteio_BWMinCont_79_FD_153466 | JGI IMG/M metagenome (GOLD analysis project Ga0207011, IMG submission 153466) | Enriched cells from forest soil in Barre Woods Harvard Forest LTER site, Petersham, Massachusetts, United States -... | ecosystem: Environmental > Terrestrial > Soil > Temperate forest >...
GGATTAGGCAAGCTGGAAAAGGGCGGCGGTCCAGGCATGGGAAGCAGTCCAGGCATAGCAGGTAGTCCAGGCGCGGCCGGTACGCCCATCGCCGGCATTGGCGGAGATACAGGCATGGACATATTAGGCAGGCCTGGTAAGGAAGATAGGCCGGGCATAGGTGGCATTGGCGGCATGACTGCGGCATTGGGCATGCCCATCACCCGCCCCAGTCCGGAGCCGTCCGATTGGCCCATAGACCCCATTGCACCGGGCAGCTCAGCCCAGACAGCATTGGCGACGGCGCCGGCCGCCTGGCCAGCATAGCTTTGCGCCGAAGGGATGTCGTAACCGCTGGCTCCGGAAACACACCACTCCCCGGGTGCGGCAAGAAATTCGTCTCGGCCCGAGGCCGAAGGCATCAAACTGCCGTGGCCGGTAGTTAATCCGGAATCGTTGACTCCGGTAATGCCGGCATTGATGCGGTGATTAGGTGTAAAGCCGTCACTAAATTCCGGCTGACCCTGAATGCTTTCGTCGCCGTATATTTGATCGGCCATGGCCCCAGCCTGAAAAACGAAACTGTCCATATTGGTTGCCGGCAGTCCGTTGCGCATTGGCAAAACGTCTATGGTGGCAGGCACTCTCTGCCCGCTCAGGCCTCGATAGATATCGTTATTGCCTGTGGTCTGATCTTTATCGTCAGCTGCGAAAACTGGTGTGGGTGCTAGTAAGTTGGTGGTTAGTAAATTGATGCCTAGTAAAATTGGTACCGAAAAAAATAGAAAACATCGCTTTCGCATGGGGTTTGCACCTCGGGGGCGGTGGGGTTAATGCCGACTTTATTGGCGCATTGTTAAACGACGGTGAAAGCTCCGCGCCTCACTGTATGCGGACCTCGGGCGCACCTGCTCATACCCCCTCGGCAGCGGCGCTACGCCAGGGTCTGCTGTGGCGCCCGGGCTAATCAGAACACACCACATCACATCACATCGCATCACCTCGCATCACATCGCATCACCTCGCATCACATCACCTCGCATCACATCACATACACGTACAGGACTGACATGGTCGTCTGCATAAGCACCTCAGGTGAACGGGTCAGCCTGGGGCCTGCCTGGCCGCCGGAGGATGCGCCTTTGACAGGAAGTGCGGGAACCAATCCGCAATGGCGGCGGTCTTCTTCGATAGACAATTACAACGCCCACTGAAAGATGGCCATCGACTTTGGCCTGCCGGGGCAGGAGGTATAACTTGAATCGCCAGATCCTACGAGTAGCGCTGATTTCGCTTGCTCTCTACTTTATTTTTCCGCAAATTCCCGGAATCCATGTGCACGGAAATTTCTGGCATGTGTTTATAGCAGGAATTGTTTTCACAATATTGGGCTGGATCGTTGAAAGTATTGCCATTGCAATCAGTGCAATTCTCACTATCGGCACCCTGGGCCTGGCGCTTCTGGTGCTTGTGCCGTTATGGCTACTGGGTTTCTGGCTGATTCCGGCTTACGTGCTTAAACTAACGGCTGATGTCATGCCTACCTATTTGACCATCGCCGGCTGGACACCGGCCATAATTGGTGGCTTGATTATGCTTGTAATCGGCATCGCCACTAGCGGTGGTCCGCGCCGATATCAAAGCGGTGCCGCAGCTTAGAAGGACCCTCTGGCGGGGTACAATTGGGTATAAGTTACCGATTTAGAGGGGTTAAAACCTTATGGGACCATGGCTAATTGCTCTTGTACTCGCCGCCGGAGCTACCACCACACCAACTGGCCGCAGGGTCCTGCGCAAGACCGCCAGAGGCGTAGTCAAAGCGGGTTATACCGTCGCCGATAAGGGCACCTGCATGCTGGCAGAGGCAAAAGAGCGGGTTTCGGACCTGGTGGAAGAAGTTAGAAGTGAGCAACGCGAGAGCCAGAACGGCGACGGCGAAGACCACAAGTCGGTGAGCAGCAGCAAATCGACTAAGAAAAAACCCAAGGCTGAAGAATAAACGCCTTTGCAACGCTAATTTTGGCCGACAAGTAACCGAATGTCACGCCAAGGTTAATTAGTCTCCACTACAAGTTGCCAAAGGCATTAAATGACCAGATGTCCATTGGCTGCTAGACCTTTGCCGGTCTGAGGAGAGACTATGTCCACGTATAAAATCACTGAAATCGTTGGTACTTCACCAAACAGCTTTGCCGATGCCGTCAAGGAAGGTGTCAAGCGCGCCTCCAAAACATTGCGCAATCTCAACTGGTTTGAAGTGGTGGAAGAGCGCGGCCTGATTAAAGACGGTCTGGTAGCCGAGTTTCAAGTGACAATCAAGGTCGGCTTCAAGCTGGAAGACTAACCGACAGCGGCCTGGCTGGCTGCGTCCCAACAGAAACAATAACTGCCCTGCACTATTTCAATTCCGGCTCATACTGGTTGGGAAAGTGTTGCCAATCGGGAGGAGGAACGTCCTCTATCTCGGTGTGGTTGGGGTCAAAAAATTCAGTGGCAGGCAAAATTCTTTTTATCGCAGCCCTGTCTTCAGAGGAGAGGCCGACCCTGGAGCAGGTCAAATGTTCCAGCCCGTTTTGCACCAGTGCTTGCAAAACCTGAATATTTTTGCCTTGAATAAGACAGTCATTGATATATAAGACTTTCAGTTTTTTCAGACTGGTAAACAGGCTCAGATAGTCAGGATTCAGCTGACTGCCGTTAAATTGCAGCTTGTTCAAGCCGGTGATAGTGGCTATATTTTCTGCATCCGTTTTTTTGATCAGGGCGTGATCGAAATCCAGTTCTCTCAAGTTGGAGTCGTTTTTCAATGCCCGAGTCACATCGCTTACATCCTCACAATGGTCAAATGTGATCGAATGCAGCTGCTGCAGAAACGGCAGTTTGGCCACTACCTTGGGAGAAATATCCGTATCGTTGAGATCCAGATACCGCAGATTGATTAGTGTCTTGAGCGCGGAGGCGCCCTGTTCACCTGGATGCCAACCTTTCACCTTAAAGACCCTCAGTCCGGTCAGCCTGCCTATCGCCTTGTACAAATTGCCGTTGGGCGTCGACATCGGGTCTGCGTGTACGATTGTGACACAGCACAAATCATTTGGCTCAAACACCTCAAAATTTCGCGCATCCTTGAGAAATGCCGCACTGGGCTCAAAAAACTGCGGCGTGTCTTGGGGCCACGAAACTTGGCCGACCATCGGTGTTTTGCCAATGGGAAAGTCTTTAGGGGAGAAAACCCCCAGCACCAGGTCGTCGGGAAAAGTGAAGTGCAAAAATCTTCTTCCCAAGCGATTAGTGTAGGTGGTGCGCTTCGGTGCGACCATATCGGCGGCCTTGGGTCGTTGCGCATAAGTGGACTGTGGCTGGGACTCGGCCTGTTGTGGAGATTCGGCCTGTGGCGGGGATTCGGCCTGTGGCGGAGATTTGGTGGTATCACTAATCACACCCTGCGCTTTTTTCGCCGCCAATGTCCTTAAAGCAAAGTACCCGGCACCGGCGACAACAGCGATACAGACAAGCGCGATTGCAACCGTGCGAGCATCAATACCCCCGGTAAGTGAAGTCTCACCCCGTACTCTCGAGGATTGCCCGGCGAGATCAGAGGCTGATTTTGGTTCATCAGCAGTAAGGGGAGAGACCGATGCTGAGACCTGATTACCGCGCTTAAGGTCTGACAGCGTTGCAGAAATCCAATCCATGTCTTCCGGTCTGTCTTCTGGAGCCTTCGCCAGCATGCTTGCAACGGTGCGCTCAAGAGCGGGTGGAAATTCTTTGCCGGCCGCACTTTCCTGAAGACTGGGAGGTTTAGCGGTTTGGTGCAACATGATAGTTTCGAGGGCATTCCTGCCCTTAAATGGAGCCCTTCCAGTTAGTGCCTCAAAGAGAGAGCAACCAAATGAATAAATATCGGCGCGGGCATTGACGACCTCCCCGGCGGACTGCTCCGGACTCATATAGAGCGGGCTGCCAAAAATGCCACCCGATATGGTCAATCTCTGTTCGTCGCCTGATTGATACGTGAGACAAGCAATGCCAAAATCAACGATCTTAATTTTATCGCTGCCGGATTTTTCCGCGGTGGAGCGTTCGACGAACAAATTGGCCGGCTTCAAATCTCGATGAATAATGCCTTTTTTGTGCGCGGCTGAGAGCCCCTCGCTCACCTGCAAAAACAGCTCAACGGCCTGGAGGACAGGCAATGCACCTCGTTTCTGGATTCTTTCGGCCAGCGTTTCTCCATCGAGAAATTCCATTGTGTAATAGGGCACGCCGTCAGAACCAAGGCCAAAATCAAAAACCTGGATCACATTTTTATGGTTGAGTTTAGCTATGGCCTGCGCCTCACGCTGAAATCGCAGGCGGGCCTCGCTGCTCAATTGAGTGGTACCAAATGTTTTGAGCGCCACCTCTTTATTGAGTGCTAGATGGCGAGCGCGAAAGACAGCTCCCATGCCCCCCTGGCCGACAAGTTCGAGTAGTTGATACTTATTGTCGATCAAACCGGAGGGCAGACTGTCGGCCATAATCGGCCGAGTGGCAGATTGCTCGGCTAGCTCTAATGTCCCATTTACCAGGGTGAACCAACGGGATTTCGAAAGTTCGTTTGGACTGTCCAACAGTGACTTACCTTTTGGCTCTCCGATCCATGTGGCTCTCCGATCCATGTGGCTCTCTGCCCGCTCTTGGCCTTATCGGCCAGCCTGAGCAGCGCTCCCCTGGCACCCTAAAAGGATAATTGAAATTAGTACTTGACATTTTTATTATTTTTGTCAGAATAGAGCCTTAACGTGGACGTGACCAATTTTTTTGGTCATACATTTTTTACTAGAAGCAACTTACTACTACTACTCATTTCGCCCTCGGAGGGAGAAATATATATGAACGCAAGCTTGACTATCAGCGGTCAGCTTGGCGGTCGCTCGGACTTTGACGACTATCGACAATCGAACAAAATCAAGAGCGCGCGCTTCTTATACGACCGCGACGAGAGGGGCTCGTATAGCCCCGTGAGACCATTCGGTCTGGGCGCTTTAATGCCCGGTGAGACCGGTACTTTTACTATTGGAAATTTTCCCGTTGAACGTTCCTGCAAATTGATCAAGCATGAGAACCTGCATTTTGAATACAAATATTCCGGACGCATCGAAAAGAAACGCTTTGCCGGACTGCCCATTTACTGTGGCTTCAACGCCAGAGAAAAATTTGACGAATTGGGCAACTTAATAGAATCAGTGGTTGACTATACCGGCAGTGCACCGGAGCAATTCATTCGACTGGCAGACAATTCGGTCTATTGTTTTACCGGTAAAAAGCGGGTGCGCACCGTACTGGAACCTAAAGCGAAATTTCTAGTCACCATAATCGATGACTTTGCCGCGGTCTTTATCAGCGACAGCAACGGTTATATCGTAGCTGATTCTATTTCGCTAAAAGGATCCTGCAAACTGATGAAGCTGTATCCTGATCTTCACCACGAATGCCTGGCACGCCAGGCAAGGCAGGTAGGGTAAATACTGGACTTCGCTTCAACACATTGACAACCGAAAAAAGCCTTTGTTATGATCGTCAGACATACTAGCAAAGGCTTTTTTCGTTGCAGCCATGGCCACCGGCCATGGTGCTGCCTCGAACCTTTGCGTCAATTTTTTCTTATTGCCGCCGGGTAGAGTGCACGATGACTTCATCAACTTTTAACGCGTCAACTGATCTGCACTCCAGGTGCATGGCCGTACTAAGCAATAAACACCTGGAAGACCAAATAGATAATAAGCGGTCAGTTTATTTAATCGGTCCATTTTTTGATTTGACTTTCGTATGCGGAGGCCTGGTCCTGGCTCTGGCCGCAATTTGCATTAACCAATTTGGTGTCAGCGCCAACGCCGCCCAACAGAGCACGCCCATTATGGCGCTGGGAATCATAGGCACATTCTTGCTCTCCGGGCCGCATACCGGCGCTACCCTGGTCAAGCTTTATGGAGAAAAGGAAAATCGCCTGCGTTTTTACTATGTTTCATTTGTCCTGCCGGCGGTTCTGGTAATAGCTCTTACCGTAGGTCTTTTTGTGCCCTTTGTCGCAAAAGTGGAAGCCCTGGTTTATCTGATGCTGGTATGGCACCACTACATGGCCCAGAGCTACGGTATAGCCATGATGTATTGCGCTCGCGCCGGCATGCATCTATTGGCCAAAGACAAGTTTTTGGCGCGGGCCATACTGCATATTGCAGTGACGGTAGCAATCACGCAGCAGTTTACACCGGACTGGCAGCGCACTTCCTTCCTCAATATCCCTCTGGCACCAATGGCTTTCATGCCTACGAATGTTGTCTGCATTCTGCAGGGCTTCTTAGTCATTACTATCGCTGCCTTTTTAATCGAACAGCTGGGCCGGCGCAGAAGGGGGGCAATCAATATGCCACTGCCGGCGATGGCTACTCTGCTTACCTGCGGCTTGTTTTTAACCTTAGGCCGCGGCCTCAGTGACCTGATGTGGCTATTTGTCCCAAACTTTTTTCATTCCACACAATATCTTGCTGTCGTGCTGGCCGAGAGGCACAAAAAAGAATCGGACAACAATCCCAGCCGCACATTTCTCAAAAGCTTCGAGCATTTGGGCGATTGTTTCGGCGAATTTTTTCTGCTCGGCTTGCTTTTATTTTCAGCACTGCCATTCGTCATCTCCAGGCTGGGATTTCCCTTTTATCTCACATCCGCTCTCGTTTTTTTCGCACTCAGCTTTCACCACTTCGCCGCCGACGCCTGTATTTGGAAACCAAAAAAGAAACCACAACATCTGAGGTCAAGACTATGACTCCTATTTCGAGAAGCATGGCATTGGCCTTGCTTACAATTTCGATGAGCTTCTCCTGCGCTCTGGCGCAATCACCAAAAAATAATAGGCCAGCCCAATTCACAATTGACCATGGCTATAATTATGCTCAGAGCATGAGCCGCAGTATGGTAGTAACGGTAGACCAGGCCCCGGTACTGCAAGGTGCCACCATGGGCACGATTGGTCCCCAGGGTACAGACGTGACCATGATCCAGGGAATCATGACCGCCGGCACTGTGAGAGTAAATAATCTGGCCAACCTGGAGGCACTTTTGAACATCCTGGCCAATACCGCTCTCGTCCTGGGGCACCTGGTGGGGATCTGGTATCTGGTGAAAACAATCCGATTGACCGTAAAAACACCTGGCAATGTGCTGGGAGGAACGGCCAAAGGCCTTACTTTTATCAGCGTCGGTCTGCTCTCACCAGATTTTGTCAATTGGGCGGTAGCAATGGCGCGCGATGCGGCGTTATTTAATTGAGTGCCGGCCGCTCAATCACTTTGCCCTGCAACATTTTGCAGCTGGCGCCTGCAGCTGGAGACTGCGAGACAAATCAATCCGTTCGAGGTTTGTGGCATGATCAATTTTGAAAAATGGGTGTGCTCGGCACTTTTCACTTTTATTATTGCCACCGCGTCAGCCATTGCTCTGCCTAAGATGGCTCCTGGCGTCACAACCGCGCCGGAAGGCCAGCCAATGCCGGTCATGCAAAGTGCCGGTCCTCCTGCACAAACCCGGGCCGATGTAGAGGCCCAGGTTTTCAACAAAAATTTCGAGCTTGATGTAACGGAGCTGACCCGTGTCACCGGAGTAGTAGGACAGTTTTTGTTCGGCTCCTTCGGCGCTTTTTATGTCGCCAAAACCTTGAGACAAAGGCCACGGGCAAGGGGCAAGCTGATAATTGCTCTATCCAAAGCACTGGTCCTGATGGCCATTGGTTTGGCTTTGCCCAATGTATTAGGATTTATGCTCACCGACCACGGATGTGGTCTGGTGTTTGATTAAACGCTGGCTAAAGCAGCGCACTTTCCTGGAAATACCCTGTTTCAAAGCAAGGAACCACCGCGCGGCGCACTTTCAACGGCGATCACTGAAACCTACACCAAACCCGAACCAGGGCGATCATTGAAGCATTGTTAAGGAAAGTAACATGCTGCCAAGAGGGCGGGTAATCTTGGATTGTCGAATCAAATCAGCTTGCTCGAAAGTTCTCAAAAAGCACGACACGTTTTCCAACCAAACTGATTCAGAAACGATGCGAGGATGCATCGGAGGGCTTCAACATGCACAATCTGGACGGTCTTACACTATTTTTCTTCCTTGTCGCAGTCCTCCTCGGTTTTGGGGGCTCGATATGGTGGATTGCCGAGGCATTTCGCAAGAGTATTCCCTGGGGTCTGGCGGTGCTTTTTATTCCCTTTGCGTCACTGGCGTTTCTAGTGACCAATCTCGATCGTGCCGGCAAGCCATTCCTTATGAGCCTTGCGTCGACCGCAATAGTGATTTTGTTGGGCACCATAAATAAAAATTTTCTGGAAGCGCTCAATGTCGACGGGCACAAAAATGAAATTGCGCAGGCAAACGTAAAAACATCTCCTCAAGGTGCAGAAAACATTGCACCGCCCGTGGTCAAACACATCGCCGCAAAACAGGCTCAGGTGCACCATTCGGCCAAACACCATGATCACCATTAAAGGCACGGGTTGAGACATTAAAACGAGTAGGAAAATTATTTCAATTGTTGCGGTCTCGGTAGTGAAATCGTGCAGACAGTCAGCATTTGATCTATGATGAAAGTGCAAGAAGACAGGGCCTGAAACAACTCAAAAGGCATAAACTTAATCCCAGTTATGTCATTATAAGCCCTCCGAAAATTGTCAAAAGGCCGTTCCCAAGCGTAACCCTCTTAAGGGCTGTTTAAAATGGAGATCGGCCTTTTGTTTCGGGTATACTTTTTGCGATGAAGACAAATGCTGCACGCAAATTGGATGAGCTGGGCGTTGCCTACGAGATTCGCGAGTACGATCTCAACGGTGCGGAGTTTAGCGCCGAGGCAGTGGCCGAGAGTATCAATCTGCCGGCAGATATTGTTTTTAAAACTCTGGTGCTTAAAGGTGATAAAGGTGTTTGTATGGCCGTTATCCCCGGCAACAAACACCTGGATCAGAAGGCTCTGGCGCAGCTTAGCGGCAATAAGAAAGTTGAGATGGTTTCAGTCAAAGAAGTGCTTCCACTGACCGGATACATTCGCGGCGGGGTGACAGCAATAGCGGTGAAAAAACCTTATCCTGTGTACGTCGATGCCAGCGCCTCACAGCATGAAAAAATTGCTGTTTCGGCCGGCAAGCAGGGTGCTCAGTTATTCTTGAAGACGCAGGATTATGTAGACGCAGTTAAGGCCACACTAGGCAATATAGCCACAGACAAATAAAAGACAACGGTAGCCAACGAATGGCGCCTAACTTACTCTACTGCACAACTTGTACTTCTGGCCAATCGGCAAAGATCATCGCACAACTTAGACGGTCCGTTAACTGAAATTTCAAATTCCTGCTCGGCATAGTGAGTATGCAGTAGTAACCATTTACCGCTGGCAGCCAGCAAACCGAGATAGGCGCCGCCACCGATGGGCGCGGGCTCGGTTTCAAATTGAGCCAGCGGGACGTCGAGAAAGTCGCCCCCCGGCTCAAATTTTGCTGCCCGGACAAATCCCAGTTGGCTCAGCCCATCAAGTGAATCGCAGACATAAAACCAAAAGCAGGGCTCACAGGAGGTCAATTGGCCCAGCCTCCGCAATAGCTCGCTGTAGCGATTCCGGCCCGCCGGCCCCCAAAATCCGACCTCTTCCTCGGCACCGTTTATCAGGGCAGCTACGAATGAAGTCTGCAGCCTCACCCTGTAAATTGTGGCGGACGCCTCAAAGTTCCGCGCTGCAAAAGCATTGTCTGCACCCAGGAGCACATCCTCAATGAATTTTGCTGCTGAATCGGGTGAATTCAATCGGCACTCCCATTAATCATCTGGCATTCTTGCTACCAGACTTAAATCACGTCCAGGCTTGCATGATACAGCCTTTGCACTCAGGAAAGCGACTGTGTCATTTGGGTAAAAATGCCACCAGCAACTATGATGGCAATACCGGCCAGCCTGGTGGCATTGAGTTTTTCTCCCAGCAACCAGACAGCAAATCCGTACATCAAAAGCGGATAACATCCGGTGATGACGATCACATAGGTTGCCGTCGAGACAGACAGGGCAGCGATATAGGCCACGCCTCCGACCATCAAACAAAGGGCTGAGAGGGCAGGAAATAGCCAGAGAGCCCTTTTAAAATTAATTGATACCAGACCACGACTGCCGGCTACAATCCAGGAAATCAGGGCCAGGACCGCATTCCAAATAAGCACTCCCATATACGCTTCCAGCGCTGTAGCCGATTGCACCGCCATTTTGTCAAAAATACCCATCGACCCCCAACCCAGCATTGCCACCACCATTAGTATCGCGAGCACGGTACGCTCTTTTCTCAGATCCGGAAGGGAATCCGGCAGACCCATATGATCGTGCAGTTTGTCACCCCCCTTGGTCTTGTTTTGATCAAAACCAATTGTAAATACACCAAGAAAAATCAACAGGCTCCCCACCACCCGCAGTGGCACAATATGCTCCCCCAGGGCGAAGACCGCAATAACCTGCATGATTAGCGGGTAACCGGATGTGATACCAAGGACATAACTGGCTTCGGCCTTGCTCATAGCTTTTAGATAGGCGATCACGCCCAACCAGTTGACCAAACAAGCCAGTCCTGTCCACAAAAGCACCCTTGCCGTCAGGTGCCAGCCAGGCAAGGCAGCGCTCATGGCCAAAGCACCAAGGGCAGCGGCCGGCAAAAAAAATGCATAGGTCATGAGCAGGGTATTGACCGGGTCGGACTTAGCCAGGGCCTTCTTATCGCAAATGCCCCATAGAGACCAGCAGATAAGAGTAATTGCAATTAGAAAATTTAGTGGCATTGTCCTGGTTTCGATCTTCAAACAGCTTTTAATCATATAGCACCCACCAGGTTACACTCCCCGGACACCCTTGGCAGCAGGCCAGAGCAGCCCGGTGGGTTTATCGGTACCGGGCCCATGGGTAAGAAGTACAGGGTGCAGGGTGTGGGTGGAATGGTCGATCAAAGGCATTTAGAGCAGTTTTGGAATGACCCCGACCCGAACAAGCAGGCCGGAAACTCGGCCGGCAAAAAGTTGTTGGCCGATGCCGGTCAGGACAAGGCGGGCGCCCTTGAGGCCTTTTGTGAAAACGCCAGGGCCAGCGTCGTGGCACCGGTTGAGGCGGTGGGAGAACTCTGCGATCTGGCCACCGGTGGCCATACGGCCGACTTCCTGGCCAAGGTGGCAGGCAAGCCCAAGGCGCCTGATGGAGCTCTTGCCTGGGCCGCGTCCCAGATCGGCAGCGCAGTCGGCATGACGCCCTGGATGTTACTCCTGCACAGAGGAGCCTCGGCCGGTGTGATGGCAGCCACCGATGCCGAATCATTGTCGGCACTGCAGCGAATAGGAGTTACCACCACAAGTGGCCTGGTCTACGGACTGGCCCTGACGCCGACTGGAAGCAAGGACAAAGACTGGCTCACTCATCGCATGCAAAATGGCCTGGCAACCGGCCTCAGCTTTGGCACCCTGGGCGGAGCGACCGAGGTACTGGGGGTATTAGGAGTCTCAAATCGCGCCATTTCAGGCGCGCTGTCGGGCATACCCGCTGGTCTGGTCGATTCCGGCACCAGATATGCGACCGGCCAATCCAAGACCTTTGAGCCGACCAAGACGATGGGCACTTATGCTTTTCTTGGAGGTTTTTTTGGCGTTGTCTCACCTTACGGTGGCAAAACGCAGGAGACAAGCAGCACTGGTAAAACTGTTGTGGGCAACTCCGGCCTTAATCTTAAAAGTGTCGATCCTGTAAGAGCAGCATCAATAGCGGCTCTCGTTGGCTTTTCTTCCGTCGGCAAGAGAACGGGTCAGATGATAATACTTGCCGTCGCCGCGCTGGCTTTTACCGTCGACTGTTACCACCAGTGCTTCGACGCCGGTGTTGTCGACGGCCTGACCGACGACTTTTATCGCCGCAGGCTTCTCTTTGGCAGTGCCGGCCCAAACTTCACCCTGGGTTGACTTCAAACC
>Ga0207011_1213_pt1 | contig 11957 bp, 9 predicted proteins | sample Alteio_BWMinCont_79_FD_153466 | JGI IMG/M metagenome (GOLD analysis project Ga0207011, IMG submission 153466) | Enriched cells from forest soil in Barre Woods Harvard Forest LTER site, Petersham, Massachusetts, United States -... | ecosystem: Environmental > Terrestrial > Soil > Temperate forest >...
TAAGGGTGATGCTGTATAAATTTACATCTCCGGCGCTTTCGGCGCTTTCGACACTTTCGGCGCTTTCGGCAATTCCGGCGCTCTCAACTCTTTCTATGCTTTCTGCCGCCGCTGTTTCAATCGCCTGGCTCAGTCTCTGGACCGCGTCCTGGGCCACAGCATGCTGGCTGTTTTTGGGAGTGACATAGACGAAGCGCTCGCCTTTTGCCAGGCTGTCGATCAAGGTCGGATACATAACGCCAATAGTTTTACCAAGACCGGTTGGTGCCTGGACGATGATGTTGGCGCTTTCTTTCAGGTCTTCGGTGAGATTGTCGACCAGCTCGCGTTGGAAGGGCCGGGGTGTGTCGAAGGGAAAAATCAGTGCCGCCGCCGTTCTTTTGCGGCGCTCGCGCCTTTCTTCCTCGGCGCGGGCTTCGTTATCGAGTTCGATAAGGCGCAGCTTGAGCCATTTTTCATAGGATTGAACGGCAAAAGGATAGTCAAATTCGTCGACTATTTCACCCTTATTGCTGACTACAACAAGATGTGCCCGCGGCACAACCTGGCGCTGGCGGTAGAGGATATAGGCATAAGTAGCCAGTTGCAGGCCGTACGGATGCTGTGGATCGGCGCGCAGGACTTCGGCCAGATCGAGGGCGGCGGTCGAACTTTTGATTTCCTCGACCATGGGGGTGACACCGTCGACGAAGCCGTCCATGCGGCCTGAGACATTGAAGATAAAGCTTTCGCCCTCAAACTTGTCGGCTAGCTTGACCTCGCTTTTGTAGACCGCGTATTGCTTTTGCCTTTCTTTCTGCAAGGCCAGGTGAATCTTGCGGCCCTCGGCGGCCTGCGCCATCGGTCCCCCAAAAATCTGGCCGTAGCCAGAATTTACCTCAATGCTGCCCGTGCGCGGCACCGGCAACGCAAAGTCGCGGATGGCAAGACTGATTGTCTTTTTGACGATTTCGCTTTTTTTGCCCACTTAGCACCAGCTACCTACATAGCTATGTATGGTATACCGGCGGCGGCAGGCAAGTCAATTAAAGAACAGGAAGGTGGGAAAGCAACCGGGCGGTCAGGGGTCAGATAGCGGATCGTTCAGGGCGTGCCCATTTCTTCGGCAGAGCGAATTTCCTTATTGCAGTGGACGCACTTGGGAAACTCTCCCTCCCACTGCCCCTTGGGAAAGACGTGCCCGTTGAGGTCGCACTGGTTGGCCGTTTTGCCGGCAAAGGGGGTGATGAATGAATTGACCATATCAGTAAGAGTAGTTTTGACCTTGTTGATAGCGGTCATATGGACCGGGTCAAGCATCTTGGAGCGGAGCAGTTTAAAGCCGTCGGTGAAGAATACGAAGTTTGCCCCTTTGAACTGTCACTAGATACGGTGCAAAACGCTGATGTTGTGATCGGAGATTACAACTATGTATTTAGCCCGCGCAATATTTTAGGCCGCCTTACTTTTAGTTTGTCTAAAAGCAACGAAAAGCCCAATCTCGTTATCGACGAAGCCCACAACCTGCCTGGCCGCGCTACCGATTACTACTCCAAAGGTCTGAGTTCAAAGGAACTCGTCGAGCTGGGCAGCTCCCTTTCCGACATGGGATTTACCGTCGCAGTCGAGGGCAAGAAAATTGTATCCAATATTTTGTTCACCATTTCCACAGTCGGTCGCACAGTCAACCAGAGAGATTCTAAGGTCAACCTTTCTCCCCTTCTTTTTGAATCTCACCTGGCCGACCTCCAGGCCCTGGCCGGGCGCTATGTGGAGAGCAAGAGCGAAGGTCAGTCCAAGGGAGGCAAGCGCGATTCGCTTTTGGCTTTGCTCAATTTGGTCACCGATTTTAGTGATGCCCTTGCTTATGAAGGTGAGGAATTTTTGCACCTATACGTGCGCACTAAATTGCAGGACGGCGGTGTCGACGAAAGTCTTAAAGTGGTCTGTTGTGATGCATCCGCCAGGCTAAAACTGGCCCACAAAGAGTTTGCGCATGTAGTGGCATTTTCGGCGACGATCAAACCATTCGATTACTTTTCGCAGTTATCGGGATTGCATGAAGATGATCTCAAAACACGGGAATACGAAAGTCCCTTTCCCCGTGAAAATCGCAAACTCTTGATTATTCCTCAGGTATCGACAAAATTTTCGGATCGGGGCAAAAACTACGGCAAGATCGCTGATGCTATCAGCCGCATAGTTGCTGTCAGGCCGGGCAATTATTTTGTCTTTTTCCCCAGCTACGGTTTTTTATCCGCTGTTTTTGACAGGGTCAAACTGATTGCTCCGGACATGGTGAGAATGGTTCGCCAGGAAAGTGAAATGAGCGCCGCCAAGGCCCAGGAAGTCTTGACCTCACTCCTTGCTCGGGACAAGCCGACCCTGGTGTTTGCCGTACAGGGAGGCGTTTTTGCCGAGGGTGTCGATTATCCTGGCGACATGATCATTGGAGCGATTGTCGTCGGTCCGGGCTTGCCTAACTACAATTTTGAGCGCGAGCAAATCAGACAATACTACGACAGCCGCTACGGATCAGGCTTTGACTTTGCCTATGTCTATCCGGCCATGGCCAAGGTAATCCAGGCTGCGGGGCGTGTGATTCGCTCGGACAGCGACCGCGGCCTGATCGTGCTCATGGATCAACGCTTTATCGAAAAGCAATATGCCCTGGCCATGCCTTCCGACTGGTTTGAAAAAAACGCCTCCGAGCTGGTCTCGCGCTCCATCATTCAAGACATTCAAAAATTTTGGCACGGAACAGCTATTAGTGTTTAGCCTGATTGAGCAGCCACTTTTGTTTGTCGACTGCCAGACCACTGGTGCCACCCCCGCCAGTGCCCATCTATTGGAAGTCGGCTGGACAATTGGAAGGGCTTGCGATCAGGCGCCGTCACCGGTTGTAACCAGGTTGATTGCCCTGCCGGAAGGCCAGTCGGTGCCTCCCCGCATTCAAAAAATCACCGGCATATCGGACGAGGAGATGGTAAACGCCATGCCCGCGGCCCAGGTGGCGGAGGAATTGCAGAACCAACTCAATGTCCACAATCTTCACTTTGCCTGCGCTCATTGGGCTCAGTTTGAAAGAACCTTTCTCACTGATTGTTTTGAAAATCATACTTCCCAGAAGCAACTTTCTCTTGAATTTATTTGCACCTGCCAGATAGCCAAAAGGCTCTATCCTGATCTCCCCTCACGTGCCATTCGCGCTGTTGGAGGTTACTTTGGACTGGACCTGGAAGAAATGAAGCGCAGTCACGGTCATGTTGAGACAACTTATTTTATCTGGCAGAAACTTGCTCACGAACTGGATCAATTGGGGATAAAGGATGTGACCCAGCTCGTTGATTGGCTAAAAGTGCCGATCAAGTCAACAGCTAAGTCTAAAAGTGGTGGCAGCCGTCAGAAAAAAATCAATAACCAGATTGGCAACGGCAATGGCAATGAAGGTGTGACTGGAAGCGAAGCCACAACTGGCAGCAAAACCACAACTGGCAGCAAAACCACAACCGGCAGCGAAACCACAACCGGCACCAAAACCACAACTGGTACCAAAACCGCAACTGGTACAGCTGGCGGTAATAGTACCGAATCTGGTGCATATCTCCTTCGCCTGGAGCGGCTCACTCGTTTAGAGCTGCCGGCCCAGCCCGGGGTCTATCGCATGCTAAATGCGCATGGAAAAATCCTTTATGTAGGAAAGGCCACCTCACTCAAGTCGAGGGTAAACAGCTATTTTACCGGGCGAAAAGGCAAGGACAGCAAAACGAAGGAATTGATTAGCCAGGTTTTTGATTTGAACGTCACGCCCCTGGCTACGCCGTTTGAGGCAGCTCTGCTGGAAAATGACCTGATCAAAAAACACGATCCACCTTACAATCGTGCCCTGAAAAAACGTGGCCGATCGCTTGTCTATTTCAGTCATGATTTCACTTCGGCTTCAGGGGAGCTTGACCAGCGTCATGGGATCGGACCCTTTCCGCGTGGTTCAACGATCGAACCATTAATCATGCTGGCCCAGGGCTGGCAATCAAAGTCATTTGATGTTGGTTTATTTTGGGGTCTTCTCGACCAGGAAGCGACCAACCGTGCTGTTTCATTGTTTTTGCAGCAGTACTGGCCGGACATTGTCGGGCAAGAAGGGCCTATTCATGTGCGCAGCCTGTTGGCTCTTGGACTTTCGTTTTATCGCCGCGACCTGCTTGACTCGGTTGCCCTGAACGAAGGCGATCTGGCTCTTGCTTATTTCCTCGGGCCGCAAGCGGCCGAGGCGGAAGAACTGGAGGGAGAGGAGGTCAGTGTCGAAGCTAATGCCGGAGCCGATGCACAGCAGTTATCCCCGGCGTCCGGTGATGATGATGACCAAGACCAGATTGAAGAGCTTACCGACGAGGATCTTGTGCAGATGGTCCGCGGTCTGATAACTGGGGCGGCACGGGCTTATTTACTGGCCCGAACGCTCTTGCGTTTGCTTGATGTCACAATTTCATTTGAGGAGAGGAAACGGAGGCGCAAGCTGGTTTTTGAGAAAGGCTATCTGGTGCATAGCGAAGATATCAGTCACTTGATCGTGGCGGAAGAAGATGCTTCCCGCCTGTTCAAACCGGCTTGCGGAGGCCCAGCCTCAAGCAGCATCGATCTCGATACCTATGATCGAATGCGCGTGCTTCGGGCCGAGATCAGGCGGCTTTATTCCCGGGGGCACTGGATTTCACTAACCGATGCCAATCATGTGATATCGTGATTATAAGGATTGGCATCCTACCACTCTCAAATTTCGCGCTCTACCAGTTTAATAACCTTCGGATCTACTCTGCATTTATGACCGAACCTGGCCTTTATTCTGGCCCGCCTTTAAATAAGAAGTCTTTTTCGACTCTTGTTTATTTGGCTGTTGTCTTGACTGGTATGTTGTTTCCTGTGCCACTTCCAGCCGTGGCCAGTGAAACCAGAAACGAGCTGGAAAAGATTTACGAAGATGTTCAATACACTCGCAGACCGAGTGCGATTGCACGCATCGATGCTTATTTAAAACAACATCCGGATAATTCCGATGTTTTATGCATGAAAGGAAGGTATTTGCTGCTTCAGGAAAAAACAGCAGATTCTGAGCGTTTCTATAAACGCGCGATCGAAGCAAATCCTAAAAATGCCCGTGCATACGCCGGCCTTTCCTTTTGTCAGATTAACGATCACGACTACAAAAATGCATATTTAAGCGCCATCAAGTCCGATCAACTCTTTCAGGTGGACCCTATTTATACCTTGCCTGATTTGGGACTGCTAAAAAATCTGGCGCTGCTCAGCCAGAAATGCAATCGCCCAGCGGATGTGGCGAAATTCAGTCACAAAGTGAGGCAATATGAGGCAGTAAATCTTGCCCGCACATATCGCGAACAGGGAGTGCTGGACAAATCTCTGGAACTTTTAGATCCGCTTCTCAAAGCTGATCCAAACCTGGCATACGCTCGCTTGTTGCGTGGCGTCGCATACAACAATCGCAGCGAACATCTCAAGGCGATCAAGGATCTTGACGCAGCCATAGCGCTGCAGCCGACCATGACCGCGGCTTACTATGTGCGTGGTGATTCCTATTTTGACCTTGGCAATAAACCTAAGGCGATCGAGAGTTGGAAACAAATTCTCAGTTTGCATCCGGTTTGTTTCCCCGATCTGGTGGCCTTCGGATATACGGCGATGACCGGCCGTTTTCGTGAGCATTTTGAGCCAAACGACGAGATGGTTGTTAATAAGGCTGATATCTATTATTTGTGCGGTGTGGCCGAATCGGATCTTAAACAGTACGAGCAGGCTGCCAGAGACTACACGCAATGCATTGCTGTAGATAAGGGCGAATTCAAAGCTTATTTTGAACGCGCTGTGATGAACGAGCGCCTCAACCATGAAAGCCAGGTGATGGCCGACCTCAACCAGGCGATCAAAATCAACTCCAACTATATAGAGGCGCTTCTCGAGCGCGCCAAGATCTATGAGAAGAAGCACGACAATGCCAAGGCTTTTGCCGATTACAGTCGCGTTATTGCAGTCAATCCCAGTGATTTTGGCTCGTATATTTTACGTGCCGATCTGGCGGCGCGCATCAAAAACTACGATCAAGCGCTTTCCGATTTCAGCCAGGCAGTTAAACTCAGCCCCTCCGATGACGATCCGCTGGTAGGCCGGGCCAAGGTTTATACCACCCTGGGCCGATACGATGAGGCCCTGGCCGACTATAAAAAAGCGATGCGGCTCAATCCGCAGGACAAGGCCGTGGTGCTCGATGCTATCGCTAAAGTGGAAAAGCTGAAGAAGAGCCCGGCTGTGTCCGTTAGATAGGCTTTGCCGGTTGAAAGGACTTTATCCTGGGAAACAATAGATTGATTGATCCCCAAGCTTCGGGCTCGACTTTTGCTCTTAACCGTTCTTTCCGACACCCATGTATCGACGGCGAAACGCTCCCGGGCGGCGGATTTGCCTAAGATTGTCTGGGACAGCATTAAAGAGTCGGACGCCGTCATACACGCCGGCGACGTGGTGGAGGAGTTTCTGCTCGAGGCCATCGCCCGGGTCGTGCCCGTGCACGCCGTCCTGGGCAACAATGACCATGGCCTTACCCTGCCGCTCAGCCTGGAGCTGGAGTTTGAACAGATTAGGCTGGCCGTCGTGCACGACGCCGGACCGCGCAAGGGCCGGCCGCAGCGGCTGAAAGGCCAGTTTCCCCAGGTGCAAGTCGTGGTTTACGGCCACTCTCACATCCCCGACTGCCAGACCATAGACGATTTATTGATAATGAACCCCGGAAGCTGCACCGACAGGCGGCGGGAGCCCAAATTTAGCTTTGGCCGGCTGGCCATCGAAGGCAGTTCGGTGAGGCCATACATTGTACGCTTTTAAGCCGGTTTGCTAAGCCAGGGCGCCGTTTTCGTACTTCCCCCATTGATCGGTAGGTCAGGCGGGGATATCTTTGCACTCTGAGGACTGATTCCGGTCCATACAGGCGCCCTTTTACCATCTGTGAGTCAAAAAAAATTTTTAGTCTGGGAGAAAAAGTATGTCAAAAGTAACGAAAATAGAGACTGCACTGCGGTATCTATTGGTATGCGCGATTTTTGCCTCACCAATCCTGCCTGCACAGGCACAAATTGCCGGCGGAGTGCAAACCAGCGGCCCCAACCCAACTCTATCGAACGATAGCGCCCCCCTGTTCGTCCAGCCAAACTATGAAGGCGACCTTCGCCAGCACTGCTTCTTCGCCGGCGACTACCGCCATGCGGTCCAGCTCGGTGTCGGCTATAACGAGCAGGCACTGCAGTACTGGAAGGATCCAATCTGGCAAGTAGTGCCGCCACTGAATACACCAACGCCTGTTTCGACCGGCTTGATTGGCGACAACATCGATATTACCGTGCAAAACTCGGTCCCTGGTCTCGTTAATGCCGCCGTAAGTGGAGCGGTCATAGGCGGAGCAGGCGCCCTGGGCAGCCTTAATGGCAATGGCGGTATCGGCAACGGCGTAGCCGCCGACACTGGAGCTGTCTCCGGCGCCGGCGCCAGCACCAACGTCAACGGCACCGTCCTCGATGGCACGCAATTTTAGATAAAAAGCAATCGGAAAAACAGCTCAAACCTAATCAGGTAGGGCAGATTTCAATGTTAATCTAGGCTTAATGCTTGGCCGTGTTTTGCCGGCCGAAGCCGGGTATACAACAGGTAGTTCACCTGTTTAATGTAGCCCGGAGAGAACATGCATATGGCTAAAATAAGTTGGAAGTCTGCCTTAACGCTTGCTGCCGCAATTGTCGTCATTACTCCTGTTTCTGCCCTGGCGCAAGCTGCTGCTTCTAATCAAGGCGTATTCAATGACGAGCAGCAAATGCTGCACACAGACGGCGCCATGATTAACCAGTACACGCAGGCGCAGCGTGAGGCAGAAAATGATCTGCAAAATGAAGAACAGAGATCCCAGGCCTACCGTTTGTATGCCATGCAGCGGGTCGACCAGCTGGAAAATTATAAAAAGCGGGGAACACCTGCGCTTGCCGGTACTAAGCAGGGCGATCTGCCCATGCTCGAGTCGTGGATTAGAAATGACGATGCTTATCGGGCCAAGCAACAGGCGTACATTGCCCAACTCAATCAGTTAATCATCAATCTCAGGCAAACCCAGACCCAGACTCTGGCCAATCTCAACAACGATATTTCGGGCATGCGCCAAAATCAGCAGGACCGCAAAGATCAGCAACGATTTCAAAACCAGATGCAAATCAATCAATTTAACGAGTTGCAGAGTGAAATGGGTGCTTGTTCCTGGGGTGGCTCTCCTACTGACGGTACTTTCAACTCGACCGGTGCCTATGGCCCGCTCGGTGGCTATGGTTACAGCGGCCTGGGTGGCCGTGGTGGATTAAGGGGTGGTTTTTAGTTGTCCGACGCTCAAAATAGCGACAAAGACAAAAAATCCAGTGCCGCCGTGGACAGTGCTCATACAGCACCGGTCAGCCAGCCGGCACCAACAAATGCAGGCCATACCGGATATCAGTTTTTTGTAGACGGTTCGGCCGGTGGTTATAGTTTTGGCCTGGGGCAGTCGGATTCGACCTCGGCACCGCAGATGGATACGAGCTTACCCGACTGGTTTTCCAATACGAGTGCGCCGATCACAACCTCGACTTTGTCGTCGATTGTCCTTCCGGCCAGCCCTGTGCTCCCTGACAGTCCAGTTCTGCCGCAACCCGATCCATTACCCGCACCCGACCCCATTTCAGCACCCGATCCTATTGCAGCGCCAGACCCAATTTCAGCGCTCTACCCCATTTCGGCACCCGATCCTATTTCAGCGCCCGACCCTATTTCAGCACTCTATCCAATTTCAGCACCGGATCCGATATCAGCACCCGACCCTATTTCAGCTCCCGATCCTATTTCACGAAACTACCCAATATCAGCGCCCGATCCGATATCGGCACCGGATCCGATATCAGCACCCGACCCCATTTCCGCGCCCGATCCGATTGCAGCACCGAATCTTCCCAGCATCCCAGATCCGACTCCGGTGCCCAGTCTTTCTTCCATAGCGGGGCCGGCACCCACCTTTTCGCCCGTGCTCGATATGGCTCCCGTGCAAAATCTCACCTCGGTGCACGAGACCACTCCCAAACCTAGTTTTGCGCCACTGCCTGGACCTGCTCCGGCGCCGGCACCAGCTCCTTTGGCTCCTCCCGTGCCACCGGCAAAACGGCCGCAGCCCACGTTGCAAACACCAGCGCCGTCCCAGTCCATTCCCTCTTCAGCCTTGTATTCGCAAGCCATTCCTTCTCAAGCCGCCCCGTCTGTTTCCTCTCTCCTTCAACAACCTGCCAAACATTCTCTGCTGGACAACCTGCAAGAGGCCGTACCAGTCATTGCAGCAGCACCGCCCCCGGTGGCAGCTGTGCGCCATGCTCCAGGCTCCCCGCGTCCGGTGCCACTCGATCTCCGCTTTGACGAACGCTTTAATAAGCTTTCGCTGCCGAAGGAATTGAGCCAGACAGTCGAGCGCATTTTTTCTCTCAATGACCTTGATTTTAATGGCTTTGTCGACTTCGATGAAATAACGACAATGCTCAAAGGAGAAGAGCTCACCACTTCAGAAAAACAATTTGTGCAAATGATCTATCAGGTCGGCAAAAAAGTTGTTGGCGAAAGACCGGTCGGAGATAATAATCAGGTCCCGGTGATGTCCAAGGAAGACTTCAAACTGGCCTTTGCCTCGGTCCTTAAAGGCGCGTTATCTGGCTCCGTTGGTGGGCCCGGGGAGTATCCAGCCATTCCCCAACCGGTAAAGACTTTTCGCGCCACGCTTTATGCCGAGGATGATTATCCTCTGGGGAGCATCAAGGCTCAGGCTGTAAAGCTTGGCACTATGGGCGATGCCTATTTTGCCGCCTGCCTGGTTTCGATGATTGATTTGCAGCCCCGATCTATTATGCGCATGATAAACAACAGTCATGACCAGGTTTACTTAATCACCTTCCCCGGTCTGCACGGCAATTGCATTGAAGTAATGCCACCGAGAAGTGAAGAAATAATGCACTATGGCCTGGCCGAGACATACGGCTACTGGTATCCATTGATGGAAAAAGGCTACGGCATGTATATTGCCAAGCAACACAAATTGGCGTCCGCTATGGAAAAAGGCAGGGACTCGTCATCTCGTGTGGCGCAGGCCATGGAGGCTCTGACCAGCGCTCAGGCAGGCACTATTATTGTGGCTGATTTTCAGCCGGCCCAGCTGCGCGATCGCATTTTAGAGAAACTGGCCAGGGGCAAGATTGTTGTGGCGATTTCAAACGAAGGTATTTCTCAGGCGGCGACGCTTGCCGGCGCGGCTCCACTGCCTCTGCAACCATATGCGGTGCAGGGTTATGACAAAACTACGGAGCGAATGGTGGTGCGGGGCGTGGGGACGGTCAATACTCTCAATCTCGATGAGTCGGTGCTAAAGCTCTCAGTCGAGAAATTCGCCCACTTTTTCAGGATTGTCTATTACGAAAAAGACCTTGAAAATCAACGTCCAGCCAATACTGAGATCCATCCTTCCAAGCCGGGCACCAACCCCTGGCGCAAGCTGCCGGGCGAATAATAGATTTAGCCGCCGCGATGGTAATAACTATGGTGGACAAGATCGATATTGTGCCGCGCGGCTGCGGGGTGCACATTCACCACATTCACTCTCGATAATTGCCAAATTCCTTTATCAGCGCCTCGACGGCTGCTTTGATTTCTTTGCCTTCGGTAAGTTCAGCGATTTTTGCGTCCTGCTTAAAAGCACTCAAGCCAGTGCGCGCTTTTTCGCGAATGCGTTCGATTGGATGGGCCTTGGAGACAAAGTACAGGGGTGGAATGCTGACCGGTCGATTTTCTTTTACCAATTGATCGACGGCTACCTGCACGGCCTCATAATCATTGCTCTTGAGGCAACCTACCAGGGCGTTAAAGAGGATGTGGTCAAATTTATTCATCACGCCCTTGGCCGCCCCACTGACCAGGTCAGTTATCTTGCCAAATTCGCCAACAAAATCGGACACGTTAGCACCTATAATCTCGGGGAAAGTCTAATTATGGGCAGGGTACTTCTAATCCACGCTCGTGTTATGCCATGGTGACCTGATGTTCAAACAGCGGCTCCGGCCGACCAAGCTTACTCGGGGTGCACCGTGCTGGGGGCCGATTTGCGCCCTCATGGTCCTGCTTCAGTTTTGCAGCCCGGCTCAGGCCAAGCATGACGAATTTTTGTACGGTCAATTTCCCGATATCAAGCCATCGGCAGCTGACCTGCCGGGAGAGACCAGCCTTGCGCATTCTGCTCCCGTGCAGGAGCAAAGACAGGCCATTTTTGCACTCTATGTCGCGCCACTCTTGTTACGCTATGCCGAAGGGGGGCCGGCTGGTGAAATCAAACGGCGGGCGCAGGACGCTCTGTTAATTTTACCCGAACAAAAGAAAGAGAAAAAAACGCACAACCATATTGCCAGGGAAAGAGACCGCATAGATTCGCTTGAGTTTTTGCGCTGGCGCCTTGAATATATTGCCGGTGAAAAAAAGAAAGTAACGGCTGAGGTTGCCGACTTTCTCACCCGGCGCAATAAGGCTGCCGCCAAAGAAGGCACCATTTTATGCGTCGATTTGATATCAATGAGTGAGGAATTTACCAGGCAGGGACGATATTTGGATGCAAGCAATCTATTTGCGCTGTCGCATTACTTGACCGTCGGCATAGCTTCTGAGCTGGCGACCAAAGATCAGTCCGGTGCGGTTCGACAATACGAGCGTCATGTTGCCGAGGCATATGCCATGGCAAAATTGGACAGGAGAGAGGAAGCAACAGAACATTTTAGCCAGGCGATAAACTATTTGAGGCCGATGCCCGTCGGCCAGAGACCGCAAACCGATCAACTTCGGAAAGCTTTGTTGAGGGTAGTGGATGTGGACTTAATAAA
>Ga0207011_1214_pt1 | contig 11951 bp, 8 predicted proteins | sample Alteio_BWMinCont_79_FD_153466 | JGI IMG/M metagenome (GOLD analysis project Ga0207011, IMG submission 153466) | Enriched cells from forest soil in Barre Woods Harvard Forest LTER site, Petersham, Massachusetts, United States -... | ecosystem: Environmental > Terrestrial > Soil > Temperate forest >...
GCTACCGACCATTGCGGTGCGTGACCTGGTGATGCAGGGGCGCGAAGGCGATTTGGTGATTGCCACTTTCGGGCGCGGATTTTATGTGCTGGACGATGTGTCGGCGCTGCGGCAGATGAAGGCCGAGACGGTGGAGCAGAGTGCGGCGCTGTTTCCGGTGAAAGATGCGCTGCTGTATGTGGAGCGGCATCCGTTGGGCGGGCCGAAGAAGGGTTATCAGGGCGATGCGTTTTTCACGGCGGAGAATCCGCCCTATGGGGCGGTGTTCACGGCTTATCTGAAGGAGAAGTTGAAGACGAAGAAGGAGAGGCGTCAGGAGGCGGAGAAGGAAGCGGCGAAGAAAAATGAGACGCTGGCTTATCCGACGAATGATGCACTTCGGGCTGAAGCGCAAGAGGCTAAGCCAGAGGTGTATTTCATGATTTACGACGAGTCTGGTTCGGCGATTCGGCGGGTCGAGGGCAGCATTGAGGCGGGGTTTCAGCGGGCTGCGTGGGACTTACGGTATCCGGCGGTTTCGCTGGGCGAGCATACCGAGGAGGGCGAAGATTTTCCGCCGGCGGGATCAAAAGGGCCGCTGGTGATTGCGGGAAACTATTCGGTGCGGATGTTTCAGAAAACTGATGGAGCGGTCACGGAAGCAGGTGGGGCGCAGAACTTTAAGGTGGTAATGGATGGTGCGGGTTCGGTGAATGGTGCGGACCGGGCGGTGCAGGAACAGTTTCAGCGGAAGGTGGCTCGTCTTTATCGGGCAGTGTCAGGCTCGGTGCACACGGCTGAGGAGGTGCAAACCCGGCTCAAGGGGATTCGCGCGGCTTTGCGGGAGACGCCGGCGGCGGAAAAACAGTTGGGCGCGGCGGCTGATTTAATTGAGCAGGGGGATCGGGAAATTTTGCGCGCGCTGCGTGGCGATCAGGAATTGCAGAAGCGGAATGAGGCGGTGCCGTCGTCGATCATCGATCGGGTGAATGCCATTCTGGAGGGCGAACGGTTCTCGCTGGCCAAGCCGACGCAAAATCATATTGACGATTACAACATTGCCGCAGGGGAGTTTGGGGAGGAGCTGGCGAAACTTCATGCTTTAGTTGAAGTTGATTTGAGCAAGTTAGAGAAGGATATAGAAAGTGCGGGAGCACCGTGGACTCCGGGGAGGGTGCCGGAGTGGAGTGAGAAGTAGGAACTTGGGAAGGGATTTGTGGCCTATTTAGATTCAAAGTCAAAATCTTTAACACAGAGGGCACGGGGGAACACCGGGTAAGTCGGCGAAACCGTTTGCGAGAGTCGACCCTCGATAGCACTTAATGAAGAGGATTCTTTTATCGTGGAGCAGTGGGAAGGACAGTGCGTGGTGCCTGCATGTTTTGCGGCAGCGTGGTGAGTATGAAGTGGTCGGGTTGCTGACTACGTTCAATGAGGAAGCGGATCGTGTGGCGATGCACGCGGTGCGACGCGAACTGGTTGAGCGACAGGCTGCGGCGGCGGGGCTCCCGCTATGGGCGGTGCCTTTGCCGTGGCCTTGTTCTAATGAAGAGTATGAGCGCCTGATGGCGCAGACGTGCGCGAGGGCGGTGGCTGATGGGATTGTTGGAATTGCGTTTGGGGATTTGTTTCTGGAAGATGTGCGCGCCTACCGGGTGAAACAGATGAAAGGGACGGGGCTGGAGCCGATATTTCCGGTGTGGGGAAGGCCGACGCGGGCTCTGGCGAAGGAGATGATTGCGTCGGGGACGCGAGCGAAGTTGACTTGCGTCGACACGGAGAAGCTTGATCGGTCGTTCGTTGGCCGCGAGTTTGACGAAGCGTTGCTTGCGGATTTGCCTGAGGGAGTGGATGCTTGCGGGGAGCGTGGGGAGTTCCATTCTTTTGTGTACGCGGGGCCGATGCTCGATGCCGTGGTGCGGGTTGCAGTGGGGGAGACTGTGGTTCGGGATCAGTTTGTGTTTGCGGATCTGACGGCGGTTATCATCGATCAGGAAAAGCAAAATCTTTAACCTGGGGGACACAGAGGAACACGGGGTAAGTCGAACGGATTTTTTATATTGAGTGGTTTTATTGTGGGAATCGGTGATTTGTTTTTTGTTTGTTGAAAGGTCGATTGCATTATCCTCAAGCGGCTGTGGTAAACTCGCCGCCGACTGCTGCTTTGTGCTGTGAGGCGGAGCAACTCGCTGGGGAAATTCGTTTTTGTCCGGGAGGACTGGGGAATGGGCCTCGCGTTAATGGTCGTAATCTGGCTGATCACTCTGGCCAGCACCTATTTTTTTGTCGCCAAGACCTGGTGGCTGCCGGTGGGAGCAGCGCAAGCGGCCGGCTTTATCGACGGACAATTCGCGCTCACATTCGTGCTGATGGGAATTGTTTTCCTGGCAGCGCAACTTTCGCTGGGCTACTTCGCGTGGCGATACCGCGAACAACCTTCGGCGGCGCCGGTGGCTTACTCGCACGGGAATGTGAAGCTGGAAGTGATCTGGACTGTGCTGACCACAGTTCTGTTCGTGGGATTGAATCTGATGGGTAGCAGCGTGTGGGCCAGCCAACGTTTTGACCAGGCGGGGCCGGGCGCGGTGCAGGTTGAAGTCACGGGGATGCAGTTTGCCTGGTATTTCCGGTATCCGGGGCCGGACGGGCGATTTGGAGGGACGAGCGTAAAGCTGATGGATCCCTCGGCTGGCGGCGAGGCGGCAGTGGGACTGAACACTTCCGATCCGGCGGCGAAGGATGATGTGGTTACGGGCACGATGTTTTTGCCGGTGGACCGGGAAGTGGATTTGAGTTTGCGGTCGGTGGATGTGATTCACAGCTTCTTCGTGCCCAACCTGCGATTCAAGCAGGATGCGGTGCCGGGGCTGAACATTCACATGCACTTCACGCCGACGGCGATTGGCGAGTACGAGATCGCATGCGCGGAACTTTGCGGGCTCGGACATTACAAGATGCACGGCATGGTACACGTCGTCAGCCAGGGGGATTTTGACAAGTGGCTGGCGGCCCGGGAGGCGGAGAAACAATAACATGGCGACGTCAGTAACTCCTCACGCGCACGCAGGTCCTCAGGGGTTCATTCGAAAATATATTTTCAGCCTGGATCACAAAGTCATTGGCATTCAATATTTTTTTCTGGCGCTCACGGCGGTGTGGGTGGGGATGTTTTTGTCTCTGCTGATGCGGATTCATCTGCTGTGGCCGGGCGTCACGCTGCCTCTGGTGGGCGAGATCAAGCCGGAGACGTACCTTAGCCTGCTAACAATGCATGGCACGATCATGGTGTTTTTCGTGTTGACCACGGCACCGCAGGGCGGGTTTGGAAATTATTTTCTGCCGATACAGATTGGGGCTCCGGACATGGCGTTTCCGGTGCTGAACATGCTTTCGTTCTGGACCACGTTTGTCGCCTTCGTGGTGATCATTGCGGCGTTCTTTGTGAGTGGCGGAGCGCCGCTGCATGGGTGGACGGGATATCCGCCGCTGAGCGCGATCCAACAGGCTGGGCCGGGCGAGGGACTAGGCGCGGATTTGTGGATCACAAGCATTGCGATTTTTTGTCTGGCGTCGCTGATGGGCGCTCTGAATTTTCTGACGACTACGCTCGACATGCGGGCCAAGGGCATGACGATGATGCGCATGCCGCTGACTGTGTGGTCGTGGTTTATCACGGCGATTCTGGGGCTGCTGGCGTTCGGAGTGCTGCTCTCGGCGGGGATCTTGCTGCTGATGGATCGCAACCTGGGGACGAGTTTTTATGTGCCGCTGGTGGTGGTGAACGGCCAGATCATGGGTCACAAGGGCGGATCGCCGCTGTTGTGGCAACACTTGTTCTGGTTTTTCGGGCATCCTGAGGTGTACATCGCGATTCTGCCGGGAATGGGCGTGGCGTCGCAGATTCTTTCGACGTTCTCGCGTAAGCCGATTTTTGGGTACAAGGCCATGGTCTATGCGATGCTCGGCATCGGATTTTTGGGATTCATGGTGTGGGGCCACCACATGTTCATGAGCGGCATGAGCCCATATTCAGCGTTTGCGTTTTCGCTGCTCACCATGTGCATTGGCGTGCCCTCGGCGATTAAGACATTTAACTGGCTGGGCACGATGTATAAGGCGCGGATTCGCTTTCAGACGCCGATGCTGTATGCGATTGGGTTTGTTTCACTTTTTGTTTCGGGAGGATTGAGCGGGCCGTTTCTGGCGCAGCCGGTGCTCGACATCCAGTTGCACGATACTTATTTCGTGGTAGGCCACTTCCATTTGATCATGGGCGTGGCGGCAATTTTTGGGATGTTTGCGGCCACCTATTACTGGGTGCCGAAAATGTTTGGGCGGATGATGAATGAAACGTGGGGAAGAATTCATTTCTTCCTTACGCTGGCTGGAACTTACGCGATCTTTATGCCGATGCATTATCTGGGGATCGCGGGTGGCACGAGGCGATATTCGCAGTACACGGAAGTGGCGTACTTGCAGAAGCTGATGCCGCTGCACCAGTTCATGACGTATGCGGCGATCATCACGATTGCGACGCAGTTTATTTTTGTGATCAATCTGTTCTGGAGCATTTTCAAGGGGCCGAAGGCGAGCGACAATCCGTGGGAATCGACGACGCTGGAGTGGACGACGGCAACGCCTCCGCCGCACGACAACTTTAACGGAGTTACGCCCGTGGTAAATAACGGGCCTTATGAGTATGGAGTGCCGGGAGCGGCGCGGGATTTTGTGATGCAAACGGATCCGGCGGTGGGGCCGGCGCACTAGGAATTATGGCGACTTACGTTCCAAGCAGTCCGGTCAGTCAGTTGGGTCGGGGTGGAGGTGTGCCGCGGCCTCCGCAGGGCGGCGGAGAGGATGGAAGATATCCTGATTCGAATTCGCCCGATTATGGAGCGCGTCTGCGAAGGGCGCGGCTGGGGTTAATCTGCGCGATTGCGACTGTCAGCATGGTGTTTGTGTCGCTGACCAGCGCTTATGTGGTGCGGCGAGGGCTGCCGACATTTGATGATTCATCGCGAACTTATTTTCGCGATTGGGGGTCAGTGCAGTTGCCGTGGCTGTTGCTGGGTATAAATACGGCACTACTTTTGATCAGTAGTCTGACGATGGAGAAGGCGCGACGGAATATGGCGCGGAATGCGGCGCTGGCTCAGGTGCGGTCGATTCCGGGAGTATCGCTGGGCGAGGAGAGAAGTTTTCCCTGGCTGGGTGCGACGATTCTTTTGGGATTTGGATTTCTGATTGGGCAGTGGATGGCATGGGGCGAACTGAAAGGGCGGGGATTTCTGGTGAACACGAATCCCGACAGCTCGTTCATTTATTTATTGACGGCGACGCACGCGGTGCATTTGGCGGGAGGAGTGATTGCGTTGCTGTGGGCAGGGGCCACTTCCCTGCTGCAGCGGCCGATCGAGGGCCGACGGATTGTGGTGGATGTGACTGCGTGGTATTGGCACTTCATGGCAGTGCTGTGGATTTACGTTTTTGCTTTGCTGGTATTTGTGCGGTAGGAAGCGAGCCGAACGCGCGATTTTTGCGTCGCAAAGAACGCGATGCTTCGCGCGGCTCGCCCGGATCCTTCGGCGGGCAAAGAACGCTCACCTCGGGATGACATAAGAAACGGGAAAGGGGAATTCGGGAATGGCTGACGCCACTCTGCAACACAACGCCGCTGCCGGACATGGGCTGGCGGGCGAGTTCGAAGCGCCGTTGTTTGGGGCTTACTCTAAAAAGGTGGGCATGTGGCTGTTTCTGGCTTCGGACTCTCTGACGTTCGGGGCGCTGCTGTTTGCTTTCAGCTACAACCGCATTTACACCGTCCCATGGCCGACACCGTTTGGCAAAGACAGCATCATTAATGCGACCGTGATGACGGCTTGTCTGCTTTCGAGTTCGCTGACCATGGTGATGGCAGTGTTCGCGGCGCAAGCGGCCGACCGGGCTAAGACACGGCTTTGGCTGCTGGCCACCATGGTGTTCGGGACGGCGTTCATCGTTCTACATGGGATGGAGTGGAGCAAGCTGATCAACGAGGGGCTGGCTCTGCCCGGTTTTATGACTGCTTTGGGCGTGACGCAGCCGACGGCTACGGGTGAGTATGCAGATATCTCGAAGAACGTGCCGCAATTCACGCAAGCCTTTTTCGGCCTCACGGCGATGCACATGCTACACGTGACCATCGGCGTGATTTATCTCGGTGTGGTCGCGTTCCGCAAGTGGTTTCTGCCGATCCTGGGCGTGATCTGGATCGCGGCAGCATTTCTGATTCCAGCCGGGAACGTCTTTCACTACACGGTCCATGTACTGGGGATAGCGCTGGTGGTCTGCGCGATTATTCTTTTCCTGAAGCCGAAAGATTACGACGCGCATGACGTTGAGGTATCCGGCCTGTATTGGCACTTTGTGGATTTGGTTTGGATGTTTATCTTCCCGCTGGTTTATTTGATGTCGACCAAGGTTTGATTGGCGCATTGAGCTGCAGGAGATCCTTTGCGCAACGAGCGCGCTCAGGATGACAAGCGCTTTAAGGGGATACGCGAATGCACGATGTGGCGAAGCACGACGATAGCAAGGGGCAATATTTTTGGGTGTGGGGCGCATTGCTGGTTCTGACCGGCATTGAGGTCTGGCTCGGGTATAACCAGGTGTTCAAAGATCCGAAGCAGATGCTTGAAGTTCTGATGATTCTCTCCATCATCAAGTCGGCGCTGATCATCGCCTACTTTATGCATTTGAAGTTTGAAAAAGCGATCATGCGGTGGATGCTGGTAATCGCGGTGACGGGCTGCTTTGTGATCATGTACTTCTTCTTTTTCCCGGATGCGGGGCGGATTTTGCAGTTGGGTGTGAAGTAGAGGAGTGCGATGAAGTTTGTTGGGGAGAAAATTCGTATTGTCGTGATGATGGTGGCGGTGTGCGTTTGCGCGGTCCCCGCCTGGGGACAGGGGTGCGCGATGTGCAATGCTAATGCGCGGAGTACACCGAAGGAAGGTCAGCAGGCGCTGAATCGGGCGGTGCTGGTGCTGTTGATTCCTCCGGTTGGATTTATGCTGGTTGGGGTTGGTTTGGCGTTTCGGTATGGCAGGCGAAGGGACCGGGATTCGGAGTAAACTTTTTTGAGATTCCGCGAACCGGCGAGCCGGCAGCGGCGACGCTCATTGTGACCTGAATGTGTTTTTCATAGTTCTCTTGATTGTTCTGTTGATTTTCCCCGATCACGAAATACTTCCAGAATCTACATGAACTACCTGAGTCGCGTGCCTGGCGAGATGACCAGGCAAGAGTTTCCCGTTTCCCGGTGAAAAATTCACAGTCGCACTCGGACCGTCTCTTCTAAAGCACTTCTTTACAAGCGATAACTGGCTCGACGTCGATTGGCAAGGCTTTTGCAGTAGGACTACTGATGGGCTCGATGGGCGTACTCGAGTGGCTTAGGATATGCGATCCCGACCCCAATACGATCTTCCAACTGCAGTCACGTTCCTGATGGCAGGCTTGGGAATTGGCTCACTGCTGGCGATCCTGTTCTCTCCTCGTTTCGATAGCCCGGCACACGTTCCATCCACGGGGACGCAACGGGCGCCGTGGTAAATCTGTTGCTTTATAATAAAAGATTCGGCAGGGCTCTCTGAAGCCGCTGGGAACACTCTCCAGTAGGCGATGATGTTGCTGCCGGACCTTTTACCCGATGTCTGGCTCACTACCCACGGAAAGCATCGTTGTTCGCGGCGCGCGCGTTCACAACCTCAAGAACATCGATTTTGAGGTTCTGCACAACACCCTGACAGTGGTCACAGGAGTGTCGGGCTCGGGGAAGTCTTCGCTTGCGTTCGACACGATTTATGCTGAGGGCCAGCGGCGATATGTGGAATCGCTTTCGGCGTATGCGCGGCAGTTTTTGGAGCGCATCGAGAAGCCGGATGTGGATTCGATCGAGGGGATCGCCCCGGCGGTGGCGATAAGGCAGAAGAATTCGACGCGGAATCCGCGGTCTACGGTGGCGACGGCGACCGAGATTTACGATTACTTGCGGCTGCTGTTTGCCCGCGTGGGACGGACTTATTGCGCGAACTGCGGGCAAGAAGTGAAGAAGGATACGGTCGACGAGATTGCGGACGCGGTGCTGGCGCTGGATCCGGATACGCGGGTGCAGGTAGTTTTTCCTTTGCAGCCGGCGGTAGCTGCGCCGCAGGAAGCTGAGAAGAAGAGCGGACGCGGGCGCAAGTCGAAGAAGACCGCGGCGGCGGCTGGGCTGACGGAGCAGTTGAAGACCCGGCTGTTCGATTTGCGCAAGGGTGGGTTCAACCGGTTGTATCAGGCGGGGCAAGTGGTTGAGTTCTCCACTCCGGAATCGCTGCTTGAGCTTCGTTTCGATCAGCCAGTATTTGTGCTGGTGGACCGGCTGACGGTCTCGGCGGAGTCGCGGTCGCGAATTGTGGATGCGGTGGAGACGGCGTACCGGGAAGCGGGAGAAGTGATTTTTGATCTGCCGGCGCGTGACAATCAGCCAGCGGGGCAGTTGCTGTTTGCACAGAGATTCGAGTGCAAGAACTGCCATTTGCGGTACGAGGAGCCGGAACCAAGACTGTTTTCTTTTAACAATCCTTATGGGGCGTGTGCGAGGTGCCAGGGATTTGGCAACACGATTGACTTCGATCTTGATCTGGTGATTCCTAACAAGACGAAAACTTTGGGCGAAGGTGCGATTGATCCGTGGAACAAGCCGAAGTACCGGCCGGTGTTTACCGAGATGAAACGGTTTGCCAAAGAAGAAGGCATTCCGCTGGATGTGCCGTGGGCGGAGCTGGACGCTGAGCAGCAGGAATTGATTCAAGAAGGTGACGATAAGTTTCTGGGAATCCGCGGATTCTTTCAGTATTTGGAGCGGAAGAAATACAAGCTGCACATCCGGGTGTTTCTAAGCCGGTATCGCGGTTATTCGATTTGTCCGGAGTGTCGCGGGTCGCGGCTGAGGATCGAAGCGCGGCAGGTGAAGATTGATGGGCGAAACATTTGTGAAATCAGCGCCATGACGGTGGAGGATGCGGCAAAATTCTTTGCCGGAGTTGAGTTGAGTCCGGAACAAGCCGAGATTGCGGAGCGGTTGCTTGAGGAAATCCGGGAGCGATTGCGTTTTTTGAACGATGTGGGACTGGAATATTTAACGCTCGACCGGTTGTCTTCGACACTTTCCGGAGGCGAAGCCCAGAGGATTCAGCTGGCGACTTCGCTGGGATCGCGGCTGGTAGGAACGCTTTACGTGCTGGATGAGCCTTCGATCGGGCTGCACAGCCGCGACACGCACCGCCTCATCAAAATATTGCAGGACCTGCGCGATTTGGGTAACACGATTCTGGTGGTGGAACACGATCCGGATATTATGCGGACGGCGGATCGAATACTTGATCTGGGGCCGGGAGCGGGGGAAAACGGCGGGAAGCTGGTGGCGGCGGGAACGTATGACGAAATCTTGCGGAATGCGGCGTCACTTACGGGGCGCTATCTGGCTGACGATCTGCGGATTCAAATACCGGCGGTGCGGCGGCAGCCGAGCGCGCAGGAGATCAGGATTAAGGGTGTGCGGGCGAATAACCTCAAGGGGATCGATATTTGCATTCCGCTGAACATGCTGGTGGCGATTACGGGAGTTTCGGGGTCGGGGAAATCCACGCTGCTGCATCAGGTTTTATATCGCGCGTTGGGTGAAGCCAAGAAGCAGCCGACCAACGGCTCGGCGCGGGGCGCAGCGATCTGGGAGAGTCTGGAGGGTGATCAGTTCATTGATGAAGTGGTGCTGGTGGATCAATCGCCGATCGGACGGACACCGCGATCGAATCCGGTGACTTACATCAAAGCGTTTGACGCGATTCGGGAGCTTTTTGCGGCGCTGCCTGAGGCGAAGAAGCGCGGATTTGCGTCCGGGCACTTTTCTTTCAATATTCCGGGCGGGCGGTGCGAGACTTGTCAAGGCGATGGCACGGTCACGGTGGAGATGCAGTTTCTCGCCGATGTCGAGCTGATTTGCGAAGAATGCAAAGGCACGCGGTATAAAGCGCAGGTGCTGGAGGTCCGCTACCGGGGCAAGAATATTCATGAAGTGTTGAACCTGACGGTGAAGGAGGCGCTCAAGTTTTTTGCGGAAGTGCCCAAGATCACCGAGAAACTGCGGGTGCTGGAAGAGGTTGGATTGGGATATTTGCGGCTGGGGCAATCGGCGACGACGTTATCGGGTGGCGAAGCCCAGCGCATGAAGCTGGCGGCGCACTTGCAGCCAGCGGCGCGGGAGCTGGGGCGGCCGGGGTCCGGCAAAACCGAGGAATCGCGGAGGCGGAGGCGTCTGCTTTATATTTTTGACGAACCCACGACCGGGCTGCACTTTGATGACGTCAGCAAACTTCTGGCGGCGTTTCGCCGTCTTATCGATGCAGGCGGATCCATTCTTGTGATCGAACATAATCTGGAAGTGATTAAGACTGCAGATTGGGTGATCGATTTGGGGCCGGAGGGTGGGGCGCGCGGTGGAAGGATTGTAGGAGCGGGTACGCCGGAGACGATTGCCAAATTGACTTCATCTTATACCGGCAAGTACCTGGCACGCCTGCTGAACGGCGAGGGTACGGACAGTGGCAACGGGGTGGTGCGGTCCAATGGGCGCAGGTAAAACTCTCGGGCTTCCTGGTTGCCTGCTGGCGCTGATGGTGACTGCATGTGTGTTCGGACAAGATGCCGCTCCCGCTGCCGCAAGCGTTCCGGCTCAAGCGCAGGCTGGAACATCGGAGCCGGCCGACGAGCAGCCTAAGAACGAGCAGCCTAAGAAGGACTCAACTTCTCACCACCCGGCTCATCACGTTCGGGTTCCGGTTGAGGATTCTGCAGCAGCGCCCGAACTTACGCAGGCGGAAGCTGAAATCGAAAAACGAAATTACGCGGCAGCCGAGCCGCTGCTCCGCAAAGTGGTGGAAAAGGATTCTGCGAGTTATGTAGCGTGGTTCGATTTGGGATTCGTCGAGAATGCGTTGGGCAAGGTGGATGAGTCGATTGCCGCGTATCGGAAATCAGTGGCGGCAAAGCCGGATGTTTTCGAATCGAATCTGAATCTTGGACTGCAACTGGCTAAGACCGGCCAACCTGATGCGGAGAAGTTTCTGCGGGCTGCGACCGGGTTAAAACCCACAAGCCAAACGGCAGAAGGTCAATACCGGGCGTGGCTTTCGCTGGCGCAGACGATTGAGAAAGCAAGGCCGGAGGAGGCTCTGGCCGCCTATCATGAGGCAGCGACTCTTCAACCTAAAGAGGCCGAGCCCCATCTTTATGCGGGCGGGGTCCTGGAAAAGGAAAATCGCTTTGCCGACGCCGAGCAGGAGTACAAGCAGGCGCTTGCGCTCGACACTCACTCTAGCGATGCGGTAATGGGGCTGGCGAATATCTACATGCGGGGGCGGCGCTTTCCCGAGGCGGAGAACTATCTGCGAAAGTTGGTGGCGGAGAATTCGGATTCGGCTGCGATTCACATCCAGTTGGGCAGAGTGCTCGCTGCCGAGAGCAAAGCAGATGAAGGCATCGCAGAACTGCAGACGGGAATCAAGCTCGCGCCAGGGGATGAAGGCGCCCAACGCGAGCTAGCGGATTTGTATGCGAACAGCGGGAAGAATGACTTGGCGGAGGCTGGTTACCGGACGCTGCTGGCGGCTCATCCGAACGATGCCGAACTTCATCGCAGCCTGGGCGAAGCTTTAGTCCGGCAGAAAAAGTTTACGGATGCCCAGCAGGAATTCCTTAGCTCGGTAAAGCTCAAGCCGGACTTTGGCGAGGCATATGGCGGGCTGGCATTTGCGGCCGGAGAGAACAAGAATTATTCGCTGGTGATTCGTGCGCTGGATGCGCGGGTGAAATTTCTGCCGGAAGTTGCCATCACTTATTTCATGAGGGCGTCTGCGTATGATCATCTGCGCGATTTCAAGAACGCCGCA
>Ga0207011_1216_pt1 | contig 11918 bp, 10 predicted proteins | sample Alteio_BWMinCont_79_FD_153466 | JGI IMG/M metagenome (GOLD analysis project Ga0207011, IMG submission 153466) | Enriched cells from forest soil in Barre Woods Harvard Forest LTER site, Petersham, Massachusetts, United States -... | ecosystem: Environmental > Terrestrial > Soil > Temperate forest >...
ACTGTTGGGAAAACCTGGAGGCATCGGGGGCATACCGCCGCCGCCCATGCCGGCGCGCAAAAAGTAGCGATAGAAAAATGTCCAGGTCGGATGCACCAATTTGTTTATTGGATTGAGTCGGCCCTGATAATATGACCGCCCCCGATTGAAAAATTCCTGGGCCGAAAGTCTGGCATATTTATCCATTGCCCGCTCAAACTCGGCCACATCCTTGTAGGCAAAGTGGTGCATGGGATGCTGTAACTGGCGGGTGGGGCCCTCCATTTTTATGGCCTCATGCACGAGACGGTCGCCAAACCGGCCCTTCTCTTTTTTGAAAAGTCGCAATTGGGCATCAGGATAGAAGCCACCGCGGGCGATGGCACGTTCGCCGATAAACAATATACGCGGGATCTTATATCCATCAAAGTTGTCCAATTCAGGACTGGACAGAAGCGCTTTCATTTCCTCCACCAGCGGCGCGGTTAGCACCTCATCAGCATCAAGAGAGAGGACCCAGTCGCAGCCGGCCTGCTCGATGGCAAAGTTTTTTTGTCTGGCAAAACCAAGCCAATCTTGATGGATGCACTTAGCTCCCAGCTCTTCGGCAATTTTTATCGTTTTGTCGGTCGACCCCGAATCAACCACAATAATTTCGGAAAAGAGAGGTCTGGCCGCTTCGATAACGCGCCCAATAGTGCCTTCCTCATCCTGAGCCACAATCACTAGAGAAACAGGCTGCATTGGACTCGCTTGCTTCCTAACGCCTGAGGAAGTGGATCAGTTTGTTTTCGTAATCTATGGTGTATTGCCAGTCACCATAAAAAGTCTGGCCTAACAATGGGGCAGGCATTTTTGCGTCACTGACGACATGTATGTCAAAATCACGTTTTTCAATTGGGCCGACCCGGATCGATTTAATAGGAAATATGCTTGTCGCCGACATGCCGGCAATACCCTGGGTCTGGCCTTGTTGGGCATCGTCAGGAATGGAGATACCGAGAGCACTCACCTGTTCTTTAGTAAATGCGCAGACGCTTGCCCCGGTGTCAAAGATCACCTGGGTGGGGCGGCCGTTAACCTGTCCCTGGACAATAATTTCATTGCCCATGCGGGTAAAGGGCACTGCGTATGGATCGTTTTGCTGGTGGTAAATTGAGCCCTGCTGCTTGTTTTTGCGCCGCACGTGGATATTGCTGCCGCCATTATCTATGGTGTAGGTAAAGTCCTGAAAAAAGGTCTCACCTAAAAGCGGTTGCCCCATCATCTCTGTTTGTACAGAGATGTGAAAGTCCTTGCGTGTAATTGGACCGATGGTTAAGGTGACCGGCATGTCCCAGGTGTCCTGCACCCCACCGGCGCCGACACCGCCAGCTTTGCCAGTCGGAGGCCCGGTCGGAGCTCGCAGACTCATTTCCTGCAGATGATTTTTGGCAAAAGCACAATGCTCGGCGCCCGTATCAAATATCATTTTAGTCGGACGGTAGTTGACCATGGCGTCGACAATGATGGAGTTGTTCACTTTTTCGAAGTGAATGTTGCATTCATCCGGCCCAGTCACCGTGCCCGACCCGCTAAATCCGGCGTGTCCGGAAACGGTTGGAGCCTCAATCGTTGTGTTTACCTTGGGTGCCGTGCCCGGCGCACTATTTGTCGGCGTTGTCGACCTGGTACCGGATCTGGCTGGGGCGGCGGTCCCCCCCGTCGATGGCTGGGCCTCGGTTTGAGTGGTGGCACTAGGCGTCAAGCCGGCACCAGTCCTGTCCATTACTCCCAGAGCTCCACCGGCTGAGGTGGCAGCATCGGAGCCGGGGAAAGATTTGATAATTGAAAGATAGGTCTTCCTGGCGCCGGCAAGGTCGCCGGTGCGCTGCTGGCACAGTGCGTAATAGTAGTAGTACGAGGACTCTCTCGGCTTTTCTACAATCGCTTTGCGAAAACTTGTCATGGCCTCCTTATAGCGTTTGGCATTATATAGAGCCATTCCCATGGCTCCCGCATCGGCAGCCAGAGAGGGTTGCACAGCAATCAGCCAGCAGGCAATCAGACTGCAGCACAAAAGCAGGCCCGAGAATCGTTTTGATTTCTTCCCCAATCTCATTGGCTGTCTCCTCGTTTTGCCATCATCCAAAGTGCCCATTTCATATCGACGGAGTCTACCGGTCACAGTCCTATCCATAACCCTTTCCAGAGGCAGGGCTAGTTAAAGTGAATCAGATGTCTCTCCTCATCCACACTCCATCTGCGTCCTTCCCAGAAGTCCTTACCAAGCAAGGGATAGGGAGAGTGATTGGATTCGCTCACGCCTATTCTGAAGTCACGCTGCTGCACCGGGCCCAGAACGATTGAACCGAGGGTGGCATACCTGCCGGTGATGGCACCACCGACACCGCTGCCCAACATGGTCTCCGGTTCGTCCGAAACATTAATGCCAAGCGCGGCTGCCTGTGATTTAGAAAACAGTGTGCTGGCCGCACCGGTATCTAAACACATTGCCGTGTCTTTTCCATTGACCTTGGCTTGCACCACCATGGTGCGGCCCTGCATCGTGTAAGGTACGGCATTGTACTCGCTGCCGTGAGAGGCAGTGGCAGTGCCACTTTTAGAACTGAAGCGAATGGCATTATTTTCAACGGCATAATTCATGCCCTGGACAAAAGGCAGTCCAAGCAGAGGCATGGTGTCCATATGCGGGGAAATGTGGACCATGATATTTTTTCGAGTCACACCGCCCACGGTGACATCCATTTTTTGCCCCCAGACTTCCTCAACCCGGCCGTCGGAACCACGACTCCGCGCTATTGTTTCGCCCCTGGGCTCAGGCAGCCCCATCTGTGCCAGATGATTTTTGCCCATTAATATCATTTCGGCGCCTGTGTCGAAGATCACCTTCATATGGCGCCCGTTAAAGGCAGCCTCAACAACCATGTGATTATTTTCCAGGTCAAAATTTACCAGCGATGCGGCGGGAATGATATCGCCACTGGTGCCACCAGAGGATCCACTTGATCCGCCGTAAGTTGAAACTGCCCCCGCGCTGCGCGATCCGCCTCCCGTGGACGGCCTGGGCGTCGCCGTAACACTGTCAATCAAGCCCGGAGACAGGGTAGCGAGCGCCTGCTGGGCACGGGCAGCAGCGTCCGACTGCGGGTATCTCTGGATAATTTCCAAATAGCCGACCTGGGCATTTTTGTAGTCTTTTGCGTAGTGGCAGGAAAGGGCGTAGTAATAGAAACAGTTTGCGTCGCCCGGGCGGTCAAAAATTGCTTTACGAAAGGATGTGGAAGCATTTTTATAATCCCTGGCCTTGAAGTAAGCCATGCCCTGCGAATAATCGTCAGCCAGGGCCGCACTGCCCCAACCGCAGACCGAGGAGGTTACTATCGCCAAAAACAGTGCCGCCACAAGACCGGCTGAAAATTGTTTTTGATTGAATAAAGCGGCGACGGTCAATTTATCTTTCAACATCACTGACTCACTTCCTCCTCCAGCAATCCAATCCAATTCAATTCCATTCAATTCAGCAAAACACAATCTGCCAAAATTGTCCGCTATTTAGACCCCGAGCTCTTCTTTGATAATTACCTTTTGATATTCGGAAGCGCCCTCGAAGACCTCGGTCAGTTTGGCGTCGCGGTAGAGTCTTTCGACATCAATCTCGGTACTAGCTCCCAACATACCAAAAATTTGCAGTGCTTCGCCCGAATGATAGCGCGCTACTTTAGAAGCAAACATTTTTGCCATGGCACTGTACTGGTGAAACTTTGCCGGTTCCTCGTCCCTGGACCAGGCGGCCCGGTATGTAAGCAGCTGGGCGGCGGCGCGGTCGGCCGAGAGATCGGCCAGCTTCCACTGGATGCCCTGAAACTTGCTGATTGCCTCACCAAATTGCTCGTGGGTGCGAGCCCGCTCGGCGCCTAATTCCAGAGCCTGATCCGCCAATCCGAGGGCGGCGCCGGCAACAACTGTTTTGCTCACATCGAGCGTAAAGAGAACGGCCTTTTCCACCTCGGTGCTCGTCAAATCGTCTCCACCGAGCCGGTTGCCCAGGCTGACTTTGTGATTGCTAAAGGTAATGTCGTTTGTAACAGCAGCACGCAAGCCCATCTTGGACCTTGCCGGTCCAACTTTCAGAGTAGCTTTATCGGCGGCATTTGTATCCACAAGCCAGAGGCTGAGTTGGCCTCCGGTCTTGGCCAGCACGGCCAGAAGATGGGCAATTTCGCCGTTTACCACCCAGGCCTTTTCACCGCTAATGGTAGTACTGTCGCCCGAGACAACGGCTTCGGTGGCGACGGCTCTAAAGTCAGAGCCGGCATTAACTTCGCCAAAGGCTTGGGCGCCAATGATCTCACCCCGGGCAAGCAGGGGCAAAAACCGGGATTTTTGTTGTTCGTTGCCATAATTTAAAATCAGCTCAATAACCGAGTAATGACTGGCAAGAGCCAAGGCCAGACCGGCTGCGTGCACCGCCAAGTCTTCGGCCAGAAGAGTGAGATCGAGCAAAGTGCCACCCTGTCCACCGTAGGAGGTAGGCACGGTAATGCCCAGATAACCGGCCTGAGCCAGGGTATGGAGTGAATCTTTGGGGGCGATCACACCGTTATCAATGTCATGAGCGCTGGGCGCAATTTTCTCCGCAACAAATTTGAGATATTCATCCTGCGAAGCTTTATGGGCCAAGCTTAAGAAGGTATTCACCCGCGGCAACCTCTTCTGCAAATACTATTAAACAAAGGGTATCAAAACCCTGATAAACTCCTGATCATAGCACTAGGAATAAGTTTAATTGTATGACCATGCTTGCAAAGTGGCTGCGCCGCGCCTCCAGTATGTTTGCCGAAAAGCCCGAGGCAAAGATCGATGACTTTGGTCTTGAGCACATTTTGCTTTATCACGGTCTGGCAGGCTCCAGCCCGGAAAATCAGCGCCAATTTAAAGATGTGCGCTCCGACATTTTGTCTGCCATCAGTCGCAAAAATTCACAAAATCTGTGCATCAATTTAAAAATTGCACCGCTCTGGTGGGAAGACAAGCTTCACCGTATTTTTGACGAAGCAAGAAGCCAGTCCAGCGAAAACACACTCAGTAGTTTGTTGCCTACAACCGGCGCCGGAGAGGATGGCAGTCAATCGGATCCACTGATGCATGAAGATTGGCGGGTGCGCGCCAACGCCGCCAGTATTCTCAACTTTCTCCAAGTAAATCAGGCGCAGGAGCGCATGATAGAAGCGCTGCATGATACCGCCGGCAGTGCCAGTCCGGCTTTCTGCCATCTGGCCAGGTCTCTGTCCGGCTTCCGCACCGAGGCTGCAAAAATAGCTCTAACTAAGCATCTCGGCCATTCTGAACCATGGATTCGGGTTGATTCGGTGAACGCCCTGTCAAAGTGGCCGCTTGATGAAATTGCGCCCCTGCTAATTCAGGCATTTGCACAGGATCATGACTTTATCGACTATGCTTCGGTGGCGGTTGCTCGCACGCATAAGCCAATAGATTTTTTGGAAAAGGGCGAGGATGACCTTACGGATCTGGGTGCCGCCATCCTGCTCGGTGCCATGGAAGCGGCAGAGGGCACTTTTTCAAGCAATTCTGATTTACTGCCTGAAGTCTCGGTGCAAAAATGTCTTACTCCTCTGCAAAATGCTGCTGCAAAAAGTACATCTCCGGTGCGGCTGCGCGCTTTGATCAAACTAAGCCAATGGCTGGACGATAACTACCATCAATACAGACTGGAGGCGGAGGGCTATCCTCAACCGGAGGAGATTGCCGCAGCCCGCGCCGCGGCAAGCAAATATTCAACCGCAATCGATCTTAAGGCAGCGATCCAGAGCGCTCTGGCAGGCGGCGCTGCGGCAAGCGGACGCAAGAGCACGGTTAGACACGCGATTAAATTAGCGGGCGAACTCCAATCCAAAGAATGTGTTGGGCAATTGATGGAGTTGCTCAGCAGCACGCCCATCTATTGCAACGACGCTGTCGAGGCCCTCGGCCTCATTGGAGACGGGCAGTGCGTGCCGGTCTTGATCAAGTTGGCAAAATCACTGGTCAATCTCGACAGCCGCACGCAAAATACACTGAGTGCAAATCCAATTAGCGAAGCGGAACCGGAAAAAGCTAAAACCTACTGGCTTATTTTGCGCGCCCTGGGCAATCTTCAAAGTGATGAAGCTCTTGCCTTTCTCCTTACGGCAAGCCAGGATGAAGCCCCCGACAAACGCGAAGAAGCCCTGTCATCGCTGATTCTGCTGTGGAGTAAAAGTCAGGGCAGTTTAGCCCGAGCCGGAGAAGTAAAAGCGACTTTGAAAAGATGCTTGAGCGATCCTTCTTCCCAGGTGCGCATAAAAGCAATGGAAGGTGCTGCCATACTAAATTTACCGGAATTGATAGGTGACCTGGTCGGCCTGATCAATGCGCAGGAAATGTCGGTATCAAAAGGCGCTTTTAGTGCCCTTGAGAAGCTGGCGCAAAACGGGCACAAAGAGCCGATCCGGGCCGCCCTGAGCGAGGCCAAAGCGAGCTTGAACAATACTGTAAAAGTTAAGCGAATAGATGAATTCATCCAGCACCATCTGTAAGGCTTTGACACACATGCTAATGTACAGATGGTTTCATTGTCCGAGAGGATTTGCCCGTGGATTCGGAGCTTGACTCTGCCCAAAACCCAAGGCCAGCCGCCGCCGGCTCTAACTCTGGTTCGGCTCCAGCGGGCGAGCCGGCTACCGTCTCGGAAACGGACGACCAGGCCACGGCCGAAACCGAGGCAATGGATCTGACGGCCGAGAAAGTTTTGGCCAAAGAACTGGCCAAAGAACTTGCCGTCACCTCAGCGGAGAAGGGCCTCAAAGCTCAATCAAAAACCTACAAACATCCCATGGCCATCGATCTTCTCCTGGCCGTCGGGCTGCTCTTTGCCATGGCCGGTTTGACCGTAAGCTTTGTCAAAACATACATCACACATTCGGCCAAAACCAGCATCCTTCAAGGCAATTACAAAGCGGCCATAGGCATTTTGCACGGCTCTCCCATCCCCGAATTTTTTGGCGGGGCCGGCACCGACAATAGCGAAGACCTGCTTAACCAGGCGCTTTATCTCGATGCCATGGAAAAACTGGATAACAACAGAGACGATCAAACCGCCTTGCAGGAATTGGCCAAGGTCAGTCAAGGATCCTTTTATTATGAGCTGGCGCAGGATCAATTTCGCAAGCTAAAAATGCAACAACACGATGTTGATTCCCAGCCTCAGGGCAGCCAGCCAGGCACGACAGGGCAGACGCTACCGCCATCGCCACCGGGAGCCGCAAGACGCACCAAATAAAGGCTCCCAGAAAACACCCGAACCGGCACCAACCTCATCTGAAAAAGCACCGCAGAAGTCACCATAGCTAACACTTGATGCCAGTACGAGTGCGCGCACCAGGACGTGCGGCATTAGTTTGTCTGAAAATTTTGCCGACAGCAGCTTTGGTCGCGCCTAGTCGACGATGAATTTTTTGTAGTCGTCAGCACTCATGGCGGCATCGACTTCGGCCGGATTGTCAAGCTTGACCTTGAGCATCCAACCGTCGCCGTAACAGTCCAGATTAACCAGTTCCGGCTCGGAAGAAAGTTTGTCGTTAATTGCCAAGATTTCGCCGCCGCAGGGCATGAACAGGTCGGATACAGATTTGACCGACTCAATGACGCCAAACTTTTGCTCGTTTTTGAATTTTTCGCCCACCTTGGGCAATTCGACAAAAGTCACGTCTCCCAACTGGTCGGCAGCAAAGGCGGTAATACCGATTACCGCATCGGCGCCCTCTCTGCGGATCCACTCATGACTTTTTACATATTTGAGGTCGTCGGGATGACTTAGCATGGCGCTTGGATTCTCCTTGGCATATCGCTACCAACCCCTATGAGATTAATAGACAAACCTCTTAGATGTACGGCTTGCTTCCTGAATGTAACTTAAAAGAGGGACTTGAAAACCAGGCTTGGTTTGGCTCAGATCTAGAAGTTTTTGCCGCAATAAAGACAAAAGGGAAAGGATGGATTGATTGGCTGCGAACAGCCCGGACAGAGTCCGGCCGAATTGCCGGCACCAGCACTAGTGCCGGAGTCAGTTGCTGAGGGCGAGCCGGAAGCCGGGGCTGGATAGCCCGATGGCATGGCAGGCGGCAAACCAGGTGGCATGGCCGGCGCCGGTGGAATTTCAAAGGGAGCCGGCTCAAACACAGGGGAGGACATTGATGGCAGTGCTTGATTGAGAAATGCCAGGGGATCGGGGGCTGCAGTCGGCTCAGGCAGCGGGGCAAAATCGGGTGCCTCGGCCATTTCAGGCACGGGTGAAAGCTCGGGCACTGGAGCGGGCGCCGGCTCCCTGTAATCCGGCATATATTTGGGCAGCGGTGCCGACTCCGACTCGAAATAGCCAGGCATAAATTGGCTCGCTGACGAAGACTGCGCCGACTGTGAAAATTCATTTGCCGATACAGGCTCGCCAGGCGAACCGCCAGGCAGGTCGGAGGGCTCGTGATATTCGGGCATAAACTCGGGCACTGATGCTTGTTGCCATTTAGGTTGAGGCGCCGCAGGCACTACATCGAGATCACCGGTATCGATATCCGAGGCTTTACTTGTATCGCCGTCGGCAAGTTTGCTTTGATCGCCTCTGGCAAAACCGCTCCGGTCAGTCGATTGCATGAAGAAATTGGCGGTCTTTTCGGTGGGAGCTCCATCGGATGGCACCGAATCGTCATCGCCTTGCACCACCAGTGGTTGCAGCAGGCCGTCCTGGGCCTTGAGCGCTTTTTGAATAAAACCATAGGTCTGCCTGCTCATTGCTTCCAGCCCGCCCTCCAATCCTTCATAAGGAATGAAATGCATTTTTACCCTGGTGGCTTGACCGGAGGATCTCTGATCGATAATCGTGGTAATCAGGCCAAGGTCAAACCTCTGTGTATTATCAGGATCGCTTTCATCAATGCAGGGCAGGTTGGCGGCAATGGTAATGGGCATGCCGGGTTCGATATTGATTATTTGCCAGTTGCCGTTGGCGTAAAAAAACTGTGGCAGTGTTTCGGCCACAATTTTAGCGACCACATCGCTTGGCGCATCGACTAAATACGACTCCGGATCCTTCCACTGATCGGAGTCGTCCGCCGCAATTGCTTTTTGCGACTGGCCTGCGGCCTGCACACATTTGACAAAAAAAATCACCAGCGGACCAAGAACAAAGAGGAAGACCAGGAAGTTCAGGCCGGTAGAGTGATCCATTTACGTGACACTCGCCCCGCAGTATATACAAAACGTAAATCCGGACTCGATTGCTTTGTGACAATTGAAGCAGCTTTTAACACCGTCGGCACTGGCATGCGGCGCACCGTTGTGGCCATTTTTGGGAGCCTGAGCCGGCGTGCTTTCTTCCCTGGTCTCAGTTTCAGCCTCCGGCGTTGCTTGATCGCGCGCGGCAACCTCGCCCGGTCCGACAATGGGCGCACTGGTCACTGACGAAAGCAATTTTTCGGCAGGGGAGCTTTTGTGAAACTGAGCCGAGCGCAATCCGGCTCTGAATGCGGCATTTGATGAATCAACCACCCGATCGGCACTCTGTGCCTGGCCGCTCATCACGACATAAGACCATTCCATCTCGGTCTTGAATGGCTCAAGCTTATGAAAAATCATGTTTAAGAGTATGTCGACACTGCCTTCGCCGCCAACCGGACTGCCAAACAGACGCGCCTGCATCCGGCCTTCTTCGGTGCGGTCATATGTTATGCGCCAGCGGCAGCCGACTATTGGTTCGCTTGTGAGGATTGAGCGCACCACGGTCATGGACTCAGGGCGCGAGAGGAAAAATTGTTGATTGGGTGGTATGCGCCCCGAAGGCCCTTTCTTGTTTGAACCGCGTGAAAAAAACTGCCAGAAAAGCATGCCCGAACTCAAGACAAGGATCAGGCTGAGAACCCCAACGGCCAAAAGCAGCGAAAGATTGCCCTCGGGCATCATCGAACCACCGACCGCCCTGGTTGCAAAGATGTATTTATTGCAGAGACCACCATCCTACCTCTCTAATTATTTGGCCACAACAGTCTACCCAATACCTGAGTGATTACCATGAGAGACCACTAGAAAAGAGTTGAACAATGCACTCAATTTACAAGACTAAATCGCTAGCGCAGTCCCGAGCCCTTGATTTACTGGCTTTTGGCGCCATGTGTTTGTCTTATGCGGTGTTTGCCCTGGCCTGCCTGACTTCGTAACAGTCTATTTTTTGCGCTTGTACCACGGACGGTTGACAACAGTCGCCGCCACGCGATTGTCGCGGATGGCTACCTGGAGATTTTCGCCAATCTTGGCCACATCACGTTTGACCATGGCAAAGGCAATGGGATAACCGACAAAGATACCCTGGGTGCCGCTTGTGACGGTGCCAACTTCTCTGTCGCCCTGAAAAACGCTATAACCCTGCCGCGGAATTGCCTTGCCCTCGGATTTGAGACAAACAATCTGGCGCTCTAATTCGCCCGCTTTTTGTTTGGCTAAAACGTCGCGCCCGATAAACTCTCCCTTGTCCGGCTTCACACTCCAGCCCAGACCAGCCTCTATCGGAGTAATGTCTTTTTCCAGCTCATGGCCATACAGCGGCAAACCAGATTCCAGTCTCAGTGTATCGCGAGCACCCAGACCGCAGGGCTCGATGCCAAATTTAGCACCCCGCTCTAGAAGCATGTTCCAGAGCCATTCCAGCCGGTCAGTGGCAACAAAAATTTCAAAGCCGTCCTCGCCGGTGTATCCGGTGCGACCAAAGCTAAAAGCATTGCCCTCAACTTTTGCTTCACCATAAGCAAATGATGGCAGCTTAGCCACCCAGTCTCCGACGATTTCGCTGAGTAAGGGCACGGCAAAAGGACCTTGCAGAGCCAGCAGACCAGTCTGGTCAGAAACATCGTTGAGCTCAACGCCAAACTTGGCTTTGTGGCTCATCAACCAGGCGAAATCCTTGTCGATATTGGAAGCATTTACAACAAGGAGAAAATCTTCCTTGCGCCGGTAGACAATCAAGTCATCCACCGTGCCGCCATTTTCATAACAAAGCTGGCTGTAGAGTGCGCGATCCGGCTCGGCCAGCCGATTTAGATCATTGGCAATCACATGTTGGACAAATTCAGCCGCCTTCGCCCCTGTGACCAGAAACTCGCCCATGTGCGAGACATCGAACAAGCCAATCTTCTGCCGCGTTGCCATGTGTTCGGTAATGATTGATTTGTACTGCACCGGCATATTCCAACCGGCAAAATCCACCATACGCGCATTAAGCTTGACATGAGCTTTTGCTAGCGCTGTTTCTTGAAGGGTAGTGGCGACCATTTCGGACCTCTCGGGGAGATGCTTGGGTGAGACACTTTATTTGCCGGGGCAAATTTGTGCGACTTATAAAGATACCACCCGGGCAAGCCAACTTGTATTCCCTGCCGCGCTTGCATGTATCACCTTTATGGCAATACTTGCGGCCTATGTGTCATGGTCAAACGCCGAAATCAGCCGTTTAAGCTTGGCCTATAACTAGAACGAGAGGTCGAAAATTATTCGACCTCTCGTTTTGTGTTGTGGTTTTGGCCGAGGCTCTATGCGGCTTCGGTGAGCTTGCCGTCTCCGTCCGGTTTGTCCTCTTCCTTGGCTGCTTCCTCGTCGTGAGCTTCTTCGGACTCGGCTGCCGGTGCTTCCTCTTCCTTGGTTTCTTCGGCTTCAGCGGCTACTTCGGAAGCTTCTTCTTTCTCTTCCTCCTTCTCTTCTTCCTTGGCTTCTTCTGATTCAGCCGCAGGTTCGGCTGCTGCTTCCTCTTCTTTGGCTTCTTCTTTCGCTTCTTCTTCTGCTACAGGCTCAGCTGCTGCTTCTTCTTCCTTGGCTTCTTCTTCTGCTACAGGCTCAGCTGCTGCTTCCTCTTCTTTGGC
>Ga0207011_1202_pt2 | contig 11710 bp, 13 predicted proteins | sample Alteio_BWMinCont_79_FD_153466 | JGI IMG/M metagenome (GOLD analysis project Ga0207011, IMG submission 153466) | Enriched cells from forest soil in Barre Woods Harvard Forest LTER site, Petersham, Massachusetts, United States -... | ecosystem: Environmental > Terrestrial > Soil > Temperate forest >...
GTCCTCCAGGGTGTCCGCCGGAGAAAGAGTTGCGAAGTCGGTGAGCATCACCTCTTCCAGCCGGACGTTGTCTAGAACGGATTGGAAGATGACTGCCCGTTCCTCAAGCTGCGCCGCCGAAAAAATGATGACGCCGACCATGGTGAGCCATGTATCGCTGAACAAACCCGCGACCATCAGCATCATGGCCAGAGCATGACTGATGGAGACGGCGCGGCGAGTGGCGGTGGCGGAATCGATACTGCGTGCGAAAAACGCCCGCAGGATGCGTCCGCCATCAAGAGGATATGCAGGAAGAAGATTAAGCCCGGCGAGATAAAGGTTGGCCCACACCAGGCTTCTGGGCAAGTTGCTGGCTTGCAAGAAAGGCCACTTCCACAGATTCGCTCCCGGAACCGCCGGGAGAATCACCGCGGCAGCGATGACCGCCAGGGCAAGATTCATCAATGGTCCGGTAAGAGCGATACGCACGTCGCGCTTCCACGCCGCCGCGGGCGAGACCGGTGCTTCCGCCCGCGATTCATCGAAAACGGTTACGCCGCACAACGGAAGAAGAATCACCGCCTTGGGAATTAGCCCGTAGCGGCGGGCTACGAGCATGTGCCCAATTTCGTGGGCAGCGACGCAGGCGAGGACGATTCCAACCAGGGCCAGATCCCGCGGCCCGTTGGCGGAGCGCACGGTCGATTCCGTCCAGAAAACAAATAGAGGCAGGATCAGAAACGTCAGATGAAGGCGAACCTCGACTCCAAACAACCGCCCGACTTGAACCGAGAAACTTCTCATGAGGCTCCGCCTACTACAGTTATTTTACATGGTCGGATATATTGGCTCCGGTACTCGAAGGTACAGAGCCATGCGCGTCATTGCCGGCAAATATCGGGGGCGTACTTTGCGGTCATTGCGTGGGATGGACATTCGTCCTACGTCCGATCGCTTGCGCGAGACCCTGTTCAATGTGCTCACTGCCGGCAATCCCCAAGCGCTCGAAGGAACGATCTGGCTGGATCTGTTTGCCGGTACCGGCGCGGTAGGAATTGAGGCTCTCAGCCGCGGAGCCAAGCAAACCTGCTTCGTAGAGACCTCAGCGCCTGCGGCAAAGTTGATCGAGCAGAATCTGCAGAGCCTCGGGATTGTGGATGGATACAAAATTCTACGGGATGACCTAGCCGGGGTGATTTGGCGCTTGCAGCGGGAGCACTTCGCCGCCGACGTAGTGTTCCTTGATCCGCCGTATCGCTTGCAGCAAGCTTACGAAGTAACGCTCACAGCTCTGGCCGAGTCATCGCTGGTGTGGGCGATGTCGGTGGTGATAGCGGAGCATGAGAAGAAATTCGATCCTGGCGATGAATTTGGACCGCTGCGCAGAATTCGAAAGCTGAGCCAGGGAAATGCTGTGCTCAGTTTTTACCGCATCGGCGGGCTGCCAGACCTGAATCGAGTGGGCTGAAAAGCCGCGTTGCGGTTACATGAGCAATTCGTGGTTGCGGCGCGTGATGGGATGCTGCATTTCCTGCAGGTCGTTTTTCACCTTGTTAAGGCCATAAACGCAGCCTTCGAAGTCGCGCGAGAGGTGGGCGAACAGGGGAGCCACTTTCGCGTACTCGAAGTGTTCGAACTTCGAGACGATGTAGTAACTCTCTTTTCCCGCTTTCATCCACTCCACAAAATTCTCCACGCGATGGTGGCGCAATCGCAAGTGATTGATGCTCTCGGGGAACATGCCGGTAAAAAATAATGCGTAATCCCCGATGTGCTTTCGCACTTGCCGTTCGCGGTCAAATGAGGGAGCGGGGCCGTAAACTGGGTCGGATTCAAGCAACATTCCACCCAGATCGGTAAGAGGGCGGTCTGCAGGATCGTGAATCTTGAACAACTGATCGCATTCGCAGAACTCGGTCAGCAGATGCGATACGTAGGCCACGACCTCGGGATCGCGGATGCCAATTTCTTCCGCGTAGCGCCGGCCTACCAATTCCTGGAAAAGCTCCCGCAGCGGATGAGAGTCCGGAATCATCGATCTAGTCCCCCGAAAGCCCTGAGCAAGCGGCTTTCAACGTCGTTGCTAACTAGTTAACTTACTTCCGCCACAAAAGCAAGTGACTTTTGTGTATCGGACTAATCACTTTCACGAATGATTAGAAGTAGCCAGCGTTGGCTGGGGTTGTAGCCAGTTTTTTGTTGGCACATGACTGCGTCGGCTGCTAATTACCTGGATGTTCGGCGGCGAAGAATGAGCGCGCTGAGAGGGTCGGGCGTATGGAAAGAATGAGCATCTGCAGCGGCGCGGCTCGTGAGACTACTGTGGGTTACTCACGTGCTGTAAGGGTGGGACCCTACATTGATGTTTCGGGCACCAGGTCGTCGAGATCGAAGCTGATGCCTACATCGCAACCAGGTGAGTGTAGAATTCCACCATTCTGAACCAAGTGAGACAAAACGGGGGAAGCGAAAAGTGAAGAACTGCTATGTGTGGTTACTGCTTCTTGCGGTCGTGATTTCGGCTGCCGCGCAACAGAAAGACAATCGAGCCTCCGAGTCTTTGGCGGTCATTCGCGCAGGCACGCTCATCGATGGAAAGTCCGAGAAGCCGCGGCACGATCAAGTGGTTATCATTCGCGGCAGTCACATTGAGAGTATTAGCGATGCTGCGACTGCCAAGATCCCAACAGGGGCGAAGGTAATTGATTTGTCGAAGTCCACAGTTTTGCCGGGCCTCATCGATTCGCACACGCACATTTTCTTGCAAGGCGAAGATCCCGCACAGGGCGGATACGACGCAAACATTCTTAATGCGCCACTCGCCCTGCGCGCGGCGCGTGCGACCGTCGCAGCTAGGCGGGCGCTGGAGCAAGGCTTCACGACGCTGCGCGACGTAGAGACCGAAGGCGCCGGATATGGCGATGTGGGCATCAAGCAGGCCATCGAGATGGGTTATATTCCGGGGCCGCGGCTGTTTGTTTCAACCCGAGCGATTTCGACGACTGGCGGTTATCCGCTGGAAGGGTACGCTCCCGAACTCGACATGCCTAAGGGCGCGCAAATCGTGGACGGTCCGGTTGAGGCGCGGAAGGCCGCACGAGAGCAACTCGACCATGGCGCCGACTGGATCAAGGTCTACATGACGCATCGTTCCTGGGTGGGCAAAAATGGCGAACTGGTGTCGCAGCCTACGCTGACGGTGGAAGAGTTGCGCGCTATTGTGGATGAAACTCACGGCTGGGGGAAGAAAGTTGCGTGTCACGCGTATGGCGGCATTGGTCTGCACCGGGCGCTGGACGGAGGATGCGACTCGATCGAGCACGGCCTCGACCTGGACGACGCTGCGATTGCGCAGATGCTGAAGCAGGGTACCTGGTACGTTCCCACAATCAGCGCTTATTACGGCGACTGGGGACCGGCTGATACCCTTGGCGGGCAGCGTGATCGCCTGCGGGCGTCAGTGCACGAGACATCGTTCAAGAAAGCTCTGAAGGCTCAGGTAAAGATTGTCTTCGGAACCGACATGGGAGGAATTCCGTGGACCGAGCCCATCGCGCAGGAGTTCTCGCATATGGTGGAGCTTGGCATGCAGCCGATGGACGCCATTCAGAGTGCAACCTCGCGGGCTGCGGTCATGCTCGACATGGAGGGAAAAATCGGCGTGGTGGCGCCGGGGGCTTTTGCGGATGTGATTGCGGTCAGCGGCGATCCTCTGCATGACATCAAAGCACTCGAAAATGTGCAGTTCGTAATGAAAGACGGCAAGGTTTTCAAGAGCGCTGAAAATTGAGGGGCCGGGCCAGCGGCAATGAAAGCTTTCCCTTTTTCTGTTCATGCAAAATAAAGATTTGTAAGATCGCTTCAATTCACTTGACATCGGCTTTGGCGCGAGCATAATTCATCCATCTTTGTGATTTGGCAGGGACCCGGCTTACTTTGTGTGGGTGTTGCGAGAAGCCGGAGGAGGTGTTTATGAGCGTGCTGGAACTTTGTGACCGGGAAATCGCGGCGGTTCCGCTGGAAGCGACCATCGCCGACGCCATAAATAAAATGCTCGATCACCACGTTGGGGCGGTGGCTGTGGTTGACTCCGAATACCGCGTCGCCGGAATTTTCACGGAACGCGATGTGCTCCGCAAGATGGCGCTCAGCCGCACCGACCCGGAGCACACATCGGTCCGCGAACTGATGACCACGCCGGTCGAGATGGCCACGCGGCGCACCGGGCCGGGCGAAGCGCTCACCACCATGCTGGAGCGTCACTTCCGCCATCTGCCGGTGGCTGACGATAACGGCAGGCTGTTGGGAATTCTCTCCATCCGCAATTTATTGGAGTGGCGTGTGGAAGACCTGAGCCGCGAGCTGGAGTCGCTCGAGCAATATGTCTCCAATGACGGGCCGGGCGGCTAGGGCGAGGTTCTACTTTTCTCATCACCTAATCGATGGCAGACATTCCTTCCGCTGCAGCCAAGACGATCGCTGGGGTTCGCATTGCTACCTCGGTTTTCTTTCTCCTGTTTGGCGAATATAAGCTGGCGGGGCCGGGCTTTGCCCACGGCGGATTTCAAGGATATCTTCAGGACTTTATCGCCAACGGAGCGGTAAGTTTTTACCGTCCCGTCTTGTCTGGGTTGGTATTGCCCCATGCCGTAGGGTTTGGCTACCTGGTCGGGGTGTGTGAAACGTTTATCGGAATATGCCTGCTACTCGGTCTTTGGGTGCGGCCAGCTTCAGTTCTGGCTGTCTTGTACCTGCTGAACCTGACACTCGCCACATGGTGGGGACCGGGCCATGGCGTGCCGGTCTGGCGTTACTTTGGCGCGGAGCTTGATCATCTGCCGCTGTTGCTGCTATTTATCGTTTTCTTCGCTGCCGATGCTGGGAAGGTATGGGGCCTGGACGGGCGGCGGGGATAATGCTTTCTGATTTTCGAGATTACGGTCACAATTCAATCGCATAGTAACGGGAGAGATTCGCGTGGGTTTATATTGTCGCAGTAGACGGCGATCCTCTTAGGGATGTGACCACGCTGGAGCGAGTGAAGTTTGTGATGAAGGGCGGAGAAGTGGTTAGGAATGAGTACGGGAAGTGATGATCGGAAGCACTATCAAACTATGCCGCTGTTGCGAGCCCGTTCAATGACGAAATCAGTCCAGAGTGAAGAAGCCCCACTTGCCAGCAGGGGAGCCTTGGCGAGCACGGCATCCACAAAGTTCTCAATCATGGGATAGTGCAGATTGGAGTGCGGCGGAAGATTCTCGCGGCCGCCGGGATAGATCAAATCCGGACCATTCAGCGGACTCAACTCCATTTCGCCTTCGGTGCCACGGATGCGGCATTCGTCCCGCTTCACCTTCGAATGCCAGCGCACATCGACCATGCCGCGCACGCCGCCTGCATACTGAATCATCACGGTCGCGTTATCTTCCACGGCGTAGTCATGCACTACATTGGACAATTGGGCGCTCACTCGCAAAGGCATGCCGAAGAAAAAGTTCAGAACATCGATCCGATGGGAGGCGACGTCGTAAAGCGGGCCGCCGCCCGATTGGGCCGGATCAATCAACCAACTGCGCTGGCTCTCTTTTTCGTCAAACCATCCATGGCTCGTGAGTTCGGCGAAAACGGGCTTACCGATTACGCCGGCGGCGAGCAGTTGTTTCGCGCGCTGCACCTTGGGATAGGATCTGCGATAGTAGGCGACGCCGAGGGTACGCCGATTCTCTTCAGCGGCCTGTACCATCGAGCGGGCCTCGGCCTCGTTCATCGCCATGGGTTTCTCGCACAACACACGCTTGCCGGCACCAAGAGATTGGATGGTTTGTGGCGCGTGCAGGAAGACGGGCGTTGCCACGTAAACCGCTTCGACCGCAGGATCGGTAAGAGCTTCATCGAGCGTACTCCAGATGCGCGCGTCATAGGGGGCCGCCTTTCGCGGATCGCGCGTGACCAGGCCGTACAAGCGGCTCCTGGGCTCGGTCTGAATGGCGGGAATGACGCGGCGGGTTGCGATATCGCCGATTCCAATTACGATCCAGTTCAGCATAGGCGGGAGAAATTGCAGGGTAGCAGAAAAACAAAGGCCGACCTAAGCCGGCCTTCGGAAATCGACCTTCACAAAAATACTACGGCTTTTTGGGAGCGATCGCGTCTTTGGCGGCCTTGGCCACGCGGAACTTAACTACGGTCTTGGCCTTGATCTGAATGGGCTCGCCGGTCTGCGGATTGCGGCCAACGCGGGCTTTGCGGTGGGCTTTCACTAGACGGCCCAAGCCGGGCACAACGAACACGCCGTTCTTCTTGGTTTCCTTCACAGCGACGTCGGCCAACTGCTCAAGAAATCCTGCGACGGTCTTGTTGGGAAGTTCAGTCTTCTCGGCCAGATGCCGGATGAGCTGGGTCTTGGTTAAACCTGATGCCATGTTTCCTCCTGGGGAAAGATTGGAATTTAATTTCCAGTGGGCCTGATTTTATATCAGGGCCCTGTGGAAAACACCCTTATTTTACGCGGGTTCCATGCAGATAGCACGCAAAAACTAGCATTTTTACATGGTAATTTGCCGTTAAGGGTTCCGAAATGGCCCAAATATGCGTACCAAAACCGTTACCTGTTGCGCGGCGATTCCTCTGGATGTTCCAGCCCGACGCCGATCTTGCCGGGGCGCCGCACCACGCTATTATTCTCCAGTGCCATAATGCTGACGAGGAGAAATCTGGAGAGGAGAATCTGGAATTGAGTTGCGCGATCTGCGAGATTCGGAAGGAAAAGCGTTTCTGTCCCGCCGTACACGGGCGCATTTGTCCGCAGTGTTGCGGGGAGCAGCGTGAGGTGACGCTGGACTGTCCTAGCGACTGCCCGTATCTGCAGCAGGCGCGCGAACATGAGAAGCCGCGTCCTGCCGAGCAGTTCGACCGGGCGTCGTTGTTCCTGCAGGTGGAGATTTCAGACCAATTCACTTACGAGCGTGAGCACCTGCTCATGGGCCTGAGTTATGCGATCGCGCAGGCGGCTCACAAGGACCGCAGCCTGAATGATCGTGACCTGATTGCCGCGCTCTCGGCAATGTGCACACGGTACGAGCGGCTGGTGAATTCAGGTCTGCATTATGAGCAGCCGTTAACCAGCGCGGCGCAACACGCTGTCGCGGCGCAAGTGGAAGAGATGTTGAAGCAATATCGCGAGGCCGAGCAAAAACAGTTGGGATACACCTCGCTGCGCGATTCCGATGTGCTGAAGTCGCTGGTGTTCCTGGTTCGATTGGGCCACGGACGCACGTCGGGCCGTCCCAAATCACGGGCCTTCATCGATTTCCTATTTGCGCAATTTCCCGAGAAGGAGTCGGCCGTGCTCACACCACAGGAAGCGGGCAGCAGGATTATTGTGCCGTAGGGCGAAAGCCGGGCCACGGATCTTCACGGATTTCACGGATAAACCTGGAAGTAGAATTAACCCGTCCCAGCGGTTTTTCTCTGCACTGATCTGTGTCAATTGATCTGTGTCAATCCGTCAAATCCGTGGCTCAGGTTTTCCTAGTGTTCGTACGGTCTGCCCGGCTGGGAGCGCATCAAGCAATTCTCTAATTGTCTTCTTGAATACGGGATGGAGCGCCTGCGGCGCAATCTCTGCCAGAGGTTCCAGCACAAAGCGGCGCTGGTGCATTGCGGGGTGGGGGATGGTGAGTTCGTCTGATTCCACGATCAGGTCCCCGAACAGCAGGATGTCGATGTCGATTGACCGTGGACCTTTTTTTTGCACGCGACGCCGGCCCATTTCTTCTTCGATGCGGAGAATCGACGCCATTAACTGCTGCGGAGTTTTGCTGGTCTCGATCGCGACCGCACAATTCAGAAACCAGGGCTGCTGGGTGAACACCACCGGCTCGGTTTCATAGAGTGACGACACTGCAAGCACCCGGCCGAGCTTGCTCAGCCGGTCCGTCGCCTCTCGAAGGTGGGCGCTCCGATCACCAACATTTGCTCCGAGAGAGAGATAAACGATGTGGGGCATCCACGACCACCTTAAGATCAGTCCAAATAACCCTACACCTTAGTCACTTTTTGCGGGGTTGTCGGAAGATTAGAATCAGCGGATGACGTTGGAATCTCTTCTTCTAAGCCGGGATGCCGAAGTTGTGCGCGTTCTGCGCCCCACGCTGGAAAAGCTGTCCATTGAGGTAGAGATTTGCCAGGAAGCGAAGAAAGCCACGGAGATTCTGATCGCGGAAAAATTCGATGCCGTGATTGTGGATTGTGACGACCTGCGAGGCGGCGTCGAGGTTCTGCAGGGCTTGCGCGCCACTCCGAGCAACAAGAATTCCGTCACCTTTGCGGTTCTGAACGGCAAGAAAACCACTACGCAGCAAGCCTTTGCCATGGGCGTGAATTTCGTCCTGCAAAAGCCCATCAGCCCTCTGAATGCGTCGCGCTGCTTCAATGCGGCGCTGAACTTCATGGTGCGGGAGCGGCGCCGCTACTACCGGCAACCCGTCAAGATGCTGGTCAAAGTAATCGCAGGCGACAAGGAAATAAAGGCCACCAGCACGGACATCAGCGAGGGCGGAATGGCGCTCCTGTTGCATCAGGCGCTTCCCAAGAATGCGACTCCTCGTTTGCAATTTACCTTGCCGGAAAGCACTCTGTCGCTGGACATTGAAACCGAGATCGCCTGGGCCGACCTCAAGGGACGCGTCGGATTGCGCTTTCGCGACCTGGCTCCAAGCTCGCAGGCACTCCTCGAAACATGGCTCAATGAGAGGATTCCAACTCAAGCTCCCGGGGCCAAGGAACGAGCGGGCTCGGGTCCTGAGGTCCAATAAGGTTTTTTCGACAAGCCTCCCTAATTGCGCACCATTCCTACAGGGTATTCACTTTGTAACTTGCGCCTCAATCTGCACATGGCAATCTGGTGGGATCACTGGGAGAGCCGTTGCCATGATTCCAAACACTTACCGCATCACGCGAGTAGAGAAAACCTTACGCAAGTTTGAAGAAGATATCCCGATGCTAAACATGCGAGTGAAGGATTTGTCCGCGGAACGCCAGCGCTCTGCGCGGCAGTTTGCGGCAGCTCTGATCAGCCAGACGCGCGCCGAACTGGATCGGCTGCTCAAGGAGCAGCCTAAGCCTGGTTCTGAAGCCGGGGAGCCTCCTTGCGAACCGGCTGACTGAAGCTGTCTCCACACACGATCTTTAGAGGGACGATCCAGCGGTGGCCTGGGCACTATGCGAGTTGGTAGCGCGGTGCTCGTCTTCGGGCAGGGTTACTTCTTCCCAAAGAGTCTTGTCGCGCAGGATGCGGGAGACCAGCGCGGTATGCATGGCGTGGCCGGCGCGGTCGGCTACGATTCTGCCCAGGATTGGCTTGCCCAGCAGCGCGAGGTCCCCGACCAGGTCGAGCACTTTGTGGCGCACGAACTCGTCAGGGAAGCGGAGCGGGCCGTTTTCGATTCCGTCGCGAGTGAGCACAATGCAGTTGTCTTTGGACGCGCCACGGATTAATCCCATGTTGCGCATGGCTTTCTCGTCCTCCCGCGAGCCGAAAGTGCGTGCGCCCGCGATCTTCCGCAGATAACTGCCGTTGGAAAGTTCAACCTGGAAGGTTTCTTTCCCAATAAGAGGGTGAGGAAAGTTGATTGAATAAGAAACGGAATAATTGTCGGCGGGATAGACCGAGATAAATTTGTTGCCCTCGCGCATTTCCACTTCGCGAAGGATCTTCAGGTATTTGCGGGGGCGGCGTTGTTTGCGAACGCCAGCTTTCAGGATCAGCTCTACAAAGGGGAGCGCGCTGCCATCGAGGATTGGAAGTTCAAGGTTGTCCAGTTCCACGACGGCGTTGTCGATGCCCAGGCCGATGAAGGCCGAAAGAAGGTGCTCGGTGGTTGAAATCAGCACACCTTTTTTCATGAGGCTGGTGGCGTAGCTTACTCGAGCTACATTGCGGCTGATGGCTTCGATCTCAAAGTTGTCCAGATCAGTGCGGCGGAAGACGATGCCTGTGCCCGGCGGAGCCGGAAGTATTCGCATGCATACCGATGCGCCGCTGTGGAGGCCGACTCCACTGCACTCGACGGCCGAGCGGAATGTTTGCTCTTGGGTCAAATAGGTTTATGTGCTGGTGAATGAATAGATTACAGCCGAGACTCGGACTCTGGCTGTGGTAAAAAAGCCACAGTGCGTGGTGAAAGAGCATTCTGAACCGAACTAATCAATGGCTGGACCGACCATAACCGAGGTCTGTCAACGAGTTATGGAGCAGGCTGGCGGGCAGTAAGTGAAGCAGTAACTTTAGTGTTTCCCCGGAGGTTTGTTGGGATCGTAGTGGGAATCGGGATCGAACATTGCCTGGTTGAGTCCAGCATTGTAGTGAGCCGCATTTACGAAGCGTTGGGATTGCATGTCTCCGTTGAAGAAGCGGGTGAATCCGTAGGCTGTCATCACACCCTGCACCAGGCGGTAATTGTCGTAAATCTCTTCTTCCACGTTGCGCTCCTTGTCGACGGGATCGCGCCAGGTGTAGCTCTTCTTGATGGGCAGATGGGTTTCGATATCGAGGAAGAGTTGAACCGCTTCGTCTTTGGAATTGATCAGCGTAACCTGCTCGGCGGGAAGATTTCCGGCAAGCGCGTTGCCGTCATAGAACAGAGCGACGCCGGGATCATTGATCCATTCGCGGAGAAGAGTGTCCAGCGAGTACTTGCGGCGGCGGAGATAATCCTCCAAATCCTTCTTTTCTACCGCGTGAGGACCCTTGTACGTGACTTCGTAACCCTTATCACCGACGTAAAGGTAAGCGACGTCGCGCTGTTTGGTGAGCTCGATCCGCTCCTTGTTGGGATACTCCGAGAATCGCCAGAACAGGACGCCGTTGCTGGTGGGACGGCCGTGATAGAAGCTATAAGTGCGTCCCTCCTCCTGCTTATCGTGGATGGACAAGAAGGCCTGGCCGCCCAAGGCCTGGATGGCCTGATCGAGGAGCGCGCGCGCCTTACGCGCGTTGGTTTGATCACCGGGAATGGCTTGCCTGCCGGCGACAGATGGTGAAGAAGTCTGGGCGGCGGCTTGGGTTGCGGCCGCGAGTTTGCCGCTGCTGGACATCCACAGAGATGCCAGCATAACGATGAGAATCAGATATTTCATTCAGCCGGTCGCATTGCTAGGTCAGTGTGATGCTCGAACAGGAATTGTAGCCGCAAGCGTTGTCTGTATGGCGCGCGGACGCTCCTTTCGGCGAACTCAAGGCAAGCTTTGCCCGCAAGCCTTTCGGAGTTGGATGCGAGCAGGAAGATAGTCTGCTCCACCCTAGCGTTCCGCCTTCTCTTGGATGCAGAAAAAATGGCAGGGGCGGCTCCGGTTGGGTTTTTGCCGCCGCCCACCTATCCTGCCAGAACGGCTCCGCCATTTACGTTGAATACTTCCCCGGTTATGAAGGTGGCGTGCTCCGTACATAAGAACAGAACAGGACCGGCAATCTCCTCCGGCTTACCTACGCGGCCGAGGGGGATGGTGCGTCGAATTTCTTCGCCGCTTTTGGGATCATCGAGCGCGGCCCGTGACATGTCTGTGTCGACCCAGCCGGGCGCCACTGAGTTTACGTAGATTCCAGCCGAGGCCAGTTCGGTGGAGAGTCCCTTGACCATGCTGATCAGGGCGCCCTTGCTGGCCGAGTAATCGCAATGAAACGCCTCGCCGCGCTGGCCGCTGGTGGAGCTGATGAGAACAATGTGGC
>Ga0207011_1220_pt1 | contig 11643 bp, 6 predicted proteins | sample Alteio_BWMinCont_79_FD_153466 | JGI IMG/M metagenome (GOLD analysis project Ga0207011, IMG submission 153466) | Enriched cells from forest soil in Barre Woods Harvard Forest LTER site, Petersham, Massachusetts, United States -... | ecosystem: Environmental > Terrestrial > Soil > Temperate forest >...
CACGGCGTTTCTGGCTTGCCTGCTGCAGTTTGCATTGAGCACCGCCCGGGGCGAAACCAGTCTGATGCTAGTTTTTGACTCCGGACATTATCTGCAAACGACAAATCTTCTGGCAACCGCCCTTGAGCACGGCTTCACCGTGGACGGGCAAAAACAGTCTCTGGGTGCGGCTCTGATGCTTGATGGCCCGGTGCTGCCGGGACTGGCTGCGCTTATCTTAATGACCGTCGGCAAGTGGTTTTCACTCTGGGACTGGCAATGTTTACTGGGACTGCAGGCCTTTTTGCATGGTCTCAGTGCCGCTCTGGTGTTTTTTATTGCCCGGCAATTGTTTACACCTTCGCGCAACTGGGCTCTAGCCGCTGGCCTTATCTGGGCCATCAATCCGGTTGCTGTACTTAGCAGTCAGCGCTTCTTAAGCGAAGATCTGGCCACTGATCTATTGCTTCTATTTTTCCTACTGAGCCTGCGGCTCTCCCGCGCTATTGCCTCGAATACTTTGGCGCAGGCAATTACTCAGATTACGCCGGATGCCCCGAGCAAATCAGCAAGCCTGAATCATCCCGCGATCTATATTCAAAGTCTTGCTCTGGGTTTGGTCTGGGGGCTGATTCTTTTTTCAAAGGTCGCCCTGATACCTTGCACCGAGCTCATTTATCTGGCGCTGGCAGTTAAATTCTCTATGGACCGTTGCGGACAGAAAAAGAAAAGTGCACTTCCGCTCAGCATTTGTGCCGCGAATCTGGCCATTAGCCTGGGATTAGTTTGTACTATCGCTCCCTGGGCTGCATTTACTAAATATGCAATTGGTGAGACTTACTATTTCCCGCAGCGGGCTCCGACCTTAAATCTAATGGTCGGCTGGAATTTTGACACCGACGGCCTCTCGACTTTACCTCTCGCGCCCTTGTCCGAGCAACTGGAGGAAGCAAGCAAGGGGAAAGGATCGGCACCACTGGCGGTAGCGACACTCTTTTGCCGTGCACCAGGGGAATGCTTCAATCTGGCCATGCAAAAGATGGCCAGACTCTATGGACTGCCCTGGAACGACTTCAGGCGAACCAGCCTGGGCTTTTCACCGAGACTGCAGATGGTGCTGCACCAGGTCTGTTTGCTCCTTGCAATTCTCTCGGCTTGCTGGGCCGCCGCCGCCGGAGCCCCTTTTGTTGTTTGGCTTTTGGTCCTGGCTGTTGCCGGGCACTTTGTTTTTCTGTTTTTCGAATCAGTGCCCCGCTATTCTTATTCGTCCTATCCGCTGATTTTTCTTATGGCTCTTTATTCAGTGCGCACTGTGTCTCAAATGAAATGGCAGCGCCGGCACTTGGGCTGTGCCGTGGGACTATTGATTGCCTTGCTCATTGCCTTCAATATCGACCTGCCCCTATCCTGGCTTGCTGGAAGGTTTTCAGCGGAGGGATTTGACTCTCTTGGTCTGCTGCTTGTCCTGATTTTATTGATTTTGCCTCTGATGGCGTTGCCCCGGTTTCTGCCCCTGGGGTTAGACATGGCGCAAAGGACACGCCTTATCTGCGCACTGGGGGCAGTGGCATTGTTTTACGGCCTGGTGCAGATGTTTTACGTGATGTCCGCCCCGGAGCGGGGGGAATGGCAGGTCAAGCTCGGCCCCGGGCAGCAAGCCGAAAGATCTTTCAGCCTGCCTCCCCGTTCAGATGTTCCGACCTGTTCATTAATAGTCATCGATGGATTGCGCCAGATCGGACAATGCCAGATTCGCGTCAATGGCAAGCAGCTGGATTCACCGGCCGTCAATCTATTTGATTACATGGCGGACCGAAAGGAACACTTTCAATTTGCTGAGCAGGTGGCAGCCTTAATGGGACGCTCCGCCGGTGATATCAGACGCTGGTGGGCTGTTCGCGTGCCAGCTTCGGCGCTGGCCTTCGGCAAGCAAAATACAGTCACACTAAAGGTACCTGCGGGAGCCGAGGCCAGGCTTTTCGGCGAGGGTGGGAGTAAGGTGGCTCCCAGCAGGAGACCGGGCTATCTGTACGTCAGTCCGGGGCGCATCTGGACCAGCAACAATTCTTTTGAATGGCGCGAAGGCAGGCCTCTGGGTGGGCCTGCTTTGACCGGGCGCTGTGCTGTGACTCAATCGGACGGGCAGAAAGTGGAGCGTCCGGGAAACCTGCGCCTTTTCATTCTTACCGGCAATAACGAAAAGGACGGCGATCTAGCTCGGGTTCTCGAGAGCGGAGCATTTCAGATCTTCTAGCGATCGTGAGGACATAAACGATCTCGTGTGGCTATAAGAGGTCTCTTTAGGCTGCAAATGATCGGGCGGAGCTTAACAGTCGAATCGACCAGCAAGTAACCGGCGAAGAAAAAGCCCCTGCCTGAGCAGGGGCTTTCCGGTAGTTGTGGGCTGCTGTCAGCTAATTATGGTCCGCTGCTTGAGGATTGCGAACTGGAAGAAGAAGGATGCAGGAATTTGCTCAACTTGTTTTCGACAAAGTTGTTTTGACTGCGAGTGTTCAACTTATGATCGTGATGATGATTGACAGCGTTGGGAATGACGATGGGCAGGACGATGGCACAGGTGATACCGCCGAGCACTACCGCTCCCAGGAGTACCTTACCGATGGGGAAATCACCGCCCGAGCTTGTGGACTTCGGATGCACCTTGGTGGTGGCGACGCCCTTGACGCAGGTGGAGTCAAGACTCAAATGAGGCTTATCGCCTAAGCTCGATGCCAATTTGAATACGCGGGCCGAATGCACTTCCGACACTTCATTCATGGGAATGGAGCGTCTGGCACAGGTGATGGCGTTATCAGCGACATCTGATATTGGACCAGATACCTTGGTGCCGTCGGTCATTTTGACGTACTCGTCACAGTTGGCGGCGTCCAGCGCTGCCAGGCCTGGGCCCTGATCGAAGTAGACATGACCTTTGCAGCCGTTGGCTGTCTGGGAGGTCTTGAAGATCTTCCCTTTCAGCTGAGTTTGTTTTGGACCATTTTGTCCTTTGCCTGTAATTTCGATGGCGTTGGCACTCATGATAGCCAGGCCTTCGGTTAGCAGGAGGGCACCTACCTTATTAACCGGTGCTTGACCGGAAATGGCGTTGCCACTGAATGAGACCTGTGCACTAGCAATGCTGTAACAGGTCATTTGGAAAGCTATTAGTAAAGATAAAAGAAGAGAAACGAATCTCACAACTACCCCCCAGAATGCACAATATGGATGCTGACCATTCCGAGAGTACAGGCATGTTTGTAAGCGGTCAACGGGCCTTGCGGCGCTTGACATGCGCTTCTTATAGATCCTATTTTTTACGTTGCAACAAAACCGTTGCCTGATTTGACTCGGCGATACTTGGAAATTGGAAGAATTAGATTAAGGTCCGTAAAAAATTAATGCGGTGCACATCCGCTAAAATATATATCCACCCTTTACTTCCGGCATTCGGTATCCTTGCTTTTCCTTGCGGCCTGCTAAATTGGCAATCAAAGGACCTAATTTTTCTTTGTTGGCAGTTGTAAGTGGGTCCAATAAGTTTCCCAGCTCCTGAGGACGTGTGTGTCGATGAGAAGTTCCTTCAAGCAAAAGTTAGCTAGGCAGCTCGGGGCGACGGCCCTTATGGCGACTTTCCTGTTTACCGGGCTAGCTCCCGGGCTGGCTCAATCGAGTGGTACGAGCATCCCAATTGTTGGACGCGACGGGACTACAACGGACGTCGGAAACCAGCCGCAAACTCACGTGCCTCTTGCCCCCGACCTGCCGCAACCGACCTTTCCACTTGTGCCCAGTGACAACAAAGCACCCGTATTCGGAAAAGGGGTGCCCTTTCACGGCAGCTTGCCTGGTCCAGGTAGTCCTGTCTCCGACGGGCCGACGCTGCCTCCACCGATTGAAGGTGGCTACACACCTGTGACCCCAGACGCGAAGGTAGCGCCAGGGGCACCAGGGCAACCCCAGGGCGACCAGCTCCTCACCCTGAGACAGGCGCTCAATTTGGGCAAGGTCAAGATGGCTGTCGATGGTGACGGCATCAACACTACCGGCGTAAAACTGCAACTCACCAGCACCACCACCGGACCTATTAAGGTAGTAATCCCTGCTAACGAAGTCCTTCATCCAAATTCTCTGGCTGTGCAGACAATGGTCATCACAAATGACATTGTCTGTCCCATAGAACCGGGTAAAACAGCGATTGTCTCGGTGCACACTTTCTGTGCCTCTCCCAAGTCGGTGCCGCCACCGCCCCAGGTGACCCAGGGTCTAGATTTCAATTGCGGGGACCTTAAGGATCCGGCAACCTGGGCGAAGATTGCAGCTCTTGTTGCCGCCGGCCAGCAGTTGGAAACGGTAGGGGCTTTTGGCAAGCTTCTTCTACCCTCCGAAGCAACAATGAAGTCACTTTGTGACGACGAAATGAAGGAGGAAATGAAGAGACGGGTTGCCGATTACATGTCGCAGAACCCCACCCAGAGTGAGGCTCAGGCAACCGATGCCTGCAACAAAGACATGGATTCAGTGCGAAAAATTGTCGAAGACAGAGTAACCCAGAGAGAAAAGCAAAAACGTACAAACCAGATTACCCAGCTGGCTATCTGGTGCATGCTCGGAGTACAGTCCGGTAAGCCTGAGGATGCGGTGACACCGGACAGCATCACCAAGGATCTTATAAAAGGTATTTCTCAGGCCTTTCAGAGGGATAAAACACTGGCCGGCACTTTCAAAGGCAAGTTTGACAAGGACGGCAATATTATCCCCGATGAGGCGCAAAAGAAGACCTTTGACCAGCGGTCGGCGGCCATCTTCGATCTCGTCGACCTGACTGTGAGGAGAAGCACCTGCGCTGGACTGACCGGCGTTGCAACGCTGCCAAAGGACGACCCCTGCGATACCTTTTGCAGCGTTGGAGAGAGGGCCTTCAATCAGGGTGACTTTACCGTGGCGGGCGAGTTGCTCACTAACGCCGTGAAATTGGCCGAAACATTTGGCGAGGCCGATGCCAGACTTTCGCGCGGTCTAAATTGTCTGGGCCACTATTATCTCAATTTGACCAGCTACGACGAAGCCCAACATTGCCTGGATCGGGCTCTCAGCCTGCGCCAAAAAGTATGCGGCCCGGAGTCCAGGGAAGTCGGTGAAGTACAAAACAACCTGGGTTGCCTCAATCTAATGAAAGGCCAGTATTCTACAGCCACTAAGTTGTTTGACTCGGCGGCCAATTGTTATGAAAAGGCCACGGGCAAAACAAGCAACGAGATGGCCAGCTGTCTCAACTATAAGGGTAAGGCAATGACCCTGGACAGCAAACCGGAACAGGGCAGCGCCACCCTGGCCCAGGCTATGTCGGTGGCATTTATGAATTGTCCCCAGGACGTCAAAGGAACAACGCTCTATACCCCATTTTTTGCCGAAATCGAGACCAATATGGGCGATGCCGAATGTGCCCAAAGCAAGTACAAAGAAGCTGGCAAGCTGTATGAAAAAGCCATGGATATCGATACCAACACTCTGGGAAAGGAGCACCCTTTCCTGGCCAATATATTAGATGGACTGGCCAATGTCACCCAGAAGCAGGGCCAAACAGCCGAGGCTGAGGAATACAAAAAGCAGGCCATTGCCATCAGGGACAGGACGCTGGACACAGGCAGCAAAGAAATTGGTGATGTGGCCGCCTTGCCGCTGGGCACCGACGATCTTGGTCGCCTCTGGCATTATATCCAGGGCAAAAAGGATTTCCAGTTCAGTATATCCACTGTAAACGCGGCAGCGGCAACGCCTTTGCAGCGTGATACCAGCAGGATGAATAAACCAATCAGGGACAAATGGGCTCTGGTCATTGGATGCAGCAACTTCAAGGATCCATCAATCAGCCTCCAGTATGCAGCCAAGGATGCCGGTGACTTTGCCAATTACCTGGTCAAGGAAGGAAATTTTGCCCCTGACCATGTGCGCACTCTATTGAATGAGAAAGCTACCAGGGCAGAAATTCTCGGTCAAATAGGGGCTAAATGGTTAAATCGTGTGGCGGCAGAGGACGATCTTGTACTGATTTTCTTCTCGTCGCACGGCAGCCCGTCGAGCATGGATCGGGCCGCCATAAATTATCTGGTGGCATACGATACAGACAAAACCAATTTGATTGGTACCGGCATAAGCCTGCAAGACTTTGCCCAACAGGTAAAGGATCACGTTGGTGCACAAAGGGTTGTACTGCTAATGGACGCCTGCCACAGCGGCGCGGCCGTAGGTGTGAAAGGCCTCTTCAAAGAGCTCAATATCGACGCCCAGGATGTAGCCCAGGGCACAGGACAATTGGTTATTTGCTCGAGCGGCGGCAATCAATCATCCTGGGAATCGAAGCGATATAAAAACGGTGTGTTCACGCACTACCTGATGGAAGGTTTGCGTCATGAAAACAACCAGGGCAAGCTGGCCGATGTTTTTGATTTCATGAAGAAAAACGTCGCGGATGAAGTGCGTGAAGACCGGGGTGCCAAGCAAACTCCCGCCTTGCAATCCAAATGGGAGGGCAATGCGCTGATTATTGGCGTCAAACCAGCCGATCCCCATGCCGGTATCAAGGACGGTGATCCCAATGCACCACCTGTGGTGGGAGCCAAGACTCTGATCAAGACACCGGCGGCTCATCCTGCCGGCACGGCGGCCGGTGGCAAGGCAGTGCCGGGGGCGCATAAGCCTGTTACGGCATCTGCATCGGCCTCAAAATCACCGGTCCCGGCCAAGAGCAAACCCCAGGTCCGTTAGTTATTGAGTTTCGGATCAGCGTCCGATCACTTCATAAATGTCGGTCATCACCAGATGCTCATGGTGCAGCACGTTGAATCGTCTCTCAATCGCCTCTTTGTACAGAAGATAGACCTCGTGCATTCTGGTCCAGCCCTCGGCCGCCTCTCTGGAAACTATCCAGATACGCTGGCCGGGCCTGGGATTCAAATCCATAAACTGAAGCCTGACAACCGGGTGCTCGGGATCGTCCTTGGGCTCGGGCGCGGTAACTACACGCAAGTCTGTGATTCTATTTTGGCCTTTGTAGTAGTAGCCAACCAAATAGCGCGAATGATAATTCCACACCACTATCTCATCCCCCGGTTTGGCATGGGCGGTTAGATAATCGCCAACCGGATGCCAGTCTTCATGCACGGCGTGGCTGTAAAAAAATGCCAGGCAGGAGGTCATGGCCAAAAGGTACACCCCGGCCACACCGAAGCCGACTGCACGAAAGCGAGTCCAGATCTCGGCCCAGCCGTAGGATAAAAGCAGCATCACGAATGGCGAGGTAAACATGCAATAGCGCGTGATCAAAAGCGTATAGCCAATATTTGACCAGATAAACAATACCGTCAGCGGCATCAAACCATAAGCTAAGCACCAGCGCATCTTAGTTTGTTTGTGACAGGAGGCGACGCTAGACAAAAGCACCAGGGGGAAAAGCACTAAATAAACTCTGGTGAACCAATCGAAGGCCGGCGGCCCACCTGATTCTTGTAAGGGTATGGCGGTGGATGTGAAGTTAATTAGAAGGGTAAAAAAATCGTAGAGATCGGGAGCGTCAAGAGAGGCTCTCCAGGCGTCATATTCCGATCCATGTGCTTGAAATACCATCCAGACAAAGGGGCTCCACAAAATCATGATCAAGAGAGAGGCCAGGGCCATGGGGCGAAATAGCTTGCTCCCTTTGCGATGGATAAAGGCATATAGACCATCTACGAAGAGTATGATGCCGGTCAGAGGCAGGGTCAAAACCATGGCCATTCTGGCCAGTGCTCAGACGGCGACAAGCTTTTTGTTATCCTCGACGTAGGCTTTTACCAGGGCAATTGTGCCGCCAAGCACCAAAAAGGTGCCCATCGTATACATGCGCACCTGCTGGCTGTAATGCACCTCCATGGGCGAGAGTGCCATCATCAGAGCGGCGGCCAGCCCTGCTTTCCGACTGCAAAAAAGCTTGCCCATTTGATAGGTAAGGGCGATATTGGCGCTGCCGAATATGACCGACAAGAAGCGCAGCCATGATTCATTTGATGAGATCAAAAGCCAGGCTTTGAGCAAAAGAAAATAAAGGGGGCGGGCGGCATCAAACTGCGCCAGCTCTGGATCACATTTGCCCGTGGCAATCAAGACACTGTAGACTTCATCGACGAATAAACCATGATTGCCGATATGGTAAAGACGCAGGGCGAAGCCGGCCACGATAATAGTCGCTAAAATCAACCAGTGGCGCTGCCGCTGTACAGTTGCGTCGGGGCTTGTTTTAAGCTCTTGCTCGCTGGCCGACGACGTCATTTTTTTAACCTAGCTGCCGCTGCTGGTGATTAAAAGAGGCAGGGGCTTGCTTGCTTTGGGATGCCTGATGATATCGGCGGCAATGGCATCGACAATCACTTCCAGTGGTGCGCGGCTGTGAAATTTTCGTTCGGTCATGGCGGCGTGGGACCACATACCGTCCTCAGCGGATCCGGTGGCATAAATTGTTGTATAGCGCGAGCCCCGGTGGATTGTAAACAGAGTGGCCTGGCGCTCAAACTCACCCCAGGAATTGAGTTCCAGCTTCTCCAGGATCATTGAACCGGGCTCCTGGGCACTGTCAGGAGTGTCGACACGGGCCATGCCTTTCACCAGCGAATCGAAAATATGTTTTTTCCAGTGAAAAATATCGTGGCATTCATAGACGCTCAAAGGCTCGACTTCAACAAAAAAACCGGTATCGGTTTCGGCCATTTTGGGCACGATCAGTCTTTGCTTGGGAGCCCAGAGGTAGATTTTTAACATGGTCATGGCGTGTTTTCCGTCGCGGTGTAGATTTTTTTGCCCTTATTGTTTCTTGCCGTGACCAAGAGGCTTCATGGTCGGGAAAGCAATGACGTCACGGATTGAGGCACTGTCGGTCAGGAGCATCACCAGCCGGTCAATGCCTACTCCTATTCCCATGGTGGGCGGCATGCCGTATTCCATGGCCATGATAAAGTCGAGATCCAGGGGCATGGCTTCATCGTCGCCGGCCGCTTTTTTGCGGGCCTGTTCTTCCAGCCTTGCTCTTTGTTCCTGGGGATCGGTGAGCTCGCTGTATCCGTTTGCCAATTCGCGACCGAATATAAAGAGTTCAAAGCGCTCCACTTCACCTTGATTTTGGCGGTGGCCCTTGGTCAGGGGCGAGACTTCAACCGGATAATCGATGATAAAGGTCGGCTGCATCAGCATATGCTCGGCCTTTTCTTCAAAGATGCAATTGATCACAGCCCCTCTTGTTTCGGCTTTCTCCAGATGCACACCCAGATCAGCCGCTGCTTTTTTTGCTGCGGCAAAATCAGCAATTGTTGTCACGTCCAATCCGGTTGCTTCCTTGATGGCATCAGCCATGCGCAGGCGGCGAAATGGTTGGCCAAACGAAATCGCTTGATCCTGGTAGGTAAATTCGGCCGTGCCTAAAACATTCATTGCTACATAGCGCAGCATTTCCTCGGTGAAAGTCATCAGGTCGTTGTAGTCGCCATAAGCGCAGTACATCTCGAGCATGGTGAATTCGGGATTGTGTCTTGTGCTTATGCCTTCGTTTCTAAAGATGCGTCCGATTTCGTAGACACGTTCCATGCCTCCGATAATCATGCGCTTGAGGTGAAGCTCGGTGGCGATGCGCAAAAACAAATCAATATCGAGGGCATTGTGATGGGTGACAAATGGCCGCGCGTCGGCACCACCGGCTTCCACTTGCAGGGTGGGGGTTTCCACTTCAAAGTAACCGTGGTTGTCGAGGAAGTTGCGCATGTGGCGAATCGTCAGGGAGCGCTTTTTAAACGTTTCGCGCACCGAGGCATTCATGATCATGTCTACATAGCGGTGGCGATAGCGCGCCTCAACATCCTTGAATCCTTCCCAGCTGTCGGGCAAAGGCAGAAGTGATTTGCACAATATTGTGTAATCGGAAACCTTGATTGAAAGCTCGCCTTTATCGGTGCGGCGAATCGTGCCTTCCACTCCGATAAAATCACCTTTATCCAGCATTTTCAGCCGCTTGAGCTTGTCTTCCGGCAAATTATTTTTGTGACAAAAGAGCTGGATCTTGCCGCTGTCATCGTGCAAATCGACAAACATCCAGGTATTGCGTTCGTTCATAATGCGGCCGCAGACTTTGACTCTGTCCTCGGTTTCCACGCCGGCGGCCAGATCCTTGTAGTTATCCTGCAACTCTTGTGCTTTGTGGCTGCGTTCAAAACGATAAGGATAAGGATTGATCCCTTCCTCTTTCAGGGCCTGGAGTTTCCGCAGGCGATCGGCCACCAGTTTCGATTGATCCTCGTCCGGTCGCTGCGCCACTTTTTGACCTCCAGAGCTGACAGTCATGTCCCCTACCTCTTGATTTGTTGAATCTCCTTATTTTAGTATTAGCGACCCGTCCCGGTCCATGGGATTTAGAATTGCCCTGATTTTGTTACTGAAAATGGCTTCACCAGCCTGGTTGGGCTGCGTGTTATACTGCCTCTATCAAACCAGTGTACTCGGGCTCCCGAGCCGCTTTGCCGGGTTATAAATCCACGGTAAACCAGGTCTTATCGGAGTTTCAGTCTTGTAAACGTCAGCTCGCTAAAATGCGAAGGTAAACGAGGTAGTTTCAGGTGAGTCAATCAGGTGGTCCAACTCCTCCCGGACCAGGCCCAGGCGAGAGAATAGTCAGTGTCGAACTGCGCGACGAGATGCGCCGGTCCTTTATCGACTATGCCATGTCGGTCATTGTTTCTCGTGCCATTCCCGATGTGCGGGACGGCCTCAAGCCGGTGCACAGGCGCATTATTTTTGGCATGTACGAACTCGGTCTGGCACCTGACGAAAAATTCAAAAAGTCAGCCAGAGTTGTCGGCGACGTCATGGGTAAATATCACCCCCACGGTGACTCGGCTATATACGAGGCACTGGTTCGTTTGGCCCAGCCCAGCGCCAGCCGTTATGTACTTGTAAACGGTCACGGCAATTTCGGTGATCTGGACAATCCGGCCGCCGCCATGCGCTATACCGAATGCAAATTGACGCCTATGGCCATGGACATGCTGGAGGATATCGCCAATGAAACGGTCGATATGCGCCCCAACTTCGACGAATCGGCCAAGGAGCCGACCGTCCTGCCTTCGCGTGTGCCCGTACTTTTGCTCAACGGCTCATCCGGTATTGCCGTGGGCATGGCCACAAATATTCCGCCCCACAACCTGACCGAAGTAATCAATGGCACCATCGCCAAAATTGATAATCCAGAGCTGACATCGCTCGAGCTTATGACCTGGATCAAAGGTCCGGACTTCCCCTCCGGTGGCATCATCATGGGCACCGACGGCATAGTCGAGGCCTATACCACCGGACGCGGATCTATTCCAGTGCGCGGTGAAGCTGTCATTGACCAGATTCCTGGTTCAGGCGGCAGACAATCTCGTCAAGCAATTATTGTCACTTCCCTTCCTTATCTAGTCGGTCCGGAAGCATTCACTAAGCGGGTTGCTGATCTTGTTCGCGAGGAAAAAATATCAGGCATTTCAGACGTCAACGATGAAACGGACAGAAATGGCCTGCGTGTAGTGATAGAGCTGAAGCGCGATGCCAATGCGCCGGTAGTGCTCAATAACCTCTACAAACACACCCAGTTGCAGGGCTCTTTTCCGG
>Ga0207011_1192_pt2 | contig 11618 bp, 11 predicted proteins | sample Alteio_BWMinCont_79_FD_153466 | JGI IMG/M metagenome (GOLD analysis project Ga0207011, IMG submission 153466) | Enriched cells from forest soil in Barre Woods Harvard Forest LTER site, Petersham, Massachusetts, United States -... | ecosystem: Environmental > Terrestrial > Soil > Temperate forest >...
TAATTACCCGTTGGTCAGTCTTGAGACAAAAAATTGTTTGCTAAATTTGGAACCGCTATCGCTGCGTTGGGAACAATGTAGGAATTTTTTCGTGAAAAGCGCGTGTATCTTGCCGGGGCAAAATCTCACCACCGGGTCGCTCCTCTAAGGGGCTCGGCGGGCCCCGGGTAGGGCCTGTTTAAGTCTTCGTTGTTGATGTCGACCATAAGACAGTATTGCCCGATATGCGCTAAGATCTCCTGCACTTACTTGGGGGATTATCGATGAATCGCGCACTCGTCAAGCACCTTAGCCTGTGTCTCTTGCTTTCCGGCAGTTTGGTCTCGGTGTCCATAATGTCGTCGTCGCCTTTGCCTGCATATGCCAGGTCCAGGGCAGCCAAGAAGAAAGTGACGATTACCGATCGCGTTCAAGAACTGAGTGCAAAAGTTGATGCCGCGCTAAAGGCCAATGAACTTACCCTCGATGAGGCCACCGACCTGCGCAAAAAGCTCACCAAGATCAATGAAAAGATAGACAAATGCCAGGCCAAAAATGGTGGTGCTCTCAGCTATAAAGATCAAAACTCTGTGGAAAGCGATTTAAATAAGGTCAGTGTCAAACTGCTCAAAGAACAGCTGGCTAAGCGCACCGCCAAGCCCGGCCACTGAGCGTTTTGAAATTTAGTTTCAATATTCAGGCCAACACAGGCAAGCATGATTTTACTGAAAAGCTTGTCATATCTGCCTTTGACAATGAAGCTGGTGAGCACATAGCGCTTAAGCTGATTGCCTACTTAATCTTTATTGAACGGCATCCTCATATTGATGAGGACGCCGGCTGGCATTTCACGCCGGACTTGATTGCCAGAAATGACCAGGGTGATATCACGCTCTGGGTTGATTGCGGCAGCGTATCGGTAAAAAAAGTCGATACCATTGCTACAAAGGTACGAAGCAGCATCGACTTTTTTGTATTTCGCAGCACCAGGCGCGAAATGGATCAGTTTTACAAAGTGATCAAAGACAAGATCAAACATCTTCAAAACGTCAGGTGCATCAGTTTTGATGATGGTTTTATTGATGGCATAGCATCCTGTCTTGATCGTACCAACAACCTGGAGGCCTACATCGGAGAAGACATGATTACGCTTACCATCAACAATTCATTCGGCAAGCATGAAGCGTATTCGTCTGTGCACAGCATCAATCAAGCCCTCTCTACATAGAAGGCTAATTTATTACGCGCAGGCTAATTCAGACCCCGCCGATCGATTTGCACCTGGCCGGTAATCTCAGACCTGGCCGATCACTTCAGACTTGGCTGATCACTTCAGACTTGGCTGATCAATTCAGACTTGGCTGATCAATTCAAACCTGGCCGATCTAATTGGACCTGTTCAACTAGCGCCGCTACATCGCCGGCGCAGCCCCAGGAAAGCGTCACTCCCGCTCCCCCGTGGCCGTAGTTGTGGATAATGCTGCGCTCCTGAGATATCCTTTCCAGCTCCAGCCTGACGACCGATCGCACGGGCCGCAAGCCGCAGGCGCTGCCGAGCACTTTGCGATTTTTACCGCCCAGGGCCGGCCATAGTTGCGCGCAGCGAGCAATGATTGCTTTGTTTGCTTTCTCGTCAATGCTGCAATCTTCCTGATTTTCCTCGTATGTACCACCGAGGACGATATCGTCGGCGCGGGGCACGATCATGCCGAATAGCTCGTGGCCAGCGTCGAGCAAGATGCCCTGGGGCTGACTGTTGAATTTTTTCATGCGCACCACCCGGCCGCGCGCCGCGATCAGGTCCATGTCGCCGGTCAATTCGCGCGCACCAAACCCGGTGCAGTTGACGATCAGTTTGTACTGCGCCGGCACGTCATCAAACCTCACTACAGGCTGAAAAGCAACTCTGCCCCCCAGGTCTTTCCAGACCTGCTTGAGATATGGCATATAACGAGTCATATCTATGATCCAGGTTGAAAATCGAAAGGCTGAAAGATAATCGGTCCGATCCCTGGGCTTAAACTCCTCATAGTCGATAACGGCTTCGCGCCAGGCGGGCTCCTCCACCGGACCCTTGAAGTATTTGTTTATAGAAGTAGCAACGATGCCTGTCTCGGCAGTTTCCGACAGTTCTGCAAAAACGCCATAGGACTGCTTGGCCCAGCGCGCCACGGCATCGGCGGGGTATGCCGCATACGGATACCAAAATGCCGCCGCCACATCGGAAGTAGTGCCTGGTGAAATGGCTTTGGCCCAGAGAGCCACTTCATGTCCCTGCCGGCGCAAATGGATAGCGGTCGTCAAACCAATTACTCCGGCGCCTAAAACTAAAACTTGCATGGCCCATGCCTCTACATATTTCAGACATCATATCTTGTTGGCACCCCCACCTGCGACCCCAAAGAGGAGTCAAACAGGCGTCGTCCTGAACTGGCACCTGGAACCAGGGTTCGGACCTGCCGTCGTATTACTTGGCTAATAGCCCCTGTAATTTGCCTCTAGGCAAATTGGTACGTCCCTGGAGGACCTTTTATGAACCGCACTCTTTTAAATCGTTTTGGACTTGGTCTTGCTGTAATGGCGATTGTAGGAGGCACAGCTCTGGCTCCCTTGGCTCAGGCCAGGCAGCACAAATTTACAATTACGGATCGCATCGAGACTCTTTCAGCCAAGGTCAACGCCGGCCAAAAGTCTGGCGAACTAACCCTCAAGGAAGCCGACAAGCTGCGCAATCAACTTGCTGATGTAAACAGTCGTATCGACAAAGACAAGTCTAAAAACGGCGGCAAACTCAGCTATGCCAGCGAAAACAAAATTGAAAAAGATCTCAATGATGTCAGCGTTAAGCTGAACAAAAAAGAACTGGCCAAGCGCATCAACAGCCCGCTCGAATAGAAAAAACTCGACTAATAGCAGTTGCCGATTTAGCGCTGGCAGGGCGTTTCGCTTGCCAGCGCCATCGCCTGCTTGGGCTGGAAATGATCAGGCTGGAAGTGCCAGAGCTTGAGCGAGATTATTACAGTGGCCAGTTGCAAACCACTGATCAGGGCAATGCACATCGGCCATCCGCCCTGGGCATAGACCAGGCTGGGCAAATAGCCCCCCAGGCTGCCGCCCAAATAATAGAAACAGGCATAGAGGCCGGCAGCCGATGATGTACCGGTGACGGCGAAGGTGCGCAGCGACGTTGTCGTGGCCGATTGGCAGACGAATAGAGAAGCCGACGAAATAGCCAGACCAAGCAAGATCACAGGCAGGCAGGGAATCAGTGTCAGGAAGTTGCCCAGGATGCTGACCATAACAGCTCCGATGAGAGCCTTGTGGAAGCCCACGCGGTCTATCATCGCGCCTGTATGCGGCGTGATAAAAGCGCCAAATAAGTAGACGGCAAAGAGCAAGCTGAGAGCGTGTATACCCAGTGAAAAGGGCGGCTCGGCCAGGTGAAAAGTAACATAGGTAAAGAGAGCCACCAGGGAAAACAAAATATTCATCCCCACCAGGAAACTGCCCACCAGGCGCTCGCATTTGAGCTGGTTGAGGAGCGATGCCACCATGCTCTGGCGCCCCACTGCCCGTTTAAAGTGGGTGGCACGCGGCAGGAGAAACAGAGCCAGGGCGGCGCACAGCAGGTCGAGACAGGCTAAAAGAGCAAAGGAAAATTGCCACCCGCCATATTCAGAAGCCAGTCCGGACACCAGTCTTCCGGCAAAGCCGCCAAATACATTGCCGGCGACATAAAAGGTCATGGCGTGCCCAATGCCGTACTCGGCCCATTCTTCGGCAACATAGGCCATGGAAATTGCGAAAATAGCCGGCAAAATAAGCCCCTGCAAAAATCGCCAGAAAAGAAGCTCATTCAGGCTGCCCGACAGTGAGGCCAGAAAAGTAGGAATGGCGATCAAGGCCATGGCCGGAACAATTACCCTTTTGCGCCCCAGGCGATCGGCAAAAATGCCGATGAAGGGGGCAGCCAGAGCGACGCCCAGGCTGGTGGCGCTCACGGTCATGCTGACGTCGCCCATGCTGGCGCCAAAAAATGTTTGTAACGAAGGGAGCAGGGGCTGGGTGGCGTATAAGTTAAGGAAGGCGCAAAATCCGGTAATAGCCACGCCGGCCAGGCTGGCCAGGGGGATATCGTGATGTGCTCCGCCGCTCTCAGCGGCCGCAGCGGTTGCCGCCGGCTTTTTCGCTTGACTGTCTCTGCCCTGACTGGCATTGCACTGCCCGGCTTTGCCCGGTTGGTCTTTGTCCGGCTTTTCCTTGACTTGATCCCCACGGGCATCTACCTGGGCCGCTTGCTCGGCTGATTTCCAGGTAGATCCTGTGGGAGGATTCCAGGTAAAGGCTGTGGCATCTGCCTTGGCCGGACATTCGCGGTCGGGGCCGGTGTGACTATCTTCAGTCGGTTCTTTTGCTGGATCTATTAAGGTTGGCGTCATGCCCTGGCTTCTTTCTATCTGCTTGGTTCTGTCATCCCACTACCCTGTAAGGTCTTTCTCCACGTACTGCTGGGTCTCGGGGTGATGCATCCGGGTCCGGCTGCTTTTCGGCTCGCCTGCCCTGGAGCTTTCTAATTATGTTGTAGCGTCTGTCATACGTCCAATATATAATTAGTAGAGATCTAGACGATTTGGATATAATGCGAGCAAAACCATGGAGCTGAGACATTTACGTTATTTTCTAGCGGTAGCCGAAGAACTTAACTTTTCGCGCGCGGCCCACCGGCTCAACATGGCGCAACCGCCCCTGAGCCAGCAGATTATGCAATTGGAAAATCATCTGGGAGTGCAGCTCTTCGAGCGCGAAACCAGGCCCATACGCCTGACTGTGGCCGGCCTCACCCTGCTAGAGCAAGCCCGGCCGCTGATCAGGCGATTTGATCAGCTCGAGATCAAGCTGCAGCTCATGGGAAGCGGCGACACAGGCTCATTGGCAATCGGCTTTATCGCATCGGCCATGTACGAGCTTTTACCCGCCGTGCTCAAACAGTTTCGTTCGCGCTTTCCCCGCGTACATCTTGATTTGACCGAAATGACCGGCCTGGAGCAGGAAGAAGCCCTGCACGAACACAGCATTGATGTGGCTTTTATTAGAGGGGTAACTGCCGACGAAGACTTTTATGGGCAGGTGCTGGTGGAAGAACCATTGGTGGTGGCAGTGCCGGCTCAATGGGAATTGGCGAAAAAAAGCTCTATATCACTTAAATCACTGCACAAAGAGCCGTTTATTTTATATCCGACCAAACCGGATCCCAGCTACGCTAACTTTGTCAGGGCCGCCTGTCGTGAAGCTGGTTTTGAACCCAATGTCGTGCAGGAAGCAAACGAGCTTCAAACTGCTGCAAGCCTGGTAGCGAGCGGCATTGGCATTGGTTTGATGCCGGCTTCGATCAGGGTGCTTCAGCGTGCCGGTGTGATGTACATTCCCCTGAAAGAACCAGCGCCGCGCAGCGTTATTAGTGTGCTCCACCGCAAAAATGATCCGGCACCGAGTCTGAAAAATTTCCTGACGGTGCTGTCACAACGCAATACTGAGCAGGTAACACAATCAATCTAAAGTTAGCCTTTCCATTCTGATTACGAAATTGACCTGGTGGTTTTCAGACTGTAAATTTGATTTGTGCGACAATTGTCGCCATTGTTATGTCTGAAATAATCGGGGACAACCCCAATCGGTTGAGCAAGCGAGGGTAAAATCCATGGACCTTTTGTTGGGACTTCTTGGTCTGCTTGGCGTAGCCCTTTCTATGGTTTTTGGCCTTTGGTGCCTGATTATTGCATTCAGGACCAGTGTCATCTGGGGACTGGCCTATATGTTTATCCCTTTTGCCGGTCTTGTATTTGTTGTCTGTCACTGGGATCAGGTGGGCAAGCCCTTTCTCGGCCTGTTTTGCTCCGTTGCCGTGGTAGTCTTCGTCTCACTGACGTTGCCGGCGGCAATGGGCGGCCTGCCCCACCTTGGCGGGCGTAATTGGGAGTCCTCGGCTCTGGCCACCGAATCAAACATGCGCGGTGTGCAGGTCGCCGCCGAAGCTTATGCCTCAGTACACGAGGGTATGTACCCCCCAAACATAGAATTGTTCAAATGCAATTTCCCGGAGGGGCGGCCGCCATCGGTGGACGGCAAAGCTCCGATCAACCCCATCTCCAGGGAGGCTGAGTGGCCGCTAACCGGTACCGTGACCGACGTAGCGGCTGCCCGCAAGACCCCGCCTGGACCGCTAAAAGCCGGCGCGGTCGAATATTCGGTTGTATATGATGCCGGTCATAAGGCTATAGGTTATGCAGTCAGGGGCGGTGATGCCGATGGCCAAGCTCTGCCCAACCACCAGGATAAGGCAAGCACCCTTGTGCTTTCCAATCAGTAAATAAAGTCTGCTTCTGTTGTAACTTTTATGGCCCAATGCCGTATTGATTTATATCCGCGGCAAGATGCCCTAATCCATTGAAATATTCCGGTGAAATATTCCGGTGAAGTATTCCGGTGAAGTATTCCGGTGACTCTTTCCGCCCAGGTGTTTCACTGCCATACTCTGCAGACGCTAACCATGGACGCTTTATTTGACTTAAAGGGATTACAATGAAAAACACAGCCAAAGCCTGCTTCATTCTCATTTCTTTGCTGTGGTCCTGGGGACCCGATATTGCCGGTTATTCAAGAAACGGCTCAGTTTTCGCCGCTGCTAATACTGTTTATCAGAGCTGGAAGGACCCCAAGCGCGACCGCACGATCCCAGTCAAAATCTACCTGCCCACCACTGGCAAGGGGCCATTCCCCGTAGTGATTTTTTCACATGGACTGGGTGGTTCGGTGGAGGCTGCAGTTTATCTTGGTGAGTACTGGTCATCGCACGGCTATTTTTGCGTGTTTGTGCAGCATGAAGGCAGCGATACCGGCGTCTGGGCCCCGGCTGTTGGAGAGGGGCGAGAGGCAATCCTACAGCGGATGAGGGAGGCAGCCAACGGCAAAAATCTGGTCGACCGGGCCGCGGACATCAAATTTGTCTTGGACGAACTGGCCAGGCGTGATCGCGAGGATCCTGAGTTTAAGGGACAGATGCGACTGGACAAAATTGCCCTGGCCGGACACTCGTTTGGTGCCGGCACTACCCTGAGTATTGCCGGACAAAATTATGGCGGCAAAAATATGCGCGATGATAGGGTAAAAGCGGCTATTTATCTCTGTCCGCCAGTGACAGGACAGGGAAAGACACAAGGTGAGGCCACCTACGGCACGATCAAAATTCCAGGCATGCTTCTGACCGGCACCGAGGATAACAGCCCCATCCGCGACACAAAGGCCGAGGACCGTCGTATTCCCTTTGATGGTATGAGGGCACCGCACCAGTTTCTGATCAACTTTATCGGGGCCAATCACGCCACTTTTGGTGGCAGCTCAGTGCGCCAGGCCAGAGAGGGCGATGATAAATTTCACGAAATGATTCAAGTCGTAACAACCAAATTTCTTGACGCCAACCTTAGAGATGACTCCGCCGCCTGGAACTGGCTCGATGGCAGCGGCATCACATCATTTTTGGGAAAAGCAGCCATGTTCGAGAAGAAGTGAGCCAGCATCTGAGCGGAACAATTCCCACCGATTGTGGTCGAGAGTACCGTAAACAATAACCGACATTGAAATTTATGGTGAAGCTCTTGGTAGCAAATACAAGTCCTTGATTCAAAGGGTTTGTCCGGTCTGCAATAATAAACCGGAGAAGTGGAACGGGGAGGCATGGTATGGAGTTGGGTTTGCGTGGTAAAACCGCGCTGGTTACCGGGGCGAGCTATGGTCTTGGATACCACTGCGCCAGGGAGTTGGCTCTGGAAGGCGTTGATGTGGCCATCTGCGGACGCGACCCAGAAAAAATCATGGCAGCCGCTGAACAGATAGGTAAGGACACCGGAGTGAAGGTGCTGGGCATCCAGGCTGATTTGACCAGGGAGCCTGACTTGAATCGATTAGTGGCCGAAGCTGACGCTTTTCTTGGTCGCATCGACATACTTGTCGTCAACACCGGCCACCCACCGACGCATCCATTTTCACTGGCCACAAACGACCACTGGCGAGACGGTATGGACATGGTGCTCTGGCCGCCAATCATGCTATCGCGGCTCTGTCTTGAGCCGATGAAGCAGCGCCGCTTTGGCCGCATCATTTTTATCGGTTCGATCTTTGGTCTGGAGCCGGAACAATCTTCGGTGGTGCAGAGTACGCTGCGCACCGGCCTCAACGCCCTGTCCAAATGTATAGCTTCCGAAGCGGCGCCTAAGGGAGTGACCGCCAACGTTATCGCTCCTGGTTATTTCGATACCCCACTGGTGCAGGATTTGGCCAAGCGTTATGCCACCGAAGCTGGTGTCACCCAGGCTGAGGTGCTGACCGAGTGGAAGCATGCTTCACCGGTGCAGCAATTTGGCAAAGCTGAGGATCTGGGTGCGCTCGTATGTTTCCTTGCTTCTCCACGCGCGGCCTTCTTAACTGGTACTACAATTGTTATGGACGGTGGAGCTCTCAAGCAATACTAGGTGGTGGACTAAAGAATGCCGTCTCAGGGTAAACCAAATTTCTTTCCCGTTTTTTTTTGGCGCTGGGCATTGATCCTCTGCCTTGCATTTTCTCAGGCTCAATTGCAATGCCAGGCCTCGGAAAATTTGAACAGGGCCACAACGCTGTATAAAGCAGGAAAATACACCGAGTCCCTTGAGTTTATCGAACGCGAAATTAAGGAAAATCCGCGCAGCGCCATAGCCCACTATTTGTTTGCCAATGTGCTTCTCAGCCGAAAGGCTGTGCCTGACGCCATGCGCGAATATCAGCGCGCTGCTGATCTGGATCCTAATGGTGCTTACGGGCAATACAGCAAGCAGGAAATCGCCAAGTTGACGGCCGCTTACGGGCAGGTTGCCCCGGCTCAGGGAGCGCCGCAGGCCCAGGCTGCAGCACCGCCGGCGCAAGTTGCGCCAACAACCCAGGCTGCGCCCGGCCAGGCCCCCGGGCCGACCGGTGGGGATGCCGAGGCTATGCGCCATTCGGTCAATTCTACTTCGCAGCAAACCAAGGAGAAGAGCAGTAATACAACAGATGAATTTGAGGCCAAGCTGCGTGGGATCAAACGTGAGGCCGACATAAAGATTGCTGCATTGACGCAGGAAATGAATGGTTTGATTGCCGCCAACGGCGGCTCTGTCGTGCGCATGGGTATAGTCTATTATGACCCGACGCCCCAAAATGACGCCATCACGGCTGACTACAAGCAGCGTATTCAGGTTATCCTTGACGAAGCCGAGCGTCGCTCGGATGATGTACGTAAGCAACATGCGGAGAAGCAGCGTTTGATTGAGCAATCTGCTGTCAGCGTGGACCGGTCTCTCATGGCACCCAGCAGGGCTGGTGACATCAAGCTTGTGCCCAGGGGCACCGACCTGCATGTGCGCAATTTTGAGACCAGCGATCAACCTTCCGGTCACGTCGTACCTATGGTGGCGGAGCCGGAAAGGCTTAAGACCGGCAGCCCCAGCCCCAAGAGTAAAAAGCAAGAAAGCACTAAAAAGACAAATCCGCCCAGTAAGTAACCATTCCCGGGCATCACCGACTTAAATTCAGATGGCACGCAAGACCAATACAATTCTTTCAATCGTTGCCAGCTTTCTCATGCTTTGTGTGCTCTGGGTCAGTTGCGGCGCCGCCACTGCCGCCGAAAAGCAGACCCTGAAGGGCACGGTTAACCAGAACGAAATCACCGATCGGCTTGAAGGTTTTGGCATCAAAAGCGTCATCCATGTCGCCGGCAAAAACAGCACCATTTATGTTGACTCCGTGCGCATGGGCAGCAAGGCCTTCTATAAAGGCGTGGAGGCAGGAGACGTCGTGCGTGGCCTGGTGCAAAAAGACGACAATACATTTCATCTAAATATTGAACGCAAGGGCGCGCAATACCAGATCATATTTGCCGGTGTTGCCGAAAAGTCTAACCTGGATCCGGTTAAGAAAGACGCTTCCATAGACGCCGACAAGGAGCCGGCCAAAGAAAAAGTAATAGAGAAGAGCATTGATGCTGCGCCGGAGCCGCGCGAAAAAGCGCTGCTCAAGTATGACATCGAGATATTGATCGACATATCCGGTTCGATGAAACAGGTCGACGGCACTGATGGTGTGAGCAAGTTTGAGTGGTGTCACCGGCAAATAATGGACCTGGCCGACAGGTTGAGGCCGTACCAGAAAAGGCTGGCAATCACTACGTTCAATGATCAGTTTTTTATGGAAGAAAATTGTTCGGTTGACGAGGTGGAGAGAGTTTTTGCCACTACAGTGCCCGAGAAGGGCACCGACCTGCTCGCTCCCCTGGAGTCAGCTATGCGCCGGGGAGAAAACCGCGGGCTTGTCACCGGTAAGCGCTCCATGATTGTCGTTATTACCGACGGTTTGCCCAATATCCCAAGTGATCCGACCTCCATAAACCACATGATTACGCGCTTTACCCAACACCTTAGCTACCCCGACCAGATTTTGATTGTTGTTTTGCAGGTTGGCAATACATTTGACGGCAGAACTTTTTGCAAAAATCTGGATGATGATCTTGTGGCTGAAGGAGCCAAGTACGACATAGTAGACACTCAAACCTTTAGCGAGTTGAAAAACAATGGACTGACCAACGTGCTCGTTGACAGCATAGTGGAAGAGAAGCTGGCCCGCCTCCACAAAAATGACAAGAAACCCCTGTCCGATCTTTCCTCCGATGCCGATTTGCAGCAGCTGAAAAAAGAGCGGGCTCAGATTGAAAAACAGCTGATGGGTAATTGATAAGACTGACTTTCCAAGATATTGCGCCGTTCTTTTGATGGTTTATACTGCCACGACAAAGTCTGGGACTGCACAATTTGAGGCAAGCGGTTAGTGAAAAAACAGGTTAAACGCGCAAGCCGGGCGGAGGCGCCAAAACTATCTCCGGCGCCGGCACCGGCCACAGCTCCGACATCCGGCCCAGTGCAGGCAACTGGTCCCGCTCCAAAACCGGGCCAATTGGCGGCACCAGCATCTGCTCCTGCTTTTAATCCGGCACAAATGGATGGAGAGGCCAGAGGCATTAGCGGGCAGACACGCAGGGAATTTATGGTCAATGCCGCCGCTGTCGGCACGGGCCTGGCCCTGACCGGGGCGATTGCCTATCCCGGCGACGCCGAAGCAGCAGAATTAATCAACGACCCTGCCCGGGCGGCGGCCATTCAGACCCCGGCACCGCCCGATCCCCTGGCGGTGGAGCTGACGGTAAACGGCAAGACTCAAATGGTAAAAATCGATCCGCGCACTTCCTTGCTTGACGCATTGCGTGAATATATGGGGCTGACCGGTTCGAAGAAGGGTTGCGATCACGGCCAGTGCGGTGCCTGCACTGTGCTCGTTGATGGCCGCCGCATTAATTCCTGTCTTACTTTTGCTGTTATGTATCAGGGCAAAAAAATTACAACAATAGAAGGTCTGGCCGAAGGTGACGTTTTGCACCCGATGCAGGCCGCCTTTGTTAAGCATGATGGATTCCAGTGCGGCTACTGCACCCCGGGCCAGATTTGTTCGGCGGTGGCCATGCTGGCGGAGGCCAATGCTGGCTGTATGAGCGCTGTGACGCCAAATCTTGCCTGTGC